>Ga0105044_10001625_pt1 | contig 30246 bp, 15 predicted proteins | sample MAT01_FD_78092 | JGI IMG/M metagenome (GOLD analysis project Ga0105044, IMG submission 78092) | Freshwater microbial communities from Lake Fryxell liftoff mats and glacier meltwater in Antarctica - MAT-01 | ecosystem: Environmental > Aquatic > Freshwater > Ice > Liftoff microbial mat | place...
CCGGCAGCAGTGACGCGGGGCCGGCGCTAAGCAACGCCATGGGCCGCTGAGACGCAGAGCCGCTGAGCCGATACGCAATTGACTTGCTGACATGCTGACATGCTGACTCGCTGACTCGCTGACTCGCTGAATCGCCAAGCCCAAGCCCATGCCCACACTGCCTGCAGCGCTGACCGCGCCAGCAACGAGCCCGCGTCAAAGAAAGTGGCGTTTGAATACCCTGCAGTTCGAGCGCAGCGTGGCGCTGCGCTTCTTGATCGAGGGCCGCAGGCAGACGCTGCTGATCGTCGTCGGTGTGGCCGCCGGCGTCGCGGTGGTGGCCTACATCTCGGCGCTGATCGCGGGCTTGCAGCAAAACACGCTGAACAAGACCCTGGGTGCGCAGGCGCACATCACCATCAGCCCCCTGGACAACGTCGTAGCCCCGGCGGCCCAGGCAGCCCCGGGCAGCGCTGTCTTGGTGCAAACCCAACCGCGGGCCCAAAGTGCCCGCAGCATCGTCAATTGGCAAGGGCTGCTGCCACTGCTGCAAGCGATGCCCGAAGTGGCTGCCGTGTCGCCGATGGTGGCGAGCGCCGGCCTGGCGCTGCGAGGTCAGGCGCAACGCTCGATCGCGCTGGCAGGGGTCGATCTGGACAGCTACGACCGCATCATTGGCTTGCGTGCCAAAGTCGTTGCCGGCCAGGCACGCCTGGCACCCGGTGAGGCCATCATCGGCCGCGAGCTGGCCGCTGACCTGGGGGTCCAAGTGGGTGACCGCATCACACTCAGTACAGCCTCAGCATCGGGCAGCGGCAACGTCAGCGATGCTGTACGCGTCACAGCTCTGGTCGATCTGGGCGCCCGCGAGCTCAACCGCCGCACGGTGCTGGTGCCACTGCGCACCGCGCAAAGTCTGGCTGGGCTGCCGGGCGGGGTGACACAGATCGACTTGCGCGTGCTGGATGTGTGGCAAGCCGAGACGCTGGCCCGCGCCCTGGCGCAGCGTTGGCCAGTGAAGGCCGAGAGCTGGCAACAGACCAACGCCAACCTGGTCTCGGCGCTCAATGCGCAGAGCGTCAGCACCGCGCTGATCCGCGCCGTGGTGATGGTGGTGGTGGTGCTGGGCATCGCCAGTGTGCTGGTGGTATCGGTGGTGCAGAAGCGGCGCGAGATCGGCATCCTGCGGGCGATGGGTGCGACGCAGGGCCAGGTGTTGCGGGTGTTCTTGCTGCAAGGCGCGGTGGTCGGCGCGCTCGGCTCGGCGCTGGGTGTGCTGCTGGCGGTGCTGTTGATCTACCTCTTCACCAGCTTTGTGCGCGGCAGCGACGGCTTGCCGTTGTTTGCCATCACGCTGGAGCCGCTGCTGGCGCTGCGCATTGCCGCACTCGCCACCGCCTGCGGCGTGCTGGCGGCAGTCCTGCCGGCGCGCAGCGCGGCTGCGCTGGATCCGGCGCAAGCCATTCGCATGTAGGGTTGCGCACTGCCGTGCCGAATTCCTCATGCTCACCCAACCCCTGTCTGCGACGCTCAGTGAGACAGCCTTGAATGCGGTGACTGTCAACGACGCCGATGCTGGCGCACCCGCCGCGCAACCCTTGCTGCAGCTGCGTCAGATCCGCAAGAGCTACAACCTGGGCCAGCCCAATGAGGCCGAAGTGCTGCACGGCATCGATCTGGATCTGGCGGTGGGCGAGTTTGTGGCGCTGATCGGCCCTTCAGGCTCCGGCAAGAGCACGCTGCTCAACATCATCGGGCTGCTGGAGCGGCCCACGGCAGGCAGCTGCAAGCTGCAGGACAAGGAGACCTCGGCGCTGGACGATGCAGCCCTCACCGGCTTGCGGGGCCGAGCGCTGGGTTTCGTGTTTCAGTTTCACCACTTGCTGCCGGCCTTCAGTGCGCTTGAAAACGTCTGCCTGCCAGCGCTGATGCAAGAGGGCCATGTCAGCGCCGAGCGCAAGGCTCAGGCGCAGCAATTGCTGACCGAGGTGGGCCTGCAAGACGCCCTGCAAAAGCGCCCGGGTGAGCTCTCAGGCGGCATGCAGCAGCGCGTGGCCATCGCGCGTGCGCTGGTGCTGCGCCCGCCGCTGGTGCTGGCTGACGAGCCCACCGGCAACCTGGATACCGCCAGTTCTGCAGAGGTCTTTGCGCTGATGCGCCGCATGCACGCCGAGCTGCACACCAGTTTCCTGATCGTCACGCACGATCCGCGCCTGGCTGACCAGTGCGACCGCGTGGTCGAGCTGATCGACGGCAGCATCGCGCGCGATGAGCGGCGCTGAAGCGCAGCCGGACCTTGGTTGTGGCCCGGGGATCGTGGAGGACTGCAGGCCCTGAGATACTCCGCCCCCGATGCAATCGATTCTGGCCGTCACGGTCCCCTTTTTCGCCTTGGTGTTGTGTGGTTACCTGGCCGCCCGGCGTCATGTGCTGCCTGAGAGCGCCATCCCGGGCCTCAACGCCTTTGTGCTGTACTTTGCGCTGCCGTGCATGCTGTTTCGCTTTGGCATGAACACGCCTCTGCTGGAGCTGCTGAACCCGGCCGTGATCGGTGTCTACCTGTTCAGCGCCCTGCTGCTGGTGTTCTTCACGGTCGCCATGTCTTGGAACGCGCGGGTCAACCTGCAAAACGCCGCCTTTGGCGCGCTGGTGGCGGCTTTCCCCAACACCGGCTTCATGGGCGTGCCGCTGCTGGTGGCGCTGCTGGGGCCATCGGCAGCGGGGCCGGTGATGAGTTCGATGTTGACCGATCTGTTCATCACCAGTTCGCTGTGCATCGCGCTGGCGCAAAGCGCAGCGGCAGGGGTTGGATCGGGCACCGGCCGGGCGCGCGTCGCGGCCTGGCGGGCCTTGCGGGGTGCCTTGTCCAACCCACTGCCTTGGTCGATCGCTGCCGGGGCTGCTTTTGCTTTGACGGGGTTGAAGTTGCCCGGTCCCCTGGCAGGAATCGTCGGCATGTTGGCGGATGCTGCCACCCCCGTGGCGCTGTTCACCATCGGTGCCGTGCTGTGGCGGGCCAGCCAGCATGCAGCGGGGCGCACCTTGGTGGTCGACTATTTGCCGGTGGCGTTGATCAAACTCTTCTTGCACCCCCTGCTCGTGCTGCTGCTGGGCTTTGCTGCGCGCAGCCTGGGGGCACCGCTGGGGGTCTTCGAGATTCTGGTGCTGACCTTGGCTGCGGCCTTGCCCAGCGCCAGCAACGTGTCTTTGCTGGCCGAGCGCTACGGCGCCGACTATCGCCGCATTGCACGCATCATCATGAGCAGCACCGTCTTGTCCTTTGTCAGCTTCACCGCGTTGAGCTGGTTGCTGACCTGAGGGCCCGTCCACCGCAGAAGGAGCACACCATGGGTTGGTTTTCAAAGTCGAGCGCTGATTTTTTTCTGGCCACCGTGATCGCCGACCACGACGCAGCGCGTGTGTCGCGTTTCCTGGGCGTGGTCAATGGCGAGGCGATCATTGGCGCCAACATCTTCAGAGACGTGTTCTCGTCCGTACGCGACATCGTCGGCGGCCGCGCCGGCGGTTATGAGCGTGCCTTGTCGGGTGCCCGGGATGCGGCGCTGCAGGACATGATCGAGGCTGCCAGGGAGATGGGCGCCGACGGCATCATCGGCATCGATTTTGACTACGCCGTGATGGGCGAGAACAACGGCATGATGCTGGTGGCGGTGAGCGGCACCGCAGTCAAGATGGCTTGAAATGCACCTTGGCAGGAGGTCGCGCCAGGGCTTCCGGCTCATTCTTTTCGTCCATTCCTTTCCCACATCCAGCGGGTCCCCATGCCGTGCCCCCGTGGCATAGGCCGCAAACAATGCCCTAAAGTGCCTTGAGATCGGCCCATCGCGCTTGAGCGGGTCGCGCCAGACTCTTCGCCATTGCGCAGCACTGCCAACCCAGCAGTGCACGAGCGCCTGGAGTCTGTCTCATGCCACTTGCCTTGCCATCAGGTTTGCCATCCTGTTTGCCTTCCCGCGGGCTGTTTGCACCTGTGGCGCTGGCCTTGGCAGTTGCGCTGTGCAGTGCGGGTGCATCGGCGCGCTGTGTTGACGAGGACAGCCTGCAGGCTTTCACACGCGAGGCCGCCGCGCCAGTGGCTGGTGCAGACCCACGGGCACAGATGCAGTTGATGGTGCAAGAAGCGCTGCACCGCAGCCACAGTGTCGGCGCCGCGCAGATGCTGGCCTCGGCCGCCATGCAGGACATCGACGAAGCGCGTGCTGCCAAATCGATGCAGGCCAGCGCCAGTTTCGGTGTCGGCCCGGGCGGCAGCCGCAGCAACGGCGTCAATGACAGCTCAGCAGCGCAGTTGCGCGCATCGGTCAACCTCAGCCAGTTGTTGCTGGACGGCGGCCGTACGCAAAAGCTGGTCGACTGGCGTGAGCAACTCTTCGAGTCGGCGCGCTTGGGCAACCTCAGCTTGCAAGAGCAGTTGGCACTCAGCGCCGTGTCGCTGGCGGTCGAGCGCAGCCGCTACCGCAGCCAGGTGCAGGTGTCGAGCCAACAGTTGCGCAAGATGGCTTGCCTGGTGCAGGCGTTGCAGGGCATCGTCAATGCCGACCGCGGCCGCGCCAGCGAGCTGGTGCTGGCCCGGAAGTCGCTGGAGCAGGCTGATCTGGCGATGGCGCAGACGCGCTCACAGCTGCGCCAGGTCGAGATCCGTCTGCGCAGGTTGGTGGGTGACGGCTTGCCGCCCACCGAAGGCATGACCACGCTGTTCACTGACATGCCGCCGCTCGAGACCTTGGTGGCCGATGTGGACCGCTCGCTGGATATCGAACAACTGGGCGCACAAGCGGCGGCCGCCAGCCGCCTGGCTGACGCCAATGCAGCCAACGGCAAAGCGCAGTTGAGTTGGCAGCTTTCTGCAGGCACTGCGCTGAGCGTGGGCCGCAGCAGCAGCAACAACGGCAGCGGCAATGAAGCCAGTGGCAACTATGCGCTTGGCTTCACCGTCAACCTGCCGCTGTTGACGCCAGGTCTGGACGCCGGCGTCAAGGGCGCGCGCCTGCGCGCACAAGCAGCCAACTTGCAGCGCTCGGAGGTGCTGGAGCTCAAGCGCTTCAGGGTCACAGAAGTCTTCGAGCAGGCCGATTCGGCGATGGACCGCGCGCGGCGCCTGGCTGCACTGTTGCAAAGCAGCGACCAGGTGCGCAACTCCACGCTCGAACAATGGCAACAACTGGGCCGCCGCAGCCTCTTTGACGTGATGTCCTCGGAGGTCGAGCACTACGGATTGCGTGTGGCCTATGTCAACGCCTTGCATGACCTGCAGCAGCTCAACGCCAATCTGGTCTCGATGGGGCGCGGCGTCAACGAGTGGCTGCGCTGAGTTGCAACCATGCGCAAGCCTTGAGCCGCTGTTTCAACCCTCTCCACCTACAACCTGTTTGAAGCGAACACCATGCCTTTCCAGCTTTTTCAAGCCATTCGCGACCTGGGCCTGCCGACCCCGCGCGGTGTGCTGCAGGTGGGTGCCAGCTACGGCCAGGAGATGAAGTGGTTCATCGACAACGGCATCGAGGGCGGTGTTTTCATCGAGCCTTTGGCAGAGCCTTTTCGTGTTCTCTCCGAGTCGTGTCGGATGCGCGCCAACTTCGTCGCCGTCAACGCCCTGTGCGGTGCAGAAAGCGGTCAGCGTGTCAGCTTCCATGTGGCGAGCAACGGCGGCATGAGCAGCAGCATGCTCAAGCCGGCCAACCATTTGCAACAGTTCGACTTTGTGCGTTTCGATGATCCGATCGAGCTCGTGACCAACCGGCTCGATCATGTGGTGGAGTTTGTGCACAAGCATGGCCACACCGGTGCCTGCGATGGTCTCGACCTGCTGTACATGGACACGCAGGGCGCGGAGCTGCAGGTTCTCAAAGGCGCTGGCGCAGTGCTGGATCGCATCAACTTCGTCTTGACCGAAGTCACCCGCAACCGCATGTACGACGGTGCACCGGTGCTCGGCGAGCTGATGGCCTATCTGGAGCCGCAGGGCTTCACGCTCAACAACGTCAACTTCGACCAGCACCACCATGGTGATGCGCTGTTTGTGCGCAACCGGGCGCTGCGCATCCAGTGATTCAGAGGCGTCTCGCAGGCCGGCATGGCAAAGCTGGCAGCAGCACCCGGTCCAGGAGAATGCCGTGAAGGCGCCGCCCACGCTGCGGGCCTTCTGCGTTGGCCATGTGGCGCCGATCTTCGAGCCAGCCTTGCCGTTCACGATGCTTTGCCCACGGCCCTTGGGTTTGCCGGGTGAGATCGTGCTGGCAGACGAGCGCTTTGGCGCCAGCGTTGATGGTGCGGCTTTGGCCGAGTATTCGCAGCTCTTCGGCCTGCAAGACATGCTGGAAGCCGGCGAGGTGGTGGCCGACCGGCTGTACCTCTTTCAGTACCGCAAGTTCATCGGCTTCAAAGAGGGCGGCGTGCCGTCCACCGCACCTTGGGTCAGGATGAGCAGTGCGCTGCAGGCCCCGGCGCTGATGCCCAGCCAAGACGAATTGCTGGCTGCACCCCATGCGGTGGTCGTGGGTTCGATGTTCGAGCTGGGCAGTTCGGTGGCGCAAAACTACGCGCTGGTGCATGTGGCTGACGACCTGGTCAGCTTTGCTGGCTGCTTGCATGCCGCCGGCATGGGCGCAGCTGAGGTTCGCCGCTTTGCCAGCTTCAGGGGTTTGTTGCCTTCCCCGGCGCTCTGCTTGGTCGATACGGCGCTGTTTTTGCAGCACATGCGGCTGCTGCGTGCCGTCTGGCAGGCCTATGCCCCAGCAGCCGAAGTGCGGCGTCAGGGCTACCAGATGCGCGTCGCCGGCTACCTGCTGGAAAGGCTGCACAGCCATCTGCTGTGTCAGGGCCTGCTCAATGGCAGCCTGAGCGACGTTGGGCTGGGTCATCGTTATGTGGTGATGGCCGAGGCAGCAACAGCCACAGCAACAGCGACAGCGACAGCGACAGCAAAAGCAACAGCACCACCCGCAGCTCAGGCGGTCCCCAAGCCGGAGCTGGCGTGGATGCCTTTGCGCGAGAAAGCGCCAGCCCAGCAGGAGAGCTTGCGATGAAAGTCGGTCTGGTCTCGATCCAGAAGAACCGTGCACCCTGGCTGCACGAGTGGGTGGCTTTTCACCACCTGGTGGGTTTCTCGAACTTCTACGTCTATGCCCACAACTGCGACGACGGCAGCCAGCAGGTGCTGTCCAGGCTGGCGCAGAGCTATGAGCTGAAGGCCTTTGCGCTGAACACGCATGAGAACCAGATCCAGCTCAAGGCTTACCAGCATGCCTACGAGCATTTCGGGCACGAGTGCGACTGGCTGGCCTTCATCGATGGTGACGAGTTCTTGTTCCCCACCGCTGCGGCGACCGTTTCTGAAGCGCTGGCGGACTACCACTACCAGCGCATTTCTGCGCTGGGGGTCTACTGGGCCTGTTTTGGCAGCAGTGGCCACGTGCAGGAACCCGCCGGGCTGGTGTTGCACAACTACCGTCGGCGCCCGCCGTTGGATTGGGCGATCAACAGCCACATCAAGAGCATCGTGCGCGGCCGTCAGGCCACGCGTGTGGGCCAGAACTCGCACCTGTTTCAGACCCCCTGGGGCACCCGCGACGAGTTGGGCCGTGAGGTGCTGGCCGGCCATACGCCCCACCCGCCCAGCACCACACGCTTTCGCATCAACCACTATGTGACGCAAAGCCGCGAGTTCTTCAAGTCATGCAAGCAGACCTCTGGCGCAGCAGACGCCGGGGCAGCCTATGTACGGCCCGACAGCTGGTGGGACAAGCACGACCTGAACGACGAGCGCGACGACTCGGTGCAGCACTGGATCGCCCCGCTGCGAGCCGAGATGGCGCGCATCGAAGACTTGCCCGAGCCCGGACGGCTGAGGCTCCTGACAGCTGCCTGAGCCCTTTGCATGCGCGCTGCAAGAAGCGCGCAGCGACTGAGAAGAAAGCACAGCCCGAACTGTGTCGGGCTGTGCATGGCAGGGCGCCCCGGTGGCGCCTCCGGGGCCTGCCTGAAGATCAGATGATCGGCGTTGACGCGCTCAGCACATCGTCGTCGCTGCGGTCACGCTGCATCAGCATGGCCGCCGGGCTGCTGCGGCCGCCTGCCACCTGGCGTGCCGCCTGGCTGTCGCCGGCACCGCCCAGCAGGTCCTGCGCTGGGGCTGCCAGCAAGTCGCCCAGGACGGGTGCAGGTTCTGCCGCTTTGGCAAACCAGACGTCGACCATGGCGTGCTCGCTGCCGTCGGACCTCGTGTAGCCGCCGACCAGTCCCAGCAGGTTGCCGTTGTCCATCTGGCTGCCTTTGCTGAAGTCCAGGTTCAGTTCGGCCACCCCGAAGTCCATCAGGCCCTTCAGCTCGCCAGCGTCGGTTTTGCCGTCGGCGTTGGCGTCGACCCACAGCCGCAATTCACCAAAAGCGGCGTCTTGCGCGTTGATCTTGCCGTCGCCGTTGCTGTCCAAAGCAGCCAGTGCGCGGAAGCCGTCGCCTGCACGTTGGCCGTTGGCCAGCTCGGTGGCGCCACCGAACAGCTCTTTGCCGTCGTTGATGATGCCGTCGCCGTTGATGTCGCGCACCAGCAGGCCGTCACCCTGGCCCACCCAGCCGACCTGGGTTTGGCGGCCGGTGGCGTCGATGTCGAAGCGGACCCCTTGCTCTGCAGCCAGGGTACGGATGCCGTTGCCGTCCAGGTCCAGCACGATCGGCGTCACCGCCTGCAATGCCGCAAACTGTCCGGTGCTCATCGCTGCCCAGTCTTCGCCCTCGAAGGCGTTGTACTGCGTCATCGTCATCGCCCGCAGGTCCTCGGTCTCAAAGGCCGCTACTTGCTCTGTGGTCAGGGCTTCGATCTGGCCCGGTGTCAGGGCGCGTGACTGCGAGGTGGTCAGCGCCACGATCGCCGAGGTGCCCAGGCCGCTGATCTGCTCATCGCTCATCGACACGATCTGGCGGGTGGTCAGCGCTGCGAACTGATCGGTGCCCAACGCAGCCAGGTCCGTGGTGTCGAAGGTCGCCAGCTGCGCTGTGCTCAACGCAGCAATCTGCGCCAGGTTGAAGTGCCCGATCTGCGTGGTGTTGAAGGCATCGATCTGGTCTGTCGTCAGCGACAAGATCTGCGCCGAGCCCAGCGCTTGCAGTTGTGCCGAGTTCAGCACCGCCAGGTCGTCGGTCTCGAAAGCCCGCAGCTGCGTGGTCGTCAGTGCCGCCACCTGATGGCTGCCCAGCGCGCCGATGGCGTTGCTGTCCAGGCCGGCAATCACTGCCGTGCTCAGCACCCGGATCTGGGCGCTGGTGAAGGCCGCCAAGTCAGCGCTGTCCAGCGCCAGGATCTGTGTGCTGCTCAGGCTGGCGATCTGGAGGGTCTTCAGCGCCGCGATCTGATTGGCATTGAAGGCCGACAGCTCTTGGCCGGTGAGCACGTCCAGCTGCCCGGTGGTCAGTGCCGTGATCTGGGCAGTGTTCAGGCTGCTCAACTGCTCGCTGCTCAACGCTGCGATCAGCTGGGTGCCCATCGCGGCAATCTGCGCTGTGCCGATGACGGCCAGGTCTTCGGTCTGCAGTCGGTCGATGACGGCGGCATTGATGGCTTTGACCTGCGTCGCAGTCAAGGCAGCAAACTGTGCTGTGCTCAATGCTTCCAGCGCATCCCCGCTCAATGCGTTCATGGCCAGGGTGCTCAGGCTGCGGATCTGCGCCGTGCTCAACACGGCCAGGTCTGCAGTCTCCAGCGCTGCGATCTGCGCCGCATTGAAGGCCCCGACCTGCGCCGGCGTCATGACTGCGAACTGCGCGGTACCGAAGTCAGCCAGGTCGGTGCCCATAGCGTTGATCTGGCCGATGCTCAGCGCCTGGATCTGCCGTGAGGTGAAGCTGGCCAACTGGTCGGCCGTCATCCCGCTCAGCTGGTCGCCGGTGAAGCTGCTGATCTGCGAAGCGCTGAAGCCCACGATGTCGGCAGTCTCGATGCCGTCGATGCTGGCGGTGCTGATGGCGCGCAGTTGCTGGGCCGTCATGGCCACCAACTGGCTGCTGCTCAGCGTCGCCAAGGCATCGTCGTCCAGCGCCTGGATGCCGGCGGTGCTGATGGCGCGGATCTGGGCCGTCGTCAAAGCCGCCAGGTCGGCGGTCTCCAGCGCCTCGATCTGCATCGTGCTCAGGCGGGCAATCTGCGCCGTGCTCAGCGCAGCAAACTGCGCTGTGCTGAGGCTGTTGAGCGTTTCGGTGCTCAGGGCGGCGATCTGTGCGGTGCCGATGGCTGCGACTTGCGTGCCGCTCATGCTGGCCAATTGGTTGACGGTCAATGCCTCGACCTGCTCCAACCCCAGCGCGCGGATCTGGGCCGTGCTCAGTGCTGCGATGTCAGCCGTTTCCATGGCTGCGATGTCGGCACTTTGGATGGCCGCGATCTGCTGCGTGCGCAGCGCCGTGATCTGCTCGGTGGTCAAGGCCTGCAGCTGAGCTGCGCTCAAGGCCACGATGCCGGCGGTGCTGATGGCTGCGATCTGGTTGTTGCTCAGTGCAGCCAGGTCTGCAGTCTGCATGGCGGCCAGATGGTCTGTCGTCAGTCTGGCGATCTGCAGGGTGGTCAAGGCCCCGAACTGCTGCGTGCCCATGGCGGCCAGGCTGGCAGGGTCGAGCGCATTGATCTGCGCCGTGCTCAAGGCCGCCAACTGGGTGTTGGTCAGGGCATTGAGTTGGTCGGTGCTCAGAGCAGCCATCTGCGTCGTGCTCAGGCCGGGCAGTTGCAGCACGGTCAATGCAGCCAGATCGGCTGTTTCCATCGCCGCCAGGTCCACCGCTTCAATGGCGCGGATCTGGGCCGTGCTCATGCCTGCCACCTGCTCGGTGGTCAAGGCTTGCAGTTGCGCTGCACTCATCGCCACGATGCCGGCGGTGCTGAAGCCGCGGATCTGGGCCGGCGTCATCGAAGCCAGGTCGGCCACTTCCAGTGCCGCCACCTGCTCGGTGGTCAGCCGTCCCAATTGCGTGGGCGTGAGTGCCTGGTAGTCTGTGGTATCCAGTGCTGCCAGGCGCAGCGCCTGGATGGCAGACAACTGCGCCGTGCCCATGCCGCCCAGCAGCGTGCTGCTGAGCTGGGTCAGCTGGTCGGTGCTCAGCACCACCACCTGGGTGGTGGTGAAAGCGTTGAACTGCTGCACGCTCAAGGCGTTGATGTCCTCGGTCTCCAGCGCCGCGATCGAAGCCGTGCTCAAGGCACGCAACTGGTTGACGCTCAAGCCCTGCATCTGCTCGGTGCTGAAGGCCTGCACCTGGCTGGTGCCCAGACCGGCAATCGCTGCGGTGGACAAAGCCCCCACTTGCGATGCACTGAGCGTGGCGAAGTCGTTGCTGGCCATGGCCGCCACTTGCGACGGCGACAGGCCGCTGATCTGCGTGTTGCTCAAAACATCGATCTGAGACGTGGTCAAGCTGGCGATGTCGGCGTCAGCGATGGCACGCAGCTGTGCTGTGCTCAGGGCCGTGAACTGTGCCGTGCCCAGTGCGCTGAGCTGGTCGGTGCTCAGTGCGGCGACCTGGTTCGCCGACAGGGCGCCGATCTGGCGGCTGTTCATTACATTGAGGTCGGCGGTTTCGAGCGCAGCGATGGCGTCGGCACCCAACGAACGGATCTGTGCCGTGCTCAGACCTGCAATCTGTTCGGTCGTCAGCGCTGCAATCACTTGCGTGCTCAGCGCGGCAAAGGCAGCGGTACCGATGGCTGCCACTTGGGCCGTGCTCAGCAAGGCCAGATCGGTGCTGTCCAGCGCAGCAGCTTGCGCAGCGGTCATCGCAGGCAACTGCGCCGTGGTCAGCGCCATCAACTGCTGGCTGTTCATCGCTGCCAGGTCACCGGCTTCCATGGCCGCGATCTGGCGGCTGCTCAGGGCCTGCACTTGCTCGGTTCTCAAGGCGGCGACCGAGTCAGCGCTCAAGGCCACGATGGCTGTCGTGCTCAGTACGGCGATCTGCGCGCTGCTCAGGCTGCGCAGGTCATCGGACTCAAACGCCGCCACTTGTTCCTGCGTCAGCTTGGAGACTTGCGCCGTGGTCAATGCGCCCACCTGAGCCGTCGTCAGGGCTGCAAAGTCGCCCGCTTCCATGGCGGCCAGTTGGCGTGTGCTCAGTGCCTGGATCTGGTCGGTGCCCAGTGCGGCCACTGCGCTGCTGGTCAGCGACGCGATGGCGGCGGTGCTCAAGGCACTGATGTTGCTGGTGCCCAAAGCCAGCAGGTTGGCGCTGGTGAGCGCTGCGGCCTGCACTTCGGTGATGGCTGCCACTTGTTTGTCGGTCAGCACGGCCACCTGGCTGGTGGTCATGGCTGCCAGGTCGCCGGCTTCCAGGGCTGCGATGGCGCCCGTGCCCAGACCACGCACCTGGGTGGTGGTCAGTGCGGTGATCATGTCGGTGGTGAAGGCCTCCATTTGCGAGGCGTTGAAGGCCGCCAGTTGGCGTGTCGACAGCACCGCCAGGTCGGCGGTTTGCATACCGGCAATCTGCTCTTCACTCAGCGCCATCAATTGACGTGTGGTCAGGGCCTGGAACTGTTCTGTACCCAGCGCAGCCAGGCTCGCCACCTGCAGGTTGCCAATTTGGGCCGAGCTGAGCGCCGCAGCCTGGACAGGCGAGAGCGCCGCAAACTGATCGGTGCCCCAGGCGTTGAGCTGGTCAGCCGTCAGGGCTGCGATCTGGCCGGTGGTCAAGGCGCTCAAACCCAGCGTCGAGATGTTGCCCAAGGCGCTGGCGTCGATGGCTGCCGCTTGCGCGGTACTCAATGCCGCCAGTTGCGTGGGGGTCAGGGCTTGAACGGCGGCTGCACTCAGGTTGGACAGGGCGTCGCCGGACAGCGCACGGATTTGTGCCGTGGTCAGCGCTGCGAGGTCTGCGGTTTCCATCGCAGACAGGCGGTCCCCTGTCAGGCTGGCGACCTGCGCTGTGCTCAGCGCCATCACCTGGGCCGTGCTGAGTGCAGCGAAGTCTGCCTCTTCGATGGCTGCCAGCTGGTTGGTGCGCAGTGCAGCCAGTTGCTGGTTGCTCAGGGCTGCCACCAACTCGGTGGTCAGTGCAGCCATCTGGCCTTCGCCCAAGGCACGCAGTTGGCTCGTGCTCAGCGTGCGCAGGTCCTCGGTCTGCAGGCCGGCAATCTGCTCGTCGCGCAGCGCAGCGATCTGTGCTGTGCGCATGGCGGCAAATTGGCTGGTGCCAAAAGCGTTGAGCTGCTCCACCGGCAGCGAGGCCAGCAGTTCGGGTTGCAGGTTGGCCACCTGGGCGGTGCTCAGTTGCGAGAGTTGTTCTGTGCTCAATGCGGCCAGGCCGGATTCACCCAGGGCATTGAGCTGCGCGCTGCTCAGCCCGCGCAGGTTGGCCGCTTGCAGGGCGCCCAGGTTCTCAGGGCTGATGGCGGTCAGCTGCTCGCTGTTCAGCGCAGCCAGTTGGTGCGTGCCCAGGGCTGCCAAAGAGCCGGTGCTCAGCGCTGCCACCGACTCCGGGGTCATGGCGCGCAGTTGTGCCGTACCCAGCGCAGCCACGTCGGCAGATTCCAGGCCAGCGGCCTGGGTCGGCGTCATGGCGGCCAGCTGTGCACTGGTCAGGGCGGCGAACTGGCGCGTGGTCAACGCAGCCAGGTCTTCAGCCTCCAGCCCGGCGATCTGTTCAGGGCGCAATGAAGCCACCTGGCGCGTCGTCAATGCGGCCAGCTGGTCGCTGCCAAAGCTGCCGAGCTGGTCGTTGCTCAGCGCTGCCAGTTGGCCGGTGCTCAAGGCGGCGACATCTCTGGTTTCCATGGCCTGCAGCACACGGTCGCTCAAGCTGGCGATCTGCTCGGTGCTCAGCGCTGCCACCTGGGCGGTGCTGAGTGCAGCAACGGCCTGGCTGGACAGCTCGGCCAGGGCTTCGCTGCTCAGCGCACGGATCTGTGCCGTGCTCAAGGCAGTGATGACCTCGGTGCCCAAAGCAGCAGCTTGGGACGAGCTCAGCGCAGCGATTTGCGCCGTGCCCATCGCGGCATATTGGGCGCTGCCCAGCGCGGCCTGAGTGGCGGGGTCCAGGGCGCCCAGTTGCTCTGCGCTCAGGGCGCGCAGTTGCTGGCTGCTCATGGCCATCACTTGGTCGCTGCCCAGGGCCTGGATCTGGGCGGTGTCGAGCGCGGCGATCTGGGCGGTGCCCAGCGCACGCACGTCGGCAGTTTCGAGCGCGGCGATCTGGTTGGCGCTCAAAGCGGCCATCTGTTCGGTGCTCAGCGATGCCACCTGGTCGGTGCGCAAGGCGGCGATCAAGCCTTCATTCAAGGCTTGCAGGCTGGCTTGCGACAGGGCGCGCAGGCCAGCGGTGCCGATGGCGGCCAAGTCATCGGTGGCCAAGCCAGCGGCTTGCTCCACCGTCAGTGCAGCGATCTGGGCGGTGCTCAAGGCGCGGAACTGCGCCGTGCTCAAGGCGGGCAGCCTGTCGGCGTCGATGGCGGCAAATTGCTCGGTGCCCAATGCGGCGATCTGACGGGTGGTCAAGGCGGCCAACTGGTCCGTGCCGAGCGCGTCGATGCGCATCGCGTCGATGGCGGCAATCTGCGCCGTGCCGACTGCGGCCAGATCGGCCGGGTCGATGGCGGCGATCTGCTCGTCGCTCAGTGCAGCGAACTGGCCGGTGCTGAGCGCTGCAATCTGTGCCGCGCTCATGGCGCCGATCGACGCCGGCGACAGTGCGCTGATGTTTTCATCACCCAGCGCGCGGATCTGTGCGGTGCTCAGGGCTGCTACGTCACTGGATGCCAAAGCCGCAACTTGCTCTGAATTCAGAGCAGCGATCTGCGAGGTGCGCATCAGGGCCAGTTGACTCGTACCCAAAGCGCTCAGGGCTTCAGGCGACAAGGCGGCGATCTGGTCGCTGCCCAGCATCGAGAATTGGCGTGAGCTCAGCGCGTTGAGCTGGTGGGTCTCAAAGGCCCGCAGTTGCTCCACCGACAAGGCGGCCACCTGGGGCAGGCCCAGCGCAGCCACGTCGGCGGTCTCCATCGCGGCGATCTGTTCAGCCGAGAACTGTGCCAGTTGGGCAGTGGTCAGCGCACCCACCTGTTGGGTCGTCAGGCCGGCGATCACCGACTCGGACAGGGCGGCAATGGTGTCGGTGCTCAAAGCACGCACTTGCGCCACGTTGAGTGCGGCGACATCGGCGCTTTCCAGCGCCGCAGCTTGCTCGGTGGTCAGGGCAGCCAGTTGGGCGGTGGTCAGGGCAGCAAACTGGCGGCTGCTCAGCGCCACCAGGTCATCGGCCTGCAGAGAAGCGATCTGTTCGGTGCTCATCGCAGAGATCTGGCGCGTGCCCAATGCCTGCAGTTGCTCGACGCTCAGCGCATCCAGCTGCAAGGTGCTGAGCCCGGCGATCTGCGCACTGCTCATCGATGCCAGGTCGGCGGTTTCGATGGCGGCGATCTGATCCGGGCTCAGGCGGGCCATCTGTGCCGAGTTCAACGCCGCGAGTTGCGGCGCACGCATTGCGGCGATGGATTCAGCAGACAGTGCAGCCACCGCATCGGGGCTCAAAGCCGCCAACTGGCGGGTGCTGAGGATGGCGATGTCGGCGGTCTCGAACCCAGCCGCTTGCCCGGCGGTGATGGCGGCGATCTGAGCTGTGCTCAGCGCTGCAAATTGCGCGGTATCCAGCGCAGCCAGTGCTTCTGCGCTGAGGCTTGAGATGACGGCAGTGTTCCAGCCAGCAGACTGGGCGGTGCCCAGCGCCGCCAGTTGTTCATTGCTGAAGGCTGCAAACTGGGCGGAGCTCAGGGCAGCCAGTTGACCCGAACGCAGGGCTGCGATGTCGGCGGTCTCCATGGCCGAGAGCTGATCAGGGCGCAATGCTGCCATCTGCCCGTTGCTCAACGCGGCGACTTGAGCAGTGCTCAGACCTTGCACCGCGTCGGCCGACAATTGCGAAATGGCGTCGGTGCTCAGGGCTCGGATCTGCGTGGTGCTCAGCGCCACCAGGTCAGAGCTTTGCAGCTCCGAGGCCTGGCGCGAAGTGATGGCTGCCAGTTGCGCGGTACTCAGCGCCGCAAACTGGGCAGAGCTCAAGGCGCTCAGCTTGGAGGCCTCCAGGCTGGCGATCTGGTCTGTCAGCAGGGCAGCAATCTGCGATGTGCGCAGGCTGACCATTTGCTCGTCGTCGATGGCGCCCAATTGGGCGCTGCTCAGCGCCCGCACAGCAGCGGTCGACAAGGCAGCCAGGTTGGCGCTGCCCAGCGAAGACATGTCGCTGGCCTCAATGCCCGCGACCTGGTTGGCACGCAGTGCGGCCACTTGAGTCGTACTCAGCGCACCCAGTTGGCCGCCGTCCATGGCCGTCAGGCTCTCGGCGCTCAGTGCGGCGATCTGGCCGGTGCGCAGGGCTTGCAGGTCTTCGACTTCCAGAGCTGCAGCCTGGGCGGTGCTCAGGTTTGCCAATTGAGCGGTGCTCATGGCAGCGAATTGCTCCGAACTGAGCGCAGCCAGCTTGGAAGGCTCCAGCGCTGCGACCTGCTGCGTGCTCAAGGCTGCCACTTGCGCAGTGCGCAAGCTGGCGAGTTGTTCGTTCTCCAGAGCGCCCAGTTGTTCGACGGAGAGCGCGCGGATCTGCCCGCTGGTCATGGCTGCCAGGTCTGCCGTCTCCAGGCTCGACATGACCGTGGTGGAAAGGGCCTGAATCTGTGCCGTGCTCAGGGCGGCAAACTGTGCCGTACTGAATCCCACCACCGCTTCGGCCGACAGCGTGGCGATGTTGGCCGGCGACAGCGCGGCGATTTGTGACGTGCCCCAGGCCGCCAAGTCTTCAGAAGCGAGCGCAGCAACCTGGGTGGCGCTCAGAGCCGCAACCTGCGCAGTGCTGAAAGCGCCGACCTGGCGGCTGCCCATCGCTTCGATGTCGTCGGCCTGCAGCAGCGCCAACTGGGCAGTGCTCAGCGCGCGGATCTGCGCCGTGCCCAGGGCTGCCAGTTGGTCGCCCGTCAAAGCCTCGATCTGCGCAGCGCTCAGCGCGCGCACCTGGGCAGTGCCGAGGGCGGCGATGTCGGCAGTCTCCATCTGTTCGAGGTCACTGGCCTGGATGGCACGCACTTGCGCCGTGCTCAATGCCGCCACTTGCGCGGTGGTCAAGGCCTGCAGGCTCTCTGCCGACAGGGCTTCGATCTGCGACGTGCGCAGCGCTGCAATCTGCGCTGTGCCGAGCACGGCCACGCTTTCAGCCGCCAGTTGTGCCACTTGCTCGGTGGTCAGAGCTGCCACCTGCGCGGCGGTCATGCGCGAGAACTGCTGCGTGCTGAGGTTGTTGATCTGCTCCGGGCTCATGGCCGCGATCTGCGCAGTCGACAGCGCCACAAAGCTGCCATCGCCCAGTTGGCTCAGCTGCTCCTGCGACAGCGCACCGACTTGAGCGCTGCTCAAGGCCAATACCTGGGTGCTGCTCAGCGCTGCCAACAAGGCGGTGCTGAGTGCACCGATGTCGTCCACTTCGATGGCACGCAATTGCGCCACGCTCAGCGCGGGGGCTTGCACAGCCGTCAAGGCACCCACCTGGTCGGCGCCCAGGGCGGCAAAGTTGGCGCTGCTCAGGGCGCGGATCTGCGCCGTGCCCCACGCTGCCACGTCCGCGCCCTCCAGGGCTTCGGCATGGGCGGTGCTCAAGGCGGCCACCTGGGTCACGGTCATCGCGGCAAACTGCGCGGTACCCAGTGCAGCGAGTTTGGCGGGCTCGATGGAGTTCAGTTGGGCAGGCGTCAGGGCTGCCACCTGCAGAGTGGACAGGCCGACCAGCTGCTCGGCCGACAGACCCTGCAGCTGCGCTGTGGACAACACGGCCAACTGCGTGTTCAGCAGGCTGCCCAAATTGGCGCTGCTCAGGCCAGCCAGGTCGTCGGCTTCCAGCGCGCGCACCTGGGTCACAGTCAATGCGCGCAGTTGATCAGAGCTCAGCGCGCCCAGTTGTTCGGCGTTCAGCGCTGCCAAAGCGCCGGTGGTGAAGGCGCGGATCTGCCCGGTGCTCATCGCCGCCAGGTCTTCGGTCTGCAAGGCAGAGATCTGGTCTGGGCGCAGCGATGAAATCTGCCGGCTGCCGATGCTGGCGAAAGCCGATGTGCCAAAGGCGCCCAGCGCCTCATTGCTGAGCCCGGCAATCTGGGCCGAGGTCATGGCCGCGACCTGCTCGGTGCTCAGGGCCGCCACTTGGGCGGTGTTCAGCGCTTCAAGCTGTTGCGTCGTCAAAGCGGCGATCTGCGCTGTGCGCAGGGTGGCCAGATTGTTGCTGCTGACAGCAGCCAGGTCTTGTGCTTCCAGCGCGCGCACCTGTGCGGTGCTCAGGGCGTTGAGTTGGTCACTGCTCAATGCGGCCACCGCACCAGCGCTTAAGCCTGCGATGGATGCCGTGCGCAGACCCACCAGCTGCTCGGCGCGGATGGCCGCCACGTCGGCGGTCTCCAGCGCGCTGGCTTGTTCCGGGCTCAGGCCGGCCAGCTGCGCCGAGCTCATGCCGCTGTACTGGGTGGTGCCGAGTGCGGCCAGGGTCTCGGGGCTCAGGCTGGCGATCTGCGCGCTGCTCAAGCCAACGATCTGGCTCGATGAGAGCTGGTTCAGGTCGCCGCTGTCCAAGGCTGCCAACTGCTGCGTGCTCAACGCTGCCAGTTGTTGGGGCCGCAGTGCGGCGATCTGTTCGGAGTTCAGGGCGTTCAGGTCGTCGGTGCCCAGCGTGCGGATCTGTGCCGTAGACAGTCCGGCGATCTGCGCCGTCGTCAGTGCCGCAATCGCCGCCGTATCCATGGCTGCGATGTTGGCCGTGCCGGTGCCGCCGATCTGGCTGCCGCCCAACGCGCCCAGGTTGCCGCCCGTCAGCGCAGAGAGTTGTGCGGAGCTCAGCGCACCCAGTTGGGCCGAGCCGAACACCGTGGCGTGTTCGGTGACAGCAGCCAGAAAGTCCAGACCCATGTTGCGCATCTGGGTCGGCGTCAGCGCCGCCAGGTCCTGGGTCTCGAAGACCGAGAAATCGCCCGTGCCCATGGCGCGGAATTGCGCTGCGCTCAGGCCCTGGACCTGGTCGGTTGTCAGCGACTGCAGCGTTGCAGCGCTCATCGCCGCGATGGCTGCCGTGCTCAATGCGCCGATCTGTGGGCCACTCAGCGCAGCCAGGTCTGCAGCTTGCAGGCCGACCACCTGGTCACTGCTCAAGGCGGCCAGTTGGTTGGCCCGCAGCGCTGCAAACTGGGCCGTGCCCAGGTCGTTGACGCTGCTGCCCATGCTTTGCAGTTGTGCCGGGCTCAGGCCGACCACTTGGGCGCTGCTGAGGGCCTGCAGTTGAGGGGCAGACAGCTGCGCAATCTGATCGGTGCCCATGGCGCCAATCTGGCCAGCTGTCAGGCCGGCCAAGGCAGGTGTGCCGATGGCGGCCACGTCTGCACCCAGGGCCTTGATCTGCGCAGCGCTCAGCGCCCGCAGTTGCTCGGCAGTCAGGGCTGCCACTTCGCCAGCTGCCAGCGATTCGATGACGGCCGTGCTCAAGCCGCCGATCTGGGCCGAAGACAGGCTGGCCAGCGCCGTGGTGCTGGCGATGCTGTTCATCTGCTCGGTGCTCAGGCCCGCGATGGCGGTGCGCGACATCGTCAGGATGGCCTCGGAGGGCAGCGCGCTGCCCAGTGCGGCGATGGCGCCGGCGCTCAGCGCGTTGATCTGGCTGGAGTCCAGCACCGCGATGTCGCCGGTCAGACCAGCGATCTGCTCGGTGCTCAGGCTGGCCAGTTGCGGCCCGCTCAGGGCAGCGATCTGGGCTGCGCTCAGGCTGTCCAGGCTGGCGGCGCTCAGGCCGTCCAGCTGGCTGATGCTCAAAGCACGCACCTGACTGGTGTCCAAGGCGGCCAGCTGGGTGTCGTTCAGCGCGCCGATCTGGGCGCCGCTCAGTGCGCCCAGGCGCTGCGTACCCAGCGCTGCCAGGTCGGCGCCGTCCAGCCCGGCGATGGCAGCGGCGTTGATGGCACGCAACTGGCCAGTACTCAGCGCGTTGAACTGGTCAGCGCTCATGGCGGCGATGTCGCCGCTGTCGAGCCCGGCAATCGCGCCGGTGCTCAGCAAACGCAGTTGCTGGGTGGACATCGCAGCGATGTCGGCGGTGCCCAGCGTGGCGCCATAGGCCTGGCCCAGGGAGGCCACCTGCGCGGTGGACAAAGCCGCCAACTGGTCTGCGGTGATGCTGTCCAGGCGCGCCAGTTGGGCGGTGGACATGGCCGCGATCTGGGCGGTGCCCATGGCTTCGATCTGGCTGGAGTCGAGCGCGTCGACGGCGCGCGTGCTCAGTGCGCGAACCTGTGCCGTGCTCAGTGCAGCCAGGTCGGCGGTCTCGAAGGCGCTGGCCTGCAGCGAGCTGATGGCGGCCAGCTGTGCGGTGCCCAGGGCGGCAAATTGCGAGGTGCTCAGCGCTGCGAAGTCGCCAGACTCGATGGCCGCGAACTGCCATGTGCTCAACGCCGCGATCTGGGCGGTCGTGAAGGCGGCCACGGCTGCGCTGCTGAGCGCTTCAATCCCGGCGGTGCTGAAAGCGCGGATCTGCGCGGTCGTCAGTGCAGCAATGTCTGCCGACTCCAGCGCAGCCACTTGCGCGGTGCCCATTTGTGCGACCTGTGCGGTGGTCAGCGCAGCCACCTGGCCGGCGGTCAGGCCCTGGAACTGCGCTGCGCTCAGTGCACCCAGCTGAGCGCTGGTCAATGCAGCGATGCCAGAAGTGCCCAGCGCTGCCAGGTCGTCGGACTCGATGGCACCGATCTGCGCCGTCGTCAGGCTGCGCAGTTGCCCTGTGGTCAAAGCGCGGAACTGCTCTGAGCCCATCGCCGCCAGGTCTTCGGTGCTCAATGCAGCCAGCTGCGAAGGGGCCAGCGCACGTATGGCGGCTGTGCTCAGCACGGCGACTTGGTTGGCTTCCATGCCGGCCAATTGGGCGCTGGCCAGGGCGGCGATCTGAGCGGTGCTCAACGCGGCGATGCCGGTGGTCGACATGACGCTGAAGTCACTCGAATCGATGGCCCTGATCTGCGCCGTGGTCATCGCCTGGAACTGCGGTGCCGTCATGGCGCCGAACTGTTCAGAGGTCAGCGCCTGCACCTGTTGCGTGGCCAGGGCCCGCACCTGGCTGGTCGTGAACTGCGCCACATCGACGGCGTCGAAGGCTGCAATCTGGCTGGCCGTCAAGACGCGCAGCCCTGCAGTGCTGATCGCCGGTACCTGGGTCAAGGTCAAGGCGCTGATTTGTGCGGCGCTGAACGCAGCCCAATCTTCGGTGGTCAATGCCGCGATCTGTGCCGAGGTGTAGGCAGCAATCTGGGCAGGGGTGAAGTTGGGGATCAGCGAGGCCATGTTCAGTCCTTGTGCAAAGTTCAACGGGCTGTTCTAAAGGCGGGCACGGCGCCCTTTTGCCGGTTGATGTCCTCGGGATATCGGGAGAGCTCGAACTGAACTTGAGCAAATTGTTTTGGCAGCTGCGGTGCGTGAAACAGCTCACGCCTGATGGTTGGATGTCGTGACCGAAACACGCCCACAAAAAAGCCGCAGGGCGCACTAGGCGCCCTGCGGCGATGTTCTTTTTCATTCAGAGCCCGATCAAGAGCCCGGACAAGCTGCCCGGAACCAGGCTCCTCAGCCCATCACTTGCCGGCGGGCAACTTGCCGTCCACGCCCTTGACGTAAAAGTCGACCTTGTCTTTCCAGGCTTGGTCGGCCTTGGTGTCTTTGGCCAGCACTTCTTTGCCGGCGCTGCTCATGATCGGGCCGGTGAAGACTTCGAAGGTGCCAGCTTTGATGCCTGCAGAGGCTTCTTCAGCCTTTTTGCGGATCGCCTCAGGTACGGCTTCGTTGATCTTGATCACGTCGTTGGCGCCTTCCGGCTTGCCCCAGATGGTGCGCTGCTCGCCTTTCCAGCTGCCGTCCAGCAATGCACCCACGGCCTTCTTGTAGTACGGGCCCCAGTACACCATGTTGGATGCCAGGTGCGCCTTGGGCGAGATCTCGCTCATGTCGCTGTCCCAGCCGAAAGCGAACTTGCCGTTCTTGTCGGCGGTTTGCAGCACCGCCGATGAGTCGGTGTTCTGCAGCAGCACGTCGGCGCCCTGGTTGATCAGGCTTTGTGCCGCGTCGCCTTCTTTGGCCGGGTCGAACCAGGTGCTGATCCACACCACCTTGGTCTTGACCTTGGGGTTGACGCTTTGCGCGCCCAGGGTGAAGGCGTTGATGTTGCGCAGCACCTCGGGGATCGGGAACGAAGCCACAAAGCCCAGCGTATTGGTCTTGGTCATGCCGCCGGCGATGATGCCGCTGACATAGGCGTCGTGATAGAAGCGCGCGTCATAGACGTTCAGGTTGGGCGCGGTCTTGTAGCCGGTGGCGTGCTCGAACTTGACGTCCGGAAACTCGGCGGCCACCTTGACCATCGCTTCCATGAACCCGAAGCTGGTGGCAAAGATCATCTTGTTGCCTTGCGCCGCCAGGTCGCGGATCACGCGTTCGGCATCAGCGCCTTCAGGCACTTTTTCGACGAAGGTGGTGACAATCTTGTCGCCGAACTCTGCTTCTGCGGCTTTGCGGCCCTGGTCGTGCGCAAAGCTCCAGCCGGCGTCGCCGACCGGGCCCACATACACCCAGGCCACCTTGACCGGGTCGGGTTTGGGTGCTGGCGCGGACGCCGGCACAGGTGCTGCTGCCACCGGTGCTTCTTCTTTCTTGCTGCAGCCTACCAGCGCGGCGGTACCGGCCAGGATCGTGGCGCCGGCCCACCTGAGCAGGTGGCGTTTGGGGATGGATGTCATTGGAGTCACTCCTTCTGGTTTGGATCAGTTTTATGGATCAGGGATCAGGTATCAGGTATCAGGGATCAGGAATCAAAGAAAGCGGCAAAAGCAATTACAGGATTATCAGCAGTGCATCAGCCCCCAGGATGGAAAGGCTTTCCCAACGAAGCTGGCATGTTGACCCGAATGAAGGCCGCATTGCGGCTGATCAATGCCAGCACCACGATGGTGGCCAGGTACGGCAGCATGGCCAGCAACTGGCTGGCAATCTGTACGCCCTGGCCTTGCAGGTGAAATTGCAGCATGGTCACGCCGCCGAAAAGGTAAGCGCCAAGCAACACCCTGACCGGACGCCAAGTGGCGAAGGTGGTCAGCGCCAGCGCAATCCAGCCGCGCCCGGCCACCAGGCCTTCCACCCACAGCGGGGCGTAGACCACCGACAAAAAGGCCCCGGCCAGGCCGCACATCGCGCCGCCGAACATCACCGCAGCCAGCCGCAACCAGCGTACCTTGTAGCCCAGTGCATGCGCCGATTCGGGCGATTCGCCGATGGCACGCAAGACCAGCCCGGCGCGTGTCTTGTACAAGAACCAGATCAGGCCAATGGTCAGCAACACGGTGATGTAGACCATCGGGTGCTGCTTGAAAAACGCCGTGCCCAGGTACGGCACCTGCGACAGGCCCGACAATTCGAGCACCTGACGCTCGCTGAGTTTCTTGCCTACGTAGCCTATCCCCACAAAAGCCGAGAAGCCGTAGCCAAACAGGCTCAGCGCCAGCCCGGTGGCGTATTGGTTGGTGTTGAGCCAGATCACCAAGAGGCCAAAGAACAGCGCCAGCGTGGCGCCTGCTGCGGCGCCGGCGATGAAGGCCAGCGTGTCGCTGCCCGTGCCAAAGGCCACGGCAAAGCCGCTGACTGCGGCCACCAGCATCATCCCTTCGGCGCCCAGGTTCAGCACGCCAGCGCGTTCGTTGATCAGCAGGCCCAAACCGGCCAGCGCCAGCGGGGTGCCGGCCAGCAAGGCGGCAGCGAGAAGCAAAGCGGTTTCTTGCATCAACTGGCCCCTGTGCGTACAGCGAGCGCTGAACCCCAGCGCAGCCGGTAATTGATCAAGGTGTCGCAGGCCAGCAGCAGCACCAGCAGCAGGCCCTGGAAGACACCCGTCAGTGCGTTGGGCAAGCCGAGCCTGGATTGGCCCAGCTCACCGCCAATGATCATCATCGACAGCAAAATGCCCGCCAGCACGATGCCCAGCGGGTTCAGCCGGCCCACGAAACACACGATGATGGCCGTGAAGCCCAGGCCGGTGGAGATGTGCGGCGTCAACTGCCGCAATGGCCCGGCGGCTTCAAGCGCGCCGGCCAGCCCGGCAAAGCCGCCTGAAATCAACAGCGCCAGCCACAGCGAGCCACGTGCAGAAAAGCCCGCATAACGCGCAGCAGCCGGCGCCAGGCCGCCGACCTGCAAAGAAAACCCGCGGTACGAGCGGAACATGAACAGCCACACCGCCACCACCGCCACCGCAGCCACCACCAAGCCGATGTTCAAGCGTGTGCCGGGCACCAGCATGGGCAGCAAGGTCGAGGCATCAAAGCTCTTGGTCTGTGGAAAGTTGAAGCCTGCCGGGTCTTTCCAGGGTCCGAAGACCAGGTAGTTGACGAACTGCTGCGCCACATAAACCAGCATCAGGCTGACCAGGATCTCGCTGGCGTTGAACTTGTCGCGCAACAGCGCCACCAGACCCGCCCACACCATGCCGCCCAAGACGCCGGCCACCAGCACCAGTGGCACCGCCACCACCTTGGGCAGAATGATGCCGTGGGTGGTCAGCCACAAGGCCATGCCGCCACCGGCCACGGCGCCGAGCAAAAACTGGCCTTCGGCGCCGATGTTCCAGACGTTGGCGCGATAACACACCGACAGGCCCAAAGCGATAACGACCAGCGGTGTGGCCTTCAGCAGCACTTCTGTGACTTGGCGCAGGCCGTTCAGCGGCTCGAAGAAAAACACCCCCAGACCACGCACCGGGTCTTTGCCCAGAGCCGCAAACATCAGTGCCGCCAGCAGCGCCGTCAGCACCAGCGCCAGCACTGGCGAGGCCAGCGCCATCAGCTTGGAGGGCTGTGCGCGTGGTTCAAGCTTGAGCATGGGGCGCTCCTGGCACCAAGGTGGCTGGCGTTGGGTTGGGCCGAGCGGGAATGCCTGCTTCGACGGTCTTGGCGTTGCTGCGGTCCCACAGCCCCGACATCCACTCGCCAATCAGCTCGGTGTTGGCTGCTGAGGTGGCAATCGACGGCGACAGCCGGCCTTGCGCGATGACGACCAGCCGATCACAGATCTCGAACAGCTCGTCCAACTCTTCGCTGACCACCAGCAGCGCGCAGCCGGCATCCCGCAGTTTGAGCAACTCGCCGCGGATCAGTGCGGCCGCGCCAACGTCCACGCCCCAGGTGGGCTGGCTGACGATCAACAGCTTCGGCGCAGCATCGATCTCGCGGCCGACGATGAACTTCTGCAGGTTGCCACCCGACAGCGACTTGGCAGCCGCACCGGTGCCGCCGCAGCGCACATCGAAGCGGCTGATCAGCCCGGCAGCCAGCAAAGCCACCGCGCCGGGCTTGAGCCAGCCGCCGCGGCCCACGCTCTCAGTACGCGTCAGCAAGGTGTTCTGCGCCAGGCTCATCGGCGGCACGGCACCGCGGCCCAGCCGCTCTTCGGGCACAAAGTGCAAGCCGGCGGCGCGCCTGGCGCGTGGGTCGTGGCGGCCGATGTCCTGGCCGAAGAGTCGCACTGCGCCTGCAGGTGCGCGCGGATCTTCGCCTGACAACGCAGCCATCAGCTCTTGTTGGCCGTTGCCAGAGACGCCGGCCACGCCGACGATCTCACCCGCGCGGACCTCAAAGGCGATGTCTTTCAGCGTGGTGCCAAAGGGGTCGGCCTGCGCCACCGACAGGCCTTGCACCGCCAGCACCGTGGCGCCGGGCTGGCGCTGGTGGTGCTGCAACGGTGGCGGTTCGCTGCCGATCATCAAGCGCGACAGGTCGGCGTTGCTGGCCTGGCGTGGGTCGATCTCGCCCGTGACCTTGCCGCCGCGCAGCACCGTGCAGTGCTGGCACAGGTCGCGGATCTCGTCGAGCTTGTGGCTGATGTACAGGATGCTGCAGCCGTCAGCTGCCAACTGGCGCAGCGTCACAAAGAGCTTTTGCACCGCTTGCGGTGTCAGCACCGAGGTCGGCTCGTCCAGGATCAGCAAGCGTGGGTGGGTCAGCAGCGCGCGCACGATCTCGACCCGTTGCCGCTCGCCCACCGACAGCGTGTGCACCGGGCGCAGCGGGTCGACCTCCAGGCCGTAGGTCTGGCTGACCTGCACGATGCGCTGGGTAATCGCGGGCAGCTTCAAGGACTTGTCCAGGCCCAGCCAGACGTTTTCTGCAGCACTCAGCGTGTCGAACAGGCTGAAATGCTGAAACACCATGCTGATGCCCAAAGCCCGTGCTTCTTGCGGGTTGCGCACCTGCACCTCCTGGCCGTCCCACAGCATGCGGCCTTCGTCTGGCCGCACCGAGCCGTAGATGATCTTCATCAAGGTGCTCTTGCCGGCACCGTTTTCTCCCAGCACGGCGTGGATCTGGCCCGGCATGACCTGCAAACTGACGCGGTCGTTGGCGCGCACGGCCGGGTACTGTTTGCTGATGCCTTGCAAGGCCAGCCGAGGCACCGAGACAGTAGCGCGATGCTCAGGATCGGTGGCGGGCATGGGCGGGCTGGTCGGAAGAAAGGTGCATGACGGGGGTGGGCTGGGGCGATTGACTGGGTGGGCTGGGCTGGCTGGACCTGGCGGATCGCAGCACCTGCTGCACCCCGGCCACCCAGCAACGCACCAGATGGCGCTCATCACTCAACAGCATCCAGGCAAAGACACGCTCATGCAAGTCACGCGCCAGGGCCTGGCGCTGGCTGTCGATGTGGTTGGGGCTGCTGCCAGCACTGTGCCAGTCCCACAAGCACAAGTCAGCCATCAGCCCGGGCTCCAGGCTGCCGATCTCGTGGCCCAGGTGCAGGGCTTCTGCAGCACCTCGGGTGGCTGCGTACAAGGCCGACCACGCCGTCAGCCGCTGCCCGGCCAGGGCCTGCACGCGATAGGCGTCGGCCAGCGTGCGTTGCATGCTCAGGCTGGTGCCGCCCCCCACGTCCGTGGCGATCGTGGCCTGGCCGCCGGCTGCACTCAGCGCTTGCCAATCAAACAGCCCGCTGCCCAGGAAGAGGTTGGAGCTGGGGCAAAACGCGATCTTGGCGCCTTGGGCAGCCAACAACGCTCGGTCGTCATTGTCCAGCCAGATGCCGTGGCCCAGCATGCTGCGGGGGTGCAGCAAGCCGGCCTGGTGGTAGACGTCCAGATAACTGCGCGCGCTGGGGAACAGCTGATTCACCCAGCGCACCTCGTCGCGGTTTTCTGCCACATGGGTCTGCACGTACAGCGTGGGGTCGGCGCGGCACAGTGCACCGGCCATCTGCAATTGTGCTGGGCTGCTGGTAGGCGCAAAACGCGGCGTGATGGCCACCGCGTTGCGGCCCACGCCATGCCAGCGGCTGATCAGGTCCACGCAATCGCGCTCGGCGCCGGCCACATCGTCCAGCAAGGCGGCGGGCGCGTGGCGATCCATCAGCACCTTGCCTGAAATCAAACGCATGCCACGTGCTTGTGCGGCTTCGAAGAGGCTGTGGGCAGCGTGTTTGTGCACGGTGGGGAAGACCATGGCCGAGGTCGTGCCGTGGGCCAGCAGCAGGTCCAGAAAGTTGGCGTTGCCCGCTGCAGCGACAGCGGGGTCGGCCCAGGCCATCTCGGCCGGGAAGGTGTACTTGTCCAGCCAATCCAGCAGCGCTGTGCCGTAGCTTGCCACCACCGGCAGCTGCGGGCTGTGTACATGGGTGTCGATGAAGCCAGGCATCAGCAACTGGCCGGCGCAATCGATGCGCTGCCAGCCTGCGTCAGGGGCCTCGGCTTGCACCGCTTGGATGCGGCCGTGGTCGTCGATCAGCAGCCAGTGTGCCGGGCGCCAACGCACGGCATCGGTGCGTGTTTGGCCCCAGGCTGGGGCAGCGCTGAAGTCCAGCAGGTCGGCCAATATTGCTTTCATGCGGGTTTCATGCGAATTTCATGCGGCTCTCATGCGGCTTGGCTGACGCGCGGCGGCACGGCGTTGGGCAAGCCGCGCGCGACGTCGCGCACCTGCTCCCGCAGCCAGCGCATGCCGCTGGCTGCATGCGTCAGGTCGTGCCACAACTGGTAGTAGCTGAGCGGCGGAAAGGCCACCGGGCAGCGCAGCACCTTGACGGCCAAGCTGCTGCTGAAGCGGCTGCAGAACAGCCGGCCCGTGGTCAGCACCAACAAGCTGTCAGCCACCATCATCGGGATCAGGCTGAAGTGTGAGGCCCGCACGACGATGCGCCGCTGTACACCTGCGGCGCTCAGGTGCTCGTCGATCACACCCAGGGCGCCCGGGCTCATCGGCATCGGCGCCACGTGGTCGCAATCCAGGTACTTCTTGATGGTCCAGGCCTTGTTGGCACCGTTGCCGGTCTGCGCCCTGGCCACGGGGTGATGGTCGCCCACCAGGCAGACCACCTCGTCGCTGAGCAAGCGGCCCAGGTGCAGCTCTTCGGGTGGCCGCAGCCAGTTGCCGATCACCAGATCGACCTCGCCGCGCGCCAGTTGGCGCCGGTAGTCGCTGTCCTGGGTCAGCGCCAGCAACTCCAGGCGAACACCCGGTGCGCTGCGTTTGATGTGCGCCACGAGCCGGGGCAGAAAGTAAGGGTCCAGATAGTCGCTGGCAGCGATCCTGAAGACTGCGTCTGCAGACTGCGCATCAAACGGCGCGTTGCGCAGCAGGCGACCCTGGTGGCTGAAAAGCTGGTGCGCATCTTGCAGCATGCGTGCTGCAGGCACCAGCAAGCCCAGAGCTGTTTCGGTAGGCTGCATGGTTTGGCCGGCACGCACCAACAACGGATCGGCGGTGAGCTGGCGCAAACGCCTGAGCTGCGCGCTGACCGCAGGCTGTGTGCTGCCGAGCTTGAGAGCGGCGCGCGAGACGCTGCGTTCTTGAATCACCGTGTGCAAGACCCGAATGAGGTGAAGGTCAATGGTGTCGAAGCCAGCAAGTTTGGTCATACACCCAAGAGCATATCGGGTATGTTCCAGCGTGTATACCCATTGAAACCTCAGGCTTTAATCTTGCGGAGAGTTCGTTCCAGGCACAGCACCACAGCATCACAGCATCACGAGGCAAGGGCATGCAAAGCTTTCAGACCCGGGCAATCCGCTTTTTTTATCAAAACCAGGTGGTATCGATTGACGGCAGCGCGACTGCATCGGCCGGGCAGACGGGCGCAGCCGCAACCTCCACCCGAACGGTGCTCGAATGGCTGCGCGAAGATCAACGTTGCACCGGCACCAAAGAAGGCTGCTCTGAAGGTGATTGCGGTGCCTGCACCGTGGTCGTGGCTGAGCTTGACGCCCAAGGCGCGCTGCAGCTCAAGCCCGTCAACGCTTGCATCCAGTTCCTGCCGACACTGGACGGCAAGGCCTTGTTCACCGTTGAAGATCTGGCTGCAGCCGACGGCAGCCTGCACCCGGTGCAGCAAAGCCTGGTGGCTTGCCACGGCTCGCAGTGCGGGTTTTGTACGCCTGGTTTTGTCATGAGTCTGTGGGCCACCTACTTGCGCCACCAAGCCGCAGGCAGCGTGCCCAGCCGTCTGCAATTGGCCGACGACTTGTCAGGCAACCTGTGCCGCTGCACCGGCTACCGGCCGATCCTGGACGCTGCCGAGTTGATGTTCTCGATGCCGCCTGTGCCTTTGGCGGCCAAGCCGGTGATTGAAGCATTGCAAGCGCTGCAGCAAGACCCGCCGCTGCACACCGCACAAGGTTTTCATGCGCCACGCACGCTCGACGACTTTGCCATGCTGCGCCAGGCGCTGCCGCAGGCCAAGGTGTTGGCCGGCAGCACCGACATGGGCTTGTGGGTGACCAAGCAGTTCCGCGATTTGGGCGCGTTGCTGTCGATCAATGAGGTGGCTGAGCTGCGCCAGGTGCAGGTGCACCCTGACCACATCCTGATCGGCGCTGCTGCGAGCCTGGAAGACGCCTGGCTGGCGCTGGTGGCCGATTGGCCATCGCTGCGTGATGTCTGGCTGCGCTTTGCATCGCTGCCGATTCGCCGTGCCGGCACCATGGGCGGCAACGTGGCGAACGGCTCACCGATTGGGGACAGCGCACCGGTGTTGATGGCGCTGGATGCCCAGTTGCTGTTGCGCTGTGGCGCTGCACTGCGCCGTTTGCCGCTGGATCAGTTTTATCTGGGCTACATGAAAAATGCCTTGCAGCCGGGTGAGTTTTTGCAAGCCATCGAAGTGCCGCGCGGCAGGCGCATCGGCAGCAATGACAGCAGCAACAGCAGCAACAACAACAGCAACAACAACAGCAACAACAGCAACAACAGCA
>Ga0105044_10001628_pt1 | contig 30241 bp, 33 predicted proteins | sample MAT01_FD_78092 | JGI IMG/M metagenome (GOLD analysis project Ga0105044, IMG submission 78092) | Freshwater microbial communities from Lake Fryxell liftoff mats and glacier meltwater in Antarctica - MAT-01 | ecosystem: Environmental > Aquatic > Freshwater > Ice > Liftoff microbial mat | place...
AGCTGGCGGCGTTTGAGGAAAGCGTTCGACAAGGGGAACGGCGGTTGTTAGAGTCTGCCCCCGTTGGGCAACCCTAGGCAGGACGAGCGAGGCGCTTGACAGTGGTGGTGACGGAACATTACAAGTGCGCTCCCGTAAACGAGGAAATCCATGGAAATAGAGCAAATTCGGGCAATTATCGCCATGATGAAGGAAAACGACCTCACGGAGTTTTCCATGGAGCAAGACGGCTTGAAGATCCGCATCAAACGCGGTCCGGAAGGCTTCCAGCAAATCGTGAGTCTACCGGCGCCGGCCGCTCTGGCCCCTGCTTTGGCACCCGCTGCGCCGGCTGTTGCGGTACCCGCCGCGCCGCCAGCCGATCAGAAGTTCATTGTCTCGCCGATGGTTGGCACGCTGTATCGGTCGCCCTCGCCGGACACCCCCCCTTATATCGAAGTCGGTCAGGAAGTGGACGAAGAAACCGTCGTCTGCATCATCGAAGCCATGAAAGTGATGAACGAAATCAAAGCCGAAGTACGCGGCGTCATCACCGAAATGATCGCGGAAAACGCCAAACCCGTTGAGTTTGGCCAAAAACTGTTTGCCGTGAAAGCGAAGTAGCCGACGACGCCCCACCGCGTCGCAACCGGCCACCCCAATCATGTTCGATAAAATTCTCATCGCCAACCGGGGCGAAATCGCCGTGCGGATCATTCGCGCCTGCAAGGAACTCGGCATTCGCGCCGTAGCCGTCTATTCGAAAGCGGACGCCGACTCGCTCCACGTTCAGTTGGCCGACGAGGCGATCTGCATCGGCGAGGGGCCAAGCAAAGAGAGTTACCTCAAGATTGACCGCATCATCAGCGCCGCGGAAGTGGCCGATGTGGAAGCGATTCATCCCGGCTATGGGTTCCTCTCCGAGAACGCGCACTTTGCGGAGGTTTGCGAAGGCTGTAATATCAAATTCATCGGGCCGTCCAGCGCCGCGATCCGCGCGATGGGTGATAAAATTGCCGCCCGCGACACGATGCGCAAAGCCGGCGTCCCCGTGGTGCCCGGCAGCGACGGGCCGGTTGCCAGTGAAGATGAGGCGTTGAAGACTGCGCGGCGGATTGGTTATCCCGTCATCATCAAAGCGGCCGGCGGCGGCGGCGGTCGCGGCATGCGTGTCGCCCACAACGACCCCAGCCTCGTCAAAGCCTACCACACGGCCCGCAACGAAGCGGAACGCGCGTTCAGCAACGCGACGGTGTACCTCGAAAAATACGTCGAAGACCCCCGGCACATCGAATTTCAAATCCTCGCCGACAGCAAAGGCAAGACCATCCACCTCGGCGAACGCGATTGCAGCATCCAGCGCCGGCACCAGAAACTCCTCGAAGAATCGCCCTCACCGGTCATGACCGCCGATCTGCGCAAGAAGATGGGCAAAGTCGCCATCAAAGCCGCCGAAGCAGTGAAATACGTCAATGCCGGCACGATTGAATTTCTGTTGGATAAAAACGGCGAGTTCTATTTCATCGAAATGAACACCCGGGTGCAGGTGGAACATCCCGTCACGGAAGAGGTGACCGGGATTGATATTGTGAAAGAACAGTTTCACATCGCCGCCGGCGAGGAACTGCATTTCGACCAGAAAGACATTCAATTCGACCGCTGCGCGATTGAATGCCGGATCAATGCCGAGGATCCCTTCAACAATTTCCAGCCCAGCCCCGGCCGCATCGACTTCCTGCATGTGCCCGGCGGGCACGGCGTGCGGGTGGACAAGCACATTTACTCCGGCTACGTCATCCCGCCGTTTTACGATTCCATGATCGCGAAACTGATCTGCTTCGGGCGCGACCGGCGCACCGTGATGGATCGCATGTCGCGCGCGCTCGACGAGTTCATCCTCAAAGGCGTGCACACCACGATTCCGTTGCACAAACAGATTTTGAAAGATCCCAATTTCCGACGCGGCCGGTACTCGACGAGTTTCGTCGAACGGATGATGGCGACCAGCAATAGCGGGCTGCAGTTGCCTACGCCCGAGGAAAAATAATTTCACCCCCAACGAATCAGAGAGGTCATTCACAGACATGAGCAAGATTGCTTTATTGACGGGCGGCGGCGACTGCCCCGGTTTGAACGCGGTTATTCGCGCCGTGACCCGGCGCGCGTTGATCCAAGGCTGGGAAGTCATCGGCTTCCGCAACGGCTGGGCCGGCGTGATCAACAACGAGGTGATCACCCTCAGCCGTGAAAAAGTATCCGGCATCCTCCACCTCGGCGGCACCATTCTCGGCACCTCCCGGACCAACCCGACCGAGGAACAACTCGATCTCATTGCCGTCAATCTGAAAAAGAACAACATCACCGGCCTCATCGCCATCGGCGGCGACGACACCTTGAGCGTCGCGTCGCGCCTCCACAAAAATGGCGTGCCGATCATCGGCTGCCCCAAGACGATTGATAACGACATCGCCGGCACCGATCAGACGTTCGGCTTCGACACCGCCGTAAACATTGCCACCGAGGCGATTGACCGGCTGCACAGCACCGCCGAGGCGCACAGCCGCGTGCTCGTCGTGGAAATCATGGGCCGCCAAGCCGGCTGGATCGCGCTCTATTCCGGCATGGCCGGCGGCGCGGACATTATCCTGTTGCCAGAATTCCCCATGTCGCTCTCGGACATCTGCAAGATCATCAAGCAACGTCAGGCGAGCGGGAAGAATTTCTCCATTGTGGCCGTGGCGGAAGGCTTCAAGATTGAAGGCGAGGAAGTCGCCACGCAGACCAAGGAACTGGATGCGTTTGGGCACGTTCGCCTCGGCGGCATCGCGGACCGGCTCTGTAGATTGATCGAGAAAGAAACCAAGATCGAAAGCCGCAGCGTGGTCCTCGGCCATATCCAACGCGGCGGCACCCCGACAGCCGGCGACCGCGTCCTCAGCACCCGGTACGGCGCGAAAGCAGCGGAATTGGCCATTGCCGGCCAGTTCGGCAAGATGGTCGCGTTGCGTGGGCAGGATGTGGTGGGCGTGGATTTCGCCAGCGTCATCACCCTCGTCACCGACCAGAAGACCGGCAAGCAGAAGCAGCGGATGGGCAATCGCAGCGTGCCGAAAGAAATGTACGACTTGGCAAAGGTCTTTTTCGGGTGACGCAATGGCCCGCGCGCGGATCGCCCACTGCCACTTGTACGGGTTCGTTGACACCGCGTACATGCGGGGGCGCGACCCGCGCGAGGTGACCCGCCAACTCGTCGCCGGCGGCGTGGATCTGATTCAAGTCCGCGCCAAAGACTACACCCACGAACAGCGCGTGGAACTGGGCTTGGCCGTCGTTGCCGAAGCCTATCCCCACCAAGTTCCCGTCATCATCAACGATGACGTCGCGGCGGCATTGGAAATCGGCGCGGACGGCGTGCATCTCGGTCAGGAAGACTGGGCCGCCATCCCGCCCGACGAACGACCCAACACGCTGGCGAGCGTGCGCATCGTGGGACTGAGCACCCATTCCCTCGCGCAAGCCCAAGCCGCCGAGCAAGCCGGTGTGGACTACATCGGCGTCGGCCCCGTGTTTGCCACCGGCACGAAACCCGGGGTCGCGCCGGTCGGACTAGCTTTGGTCCGGGCCGTTTCGGCGCAGGTGCAGGTACCTTTTTTCGCCATCGGCGGCATCACGCTGGCCAATCTCGATCAGGTAAAAACTGCCGGCGCCACCCGCGTGGCCGTGGTCTCGGCCATTCTGAACGCCAAGAACATCATCGCCGCCGCCGCCGAGTTCAAACGCCACCTGTGAGTCTGCACCGCTTGCGGTGGCCGCACGGATAGCTGACTTTTTTATAGGACTGAACGCCAGTGAGGAAAACGTTTGTCTTGATCGGCAGAAATCTCGAGCGTGCCAAGCAGGCGATTTACAGTTTACAGAGTTGACCCCAATACATGACCCCAATATCCCCCAATACTCAAATCCATTGCAGTCAGCAGTCTGCCCCGACTAGCGTGCGAGGTCTATCACCTCGGTGTTGGTCAGTGCTCGGTTATACAGCCGGACATCGTCTATCAGTCCTTTCAATGGGCCACGTTGCGGTTTTTGATACCGACACCCGATGTAGAGCGGCTCCGAGGTGACTTGAATTCTGGACGTGGGGCCGGTCTGCGCGCCTTCTGGTTGGCCATCCACGAAAATCACTATCTTGCCCTCGTCGAATGTCGCTGCGACATGGTGCCATTTCCCGTCGTGGAGCGGCGTTGTGCCGATCACATAAAAGGGCTGGCCCTGCTCGTCTTTGTACTCGAATCGCAAGACGCCACTATGCTCTCTCAGGCCGAGGGCATAATCCGCATACGCCGCCGACCAACGCGCGCCCTTGGCAATAATCTGCGGCTGCGCGTCATTTTCAAAGGTTACGTCGGGATCAATCTTGACCCATGCGGCCACACTCAGCCCCGGACCAGCCAGGCGGAGCGCGGCCGCATCTGCCACCACGACGTGTTGAATGTTTCCATCAAGCTGACAGGCACTTCCGCTTCGGCCGTTGGGAACGACCTCGGCACCAACCAGTCTGGCGGCCAAGCCGCTGGGGCTTGAGTCGGGAACGGTTGTTCCATCGACGGCGTCGAATGTGAGTGATAACACCAATCCGTCAGCTACCGCACCGGGCGCAGACAATTGCAGGCTGACGATATCTGGCAGCCGCAGGCTGACCTCGCCAAATACAGTCCGGATACCAAGCGCTGGCAGTGTCACTGTCCCTTGCAACTTGTCTCCGTTGACTAGGTGGATGACTGTCCGATTGGTGTTGTCCTTGGCAAACTCAATTAGTCGCACGCGACTAGCACCGATTCGGATGGGGCCCAAGGCCGAGCTTTCGATGGAGATTTCCTTCGGGAGCAACTCGCCGACAATGCGGGAACCATCCCTTAGTGCCGCCACCGAACGCGGCGCCGCGTTCGTGACTTCCCCGGCCGAGGTCGACGATAAGACGAGCACCATCAAGACCAACGCAGTGATAGGAGAGACCAGCTTTAACCAGTGATTCATAGGCTTGCTCTTTGCCGTTGAGAATAAGGTGCCGGGCAGATGGAAGCAATCTGATACCGCCGCCAGCGGCGTCTGGCTTGCCGGATTCGCGCGATTGTTCTGAACAAGAATGTAGTTGAGCGATCACACCGGCTTTCCCGCCGGATTGGCAGGCGGGACCGGGCAGCGCAATTGCCGGCTTACATTGGAACGGGTTTTTTGGAATACTGTCGGCCATGAGCTTATTAATTACGGGTTCGATTGCGTTGGATAGTGTGAAGACGCCGGTGGAGGAGCATCAGGATTTGTTGGGTGGGTCGGCGAGTTATGCGAGTCTGGCGGCGAGTTTTTTTACGCCGGTGAATCTGGTCGGCATCGTGGGGAGCGATTTTCCGCAGCAGTATCTGGAGTTGTACCGGAGTCGCGGGATCAATCTCGACGGGTTGGAGGTGGCGGCGGGGAAGACGTTCCGGTGGGCGGGCGAGTACGAATGGGATTTGAACAAGCGGCGGACGATTTCGGTGGCGTTAAATGTGTTTGAGACGTTCCACCCGACGTTGCCGGCGCATTACACCAACGCCGGGTATGTGTTTCTGGCGAACATCTCGCCGCAGTTGCAATTGCACGTGCTGTCGCAGGTGAAGGCGCCGAGGTTCATCGTGGCGGATACGATGGATTTGTGGATCGAGATCGCGCGGGAGCCGTTGTTGGAGTTGTTGAGGCGGATTGATTGTCTCGTGTTGAACGAGAGCGAGGCACGCGAGTTCACGAAGGAGACGAGCCTGATTAAGGCCGGGCGCAAGATTTTGGGGTGGGGACCGAAGTATGTCGTGATCAAGAAGGGCGAACACGGCAGTTTGCTGTTCGCGGAGGACTTGTTTTTCAGCGCCCCGGCGTATCCGCTCGAAGACATCCATGACCCGACGGGTGCGGGGGATTGTTTTGCGGGGGCGTTGACCGGGTACTTGGCGAGTGTGGACAAGATTACGCCGGAGTCACTGCGCAAGGCAGTCGTGCATGGGAGTGTGGTGGCGAGTTATTGCGTGGAAGCGTTCAGTTTGAAGCGATTGGAGCAAATCACTCCGTCCGAGATCGCGGCGCGGTATCAGATTTTCAAGAAGATGAGCCATTTTGAAGTTGGCTGAGCCGGTGGGTCATGTCGGCTGGCCGCCTTGGGAGTGGGCGATGAGCAGGTAGAGGAGGTCGCCGAGGAGGTGGACGCGGAGGAGGGCGTGGTGGCGGGGATCGGTGAGGTCGAGTTGGCGGATTTCCATGTCGGTTTCGGTGAGGTTGTGCAGGGCGGCGAGGATGAGCCGGGTTTGGTTGAGGGCGCTGAGCCAGGCGTCGAGGTGGACGGCGGGGAAGATGACTTGCTTGTCGGCCAAGCCGGTGAGGTCGCGGGTGATGGTGTCGCCGGCGCTGGCAAAGAGATGGTGAAGTTCGGGGGTGGTGTAGTTGTGCCAATCGGCATTGGCGGCGGCATCGTCGGCGATCAGATCTTGAAAGAGGCGCTCGTGGGCACCCGGCGCGGAGCGCTTGGCGAGGATGTCGGGGATTTCGTAAAGGCAATGGGCCAAGACGGAGTCAATGTTGCTGATGCGGATCGTTTTGGCGTCCACGGATTCCACGCGCGGGATGATCATAGGTCCGTTTTTTCCAGTTTGGCGAGGAGTTGGTAGCCGTGGAGTTGGTGGACGTAGAGTTCGGCTTGTTCGCGGGCGCCGGACCAGAGGAGCGACCGGCCATGCTGATGGACTTCCAGCATGTGACGCCGCGCCCGTTCTTGCGAATAGCCGAAGACCCGCTGGAACACCATCGTGACGTAGTTCATGAGATTGATCGGGTCGTTGAAGACGATGACGTTCCACGGCGAGTCGAGCGACTCGCTGACATCGGTCTCCTCGAACTGAATTGTCCCGGGTTGGTTCGGTGCGGGCATGGGGGCAGGTTATCAAAAACCCGGTCGCGCGCCAAACTTTGACTTGATTTGGAAGGGGAAACGTCGAGAATGAACCGTGGTCACCGGGCGGGCGTAGCATAGTGGTAATGCATCGGCTTCCCAAGCCGACGAGGAGGGTTCGATTCCCTTCGCCCGCTCCAATTTGCAGCATTCCCGATTGTCGGCGCGCTTTTATGCGTGGGTGCTTCATAGAAGCACCCCTACATCAGAGGGAAACCGGGCGTGGACGATGCGCCGGATCAAGGTTGGCGGAAAATGCTATTGCACTCCCGATGGCGGTTGCTATAGTTCTTGTGAAATTTTTCTCAAGCGTGGCTGACGCTGGGGAAAGATGATGTTGAGCGCGCATGGCATATTTCATTACAGACACGTGTATCGGCTGCACCGTTTGCGAACTGAAGTGTCCGGTGGACACGATCAGCGGCAAATCGAAAGAGCTGTATGTGATTCATCCCGAGGGGTGTATTGACTGCGGGGTGTGTGCGATCTATTGCCCGGTTTCGTGCATTCAGGATCAGTACGGGAATCTCGTCACGCGTATCAAGCCGAGCCAGATTCCGAAGGCGCTGGTCATCGTGGATGACTGTACGGGCTGCGAGTTTTGCGTGGATATCTGCCCGTTCGATTGCATTTACATGAAGGATGATCCGACGAATACGGGCGCGGGTCATTTCAAGGTGGCGGAAGTGGTCGCGGCGGATTGTGTGGCGTGCCGGCTTTGTGAAATTGTGTGCGACAAGGACGCGATCATTGTCCCGAACGCGCCGACGCATCGGGCGGCGATGTTGCCGCACCAGTTGGAAAAGCATTAGTTGTTTGGTTCTTTGTCATGAGTGACGAGCAGGAGTCCAAGGTGGCAGCGCCGCCGGCTGAGGAACGCAGCCGGGTGCTGACGTTGGCGTTGCAGTTAGTGGTGATTCCGCTGGCGGTGGTGGCTTTTTGCGTGGCGTTGGGGGCGATGTTCATGTGGCTGACGTCGGAGCGCAAAGATTTTAAGGATTACCTCTCGTCGTTGCGGTCGAGCACCGGCCCGAAACGGGGCGACCAAGCCCGGTATTTACTGAATTACATTCAGGAATCGAAACGGTGGCAGGGGATTTTTGATGTTTCAGCGCGGATCAGCGGGGATCGGGATCGGTTTTTGATGGAGAATCCGCAGGCGGTCGCGGAGTTGGTGCAGGTTTTTGAGGAATCGCGCGATCGTGATCCAAAGACCCGGCGGTACGTGGCGTTGGTGCTGGGGTCGTTGGGAGGAGTGGAAGCCGCGCCGGTTCTGCAACGCGGGCTGGACGACAGCGACCCGGAAACGGTAAAGAATTGCATCTGGGCGTTGGGGCGCTTGCAGGCGGATGGGGCTGCGGGGAAGATCATTGAATTGACTCAGCATGCCGAGGTGTCGGTGCGGTTGATGGCGGTGTATGTGCTCGGTGGGTTGACGCATCCGCAGGCGCGCGATTTGTTGGTGGCATCGTTGAACGATCCGAATGAGATGGTGCAGTGGAATGCGGCGTTTGGGTTGGCCAGTCGCGGGGATGACGCGGGGGAGAAAGTTTTGGAGCGGTTGTTGGATAAACAGTATGTGGACCGGTTTACGGATGTGACGCTGGAGAATCGTCAGCGGTACCGGGTTGCGGCGGTGGAGTGGTTGGGGAAGTTGAAGGGGGAACAGGCGGCGCCGTTGTTGGAGCCGGTCAGCGCGAACGATCTGGATTTGCGTGTGCGGAATGCCGCGTTGCAGCAGTTGAATCAATGGAAGCAGAAGTGACGAGTTATGGCTGAGACAAAATTTCAAGGAGCCGATAAACCCAAGCCGGGTCAGCCGTTGACCGCGCGCGAGGAGGCGGTGCGCCGGTTGAAGGAGAAGGGTGTCTTGGGGGTGGATGGTCAGCCGATGCCGCGGCGGAAGTTTTTGATTAGTTTGGCGTTGGCGTGGGCGACGTTTGCGGCGGCGCTGGGCGGCGCGTTGACGGCGCTGTCGGCCTTTTTGATTCCGCGAGTGGATTTCACGAAGATTGATGTGTTCAAAGCCGGTGCGCCGGATGTGTTTCCGAAAAATACGGTGGATGAATCGTTCAAGGCGTCAAAAGGCGTCTGGATTGTGAATGATGGGCAGAAGATTTTTGCGCTTTCGATTGTGTGCACGCATCTCGGCTGCACTCCGAACTGGATGGAAAACGAACGGAAGTTCAAGTGCCCATGTCACGGCAGCGGGTTCACGATGCAGGGTGTGAATTTTGAAGGGCCGGCCCCGGTGCCGTTGCGGCGGTTTGAGGTGTCGCTGGCGGATGATGGACAGATTGTGGTGAACAAGGGCCGGTTGTTTATGGCGGAGAAGGGTGAATTTGATGATTCGCGGTCGTATATCGCCGTGTGAGGATTTGAGATGATTGGCAAAATCAAAGACTACGTGCTGGATTCGCAGATCAAGAAATCCATCTTCCGCGTCGGCATCCCGAATACGGACCGGAAGCGGGTGCTGGTGGTGTTGGGCAACGTGGTCTTGCATTTGCATCCGACCAAGGTGCGTTCCAGCGGTGTGAAATTGCGGTACACGTGGTGCGCCGGCGGGTTGAGCTTTTTTCTATTCTTGGTGCTGACGTTGACCGGCGTGTTGCTGATGTTTTACTACCGGCCGACGGTGGAAGGCGCGTATGTGGACATGTTGGATATTCGCTCGCAAGTGCCGTTCGGCATCATGCGCGAACTTCATCGGTGGTCCGCCCATGCGATGGTGATTATGGTGATGGTGCACATGTTTCGCGTCTTCATGACCGGCAGCTATAAACCACCGCGGGAGTTCAACTGGGTCATTGGCGTGTTGCTGTTGGTGTTGACGTTCCTGTTGTCGTTCACCGGCTACCTGTTGCCGTGGGATCAGTTGGCCTTTTGGGCGATCACGGTTGGTTCGAACATGGCGCAAGCGCATCCGTTGGTGGGCGCGGCCGGGCCGTTCTCCGACTTCTTGCAAATTGGCGGCGTGCCACTGGTGCATCCCGGCAGCGACGCGCGGTTCATGTTGCTGGGTGCCAAGGAAATTGGCGGGACGACGCTGTTGCGGTTTTACGTGTTGCATTGTGTGGGCATCCCGCTGATTGCGGCGGTGTTGATGGCGATTCACTTCTGGCGCATCCGCAAGGATGGCGGCATCTCGGGGCCATTATAAATCATGCAAGCTGCGGAAACTTTTCATAATCCGTTGTTTGAAGCCTTCAAAGGGTTGGGCAATGTGCTGGCCGATCCGCGGCTAAGTTTTACGCTGGCGGTGGTTGGCTTGCTGTTGATGCTCAAGTTTCGCCGGCTGGTGTTCAACTGGTGGGTGGGGTCGGCGGTTTTGATTTTGGAGGCAGTGATTATCGGCATCAGCATGCTGGATTACAACTTCAAGCTGATCGTCGGCAAGCCGGACAACGTGCCGATCACGATCATGCTGTTTCTCACGACGATTACGTTCTGGCTGGCGATGGTACAGGCGGTGAATAACGAACGGCGCGCTGAGCAAAAGCTCCCGCCGGAGGAAAAGGAAACTTCACAGCAAAAGACGTGGGTCTGGCCGGACCTGCTCTACATTGAATTTATTGCGATGATTATCTGTTCCATCGCGCTGATCGTCTGGGCCATTTACTTGCGCGCGCCGCTCGAAGAGCCGGCGAATCCATCCGCCACCCCCAATCCTTCGAAAGCGCCATGGTACTTCCTGGGATTGCAGGAAATGCTCGTCTATTACGATGCGTGGTATGCCGGCGTGGTCTTGCCGCTGATCATCATCGCCGGGTTGATGGCGATTCCGTACATTGACACCAATCCGAAAGGCAACGGCTACTACACCTTCGCCGAACGGAAATTCTCGATCACGCTGTTCCTCGTTGGCTATCTTGCGTTGTGGGTGTTCATGATCGTCACGGGCACCTTCCTACGCGGCCCGGGCTGGAATTTCTTCGGGCCGTTTGAATACTGGGACCCGCACAAAGTGGTCGCGCTCAACAACGTCAATCTATCGGACTACGCGTGGATTGTGATCTTTCCCAAAATTGCCCGAGCGACCGGCATTGAGTGGTTCAACCAAGGTCTGCCGGTGGTGAACAACGTCGTGCCGCAACTGTTGCCGCCGGATTTCGGCTCCATGCGGGCGTTTGTGTATGAGGTGGGGCAGGCATGTAAACGCGAGTTTGCCGGCATTCTCTTTCTCGCCCTGTATTTCCTCGCGCTGCCGGGGGTGTTGGCAAAGACGTGGCTGCGAAAATTTTATGAGCAGATGGATGTGGTGCGGTACGCGGTGCTGGTGGGGCTGGTGCTGACAATGGGTACGTTGCCGCTCAAGATGATATGCCGTTGGGTCTTAAATCTGAAATACTTCGTGGACACCCCGTGGATCAAATTCTGAGGCGATGAGAAACCAACCTGAAACGCAGCACGTTTATAATATCCCGCGCCTGAATTGGTGGTTTCTGATTTCGAGCGCGGTCTTCGTGCTCTGCTTCGCCCTGATGATTTGGGTGGATTACTCCGGCGGTTCCATTCCCTTGTTAGGACTCAAAGGCGACCGAAAGTGGAAGCCATACCAACGCGAATTTTATGAATTGGAAAAAAAGCGCTTGGCTGCGGATGCGCAAGCGGCTGAGATTCGCGCGCAAGAACAGGGGTTGGACAAACTGCGCGCCGATGAAAAGCAATTGAATGAGCAATTGGCCGCCCGCCGGGACGACTTGGCTCAAGCCCAGCAGGAAGCCGCGCGCCAGAAAGTTCGCGCCGACCGCATCACGCGCGAGTTCACGATGGAAAAGGCGACGCGCGACGAAGTGCGCTCATTCTTGGAAGCCGCCCTCGCCCGCAACCGCGAAAATCCCGATAGCGACGAAGTCCGTGAGTGGCGCTTCAAGGTCGAAACCCAGAATGAGAAAGTGGCCAAGCTGGAGTTGGAGAAACAGCTCCACGACGCGAAGCATGCCGAGGCGCAGGCCGCCGTCGCAGCACTGGTTGGTGCCCGCGAAGAGGTCGAGCGCTCCATCAAACGGCTATTGGCTGGCAAAACGATTATCACGAAACGACTCGATCAGTTGTCCAGTCCGCTCGTGCAAGCGGTCGTGAACGCGCCGGTCGCCGAGTTTGCTTCCGGCACCTACCGGGTCGAGCAGATTGTGGCCGAGAAACATCATGTGAACGTGAATTTCACCACTGTGCCGCGCGTGGATCGGTGTATCACCTGTCACAAGGGCATTGAGAGCAAAGACCTCACACCGGAAGAAAAATCGTGGCGCGAAAAACATCAACTGGAAGTCATCGAATGGTCAGATCTCGCGCAGCCGTTGCGCAGCCATCCGCAGTTGGATTTGTTTGTGTCGGAAACCTCGCCCCATCCGATGAGCAAGTTTGGTTGCACCTCGTGTCACTGGGGTTGGGATCGGGAAACCGATTTCTCCCGTGCCGGCCACACGCCGGATGCGGTCGTGAAGCGGCCGTATCGTGTGAATGAAAAGACCAAGCTGTGGGAGCCGGCGGCGGACGACGCCACGGCTGAAGCCGCGACGGGCAAGACGGCGCTGATGACCCAGCGCGATGCGTGGAAGGAAAACTATGACTGGTATCACGAGCATTACAATTTGCAGCCGATGCGCGAACAGCAATACGTTCAAGCCAGTTGCTTGAAGTGCCATAGTCAGGAGACGCACTTGCGCGGCGCCGAGAAGTTGGATCATGGCCGCCGGCTCATCGAACAGTTGGGTTGCTGGAGTTGCCACAAGATGAAGCAGATCGAATCGTACTCCGTGCATGTCGTGGGCGCCGGCGAGAGTTTGGAAGAGATTTGCCGGTCGTATGACGTGAATCCCGATGATGTACGCCGGCTCAATGGCCTGTCGCAGAATGTCTCCTTGAACATCGGACGGGAATTGCAGATTCCCATTCGTACCCTGCGCAATCCCGGCCCCAGCCTCTATAAAGTCGCCACCAAGACGGACAAAGAATGGACCCGCAAGTGGTTGGCCGACCCGGTCGCGTTCCGGCCCAATACCTACATGCCGAAGTTCTGGGGATTGGATAACAACAAAGGCACGCCCGAACGCAACACGGTTGAGATGAACGCCATCACGGAGTTTCTTTTTACCGTCAGCCAGACGCCCGCCACGCCGCCCCCGCCGGTCAAGGGCGATGCCGGCAAAGGCCAGGCCCTCGTTATGGAACTCGGTTGCTTGGGGTGCCATGTAGTGGACGAGAATTTGCTGGATCTCAAGGCTCCGAAAGATCTCGCCCAATATATGGATGACTGGGAATACCGGCGCGCCCGTTCCCAAGGGCCGCAACTGGCCGGCACCGGCAGCAAAACCACCGTCAACTGGCTCTACGCGTGGCTCAAAGATCCGCACGCGTATCATCCCAAGACCAAAATGCCCAGCCTCCGCCTCAGCGATCAGGAAGCGGCGGATGTGGCGGAGTATTTGGTCGGCCAGCGCCATGCGAAAACCGATGCGGAGAAATTGCCGGCACCGGACGCGAATGTCTTGCGCGCCGTCACGTTGGAATATCTCCAAGTCACCCTGCCGCGCAAACAAGCCGAGGAAAAACTGAACGACCTCGACAGTTTCATCGAAATGTATTTTGCGGATCCCGAGACCATGAAGTATTTCACCGACCCAGCGCGGCTGGCGCGGGAAGAAGCGCGACTGAAGGCGTTGCAGCAGGAGTACGAAGAAACGTTTGATGATGCCGTGCAGGCCAAAGCCGACGCCTTGACCACGGCCATCAAGCGCGTGAAAGACCAGATCGTTGCCGCGCAGAAACGCGCCGCAACGCTCGACGCGACCCAGAAGCAGAATGTGTTTTTGGGCAGCAAACTGATCCAGCATTATGGCTGCTATGCCTGCCATGAAATCCACGGTTTTGAGACCGCCAAGCCCATTGGCGCTGAACTCACCGAGTGGGGCAGCAAGACGATCAACAAGCTCGACTTTGGCCTCCTGGAAATGGAACACGACCGGATCGCGTGGCTGAAGCAAAAACTCCGCGCGCCTCGTTCGTACGACAATGACCGCGTCGGCATCACCCGGTCCCCGCAGGAGCTGCTGAAGATGCCGAAGTTCAGCCTCACCGAGGAACAGATTGATCAAATCGTCACCGTCGTTACCGGCATGACCGACGAGAAGTTGACGGCCGATGAACCGCGCAAGCTCACGCCGGCGGAGCACACGATTGAACGCGGTCGCTGGGCGGTGAAAGAATTGAACTGCGTGGGCTGCCATCAAATTGAAGGCAAAGGGTGGGCCATTCGCGGGACCGGCATTCCCCCGGGGATGGAGCCGCCGATGATCAGCGGCACCCCGACGCAATTGCGGCAAGGACAGCGGACGCAGCCGGATTGGTTATTTCACTTCTTGAAGGCGCCGCAGACCGGCCAAGTTCGTCCGTGGTTGAAGGCGCGCATGCCCACGTTCGGGTTGTCGGATGCGGAGGCGAACCTGTTGGTGAAATACTTTGCCTACGAGGGGCGCGCGCAGTTCCCGTATGTGACTCCCCAGTATAATTCCGACCCGGTGCATTTGGCGGCCGGCCATCAATTGTTTGACCAGTTGAAATGCGCGCTCTGTCACATCGTCGAAGGCAAAGCCCTCGGTAAGCCACTGGCGGAAATTCCGGCCGAAGACTTGCCCCGGCTGGCGCCGAATCTTTCGCTCGCGGCGAAGCGGTTGCAGCGGGATTGGTTGATCAATCGCTGGTTGCCGGAGCCGTTGGCTCAGGTTCCTGGCACGCGGATGCCGCAGTTTGAATATGGCGCCACCATTGCCCCACATGTGTTGGGCGGCGATGGCAAGAAACAGCGTGAAGCGTTGGTGGATTACATGTTATCCCTTGGCGCTGCCGCTGACCGACCGCCGGTGAATGCCGGTCCGCAACATACGTCGAACCCAGCAGTGACGGAACAACCTGGAGAAGTAAAACTCAAGTAAAAGGAGACCAATCATGCAGACGAAGCAAATTCTCATTGTGGCAGTAACCTTGGCCATCGCAGCCGGCAGCGTACGCGCCGGCGGTTTGAGCGGCAGCGTGAAGTTCGATGGCGCCGCGCCCAAGGCAAAGAAGATCAAGATGGCCGCCGATCCGAAGTGTTTGGAACTGCACGCGGATGAGCCGGTGTTGAGCGAGGAATTGGTGGTGAACGAGAACGGCACGTTGCGCAACGTGTTTGTGTACGTGAAGAGCGGTTTGACAGGGACCTTTGAGGTGCCCAAGACACCCATCGAGCTTCGTCAGGAAGGATGCATGTACAAGCCGCGCGTGTTTGGCATGATGGCCAAACAACCGTTGAAGATTCACAACGACGACGACACGCTGCACAACGTGCATGCGATGCCGGCGAACAGCAAAGAGTTCAACATCGGCCAGCCCAACAAAGGGATGGAAAGCACCCGCACGTTCGCGGTGCCCGAGGTGATGGTGAAGTTCAAGTGCGATGTCCATCCGTGGATGGCCGCGTACGTCGGCGTGTTAAACCACCCGTTCTACGCGACGACTGGTGCGGATGGCAGTTTCTCGATCAAGGACTTGCCGGCGGGCGAGTACGAGATTGTGGCGTGGCACGAGAAGCTCGGCGAGCAAACGGCAAAGGTGAAAGTCACCGACGCCGTCGCGACCCAGGACTTCACGTTCAAACTCGCAGAGTAGTGGATGGATCACCGGGAGGGGCGACGTGGCCGTCGCTCCTCCCGGGCAATTTTTCGAGAGGGTCGCAGCCGTATGTCAGCACACACACACGATCATGAGCATCATGCCGCGCACGAGCCGGGGTTCGTGCGCAAATACATTTTCTCGACCGATCACAAATGGATCGGCATCCAATACGGCGTTACCTCCCTGGTCTTTTTGTTTTTCGGCTTCTGCCTGGTGATGTTGATGCGCTGGCAGTTGGCGTACCCCGGGGTGGCGTTCCCGATTGGCTTCATCAACCAGTGGCTCGGCGAAGCGCGGATGCCGGGGGGAGTGATGGCGCCGGAGTTTTACAACCAGCTCGGGGCGATGCACGGGACGATCATGGTGTTTTTGGGCGTGGTGCCGTTGGCGGTGGGCGCATTTGGAAACTACCTGGTGCCGTTGCAGGTTGGGGCGCAGGACATGGCGTTTCCGAAGCTCAACATGTCGAGCTACTGGGTGTATTTCATCGGCGGCGTCATCATGGTGTTGAGCTTCTTTGTGCCGGGTGGGGCGGCGCAGTCGGGGTGGACGAGTTATTCGCCGCTGGCCAATGTGACGGTGACGGGGGGGACGGAGTTGATCAGCCGGTTGCTGACGGGCCAAAGTATGTGGTTGTTGGGGATGGTGTTTTTGATCACGTCGTCGTTGCTGGGGTCGGTGAATATCATCGTGACGATTGTGCAGTTGCGCGCGCCGGGGTTGACGTGGATGCGGTTGCCGTTTTTGGTGTGGGCGCAGTTGGTGACGTCGTTCTTGTTGTTGCTGGCGTTTCCGCCGTTGGAAGCCGCCGGGATCATGCAGTTGTGCGATCGCGTGCTGGGTTCGAGTTTCTTCCTGCCGAGCGGGTTGGTGGTCAGCGGCAAGGAATTGGCGGTGAGCGGCGGTGGGAGCGCGCTGTTGTGGCAGCATCTGTTCTGGTTCTTGGCGCACCCGGAGGTGTACGTGTTGATTTTGCCGGCGCTGGGGATTGTGGGCGAAGTCATCGCCAACAACACTCGCAAGCCGTTGTGGGGCTACAAGTCGCTGGTGTACGCGACCATTTTTCTCGGGTTCATGTCGTTCGTGGTCTGGGCGCATCACATGTTCCTGACCGGCATGGGGACGACGATCAATGCGTTCTTCCAGACGACGACCATGATCATTTCGGTGCCTTCGATTGTGATTTTGTCGGCACTGATCTTGTCGCTGTGGGGTGGCTCGATCCGGTTCACGGTACCGATGTTGTTTGCGTTGGCCTTTCTGCCGATGTTCGGGATTGGCGGGTTGACCGGGTTGCCGCTGGGGTTGGCGACGGCGGATATTCATTTGCATGATACGTACTATGTGATCGGGCATTTTCATTACGTGGTGGCACCGGGCTCATTGTTCGCCTTGTTTGCTGGGATTTATTTCTGGTTCCCGAAGGTGACCGGGCGGAAGTTGAACGAGACGTTGGGCCGGGTGCATTTCTGGGTGTCGCTGATTGCGATCAACGGGGTGTTCATGCCGATGTTCATTCAAGGCATGGCCGGCGTTTCGCGGCGGTTGTACGATGGCGGTCTGGTTTACCTGCACGCGCAGGATGTGCTGGTGCTGAACAAGGTGATGTCGCATTCGGCGTGGTTGTTGGGCGCGGCGCAGTTGGTGTTCGTGATCAACTTCTTCTGGACCATCTGGGCCGGCAAGAAGGCGGAGAACGATAATCCGTGGGATGCAACGACCCTCGAATGGGCGACACCCACGCCGCCACCGCATGGTAATTTCATCGAGATTCCAACCGTGTACCGTGGTCCGTACGAATACAGCGTGCCGGGGGCCAAACGCGATTTCACGCCGCAACATGTCGCAAAGGAGGCTTAACCGATGTCCGCCGAGATTGTCATTCCGTATAACGATACCGACCGCCCGGATACCGGGCTGTATAACGCAAAATTGGGCGTGTGGTTGTTCCTCGCGTCGGAAGTGATGTTGTTTGGCGCGTTGTTCTCCACGTACATCCTGTTGCGCGTGGGCGCGGACAAGTGGGAGCATGGCGCGGAGATTTTGAATGTGCCGCTGGCCACGTTGAACACGATGGTGCTGATTGCGTCGTCGGTGACGATGGTGTTGTCGTGGGCGGCCTTGAAGGCGAAAAACTTCCCGCGCTACCGGCTCTGCATGGGGCTGACGTTCCTGGCGGGGATTGGGTTTTTGATCATCAAGTCGCTTGAGTACAAGGCGAAGTTTGATCACGGGCTGTCGCCGGCCACGAGCACGTTCATGGCGATTTACTTCATGATGACCGGGCTGCACGCGTTGCACGTTATCGGCGGGATGATTGTGAACGGTTACCTCCTCGGACCGGGCGCCAAGATGTGGCACACGGAGCCGCGGCGGTTTACGAATCGAATCGAGGTCGCTGGACTGTATTGGCACTTCGTGGACTTGGTGTGGATTTTCTTGTTCCCGACGTTGTATCTTTTGCCCGGGAAGGGAATGTAAGGAGACTTCATGAGCGCAGATCATCATCCGGAAGCCATCAAGAAGCAGGTCGGTCTGTACTGGAAAATCTTTTGGGCGCTGACGGTCGGCACGGTGCTGACCGTGGCGGTGTCCTTTTTCCATCATTGGGGTGTGTACGTGGCGGTTATCGTGGCGCTGATCATCGCGGTGGCGAAAGGGACGCTTGTGGCCGGGTACTTCATGCACTTGTTTCACGAGGTAAAATGGATTCACGGCACCTTGCTGCTGACGGGGTTTTTCTTCGTGGTGTTGATGGCATTGGTGTTGTGGACCACCTCGGACCAGGCAGGTCGCCAGACAGGGGTGTTCGACGTGCCGCAGCGTCATGTCGAGCCGCACAAGACGGAGGCGCACTGACCCATGTCACTCAAGGCGTTTCACATTTTTTTCATCACGCTCTCGGTGTTGTTGTGTCTGGGATTCGGCGCGTGGTGTCTCGGCTCCGAGTACGCGGCCGGCGAGTGGGCCTATACGGTAGCCGGCTTCGTGTCCTTTTTGCTGGGGCTGGCGTTGGTGATCTATGAGATTGCGTTTTTGAAGAAGACGAAGGATTTAGAATGAACGCGTTGCTTGCTTGTGCCACTTGTTACGGTGATCCGCAGTCCTTGCAGACGCAGGGAATGAATATGGCCATTTGGTTCATGTTGGGCGTGACCGGTGTGGTCTTGGCCAGCGTTGGCGTGGTGATTATCCGATTGGTGCGCCGGGCGCGGCGCGTGGAATTGAACGCAGGAGTCTAAACATGTTCGAAAAATATCTCGGTTTACCCATTAACGCCTCGGAACACGGGGCGCAGATTGATTCGTTGATCGGTTGGGTGCATGTCTTGATGGCGGTGCTTTTCGTCGGGTGGGTGTCGTTCTTCCTCTACACCATTTTCCGCTTTCGCCGCAGCGCGCATCCCAAGGCCGACCATGACGGCGTGAAGTCGCACGCTTCGTCCTACTTGGAGGGCGTCGTGGTCTTGATCGAAGTCGCGTTGTTGATCGGCATTTCCATCCCGTTCTGGTCGTGGAAAGTCAGCGCGGCCACCACCGACTCACCGGACACAGTCAAGATTCGGGTGATCGCCCAACAATTTGCCTGGAACATCCACTATCCCGGCCCCGACGGCATCTTTGGCCGGACCAACATCAAGTTGGTCAATGAGCAAACCAATCCCATTGGTCTCGACCGAACAGGCGACCCGCAGGCGAAGGATGACTTGATCACCATCAACCAACTTCACGTCCCGGTGAACACCCCAATCGTGTGCGAGGTTACGACCAAAGACGTGATTCACAGTTTCGCCCTGCCGGTCATGCGCGTCAAACAAGACACGATTCCCGGCATGAGCATCCCCACCTATTTTGTCGCCACCAAAACCTCCGACCAGCTTCGCGAGGAATTGGCGAGAACCGTCGCCCTGCCGGCCAAGAAGAAGTTCGACGGCATGGTGGCGATGCAGGATTACAACGGACCGGACAGCAAGAGCATCGTCAAAGCCGGTCGGGCTGTCACCGATGCCGTGGCCAAACGACTGCTTGATGCGGGAATCACCGAAGTACGAGTTGGCCCGCGCGTGCCGGCGGAAATCGCCTGCGCCCAGTTGTGCGGTCTCGGCCACTATCGGATGAAAGGTTTCTTCACCATTCACGACAAAGCCGGCTACCAGGCGTGGCTGGTCGAGCAGGCTGAAGAACAATGAACCGCTGGCTGCACCGGTATGCCTGCCTGTTGGCGGGGCTGACGTTCCTCTTGATCGTCGCCGGTGCCAGTGTGACCAGTAACCGCGCCGGCCTCGCCGTGCCGGATTGGCCGACCAGCTACGGCCATCACATGTTCAGCTTTCCGCTGGCCAAAATGGTCGGCGGCATCTTCTACGAACACGGCCACCGGCTCCTCGCCAGCATCGTCGGCCTGGTGACCACCGGCTTGGCCATCTGGACATTCTTCGGTCAACGCGACCGTCTCGTGCGCCGGCTCGGTCTGACTGCGCTCGCGCTGGTGCTCATCCAAGGATTGCTCGGCGGATTGACGGTGATTTTCTTCCTGCCGCCGCCGATCTCGATCGCCCACGCCGCGTTGGCCCAGGGGTTTTTCTGTCTCACGCTGGCGTTGGCGCTGGTCACCTCCCCGCGCTGGCAACAACCGGCGACGGAGACACCGCGCGCGCGATTGCTGCAGTGGCTCGCGTTGCTCACGACCGGTCTGGTCTATCTCCAACTCATACTGGGCGCGACCGTGCGCCATGCCGACCGGGCTGTGTTGTGGCACATCTTCGGCGCGATTGCTGTCTTCATCGGCGCCGGGGTGGCGGTGATGGCGTTGCTGCCGTCGGTGCGGCGGCGTGACTTTTTCGCGCCGGCCATCGCGCTCGGGTTCCTGATTTTCACGCAGTTGTGGGTTGGCGCGTTCACGCTGGTCGTGCGCGTGCCGAAAGCCGATCACGGCCAACTGGATCCGATTCAAGTCTGGATACCCACGCTGCATCTCGCCATCGGCGCGGCGATTCTCGCGTGCAGTTTCGTGCTGACGTTGAAAACGTGGCGCTATCTTCGCGCGCCGGTGGAGACACCGTCGGTGCCGTGGGGCGCGTATGTGGATTTGGTGAAACCGCGCATTGTCACGATGGTGTTGGTGACCACAACGCTCGGCTATTTTCTCGGTCAAGCCGGCATCCAATCGTGGCCGGGTTTGATTTTGACCTTGCTGGGAGTGGGATTGGCGACCGGCGGGTCGGCGGTGTTGAACAATTATCTCGAACGCGACAGCGACGCCAAGATGCAACGGACCCGGCACCGTGCGTTGCCCGCCGGACTCATTGAGCCGCAACACGCGCTCGGGCTGGGCGTCAGTCTTGTGCTGGCCGGGGTGCTGTTGCTCGCACGCGGTGTGAATTTGCTGACGGCGTTTCTCGTGTTGTTGGCGACGTTCTTGTACGTGTTGGTGTACACGCCGTTGAAGAAAATAAGCTGGCTGAACACGACTTTCGGCGCGATCCCGGGCGCGATTCCTCCGATGGCCGGCTGGGCGGCGGCGACCGGCCGAGTGGACGTGGGAGCGTGGGTGTTGTTTGCGATTCTGTTTGTGTGGCAGCATCCGCACTTCTTCGCGATTGCGTGGATGTACCGCGATGATTACCGGGCGGCAGGGTTCCAGATGTTGCCGGTGGTGGAACCGGATGGCCAAAGCACGTTTCGGCAAACGATTCTGTTCTCAGTGCTGCTGATCGGTGTGTCGCTGTTGCCGACGTTGGTCGGGATGACTGGCTGGGTGTATTTCATCGGCGCGCTGGTGATGGGCTTGGTCTTGCTGGCGACCGGGTGCCTGTTCGCCGTGACGAAAACATTCGACGATGCGCGCCGTTTGCTCAAGGCGTCGGTGATCTATTTGCCGCTGCTCTTAATTCTCATCGTCGCCGATGCCGGCTTCTAATTCCACGCTGCTGGCCGTTGAATCCCTGACCCACCGGTACGGGGAACGCACGGCGCTGGACAACGTGAGTTTCACCGTTCGCCGCGGTGAATTATTCGGGTTGCTCGGCCCGAATGGCGGCGGGAAGACGACGTTGTTTCGGATTCTGTGCACGTTGATGTCGCCATCCGCCGGGCGGGTCACGTTGAATGGCGGCCCGATGGATCGCCACCAAATTGGCGTGGTATTTCAGTCGCCGAGCCTCGACAAGAAACTGACGGTGCGAGAGAACCTCCGGCATCAGGGACACATTTATGGGATCAGCGGTGCCCCGTTGGCGGCGCGGATTGCGGAGTTGCTGGAGCGGTTCCGATTGACGGACCGGGCGGGTGACTACGTGGAGAAATTGTCCGGCGGGCTGCGTCGGCGAGTGGAATTGGCGAAAGGCATGTTGCACAAGCCGGCGGTGCTCTTGCTGGACGAACCGAGCACCGGCCTCGACCCGCGCGCGCGGCGCGAGTTGGGCGATTACCTGACGGAACTGGCCCGGCAGGATGGCGTGACGGTGTTGCTGACGACGCATATCATGGACGAAGCCGACCGCTGCGACCGGCTGGCGTTGCTCGACGGCGGGAAGCTGGTGGCGTTGGACACGCCGGGTGCGTTGAAGGACCGGGTGGGGGGCGATGTGATTAATGTTAGTGCCAAAGTGCCGGAGTCTTTAAGTGCCCAAGTGAGTGCGAAGTTTGGTGTGGCGGCGCAAGTCGTGGACGGTCACGTGCGGATTGAGCGGGCGCGGGGTCATGAGTTTGTGCCGCAGTTGGTCGAGGCGTTTCCCGGCGAGATTGATTCTGTCAGCGTCGGGAAGCCAACGCTGGAAGACGTTTTCATCCACCTGACCGGTCATCGGCTCGATTCGACTTCCTAATCTTACTCATACTCGTACTCCTAATCTTAATCTTCTTCTCCATCTCCACCATGCCAACCCACTTTGACCACGAAAAGCTGAACGTATACCGAGAGGCCATTCGCTTCGTGGCATGGGCAGACGAGGTTCTGCGGTCGGCTCCCCGTCGTCCGTCTGTTTGCGACCAACTTGATCGGGCGGCAACCTCGATGCCGCTCAATATCGCGGAGGGCAATGGCAAGTTTACGGCGCCCGACCGGTGCCGGTATCTCGACAATGCGCGAGGATCGGCTTTGGAATGCGCCAGTTGTCTGGATGTGATGTTGGCGAAGGAATTGATCGGCATGCCGGCAGCGGACGCGGGAAAAGAGATTTTGGTCGGGATCGTTTCGATGCTGGTGGGGTTGATCAAGCGGACATCGCCGGAGCGTGTGTTTGAGGAGCGGGTGGAGTACAAGGCGAAGAGTAAGATTACGAGTACGAGTAAGAGTATGATTGAGGGAGAGGGATGAATCGGCTTCTTCCAGCGTTAACGCTCTGGCAGCGGGAGATGGTGCGGTTTGTCCGGCAGCGGGATCGGATCATTGGGGCGTTGGTGACGCCGGTGGTGTTTTGGTTGTTGCTGGGGGCCGGGTTGGGGCGGTCGTTTCAGGCCGGGAACGGTGAGGGGTATTTGGAGTACTTTTTTACCGGCACGGTGGTGATGATTTTGTTGTTCACGGCGATTTTCTCGACGATCTCGGTGATTGAAGATCGGCGCGAAGGATTTTTGCAGGGCGTGTTGGTGGCGCCGGTGGGGCGGTTGGGGATTGTGCTCGGCAAGCTGCTGGGCGGCACGTCGTTGGCCATGTTGCAGGGGTGTTTGTTTCTGCTGGTGGCAAGTGTGGTGAAGGTGCCGGTGAGTCTGGCCGGGTTGCCGTGGTTGTTGGTGGCCATGGCGCTGGTGTCGTTCGCGTTGACGGGGTTGGGTTTTTTGCTGGCGTGGCAGCTCAATTCGTCACAAGGTTTTCACGCGATCATGAATTTGTTGTTGATACCGATGTGGCTGTTGTCGGGGGCGCTGTTCCCGGCGTCGGGCGCGCAGCCGTGGATGGCGTGGGTGATGAAACTTAATCCGCTGACGTACGGTGTGACGGCGATCCGGCAGGGGTTGTATTGGAACCAGCCAGTGCCACACGCCGGGCTGGCGTTGGGCATTACGGCGGTGTTTGCCGTGGTGATGTTCGGGTTGTCATTGCTGGTGGCGCGGCGGGTGACGGCAGGAGATTTACAATGAAAGTTAAAACGATTTTGAATGTGGGCGTCACGGCGATGTTTTTGATCGTGGTGGGCACGGTGACGATAATCGCGGTGCGGGGGACGGCCGCCACACAGCCGAAGGTGTTGCCGCATTTGAGCAGTGTGCCGGAGTTTGCCCTGACCGAATCGAGTGGGGAGCCGGTCCGCCGGGCGGATTTGATTGGGCAGGTGTGGCTGGCGAGTTTCATTTTCACGCGCTGCGCCGAGTTTTGCCCGGCCATGATGCGGGCGGGGGCGAAAGTGCAGCGGGAGTTGCCGGTGCGGGAGGATGTGAAGTTGGTGACGTTCTCGGTGGATCCCGAGTACGACACCCCGGCCAAGCTGCAGGAGTACGGCGAGATGTTCGGCGCGGCGCGGAGTCGGTGGTGGTTTGTGACGGGGGACAAGACGCAGATTTACCGGCTGGCGATTGACGGTTTCCGGCTGGGCACCATGGACGCCGACCCGGCGACGGAGATGCCGATTCTGCACAGCTCCAAGTTGGTGCTGGTGGACCGGCGGGGGACGATTCGCGGGTATTACGACACGCAGGATGAAGCGGAGCTGCGGCAGTTGGTGAAGGACGTGCGGCGGCTGGTGGCGGAGCGGTCATGATCGAGATTCGCGACTTACCGCACATCAATGCGTCGCTGAACTCGACGTGCACGTTGTTGTTGCTGCTCGGCTACGGGATGATTCGGCTGAACCGCCGAACCGCCCATGGCGTATGCATGGCGGCGGCCGTGGCGGTCTCGATTGTGTTCTTGACGAGCTATCTCTATTACCATTTCAACACCGAAGCGCTCACCCGTTTTACCGGTACGGGCTGGGTTCGCCCGGTGTACTTCGCGATTTTGCTGTCACACACGGTGCTGGCGATGGTGGTGGCGTTGTGGCTGGTACCGGTGACGGTGTGGCGGGCGGCGCGGCGGCAGTTCGAGGCGCACAAGCGAATCGCGCGTTGGACGTTTCCGATTTGGTTGTACGTCTCCGTGACCGGGGTCATCATCTATTTCATGCTCTATCACTGGTATGCGCCTGCTTAGCTTGTTGTTGGTGCCGATGCTCGCCCAAGCCGGCGAGTTATCCGGTGTAGTGGAGCGCGGCGGGCAACCGGTGCGGGATGCCATCGTCTATCTCGACGCCGTCGCTACGCGCCTGCAACGAACGGTACCGCCGGCCATTCTCGAATTCCAAAACCGCCGGCTGCAACCGCGGGCGTTGGTGGCGTTCTGCGGCGGCGAACTCATTCTCCAAAACGGTGATCCGTTGCTGCATGTGGTGCGCGTGGAGGAATTGAGCCGCACGAATGGTGTGACTCCACTGGTGCGCGTCGCGATGCCGTATGCCGGGTTTGAGAAGCGCGTGGCGTTGCCGGACTGCCGCGCCCCGCAGTTATTGCGAGTGGCCGGTGAGAATGGCGAGGAACAGCAAACCGCGTATGTGGCCGTCATCCCGCATCCTTGGGCGGCGGTGACGGGCGCGGATGGACGATTCGCGCTGGGCACCTTGCCGGCGGGGCGGTATCGGGTGTGCGTCTGGCACGAAACACACGGCGTGCTCGCGCAGGAAGTGAAACTGGTCAATGGCCGGCCGCAGGCGGTGACGCTGCAATTTGCGGCCACACCCTGACGGCTTCTTCGAGTCGGCCGGCTTGCTTGAGCGCGGCGGCGAGATTGCGGCGACCCGGCTCGCCGTGCGGGGCGATGGCCAGCGCGCGTTCGCCGTATTCAATGGCCCGGTCGAATTCATCCAGATCGGTGTGCCATTTCGTGAGATTGATCAACGCCGGCAAGCTGCGCGGATTGTCGTCGAGCACACTCAGAAATAATGTTTCCGTGTTGGCCCACACACGTGTGCGCAGCACGGTCAGGGTCATCAAACCGGCGACGATGATGCTCAACACGACGGCGGCCACCCGATGGTGGCTCGCGGCGTAGCCGGTAACGAAACACAGGCCCAGCAGCGGTAAATACGAGTATCGGTCGGCCACCACGTGAATCCCGACCGGCATCAGTCCAATCGTTGGTGCGAGGGTAACGAGGTAGAAGAGCCAGCCGGCGAGCACCACCGGCGCGCGCCGGCGCAACCACCACGCCCCCGCGGTGACGGCGAGAAATCCCAGTCCGGAGAGGATGGGGTACCAGTGCAGCTCGTCGAATGACGGATAGATCGCGGAGAGGTTGAGCGGCCACAAGAATTTCCCGAGGTAGAACAAGGCGCAGTACCCCACGAGGGCCGGCCGCAGGAACAGCGGAATCGCTTCCGCGCCGGCTACGGTTTCTCCGATGCCGCTAGCCTGCGCCCAGACCGTCACCGTGCCGATGAGGATGCTGACGGCGAAGAACGGGAGCAGCGACCGCAGTGGGTGGGCCGAGCGTCCCCCCGAGGCTGGGGCTGGAGCTCCGCTCGCGGGGACGCTCGCACCACCATTTGTGACGAGGAATCTATCGAGGAGCAGCGCCACGACCGGGAAGGTGACGGCGGCGGATTTGGCGAGGGTGGCGGCGACGAAGAGCAGGAAGCAGAGCCAGAGTTTGTCGCGGCGCAGGTACACGAGCAGCGCCAGCAGATAGAAGAACACGAAGAGAACATCTTTGCGTTCTGTGGCCCACGCGACGGACTCGACGCGGAGGGGGTGGATGCCGAAGAGCAGGGCGGTGAAGAACGGGGCCAGCGGTGGCACTGACTTGCCAATCTGGCCGATGAGGAGGAAGACCAGAACCGTGTTTGCGACGTGGAGCAAAATGTTGGTCAGGTGGTAGCCGAATGGGTTCTGGCCCCAGATTTGGTGGTCCACTGCGAAGGAGAGCCAGGTGAGCGGGCAGTAGAGTTTGGCGATGGGTTGGGTGAACATCGCGGTGATGTTCGCCCAGGTCAACGCGCGGATGACCGGGTTCTGGGTGATGTGCGTCGTGTCGTCCCAGAGAACAAACTGATGGCGCAGGCCGGGCAGGTGCGCGGCGAGTGTGAGCAGCGCGATGGCGAGCGCGCCAATCCAGAGTGATTTACGCAAGGTTCGCGGACACGAGTTGGCTGACGAGTTTGTTGTCGGCGCGGCCGGCGAGCTTCGCTTGGACGGCTTTCATGACCTTGCCCATGTCCGCTTTGGCGGTGGCGCCGACTTCGGCGATGGTGGCTTTGACAATTTCTTCGACTTGCGCCGCGCTGAGTTCTTCCGGCAGGTAGGTTTTGAGAATGGCGAGTTCTGCCTGCTCTTTTTCCACGAGATCGGCGCGTCCGCCTTTCGTGAAGCCTTCGATGGAGTCCTGACGTTGTTTCACCTGTTTCTTGATCACGCCGGTGATGTCCGCGTCGGTGAGACTCTCCTGCTTCTTCTCGACCTTGTGGTATTCGATGGCGGCCTTGAGCATGCGGAGAGTGCCCAAGCGAACGGTGTCCTTGGCCAGCATGGCGGCCTTCAAATCGGCGGCAATCTTTTCGGTCAACATGCGGCGGAGGTTATCACTCGAGGATCGTCAGTGCCAGCACGATCCAATCGGCGCCGACTTCGGGGCCTTTGATGAAGACGTACCGGTTCTCGGGAAGCTTAAGGGTTTGCTTGGAGATGAGGAGTTTACCGGAGAACCATTCCAACTCCACGTCGTACTGATTGTCTTTGAGGCCTTTGGTGGTGATGAAGGTGACGAAGCCTTCACCGAGATCCAGCCGGCGCCGGGTGTTGATTTGAGCCGGCATGCGTTGCAGACCGAGGGGCCGGTAATGGTTGTAACCGAAAACCTTTTTCAGTTTGGTTTCGATATCTTTGAGAGACTCGTCTGTGGCGCCGTTTTCGTTGGAGGCGCGAATGAGCAGCACCTTGTAGGAGGCCGCGTGAACCGGGGCACTCAGAACAACGAGGAGGATGAGAGCGAGCCAGCGCATGATCAAATCGTCGGCTGGGCGTAGAGGGTTTGCATTTCGGTCATGTCCGGTGTCCACGGCAGGCCGGACACCCAGATCACGGTCACGTCATCGTCGCTGCGGAAGGGGGTGGCGACGGTGTTGGGAATGGCGGTCTGGACGTGTTCCACTTGGGCGTGGGCGAATTGTGGATGTGCGCGGTGTTGGCTCACGAGCCACGTGATCGCGAGCAGCGCGACAATGGTCGCAGCGACTGTGGCGAGCGCCAGTTCGCGCTGACGCAGCCAGTCGCCGAAACTGAGGGACGGAGTCGGAACGTCCACGGCGGAAGCCGGGCGCGATTGAATCTCGTTTTTGATTTGCGACCAGAAGAAATCATCGCTGCCGCTCATGGAGATGTTCGGCGGGTTGGCGGCGAGCAGTCGGCGGGCGTGCTGTTGTTGGCGGTACTCCAGGGCGCAGACCGGACATTTGCTGGCGTGCCGGCGGACGTACCACCGGCGCCAGCCGTTCAATTCCCCGTCCAACAGGCCGGTCATGAGTGTAGGATCATGCAGTCTCATAGAACCTTTCCCAGTATGCGTTGTAGATGTTTGCGGGCGTAATGCAATCGTGACATGACGGTGCCGAGCGAACAGCCCACCGCCTTGGCAATTTCAGCGTAATCCAATCCCTCGTACTCGCGCAGTTGAATGACCGCGCGGTGTTCGGGCGTGAGTTCGAGCAGGGCGGCATCAATCTGTTGGCGTAATTCCGCCCGTTGCGCTTCCTCGGTCGGGGAAGGATGACTGGACGGGGGTTCCGCCACGCTGGCATGCGTGTCGGGATCAATCGTTTCCTCGAAGGGCGTAGTCGGCCGGCGTTCGCGCCGGCGGACGAAATCAATGCACAAGTTGGTCGTGATGCGATAGATCCACGTGTAAAAGGAAGAACTTCCTTTGAACTTCTTGATGGCCTGCCAGCCGCGCACAAAAGCATCCTGCGCCACGTCGCCGGCATCGGTTTCATTGCGGAGCATGCTGAACGCGAGGGCATAGACCTTTTGCCGGTAGCGTTTGACCAACAACTCGTAAGCGGCCAAGTCGTCTCGCTGGCACCGGCCCACCAATACTGGATCACTCGGTTCATCTGCATCAGTCTCCGCCGCTTTGGACGGGACGCTGGCCGAGATATTCACTGGGATGTTGGCGGAATCTTCCATGAGATCGTCGTTACGCGGTGGCCGACTATCGCAAAGTCCGCTGCGGTTTTCCACGACTTTGTCAGCGGATGCCGGAGCCTGTTGCCCCGTCAGGCAGCGAGCACTTCCATAACCGCTTTCGGGGAGCCGGGCGACATCAGATACAGGCCGCCCCAGCCTTCGCGTTTGATCCACTGCACTTGTTCGATGGCGATGTCGCGGCCGGCCTGGGCTTGGTCGGCGGGCTGGGAAAACGCGGCGATCCGTTGCAGGACGGAGTCCGGCAACACGACGCCGGGCACTTGCGCCATGCGTTCGGCTTGTTCGAGATTCGCGAGGATCATCACCCCCACCAGAATCGGCACCTGCGCCCGATACGGATCAAGCACCGCGAGCGGTTCATGGCGGAAAGCCGGCTGCGTCATCACGTAATCCACGCCGTTGGCAATTTTCTGCTCCAGCCGGCCCAACTCCCGTTTCTGGTCGAGCGCCTCCGGCTCGAAGCCGGTGCCGATGGTGAAATGCGTGGGCGGATGTTCGCCGGCTTTGCCGAGTGGTTGCACGCCGAAATCCACCCCGGCATTCAAACAGCCGTGCGCCAGCCGGATCATCGCGACGGAATCGAGATCAAACACCGCCGTCGAGCGCGGGTAGGTGGGCGACATCTTCGGCGGATCGCCGGTGATGAAAAGGACGTTGTGAATCCGGTGCGCGTAATACCCGATTAACCGGCTCTGAATGCCCATCACATTCAAGTCGCGCCCCGTAAAATGCGGGATCAACTCCAGCCGGTCATCCTGCCAGCCGAGTTGGCGCCGGATCAGGTGAATGAACTCGCCCGGCGGCATCAACGGAATCCCGCGCGACCCGTCCGTGATATCCACCGCGTCCGCCCGTCCGCTGGCGGCCAGTTGCTCAATGAACGCCACCTTCGCCTGTACCGCCTTCGCGCTCGTCCCGCGTGGCGGCAACACTTCCACGCTCACCGCAAACTGCCGGTCGAGCAACTTGCGCGTGAACGGCCCATTCCCGCGTTTCTCCGCCGGCCCGACGGGCGGTTGCGCGGCGACAGCCGCCGTCGCTCCGACCACTTCCACGCGCCGGGAATGCAGGTAATTGCTCATCTCGCGGATGTGCGGCGGATGCACCTCGCAACACCCGCCGATCAAATGCAGCCCGAGATCGTGAAAGGTCCGCGCCGTCTTGCCCATGAACTCCGCGTTCACGCTGCTCATGAACCGGTTGCCGATCCGCTGAAACCCACCGGCATTCGGCATCGCCACCAACTGCACCGCGCCACTGCGCACCGGCTCCGTCTGCCGGGCGGCTTCGATGAACGCCTGCGCATCCCATGGCGCGCAGCAATTCACTCCCGCGACCGGCACGCCTTTCGCCGCCATGCGCGGCAGAAAATCCGCGGGGGCCGGAACCGCCTGCACCGTCAACTCCGCGATGATCGGCGGCGCGCCCGGGAACGAGCGAATCAAATCAATGACTGCCTCCA
>Ga0105044_10001629_pt1 | contig 30239 bp, 24 predicted proteins | sample MAT01_FD_78092 | JGI IMG/M metagenome (GOLD analysis project Ga0105044, IMG submission 78092) | Freshwater microbial communities from Lake Fryxell liftoff mats and glacier meltwater in Antarctica - MAT-01 | ecosystem: Environmental > Aquatic > Freshwater > Ice > Liftoff microbial mat | place...
CAAAATAGCGCTCGAAATCGTGAGAACACAAGCAAGATTCGCATGAATTTCAGAATTTTGGTCGTTCCGTGCTCGGAAATACAAGTGTAAATGGTCCGAGCGATGCCGGTCACACCCAAATGACAAGGCCGCGATCGGCCAACTTCGCCACGAGGTCGGAATGAGACAGCCAGGGCTTTCGATACGGTGTGAGCGACATGCCTTGAGTGTAGAAATTTGAAACAAGTTGGTGAACCGAACAAGGCGGCGGGCACTGCCCACCGCCTCGTATTCATCAAAATAAGTACCTGCCCATGATTGCCCATTGCCCTTGCGGACTAGAGGAGCGGCAGGTGTGTTAAAAGTAGTATCGACCGTAGTATCGATAAAGTCAATTCCAATAATGATTCTGGTTTGCGTCAGTGGCAGCGGCTCCGGCTTGCGGTTGCAAATTTTGCGGTTGCCAGTACAGTCGCACCCTTGACACTCGGTCCGTGGCAGGGGTGCTGATGCAGCCGACCATTCCGAACGAGAACGACGAGATCGCCTGCGCCCGCCGCATCCTGCTCGCGGAAGCGGAAGCGGTTTGCGATGTCGCGCGCCGGCTTGACGAGCGTTTCGTGCAGTCAGTGGATCTGCTCGCAAGCTGTGCCGGTCGAGTCGCGGTGACCGGCATCGGCAAGTCGGCCGACGTGGCGCAGAAGATCGTTGGTACGTTCAATTCCACCGGTACTCGCGCCTATTCGCTCGATGCCACCCGTGCCCTGCATGGCGACCTGGGGATGCTTCACCCGAATGATGTGGCGCTGGTCCTGTCACACAGCGGCGAAAGCGATGAGGTGGTCAAGCTGCTGGGCCCGTTGCGCAAGTTGGTCTCGGCCGTACTGGGGCTGACCGGAAACCCGGCCGGCACGCTAGCGCGTTCCTCTGACGTTGCCCTGGTCTACGGACCGGTAGTTGAATCGGATCCGCTGGCGCTTGCGCCTTCGACCAGCACCATGGTGATGATGTCGCTGGGGCATGCGTTGGCGTTCACGCTCAGCGAACGCCGGCAGTTCACTGCGGAAGACTTTGCCCGCTACCACCCGGCAGGCAGCCTGGGCCGCAAGCTGGCGACGGTGGAAACCACCATGCGCCGCGGTAGCGATCTGCGGCTCGCGGTGCATCACGAGACAGTCCGCGAAGTCTTCGCCCACGCCCGGCATCAGGGTCGGCGGACCGGGGCGATCATGTTGACCGACGAAACGGGCATCCTGACCGGCCTGTTCACCGACAGTGATCTGGCCCGCCTGTTTGAATGTCACGCCGACAATGCTTTCGATCGGCCCATTGCCGAAGTGATGACCCATCGGCCGATCACGATCCGGCCCGACGTGCGCATTGCCGAAGCGCTCGATCTGCTTCGTGCGAAGAAGATCAGCGAACTGCCGGTCGTAAATGCCGACGGCCGACCGGTCGGGCTGCTGGACATCACCGATCTGATCGGCCTGGTCGGGGCCGATACTTCACGGGGTACCCAGGATCATGTCCGCCTTTGGAACGGCCGACGCAGTGCCTGAACGGGCTGCGCGCATCACGCTGCTGGTTCTCGGTGTCGACGGCGTGCTTACCGACGGGCACATCGTCTACGCCGACGATGGCCGGGAGATCAAGTCGTTCCACGTCCGCGACGGGGCGGCATTGCACTATTGGCAGAAGTCGGGCCGGCAGGCCGCCGTCATCTCCGGGCGAAGTTCCAACGCGACATTGAAGCGCACCGGCGAGCTTGGCATCGCGCACGTGTATCAGGGGGCCGGCACGAAGCTCGTCTGCCTGCGCGATCTCCTGGCGAAGACCGGTGTTCCGCCTGAGCAGGTCTGCGCGATTGGTGACGATCTGCCGGATATACCGGTGCTTCGTGCCGTCGGCCTCGGTGTTGCCGTCGCGGATGCTTGTGCTGAAACACGCGCGGCCGCACACTGGGTATTGCGTTCGGCGGGCGGGCAGGGTGCCGTCCGTGAACTGATCGAGATGCTGATGAAGGCCCAGGGCACCTGGGCCTCTGTTCTCGACGAGTTGCATCGTCAACGACTCTAGGCGAGCGGGGGCGTAAGCCTCCTGTGCAAACATGTGGACGCCGCGACGACTGATCATGATCGTGACCAGCATGGTGCTGTTCAGCGGCGGCTTCACCGCGTACTCGGCCCTGTTCGGCTGGATCGACGGATTGCCTCAGCTGCCGGAGAACTTCCTGCGCGAACAGGTCGACGGCAATGAGATCCCGACACTGCCCGGCGGGTTGACGCCGTTGCAGAACCGCCTGCGCGTCGCCTTCGGCCCCAACTGCATCGAGCAGGGCTACAACCTCAAGTTCGAATCACGCGAGAAGGGGATCCTGTTCGCCGCGGCGGATACGAAGATTCTCGAAGACGGACGGGTACTGCTGCACCAGGTCAGCGTTGCCGTGTTCGGCAAGGATAACAAGGAAGAAATGACGACGATCCACTGCGACAGGGCATTCCTGACGTACGATCAGCCCGTGCGCAAGATCGACGACCTGGGAACAAGCAAGGTGAAGGCGGCCGAACTGATCGCCGACCCGGAAGCCCCGACCAGCGACCCGCGCAAGGGGAAGGTGCACATCATCAACAACCGGCGGACGCTGGCTCCCGACGACGACGTGATCCTGGTGACCCCCGGTCCTTTGTACTACATGGAAGAGCCCGGCCCCGCGAAGCCGAACATCTGGACCGAGGCGGCCGTGGAGTTGACCGACCGGCAGATGCGCCCGCTGGCGACACAGCCCGAGGCCGACTGGAACCTGCCGACCGTCACGGGCGACGGCATGCGTGCCTACCTGACACCGCCGCCACCCAAGGGACAGCCGAAACCGGCCAACACTTCAACGACCGGCGTCGACCGTGTGGAACTCGATCGCAACGTGCTGATGAACCTGTGGACCGAGTCGAAGAACATGCTCGGCAGCACGGATACAAAGCCCGCCACGCCGCAACAGCGCGAACGCGTGCTGATCACCATCCAGACGAACGGCCCGTTCTACTACGACATGATCCGGGACTTCGCGCACTTCGAGATCCCTCCGCCGACCAACCCGAACGTGCAGGAGTACGTGAAGGTGGTCCGCCATGCCCGCGGCAATATGGAAGACACGCTGACTTCGGACTTTCTCGATGTACAGTTCACTCGCAAGCGGGATGCCGTGACCGGCAAAGCGGTGGCGAGCAACACTCCCGTGGCAGCAAAGCCGGCGGGCTCGACAACCGGGTCGAGCGGTGCGATGGAAATCGAAACCCTGCATGCCTGGGGCAAGCACATCGCCTTGAGTTCGGATGACGAATCGCTGTTTGCCTACGGGCACGACCTGGTGCACAACGCCATCCGCAAGGAAACTACGCTTAAAGGCGAGCCGATGCACGCGGTCAAGAACGGCAGCCTGATCCGCGCGCCGGAGTTGCTGCTCTCCAATCTGGACGACAAGGACAAGCAGAACGCCCGCGCCCGCGGGCCCGGCGTGGTCGGCATGGGACCGTTCGACCCGAAGACGCAGGAACACAGCCAGCAGGCGCATTGGACCGAATATCTCGTCGTCACCAAGGTGCGCGAGCAGGGCAAGGACCTTGACCTGATCACCCTGACCGGGCAGGCGAAGTTCATTGATACGGTTAATGTGCAACGGCTCGATGCACGGCAGATCAAACTCTGGATGATCGGCAAGCAGGAAACGACCCCTGCGAAAGGCCCGGCCAAGCTGGAACCGCCGAAGAAGGCCGTGGAAGTGAAACAGGCCGGGAAGAAGAAAGACGGCAGCGGCCAGTTGCCGCATCGGCTCGAAGCAGTCGGCGATGTGATGCTCGCGTCGCCGGATCTGATGATCAACCGCTCGGAATATCTGAACACCTGGTTCAAGGATGTGCCGGCACCGCCGCCGGCGGTGATCTCAGGCCCGCCAATGGACGGCGCACCGCCGAAGGTCGATCCGCGCCCCGCCGACCCGGTGGTGAAGCAGGAACCGGTCAGGAAAGACGCGGAAAAAAAGAACCCGATGATCATCCGCCATGCCCGCCGGATCGAGGCGTGGGTGAACCGGATCGAAGGCAAGAACGATCTCGACAAGGTGCATCACGAAGGGAACGTCGTCATTCATCAGGATCCTTCGCCGGGCAACGAGAAGGGGGTCGACATCGCGGGGCACACGGTCGACCTGCAGCACTTCCCCGAGGGCGACTATCTGATCGTCGAGGGGAACGAGAACACGCTGGGCGAGGTTCACTTCGACAAGATCTCGATCGTGGCGGACGACATCAAGATCGACCAGCGCGACAATACCGCCAACGTCAGAGGCCCCGGCAGCATGCGGATCTTGAGCAAGTCGTCGCTTGACGGAACGGAACTGAAGAAGCCGAGCTACATCGACATTTTCTGGAACCTGTCGATGGACCTCGATGGGCCATTGCGCTCGGTGCGCTACGAAGGCACGGTGCAGGGCAAGCAGGACGACAAGAAAGTCCTGTGCGAGACGATGCAGGTCTGGCTCGATCGCCCGCTGTACCTGAACCAGGCCGCCAAGCCCAAGACGGTAAAGAAACAGGGCGAGGACGATTCGCCCAAGGTCGAAAAGGTGCTGTGCGATCAACTGCCGTCGGACGGCAAGAAGCCCGCACGATTGCAGCAAGTCTCGGCCGACGAGGTTGAGAAGATCGACGGTCGGCTGGTGAAGCAGCAGAACGTGCTGGGCACACTCATCGAGATGGACAACGTCCGCAACACGATGACATCAGTGGGCCCGGGCACGGTGCGCATCTTCCAGGCGGGAGCCAAGGACCCGAACGCCGCGCAACCGCCGGCCGACCCGAAGAAGCCGAAAGCCAGGGCCGAAGAAGAGATGAAGCTGACCTGGGTGAAGTTCGACAACCGCATGGTCGCCTACAGCAGCATGCCCAAGCGGGCCGTGTTCCGCAACAACTGCGAGATGGTGCACATGGCGTCGCCGAAGCCCGACGTGGAAATCGACATCACCCGGCTGGTGCCGGGAGCGATGTACTTGAAGTGCGACCAGTACCTGGAAGTGACGACGCAGTCACGCAAGGCGGTCGACCGCACCGGCCAGGTCGTCGAGATCAAGTGGCAGGAGATGAAGGCGGAAGGCAACGTCAAAGTCCGCAGCGACGACTACGACGGCATGGCCGGCGTGGTCACCTTCAGCGAAGAGAAGTCGCTGCTGGTATTCATCGCCACCCGCAACCCCGACGGCACCCTGAACCCGGCTGTCCTCAGCCGTGCCGAGATCCGCGGCGGCGAACGCAAAACCTTCCGCGGCGAAAAGATCACCTACAACACGAAGACGAAAGACTTCAGCATCGACGGCAGCGTGGGCGGGAATTCGAACTGAAGGGCAACCTGAACCGCACCGCTTGCAATCGAGCCGGTTGATCGCAATAATGCAATCGGTGTTGGAGACACGGTAGCGATCGCCAGACTTTGATGATCTCCCGCGCACAGCACGGTCGGTTCGCAAGAAACTTGCAGCGAATGGGCTACAATATGTCGACAGCAACTGAGCGCCATGAAAGGCCGGTTTCCCCGGTACCGTTTCCGCATGAACCGGTCCCGCCGGATCTGCTCGCATGGGCACGTCAGACCTTTGATGCCGGACAGTTCGCCGAAGAAATTCGAGAGATGCAAGCCACCGGTGGATACACCTTCGAGTCGTTTATTGACGAAGTGGAAAAGACGGCGCGTCAGTCATGAGTGCGGACGTGGACTCGCCGACTCCGTATGTCGTCTCCTATTCCGAACGTGTTCAAAGGCAGTTGCCGATCCTGGCTGAGTCAGCAAGGCAACGTGGCGACGGAGAAATCTCATGCTGATCCGCGTTTACAACACCGCCGGCCAACTGGTCGGCCCCGTCGAATCGCCGCCTGTCGTGAAGACGGATGCCGAGTGGAAATCGCAGCTGACGGCCGAGCAGTACCAGATCGCGCGCGGCAAGGGGACCGAACGGCCGTTCTGTGGCAACTTGCTCGACAACAAGAAGAACGGCGTTTACGCCTGCGTCTGCTGCAACCTGCCGCTGTTCGCCTCAACGGGGAAGTTCAACTCCGGCACCGGTTGGCCGAGTTTCTTTGAACCCGTGGCTCCCGAGAATGTGAAGACCGACGTCGACGGAGCGTACGGCATGATCCGAGACGAGATTCTGTGCAGCCGTTGCGAATGCCACTTGGGGCATGTATTCAACGATGGCCCCGCGCCGACAGGGCAACGCCACTGCGTTAACTCGGCTTCACTCGTCTTCGTGGAACAGGCCGACCTCGCCAGTCTTGCTGACCCGCTTGCGGGATGACTTCGGCGGGTTGTCCAGCTTCCGCAGGGCGACCGCCAACTCAGCCATGCGCCCCGGCACGCCATATTCCCCGCACCGATCCGCGAATGCGGCCGACAGTTTCTTGTCGCCCAGTACGTCCTCGATCGACCGACCCTCGGCCGCGTTCAAGTACGCCTCGCGGATCGCGCGTTGCACCCCCGCGCGCAGCCACGCCTTGCTGGTCGCACCGACTGTCCGCGGAGCGCTGGAGACCGGCTCCGGTGCCCCGTTCAGCGGCTGACCGTCGGCGATCTGCGACAGGCGTTCGCCTGCTTTCTCCGCGTACGATTCCGACAGTTCAAAGCCCAGGTATCGCCGGCCCAGCTTACGGGCTACGGCCAGTGTCGTGCCCGAACCGGTGAACGGGTCGAGCACGACTTCACCGTCGCTCGAGCTGGTGCGAATGATTCGGCCCAGCAGTTGTTCCGGCATCTGGCAGCCGTGAAACCCCTGGCGTTCCTTAAACGTCCCGGCCACACGCGGGAAGTACCACGTCGACTGTTCGGCCGGGAAACCTTCGGGCAGGTCCTGCGGCCGCAGGATCCATGTATCGTCCGGCAATCGCCCGCCGGGGTTGGCCCGGTTGTCGGCGTAGACCAGTTGCCGGGCGGACGGAACCGCGATCTCGTTCTCATTGAACGTGAACGAGGAGGGGTCCTTTACGAAGTGGAACAGGTGGGCATGGGAACGCGTGAACTTCGCCCGGCAGTTGACGCCGAAGGTGTAGTACCAGATCACCCAGCTTCGGCAGGTCATCCCCAGGTCGTTCTGGCAGATCAGCTTCAGTTCCGCGGCATACTCATCGCCGATCGCCAACCAGAAGGTGCCGTTCGGCTTCAGCACTCGCGAGATTTCGCCCATCCAGCGGCGCGACCAGTCGAGGTACTTCTCATGGCTCTTCTTGTCTTCGTAGACGTCGTAGTCGTAGCCGATATTGAACGGCGGATCCGCGAATGCGAGATCGATGCAGCCCTCGGGAAGCTGCGCCATGCCCGCGATGCAATCGCCCTGAATGATGCGGTCGGTCGGTACGCTCATCGGGTGAGTTATACGGATCAACGGCTGATGCGCCAGTCGCATCAGGGCGTTAAACAACCGCCGGAAAGTTGTTTCCCGCCGTGTTCGGACGCGTTACCATCTACCTTCCCGCCTGGACGAACCTTTCCCGATTGAGGAGCCGACATCATGCGACGAATGCTGTTGACGCTGTGCCTGCTGGCCATCCCGGCCGCGGTGCACGCGCAGGCCAAGAAAGACCCGCCGCCGCCATTGCCGAAGCCGACGGCCACGTTGAAATACGGCGATCACGAACGTCAGGTCATCGATTTCTGGAAGGCCGAGTCGGACAAGCCGACTCCCGTGCTGCTGTTCATTCACGGCGGCGGCTGGCGAGGCGGCGATAAATCCGGCGTCGGCGCGGCACGCATCAAGAAGTGCCTGGATGCGGGCATTTCTGTCGCGGCCATCAACTACCGCTACACGCAACAGGCGCAGGAAGCCAAAGTCGAACCACCCGTGAAGGCTCCGTTGGAAGACGCTGCACGGGCGCTGCAGACCATCCGCTCGAAGGCAGGCGAGTGGAACATCGACAAGAAGAAGATCGCTGCGACCGGCGGCTCGGCCGGCGGTTGCTCGTCGCTGTGGTTGGCGTTCCACGATGACCTGGCCGATCCGAAAAGCACCGACCCGATCGCCCGCGAATCGACCCGGCTGTATGCCGCGGCCGTTGACGGTGCCCAGACCACGCTCGACCCCACGCCCCTGCGCGAGTGGATGCCGAACTACGGTTACGGGGCTCACGCTTTCGGTCTTGCCAGCTTTCAGGAGCTGATCGACAACCGCGAGAAGGTGCTGAAGTGGATCAACGAGTATTCGCCGATGGCGCATGTCTCGAAGGACGACCCGCCCATCTACCTTTTCTACGGAGGCGACGCGATGCCGCCGAAGGGCGACAAGCCGAAGGACCCGACCCACTCGGTGCTCCTCGGGGCGCTGTTGGCGGAGAAGTTGAAGGCCAACAACGTTGAATCGGCCTTGATCCTCACCGGTGCGAAAGAAAAGAAGTACACGGATTCAACCTCGTGCCTGGTTGATGTGTTGAAGAAGTAGTTGAACGGGCGACGCCGCAAGCGGCTGACGGCGCTTGTGGCGTCGCCCTGTCGGGGGTGTATCATGATCGATCCCGTTGCTGCACGTCTTCTGCAGGATTTCAAGCACGGCAGCCCGCTGATCGGCTGCCGGTACGACCCGTCCGGGCGCTACCTGTTCGTCAGCGCTCAGGACAACTCGATTCAGCGCTACGATCTGTTGACCGGCCGCAAGACAGCGCTCGTCGGCCATGACAGTTGGGTTCGCGGCATGGCCATGTGCTCCGGCGATCCGGAGCGCTCGCTGGAGGTTGTCCGCGACTTCCGCCGTCGACGATTGCAGGCGGCCGCGATTGGCTCAGTGGGTCTGCTGCGCGCGGTGCCGGCCGCGCCGCCACTGACACTCGTCTCCGGTGACTATCACGGCAAGCTGATCTGGTGGAATGCGAACGACGATGCGCCGAAGCCGCAGCGCGAGGTCGATGCCCACGGCGGCTGGGTGCGTGCGGTGGCGATCAGCCCCGATGGCAAAACGCTTGCCTCATGCGGCAACGATCATCTCGTGAAGCTGTGGAACCTCGCCGATGGCAAACATCTGAAGACGCTGGAAGGACACGAAAGCCATGTCTACAACGTCGCCTTTCATCCGGACGGGAAGCATCTCGTTTCCGGCGACCTGAAAGGCGTCGTCAAGGATTGGGACCTGACGACCGGCAAAGCGGTGCGTGACTTCGACGCAAAGCTGTTCGCGAAGTACGACCCGACCTTCATGGCCGACATCGGCGGCATTCGTTCCATGGCGTTCGACGAGAAGGGGACCACGCTGGCCTGTGCGGGCATCACGAATGTGACGAACGCCTTCGCGGGAGTCGGCAACCCGATGATCCTGCTGTTCGACTGGAAGGAAGGCAAGCCGACGCAATTGAAGCCGAAGGACGTGTTCCAGGGAACCGCCTGGGGTGTCGGCTTTCACCCGGCCGGATACGTGATCGCTGCCGGCGGCGGACAGCAGGGCCGAGTCTGGATCTGGAAGGATGCGGAGAACATCGCCACGGTGACTGTCCCCGTCAACAGCCGCGACCTGTCGCTGCACCCGGACGGCACGACGCTGGCCGTCGCCTGCTCCGACGGGGCGGCAAGGGTCTACACGATGCTGCCCGGTCCGGTCACCGCAGGACCGAAGAAGAAGTAATGCTACTCGAATGCCGCCTTGGCGTTCCACTGGCGCAGCAGGTCTTCGACCTGTTTCCATACTTCTGTCGACAGGTCGGTCTTCTTCAGCTTCAACAACGGCACCATCGCGGCCGGGCCGATCTGCTGCAGCTTCTTCCGGGCCGCATCGCGGGCGGTGAACCTCGGGGCGTCCAACTGCTTCACCAGTTCAAGAATGCGCTCGGCAAAGTCCCCTTCAAGATGCGAATGGAACACCAGGCCGGTCCGGACCAGTGAATCGGGCTTCGGTATCACGGCCAGCGGCAGCAGGCGATCGTACTCATCCTGCGGGATGCGGTAGAAGGCGTGCAGGCCGGGGGTATCGAAGAATTCCTGCTTCGACAGGTCGACGAGCGCCTGGGCCTCGTCGGCATTCAGCCCGGTCGCGGTCAGTTGCTTCGCGAGCGTGTCGGCCGCTTCGGAAACGAACCGTGACGATGGAATGGCGGCAAACTCCGCTTTGACCTTCGCCCCTTCGTCCAACTTGGCGATACGGGCGATGCGTAGCGTGTCGTCCGATCGCCGGTCGACAATAGTCACGTCGAAAACCGCATGGGCAACGCGGTTGGTCAGGGTCACATCGTCTTTCACGACGTCGAACTTCACCCACTTGCGTTGCGGGAACAGGCCGTCGTAGTAGATCAGCCGATCGCGTTCGACGTATTGCCCGGTGGGGCCGAAGCGGCTGAAAATCTCGTCGGACTTCACTTCACGCAGCCGTCCGAACCAGTGGCCCTTCTCGACCGCCGGCATCGGCTTCGGTTGCCAGTCGGCCCGTGGTTTCTGCAGGTGCAGGTCCCACTTGAGCACCTTGCCGACCAGCGGTTGCTTAAGGTTGCCGTAGACCGCGGGTTCCGATGTCCCCGGCCACCAGACGCCGGGCATGCCACCGGGGAAATCGAGTGTCACGCTGACCGGCATCGGTTCACTGGCATGGAAGTAGATGATCGGCCGATCGCGAAATTCAACCGCGCCCCAGTGCTGCGGCACCACGCGCCCGCGGAGGTGTCCGTAAACGAACGGCGGTAACCCGTCCCAGATCTGCCGCATGTCGGCATTGGCCATCGCTTCATCTTCATGCACGCGGAAGATGCCCCATTCGTGCACGGCCAACTTCTTCTCGGCCGCGTGAACAGGGAAGGCAAACAACAGCGCTACGATGGCAAATCGCATGGGAAACTCCGTGGAGAAGCGGCAACCCGATGGGTGAGTGTGACGATCTCGGTGTACTGGTACGACGATTCAGCGGTCGAATCGTTTGCCGACGTCACTTGTCCCGCAACTGCCGCCACTCGTCGGGGACTTCGATCAGGCTCGGTCCATCGCGCGAAATCGCCTCGGCCAGTGCTGTGCGGAACTCGGCTCCACCGTTGGCTCGACGGGCTGGGATGCCATAGGCCTTGGCCAGCGTCAGGAACTCGGGATTCACCAACTCCGTGTCGTGAAAGCGTGCTTCATGCTTGTTGCGCTGCAGGTTCTTGATCGCGCCGTAGGTTGAGTCGTTGTGCACGATGGCAATCAGCTTCAAGTTGTAGCGCGCGGCCGTACTCAGTTCCTGTGATGTCATTGTGAAGCCGCCGTCGCCGCTGACGCTGACCGTGACGCGATCCCGCTGGGCGACGGCCGCCCCCACGGCCGCAGGAAAACCCCAGCCGAGCGTGATGTAGTTGGATGGATAGAAGAACGTGCGCGGGGCGTAGGCCGGGTAGTCGGTCTGCATGCGCACTGCCATCTCGCAGGCGTCGGTGAAGACGACGGCATCTTCGGGCAGCATCTCGCGAAGTGTATCGATGAACCACTCCGGCCTCGGGTGTTTCAGTTGGGCGGCCTCGGTCCATGTCTCGCCCCAGGTACTCGCCTGTACCGGCAGCCGACCCAGCAGTTCGCCGAGCCAATGCCGGGCATCGCCGATGAGGCCGACCGTCGCGGGATAGTTCATGCCGATCTGCCCGCGGTCGATGTCGATCTGCACCAGTTTGTCGGGTACGCGCATGTTGCGGAACCAGGTGAACACCTCGGTGAACCGGCAGCCGATGGCGAGCATCGCATCCGCGTGCGGCAGCACGGCCCTCGCCCGCACCGATCGGCCGTGCCCCAACGAAAGCGGGTCGCGTTCGTCGATGATCCCCTTGCCGTTGAGCGTGGTGATGACGGGGCAGTTCAGGCGTATGGCCAGTTCGCGAATCTCACTGGCGGCCCCGGCGCTGACGGCCCCGCCGCCGGCGAGGATGATCGGTCGACGGCTGCTTCGCAAGAGCGCCGCGGCGTCGTCGACCGCGTTCGCTGGAAACACGGTCGACGGATTCTTCAGGCCGCCGCTTGTGCTTCCGGCGAACGCGGCCATCAGATCCTGCGGGCAGATGAGCGCTGCGGGGCGCGGGCGGCCGGCGGTCATCGCGTGGAACGCATTGGCAACAATCGATGGGATGTCGTCGTTGCGCATGATGGTGCGCGCGTAGGCGGTACATGGCCGGCAGATCGCTTCCAGGTCGATCTCGTGGTAGTTCCCGCATTCGAGATGGATGCGGTCGTGGTTCACCTGTCCGGTCAGCAGCAGCACCGGCACCGAATCGGAATAGGCCTCCGCGATGCCCGTCAGCGCGTTGGTCGCCCCGGGTCCGGCCGTAGTGCAGATGACGCCGGGCCTACCGGTCACACGCGCGTAGCCATCGGCCATGAACGCCCCGGCCTGCTCATTGCGGCACAGCACCGTCTCGATGCCGCCGTGCCGATGAATCGCATCGTAGAGGTGCGTGGTGTGCGACCCCGGCATGCCGAAGATCGTCCGTACCCCGTACCGATGCAGTTCCGCGATGACAAGATCGGCCCCGGTACTCAATTCACGCCCCCGCGAAGACTTCAAGGATATGCTCGCCGCCATGGTCGGGGTTGCCGATCAGACGCTGGCGTTTCGGATCGACCACCCAGTCCATCATTTCGAGGGGAAGCTGACCGATCAGGACGGGACAGTCATCGCGGATGGCTGTCACGTCGAGGATGCAATCCCGCCCCTGCACGGAGAGCCGAACACCGCGATACGTCTTGAGCGACACCGGACCGTTGGCGGTCATGGCATTCCGCTCGTTCAGCACATCGAGCCCCAGCGAATCGATCATCCGTTCTGGCAGCAGCAGCCCGAACGCGCCGGTATCGACGAGCGCTTCGGGAACATCGACGGAGCGCACCTCATCCGGTTTCTTCAGGCCCTTGTTGACGCTGAAGATGTCATCAAGGTTTTCAATTCGTGCTGAAACAAGAACTTTGCCTATCGGGACGGTCTCCACGTTTACCTCGATTCTGAACAGCGGTCGGTCAACTCCGCACAAACGCATCCTGCATGAATTCGCCACCATGGGCCGGGTTGCCGATCAGCTTCTGGCCTCTCGGATCGACGACCCGGTCCATCAGTTCCAATGGCACTTGGCCGATCAATACGGGCAGGTCATCATTGATTTCCGTGACATCGCAATGACATTCCCGCCCCTGAATCGTGAGTCGGACCGTGGAGTAGACGTTCAACGAGACCGTGCCACCCGCGGTTTTGTCGCTGCGAACCCGGAATTTGTCGAGCCCGAGTTGCGCGATCAGCCGTTTCGGCATCAGCAGGCCCGTGGCCCCTTTGTCAACAAGTGCGTCTTCAACCGTGACGCTGCGCACCGCTTCCGGTGCCACTTGCCCGTCGTTTGCCTGGTACAGGTCCTTCAAATTCTCGATCCGGGCCGATACGAGCACTTTCCCCATCGTGGCGATCCCCGTGATTTCCTCGATTCACCTGATCTGAACAGTCGAACGCGCTCCCCGGCGCAGAGCCTTCGGGTCGCGGCTAACGGGTATCGTACTCGCATCGCCAGACCAACGCACGCTATTCCCTTCCCCCGTTCGGCCTGTAACAATAACGCGTTACGTGAACTGTCCCCTTCTGAGGTGTCGCGGATGACTGCTGATCGCGTTCCCGTCACGGTACTGACCGGCTTTCTCGGCGCGGGGAAGACGACGCTGCTCAACCACATCCTCACAGCCAATCACGGCAAGCGCATTGCCGTCATCGAAAACGAGTTCGGTGAAGTGGGTGTCGACCAGGAACTGGTCATCGGCGCCGAAGAGGAGATTTTCGAGCTCAACAACGGCTGCATCTGCTGCACCGTTCGCGGCGACCTGATCCGCATCATCGGCAACCTGATCAAGCGCAAGAACAAGTTCGACTACATCCTGATCGAAACGACTGGACTCGCCGACCCCGGCCCCGTCGTGCAGACATTCTTCTACGACGAAGAATTGAAGAGCAAGATCCGACTCGATGGTGTGGTGACGGTGGTCGATGCCAAGCATGTGTCGCTGCACTTCAACGACAATGAAGTGAAACAGCAGATCGCCTTCGCGGACGTGATTCTGCTGAACAAGATCGACCTGGTGACCCCGGCGGAACTCGATCAGCTCGAAGCCCGCCTGAAAGCGATGAACGGCCAGGCCCGCGTGATCCGCACCGAGAAATCGTTAACTCCGCTCGACAACGTCGTCGGTATTCAGGGGTTCAACCTCGAGCGAGTCGAGCAGATCGACCCCACGGTCATCCCCGAGAAGCACGAGCACAAGCACGACGAACATTGCGCTCCCGACTGCGGGCACGACCATGAGCATGAACATGACCACGACCATGAACACGAACACGAACACCGTCATGATGATGGCGTCAGTTCGGTCGGCATCGTGCTGCCTGGCGATGTGGATGCCAAGAAGGTCAACACCTGGTTCGCGAAGCTCCTCGCGGAACGCGGACCCGACCTCTATCGAATGAAGGGCCTGCTGAGCCTGCGCGGCGACAAGAACCGCTTCGTCTTCCAGGGGGTGCATATGCTGCTCGACACCAGCGAAGGCAGCCCCTGGGGCACGGCCGAACGTGTCAACAAACTGATCTTCATCGGTAAGAACCTCGACCGCGAAGCACTCAACGCCGGCTTCAAAGCCTGCCTGGCCCGTTAGCCGGAAGCGCCAGCGACGGCGGATGATGAAAGCCGGCTTCGATCACTGGAGAGTCGCCATGTTCCGATTGCTGTTGGCTTCGCTGATCGTTCCCGTCGTCGCCCATGCCGCGGACACCGAGCCGGCCGCTCCGAAGGGCGGCAAGCCGATTGTTGTCTCCACACCCGCCGCCGTCGTGTTTGAAGATGAGCCGCTTCCTGAGGGTGCCCGGTGGCGATTCGGAGCAATGCGCCGCTGGCATGGCATTCAAGAAGGAATTCTCACTTCGCCCGACGGCAAGTACCAGTATGCCGCATTCGCCGATCAGCGCATACGTCGCTGGGAGTCGGCCACTGGTAAACTCGCTGGAATCACGAAAGCGTTTGAAAGTTCCGTCCATCGTATCTCGCTGTCACCCGACGGTCGACTGCTGGCCATTGCCACCGGTACGAAGGTGCATCTCATTGACGCGCAGCATCTCGAAAAAGACTCGGAAGTGCTGGTCGGGCAAACCGATACCATTACGAAGACATCATTCTCCCATGACGGCAAACGCCTTGCTGCCGGGGGACATGGCACGATCTCCGTCCGGGATGTGTCAAAGCAGCAGAATCCGCGAGTTCGCAGTCGGGACGTTGATGATGCACTTTGCAATATCCTGTTTACCAGCGACGACCAGTATGTCATCTCGGCCACCGACTCGGGCATCGTGAACCTCTGGAAGTCAGACAGTCTGGAGCCGGTCCGCTCATTCGCCAAAGTGAAGAGCCTGCAGGGCATCAGCGTCCACCCGAACGGCGAAACGCTGATCGGCCGCACGTACAAGGATGGGTTGGTGTTCTGGAGCATCAAGACCGGGGAGATCGCACGAACGCTGCCAAACCTGAAGGGCTGCGGTTATGTATCGCCCGATGGCCGATGGGCGGTTGTCTCGCCCGCCAGGGGCGGCCAGGGCCCGACGAGCGTCGTTGACATCACGTCGGGCAAAGAAGCATTCCAACTCGCCAGCCACCGTACCGGTGCGTTCCGTTTCGGTTTCTCGCCCGATCTCCGGACACTCACATCCTACGGCGACGATGAAACGCTGCGGCGCTGGGACATGGCAACGGGCCGGGAGATCGGCGTGCCGGTGGGGCATCAGCATCGCGTGACCGGTGCAGCGTTCCTGAACCGGGATCGGCAAGTCGTCACCGCGAGCAAGGACGGGACGATCCGGTTCGTTGATGCAAAATCGGGCACCGAAGTCCGCCGCATTTCCGCTGAAGGGAAGTTCTTCCAGGCGCTGGCCGTATCCCCCGACGAGTCGATGCTGGCGTTCAGCGGGTCGCCCACCTCACAATCGAATCGCTGGGATCACGATGAAGCGAATCAGGCGTGCAATCTGTATTTCTGGGACCTGAAGAACCACCGGCAGATCGACTGTTTCTATCTGCCCGGTGAAATGGCGTACAATCTGCAATTCTCGGCCGACGGCAGACAGGTTTTCGTATTGAATCACGACCAGGTCACCATCAAGGAGGTAAAAACCGGCAAGAGCCGCAGCCCGTTCCCGAAAGCGTCGCAGAGGTTGATTGCCGCGGAGTTGTCGCCCGGTGGGAAGTATCTGGCGACTTCCACCGAGCCCCACCTGCGTCAGGTTGGCAAGTTCGCCTTCCGGGATGCGGATACGGGAAAAGAACAGTTCAGCCGATCGTACAAGTTCGGTTCGTTCAACGATGTCGCCTGGTCGCCGGACAGCAAGTACCTGGCCGTGGCCGGAATCGAAGGGCGGCAGCAGGAAAAGGGGTTGGGCTTGTGGAAGGCCAACAGCGATGAAGTCGCCCGCAAGATGATAACTACGCGGCAGGATCACGAGCGACTGGCGTACTCGCCCGATGGCCGGCTGCTGGCCGCGGCCGATCCGGATTATATCTCCATCTTCGAGACATGCACGGGACAGGAACGCCGTCGTTTCCAGAACGAGCACATGGATTCGATCAGAAGGTTGATGTTCTCCGGCGATTCGAAGCTGCTTGTCAGTGCGGGGAATGACACGCTCGTGTACCTCTGGGACGTGGCCGATCCGGTTGCCGCGAAGATGGAGTTGGAATCGCGAGCCCTCGACAGCTTCCGGGCCGCGATGGCCGACACGGACGGGCTCGCCGCCGACCGGGCGATCCGCTCGATGATCGCGTCACCCACTACTGCCGTGCCGTACCTGAAGCAACGCCTGCGTGTGATCACCCTGGCGGACCGCAAAGCAATCGACCAGTGGATCATTGATCTCGACAGCGAGCAATTCCGCGTCCGCGATCGGGCCGGAAAGGCACTGGAGGATGCAGGTGATGCCGCTCTCCCGGCACTCACGAAGGCCGCCGAAACGGCGAAGACCGAAGAGGTCCGCAGCAAGGCAGCATTGATCGTGAAGAAGATCGGCCCGGGCGATGACCCGGCCATCAGCAAAGTCGGCCGACAGGCGGTGCGGGCGGTGGAAGTGCTGGAACGGATCGGCACGCCGGAAGCGCTGATCGTGCTGGCCGACTTGGCGGAGCGCGGCCACGTGCGTGCGGCGCATGTTGATGCAAAAGCAGCGATCGTGCGGGCATCCCGCGGGGATGCACGCTAAACGTTCACGACGGCGCAATCCGCCCTTCCATCGGGCTGCTTGCGGTGGCGTACAGTTTCTTGGGAATGCGCCCCGCGAGATACGCCAGGCGCCCCGCCTCGCAGGCATGCCGCATGGCATGGGCCATGCGCAGCGGATCCTTCGCGGAGGCGATCGCGGTGTTCAGCAGCACGCCGTCGCAGCCGAGTTCCATGGCGGCGGCCACATCGCTGGCGGTGCCGACCCCGGCATCGACGATGACCGGGTAGTCCGGGTCGCCTTCCTTCAAGTATTCCAGAATGATGCGGATGTTGTTCGGGTTCAGCACACCCTGCCCGCTGCCGATCGGGCTGCCGGCCGGCATCACGCTGGTGGCCCCGGCATTCTTCAAGCGTTTCGCCAGCATCACATCGTCACTGGTGTAGACCAGTACTTGAAAGCCTTCCTTCACCAGCGTCTCGGTCGCCTTCAGTGTGTCAACGGGATCGGGAAGCAGCGACTTCTTGTCACCCAGGCATTCGAGCTTTACCCAGTCGGCCCCCGGGTTGCCGAGGTTCGACAGCAGTTCCCGGGCGAGTCGGGCATGGCGGATCGCGTCGTCGGCACTGAAGCAACCGGCTGTGTTGGGCAGGATCGTGTACTGCTTCAGGTCGAGGTAATCGAGCAGGTTGCGTCCTTCGTGGTCGACCAGCCGTTCGCGGCGCACGGCCACCGTCGTCACTTCGCAACCGCTGCCGGCCAGCGACGCCTTCATCAGGTCGTAGTCGGCATACTTGCCGGTGCCGGTGAACAGCCGACTTTTGAAAGTGAACGTGCCGACCTTCAGCGGCTTGTCGAGTTCCGGTGCCCCACCGCCGACCAGCGTGACGATCTCGATGCGGTCGCCTTCGGCCAGCGTGCGCGAAGCCTGCTGGTCGCGGCGGACAATCTGCTCGTTGACTTCGATTGCGATTCGCGAAGGATCGCGGCCGAGAAGTGTCAGCAGTTCCGCGACGGAAAGCGCCCGATCCAGCACCCGGGGCTCGGCATTGATGGTGATGTTCAGCATACGGACATCATATGCGGCGAAGCGCGTTGGCGTACCGGCCATGCGCCCCATAGAACATGCTTTCTTCGATTCTCTACCGCGGATACTGCCATGTCGCACTATGTACCCAACACCCGGATTCCCACACTTGTGTTCGCCACGAGCGGCGAGGCTTCACGTCATGCGTCGTTGATCGTCGAACGCGTTATCCGTGAGCACAATTCGGCAGGGCGGCCGACAGTACTGGGCCTGGCGACCGGTTCCACACCGGTGGGGCTGTACCGCGAACTGATCCGCCTGCATCGCGATGCGGGGTTGGACCTGTCGAAAGTCGTGACGTTCAACCTTGATGAATACTTCCCGATCGCCGGTGACGATCCGCATTCGTACCGGCGCTGGATGAACGAGACATTCTTCAACCATGTGAACATCAGGAAAGAGAATATCCACATTCCCGATGGGACGATACCGATTGACAGTGCCGAGGACTGGTGTGCCGACTATGAGTTGGCTATCCAGAAGGCGGGTGGGATCGACATCCAGGTGCTGGGCATCGGCCGGACCGGGCATATCGGTTTCAACGAGCCCGGTTCGCGAAAGTCGAGCCGAACGCGCATGATCACGCTCGACTCGGTGACCCGTCGAGACGCCGCGGGCGGGTTCTTTGGCGAGGAGAACGTCCCGCATCGGGCGATTACGATGGGCGTCGGCACGATTCTGGAGGCGCGCAAGGTCATCATCATGGCCTTCGGGGAGCACAAGGCCCCCGTTGTCCAGAAGTCGCTCGAGAATGAGCCGACTGAATCGGTGACGGCCAGTTTCCTGCAGGCGCACCGCGATACGGTGTTCCTGCTGGATCAGGCGGCGGCCGGCGAGTTGACGGTGTTTCGCAGGCCCTGGGAAGTGAGCGTTGTCCACTGGACGCCGGAACGGATCCGGCAGGCAGTGATCTGGCTGAGCCTGAAAGTCGGCAAGGCGCTGTTGAAGCTGTCGGAAGAGGATTTCCGGGAGCACCATCTGTATGATCTGCTGCGCGAGCACGGCCCGGCAGAGGCGCTGGGCGAGCGCATCTTCCACGACCGGGCCGCGACGGTGCAACCGTACCCGGCCGGTCGGGAGAAGCAGACGATTCTGGTGTTTAGCCCGCACCCGGATGACGATGTGATCAGTATGGGCGGCACGCTGATCCGCCTGGTGGAACAGGGGCACCGGGTTTACGTGGCCTACATGACCAGCGGCAACATCGCCGTCTTCGACCACGACGCGTGGCGGTACACCGACTTTGTCGACACGTTCAACCGACTGTTTCAGATCGGGGAAGAACATACGGTCGCGGTCAAGAAGCGGGTGCAGGACTTCCTGGCGACGAAAGGGCCGGGCGAATCTGATTCGGAGGACGTACTGAAGATCAAGGCCCTGATCCGCGAGACCGAAGCGCGGGCGGCAGCGCTGGCGTGCGGCATCCCGCCTGAACAACTTGTGTTCATGGATCTGCGGTTTTATCGCACAGGGACGATCGAGAAGAACCCGATCCACCCGCAGGACATCGCGGACATTGCCGGTCTGTTCGAGAAGTTGGGTCCGGCACAGATATACGTTGCGGGGGAACTGTCGGACCCGCACGGGACGCACCGGACGTGTGCCGAGGCGATTTATGCCGCAGTTCGACAGGTTCGCGCGCACGGGCGAGATTTTGAAGTATGGTTGTACCGGGGAGCTTGGGAAGAATGGGAACCCCACGAGATCGAGATGGCGGTTCCCATCAGCCCTGAGATGCTCGAACGCAAGAAACAGGCGATCTTTCGGCATCAATCGCAGAAGGATCGGGCGATGTTCCCCGGCGGCAGCGATCGCCGGGAGTTCTGGCAGCGATCCGAGGAACGCAACTTGGGGACTGCCCATACGTACGATCAACTGGGTCTGCCGGAGTTCTTCGGCCTGGAAGCATTCGTGAAGTGGAAAGAATGACACGGAACAACGGACGCTGAACAGGGCAAGCCGGGTTTCAGGTCCAACTGACAACTCGACTGGTTTTTCAGCGGATGAATGGATACCGTGCCAAGCGTCGATGAAAGAATCGCGCCGGAATGATCGGAACTGCCGAACCCAACCGGGCAGCAATCCATCTAACTGAGCGTCAGGCCAACGACTTCTGACGACCGATAACGATTCAAGGCCAAACCTTGATTCGCCCTGTAGGATAAGGGTAAGGGGATAGCGAATAAGTCGACCAAGAGAGGGGGCAGCGAGTATGAGCAATTCACCTAAGCGAGCCTTTGGATCTTCCGCGAAATCGAAGCGGAAAGAAGTGAACCTTGACCTGTCGACTGCACGCCAGATGCTCCCGCTGGTCCGCGGCATCGTGGGCGACATCGTCACTAAACAGGCCGAATTGCAGAAGCTCCATCCGGAGCAGGACAGCCTCGAACGCCACCGCCGGGATCTGGCATGGGTTGAGCGGGACCGCCGCTACCGGATCCAGGAAGAAATCTCGGCCACCGAAAAGGCGTTGAAGCAGGCCGTCAACGAGTTGGGCGAACTGGGGATCGCCATCGTCGATCGCGGCGAAGGGCGAGTCGCCTTTCCGACCCGGATCAACGGCCGGCCGGCCCAGTTCTCCTGGCAGCCGGGCGAAGACAACGTCAATTACTGGAGCTACGAGGAAGAAGAAGTCCGCCGGCCGATCCCGACCGACTGGACACCCGGCACACCGCTCCGATTGAAGGGCAAAGTCAACTGACCGACTCCAGCAAGGGCACCCGCAAGGGTGCCCTTTGTGTTTCACCCCCGCCCCGCATTATCCTGTTGCACTTCCCGCACCCCGATGTACGATGACTGCGGCCCAACCATCTTGAACGCGAAGGGGCGTCTCCATGCCGCAACAGACCGGCCGTGCTGTCGATCGTCGTCACTTCCTGCGGACCGGCCTGCTGTCGACCGGAGCGCTGGGCCTTGGCGCGCTTCCGGCCGTCGCGACATCCAATCATCGCGTCAACAACTGCATCATCCTGTTCCTTACCGGCGGGCCCAGCCAGATCGATACCTGGGACCCGAAGCCCGACGCGCCGGACACCATCCGCGGCCCGTTTCGCCCGATTGTTACGCGCACTCCGGGCATCCACGTCGCGGAAACGTTTCCGCTGCTGGCCGAGCGCATGAACCGGGTCGCCATCCTGCGAACGGTGCATCACGATGCGGCCCCGGTCCACGAGACCGGCCAGCAACTGCTGCAGACAGGGCGACTTTCAACAGCGACTGTCGAACAGCCGAACATCGGCTCCGTCGTGCATCATCTGGCGGGGGCCGGACATCTGCTGCTGCCGGGGCCGATCGTCAACACCGGCATCAGCGTCGGCCATGGCCAATCAGCTGGCTATCTCGGCTCGCGGCATGAGCCGCGAAACACGTCGTCGGATCTGGCTCGGGAATCGAGCAAACTCCGCGAACGGTACGGTCATCACGATGTCGGCAGGCATTGCCTGCAGGCCCGACGCTGCATCGAAGCGGGCAACCGCGTCGTCACCGTCAACATGTTCGACACCGTCTTCGGCAACACGACGTGGGATTGCCATGCCGATGGCGGCTCGCTGAATGCATCGCTGCACGATTACCGCGATACGCTCTGCCCGCAGCTCGATCAGGCGTATACCGCCCTCATCGACGATCTCGCCGACCGCGACCTGCTCGACAGCACACTGGTCGTCGCAATGGGCGAGTTCGGCCGCACACCGACGCTGAACCCGCGTGGCGGCCGCGACCACTGGACCGGCGCCTGGTCGATCCTGATGGCCGGCGGCGGCATCCGCGGCGGGCAGGCAATCGGCACGACGGACAAGCACGGGGCACACCCGGCCGATCGACCGATCACTTGCGCGGAAGTGGCGGCCAGCATCTACCACGGAATGGGCATCGACCCGGCAACGGCCATGCCGACGCCGGAAGGGGGCGGCAGGCCACTGGTGGAAGCGCTGCCGGTGAGGGAGTTGTTCGCGTGATTCCCGATTTGTCAGCCGCGACCTGGAGAGTTTCCGAAGGGGGGAGCACGGCGAATGACGAACGGCGCAATTGCCGTCACTCGAACAACTTGCTGACCAGCAAGTTGAATCCGGGGATAATGTCTTCTGCCGTCAGTGTGTCATCCGCGTTGAACACCCGCTTTTGATCGCCGCGGGTTTCCGCAACACACTTCCGCACAGGGTTGACGTTCCATACCACCTTAACGCCGGCAGCGATATAGTCGTCTGTTTTTGCAGCGATCGCCGCCTTCGAGTTGCTTGGACTCTGCACTTCAACAACAAGATCCGGGATCGATTCGACGTATCCGTTGCTCGCATACTTGATCGGCATTGAAGCAGAGCAGAAGAATGACACATCAGGTACATATACCGTGTCCGGATTGCGGCGAATGATCAGTCCATATTCACCAAACACGCGTCCATGATTCTGCCTCTGGCCTTGCGCATATATCTCGCCCTGGATGATCGACTGATTTCCGGCATGGAATCCGCTCGCAGGTGCCATGATGACCAGGGTTCCGTTTACGAGTTCATATCGAGCCGGCCCCGACGGAAGCTGATCGGGCATTGCTTCCAAATCAGCAATGGTGAGCAGGCGCTCGGGCGATGCGACAGGTGGTGGTAGTGTTGCGATCATGGATTGAGTATAGCCCTGTCGAAACGCTGACGCAACTCACTTCACCGTCACCACCACCGGCACCAGGTGGTTGACCATGTAACTGCGCCGATCAACCGAGCGTTCGGTGGGCTGGCCGCGGCCGTTCGTGTCGGTGGCACGCACCAGCAGCTTCACGGGGCCGGTGGCGGCGGGCACGTTCCATGTGTATTCCCACAGCGACCAGACCAGCGGCTGCGGTTTATCGAGCAACTTGGCGGTGTTCCAGGTTTGGCCGCCGTCGGTGCTGACTTCGACCTTCGCCACGGCCGACTCGCCGGCCCATGCCGCTCCGAAGATGCGGTACGGCTTGCCCGCGGGAATGACGTCGTGCAGCCCGGGCCGGGCGATGGAACTCTTCACTTCCATGACGGTGATCGGCAGCAACTGCGGGTAGCCGTTCCAGCGTTCCCAGTAGGAATAGTCGAGCGTTTGCCAGAAGCCGCCGTACGGCTTCTGCGTGACGGTGATGCGCGACAGCCACTTTACCGACGACATGCCGTACCAGCCGCCGACGACCGCGCGCAGCGGTGCCCCATGCGACACGGGCAACGCACTGCCGTTCATCGTGGTAGCCAGAAGTGTTGACTCATGGCGGGCCTTGTCGATCGGGATGCTGCGCGCAAATGCGATCGGCCCGGGTGATTTCGGGTCGCTGTTGATCTGGCCGACGTCGGACCCTTCGAGGATCACTTCAAGGGCTGCATCGCGCAGCCCGGCCTTCTCCAGGATGGCCGCGAGGGGTACACCGGCCCAGACGGCGTTGCCCACGGCCCCCTGCCCCCACTGCAGGCCGGGTACGGCCGGCGTCAGATGCACCCGGCCGTTGCCGGCGCACTCGATGGTTGCCGGCATCTCGCGCTGCGGGAGTTTCTTGAGGTCGTCCAGCGTCAGTTCCAGCTTCTGCTTCACTTCCCCGTCTACCGTCAGCTTCCAGGTGCCGAAGTCGATCTTCGGCACCGCGAAATGGCTGCGGATGAAGAACTGCTCGTTGGGGATGATGCTCTTCGACAGCGATGCGAACGGGAACTCGAGGTTCTCCGGCTCACTCATTCGCGTGATCATGCCGGGGAAGGCTGGTTCCTGAGCAAAGCCGCGCGTGCCAATGACGGCCCCGGCGGAGATCAGGGCGGAACGGGTGATGAACTCACGGCGGGTGTGCATGATGAATCGGGTCCGAATGAAATGTAAGTGAAGCCGCGACGCGCAGCGGAGCGCTCCGCGGCCTTACGAAAACACGCCTGTCACCACCCCGCGCCCTTCGTCAGCGTCTTGACGCGGACGAGGTTCTTGTCGGCGGTGATGTACAGCGTCGAGCCGTCGTCGCCCCAACCGCAGTTGGCGGTCGGCACGCCGGTCGCCAGCAGTCCGAGCAACTTGCCGGCGGGGCTCAGGACCAGCACGCCGCCCGGGCCGGTGGCCCACAGGTTGCCGTCCTTGTCGACCTTCAGGCCGTCGGGCAGGCCCGGCTTTTTCTGCTTTACCCAGTCGGTCGCATCGAACAGGATTTCGCCCTTGCCCACGGTGCCGTCGTCCTTCACCGGGAACTTCTTCCAATACGCCTTCTCGGGATCGGAGTTGGCGACGTACAGCGTCTTCTGGTCCGGTGACAGCGCGATGCCGTTGGGCCGTGTCATCTCATCGGTCAGCAGCGTCAGGTCGCCGTTCGGCTTCAGGCGGTAGACGCCCTGGAACTTCAGTTCCTTGTTCGGGTCCTCCATCAGCTTCGGCAAACCGTACGGCGGGTCGGTGAAGTAGAGATCGCCATTGGTGTGGAAGGCCAGGTCGTTCGGGCTGTTGAGCCGTTTGCCTTCAAACTTATCGGCCAGTGTCTTGAACTCGCCTTTCTTCGCCAGGTCCATCGTGGACAACCGGCGATCGCCGTGCTGGCACAGCACCAAATGGCCGTCTTTGTTGATCGTCAGCCCGTTGCTGCCGGGTTCCTTGCCGGTGAACGGTTCCTTGCCGGTGTAGCCGCTGGGTGTCAGGAACTCTTCGAGGCCTTTCGCTTCCGACCACTTCCAGATCTTGTTCGGCGGGATGTCCGAGAACAGCAGCGCCTTTTCGTTCTTCAACCAGACCGGTCCCTCGGCCCAGGCGAACTTGCCCGGGACGAGCATCTCAATGGTCGCGTCCCTGGGCACAAGTTTGTCGAAGGCGGGATCGTTGCGTTCGATGGTGCCGAGCGTCTTGTCGGCTGCGTGTGCGACCGTGCCGATCGTCAGCAGCACGCCCATCATGGCGGTGCGAAGCATGCGGTGTTCCTCCAGTACGGGCCAGGGGAGTGAGAGTAAAGGTGTGGAATGGCCCGGAGAGCAGATATGGTATCGCGGAAAATGCGCATCTCAAGCGCAAAGCGGGGCGAAGCGAGGGCGATTCGATGGCAGGTCAATTCTTCGGGGGCCCGGCCGGTTCGAAGGTGATCAGCACCTTGGTCTTCAGCGGCGGGATTCTGTCCGTCGTCGCGCCGAAGCCGAGTTCGGCTTCTTCCTTCGAGCTTTTCACCGGCAGGTCGAGCATCGAGTCGGGGAAGTTGGCGATCGAGATCAGTTCGCCGTTGTTGGCGCAATAGAACGGCGGCGCGTCCGGCTTGTCCGGGTCTTCGAAGAAGCGGCTGCCCGCGAAGACCCAGTCATGCTCCATCTGTTTTTTCGTGCGCCGATGGTGGATCCAGCTTTGCGCGGCGGATGTCCGCAGTTTGCCGTTCAGGTTGTACGTCAGCGAGACCTTGATCACATCGCCCTTCGCGGGCTTGTATTCCGGCTGATACTTCACCGTCGAGCCGAACTTCGCCCCCGCGGCCACCAGGGCCGTGTGAATCTGCCGGCCATCAATATCGGCATGCAGGATCGCTTCGTGCTCCTTGGTGTTCGCCTTGCACAGCAGCACTTCCAACGGCCCCTCGCGCATGCAGACCTCGGCCAGCAGGTGAACCCGGCGTGTGCCGTCGGGCAGCTTCTCGAAGAACAGTGTGTTCTCGCGGTTCAGCGCCTTGGCCCCTTCGGGGATCGGGGGAGCCGCTTCCGGGGGGACTTCCTTCTCCTCCTCGACTTCGACGCGTGTCGTCAAAGCTTCCGGATCGGGCTTGGCAGGTTCACCCTGCGAAGGCTCGGACTTGGCGGGTTGCTCGACGGGCGGTTTCCCGCGCCTTCGTGCGATTTCTCCCGGTGTCAACTCATTGGCCGGCCGCGGCGTTGTACCGCTGTTTTGCGGCTGGGTACAACCTGCCATCCAAAGGAAAAGAAATGACCAACCGACGATGACGATCCGGCCATTGAGTGGGGTTTTCATGTGATTCAGCATAGCAGGGGCCCTCGGAGAGAAGCAAACGCAAATCCGCCATCGTTCGCAACGCAACAACCATGCCGGTAGATCATGGCGAATTCGCATGAACGTCAACGATGTCCGTATGCTGACAGGACGGAACGATATGGCCGGTCACCCCGAGAATTGCGATGACCCCTCAGCCGAGCGACCCGAGGCGAACCTGGTGGGCCGAGGCCGGCACCATGACCCAGGTGGCGATCTTCCTGGTGATCGCGGCCGCCTCCTGGTTCATGCTCAAGGAACTGGCGGTGCTTTTGAGGCCGCTGCTGATGGCGGCACTGATCTGCTACCTCGTGCTGCCGATGCACTCCCGGTTGCAGAAGCAGCATTCCGAACCGAAGACGATCGCGATCATGACCGCGGGCGGCCTGCTGATCACCGGCGGTCTGGGGCTGATCGTCTACGGCAGCATCATCTCCATGAGCGATGAATTGCCGCGGTTGACCATCCGGGCGCATGACGTTGCGAAAGGGTCGAAGGACTGGAGCAACTTGCACTTGCCGGCGTGGATGAATCACGCGGCGGACGACTTCTTCCGTGCCGAGGCCAAGGGCGTTCAGATGGCGCAGAACCTGGGTTCCTCCGTACTACAGTATGCGGCGAACATCCTGATCGAGACGGCCGTGGTCAGCCTGTACGTGATCTTTCTGATGCTGGAAGCGGGGCGGATGAGGCGGCGGGTTCGCAACGGCTTCGATGCCGATAAGTCCCGGCATATCCTCGACACGGTCCGCACCATCAACGACGGCATCGCAAACTATCTCAAGGCGAAGGTGCGTACCAGTCTGATTCTTGCCGTGCCCGTGACGGTCATTCTGGTGGTATTCGGCGTGAAGTTCGCGCCGATCTTCGGTTTGGTGACATTCCTGGCCAACTTCGTGCCCTACGTCGGCACCCTGGTCGGCCTGGGTGCGCCGCTGGCGTTCATCTTTCTTGATCTGCCGCTCAGCTGGCAACCGGTGGTCGCCATTCTCCTGATTGCGACCTGCCACCTCGCAACGGCCGCGTTCGTGGAGCCGACGATGATCGGCAATGCCGTCGGCCTGAGCCCGCTGGTGGTTCTGATCTCGTTGACGTTCTGGGGCTTATGCTGGGGAATCGTCGGCATGTTCCTCGCCGTGCCGCTGACCGTGACAATGAAGATCGTCTTCGCGAACATCGAATCGACCAAGCCGATCGCGGCCCTGCTGGGCGATACATGACGGGGCATTCCTACTTCGTCATGTCTGGGAAATTGGTCAATCGTGCTCTTTTGTTGCTTGCGTTTCTCTCATCGATCGTTAATATTCTCTAAGCGAAGAGATAGCTCCCCCGTCTCGGTGCGAACGGTTACGGCACTCGCAGGCCGTTGGCCGAGTTCCTTACTCTCGGGAACTGAATTCATTTCGTTTTCTGACTGAGTTGTCGGCCGTACACCCACAAGTGTCCCCGCATACTCGGGAGCATAATCATGCTGCCGGATAAGGGTCGAGTGTTGCTGCAGTTGCTTGCGCTTGTCACAGTGCTGATGATGGCTATCGGCTTTCTGTTGCCGTTGTTCGTCGCTCTCGTGCTGCGCCCGAAAGTCATCGATCGCGATTCCATCGACGACGACATCTTCTGCTGAATCGTCATGACCGTCGCTCGTATCGCGTTGCGGTTAACCAAAGTTGACCGGGGCCGGCAGCTTTGCACCGGTCAGCCCCGCGATCAGATTTTCCGCGCAGATGGTTGCCATCGCATCACGCGTCTGCACCGTAGCACTCGCGATATGTGGCGCGATCACGCAGTTTTTCAACTGATACAGCTCATGCTCGGGTGGCAACGGCTCGGGGTCGGTCACGTCCAGCCCGGCGGCGAAGATGGTGCCGCTGCGCAGCGCCCGCGCCAGGGCCGGCTGATCGACCAGCGGACCACGGGCGGTGTTGATGAACACCGCGGACTTCTTCATCTGCTTGAACAGTCCGTCGTTGAACATGCCGCGGGTCTGCTCGTTCAGATCGGTGTGGACCGAGACGAAATCGCTGTCCTTCAGCAGTGTCGGCAAGTCGACACGCGTGGCCCCGAGTTCCGTCTCGATTGACGGCACCGGGTTTACGTCGGTGTACAGCACGCGCATGTTCCAGCCGAAGCGACAGCGCCGGGCGAACGCCTGGCCGATGCGGCCCATGCCGACCACGCCGACGGTGCGGTTCGCCAGATCCTGCCCCAGCCAGCCAAGCGGCTCCCACGTCTTCCAGCGGCCGGCCTTGGCGTCGTCGACGCCCTCAACCAGTCGCCGGCTCGCGGTCAGCAGCAGCACCACCGCCATGTCGGCGGTCGCGTCGGTCAGGACGCCGGGCGTGTTGCCGACGGCGATGCCGCGCGCGGTGCAGGCGGGAATGTCGATGTTGTTGAAGCCGACCGCGAAGTTGCTGACGACCTTGAGACGGGGCGCGGCATCGAGCAGGGCCGCGTCGATGCGGTCGGTCAACAGGGAGACCAGACCATCGCACGCAGCGATCTTCTCGCGCAGAACGCTGTCAGGCGGCGGCAGTTGCTGATCCCACAGGTCAACATCGCAGGCAGCGGTAATTCGGTCGAGGCCCGCGGCAGGAATCCGGCGGGTGACAAAGACATGCGGTTTGGCGGCCATGATGGTGCTCATTGACAATCAGAATCAACGCGCATCTCTTCGGGATGCACGGTACTGACGGTCACGTTGCGACAACCACTCTTATCCCCTCTCCCCCGCAAAGCCGGGGGAGAGGGGATAAGAAAGCTGCAGCAAAACAGTCAGCAACATCATGAATACAAACGTTATCCACCCAAGACGATGTTCACCAGCTTTTTCGGGACGACGATCACTTTCTTCGGCGTCTTGCCGGCCAGCAGTTCGATCACCTTGGCGTCCGCCAACGCGGCCGCTTCAAGACCCGCCTGATCGATCCCGGCGGGGACCAGCAGTTTCGTCTTCAGTTTGCCGTTGATCTGTACGGGGATCTCGATCTCGTCGGCCTGAGTAAGTTCCGGGTCGAATGTCGGCCACGGTTCGTACGCCAGTGACTTTTTGTGTCCCAGCACGCGCCACAGTTCTTCCGCGACGTGCGGCGCATAGGGGGCCAGCAGCAGCACCAGCGCTTCCATTGCCTGCCGGGGCCGTTCCTCGCGGTTGGTGAAGTGGTTGCTGAACTCCATCATGCAGGCGATCGCGGTATTGAAGCGCAGGCCTTCCGTGTCTTCCGTGACCTTCTGAACGGTGCGATGCAGCAGTCGTGTGGTTTCCTTGTCCGGTTCGGTATCTCGAATGCTGGTATTCAGACGGACATCTTCCGCGTCCTCATCCGTGATCTGCCGCCAGACGCGGGCCAGGAAGCGGTAGACGCCTTCCACGCCCTTCATGCTCCACGGCTTCACGGCTTCCAGCGGACCCATGAACATCTCGTACAGGCGCAGGCTGTCGGCACCATAGTCCTGAATGACTTCATCAGGATTCACAACATTCTTTCGGCTCTTCGACATCTTGTCCGCGCGGCCGGTCAGAACGATTTCTGTGCCCTTCAAGAACGTCTTGCCCTTCTCCTTGACGATCTGATCGTCAGTCAGCGGACTGAATTTTCCCGGAATGTTGCTCTTGTTGCGAAGGGCGATCGAGATCACGTCATCCTGTTTCAACTCCAGACCTTCGATCCCCATTCCCTCGATGATGCCTCGATGTTCGGCAAAGATAGAGGGGTCAACCTGATAGTCTGTGTCTCCCAGAATCATCCCCTGATTGACAAGCCGTTGAAACGGCTCGGGGCAGGGCACGTGGCCGCGGTCGAACAGCACCTTGTGCCAGAAGCGCGAGTAAAGCAGGTGCAGCACCGCATGTTCAGCCCCGCCGACGTACAGGTCGACCGGCAGCCAGCGCTCGGCCTTGGCGGGGTCGCAGAACGACTCGCTGTTCTTCGGGTCGATGTACCGCAGGTAGTACCAGCACGACCCGGCCCATTGGGGCATCGTGTTGGTTTCACGGCGGTACTTCTTGCCGTCGAGCGTGACTTCGGTCCAGTCGGTCGCTTTCGCCAGCGG
>Ga0105044_10001637_pt1 | contig 30191 bp, 29 predicted proteins | sample MAT01_FD_78092 | JGI IMG/M metagenome (GOLD analysis project Ga0105044, IMG submission 78092) | Freshwater microbial communities from Lake Fryxell liftoff mats and glacier meltwater in Antarctica - MAT-01 | ecosystem: Environmental > Aquatic > Freshwater > Ice > Liftoff microbial mat | place...
AATAAAAGACGCAGAGTTTACGGCTAACGAGTTATTTTGTGCTGCTAAAAGATTCTTTAATGCCGTTGTACTGTTGTAAGACTGCTCGACCATTGTTAACTGAGAAAGCTGCTGCAGCATTGCGCTGGAGTCCTGTGGCTTGAGTGGGTCCTGATACTGCATTTGTGCGATAAAAAGCTTAAGGAATGCTTCGCTGTCCATGCCGAATGATTTTTTCATTTTTTCGGCTGCTGTACTGTTGTCTGTTGTTGAAGTCACGCTCGTAATCATTTTTTACCTCCTTTCTCAGAAATGCAGGTCCAGCGTTGAATGTTCGGCTTTGGCAAAATAGACCGGTGCCTGCTTTACCAGATCCTCTGACGGTGTCCTGTACCCACCGGAAGACAACCATTGCTGGTTTTGCCTGTTCTTGGCCATTTCGCGCCACTCAGGCTGCGCAAAATTGTTTTGGCCGGCGTTGCCACCGCTTCCTCCTGTAACTTCAAACTTTTCCATACTGATGTTTTGGCGAGCCAGAGACTCCTTCAACGCATCTGCATGCTGAAGCAGGCTTTCCCGGGCTGTGCGGTTTTCTGCTACTATTTCGACTTTCAGGCGTTGATCTTCCAACCTGAAGCTGACCTTGATATCACCGAGATGATCTGGTGATAGCTGGATTGTGATCTGCTCACTCCCCTGTTTAATGTTGCGTGAACCAAGCTGCTCCTTGACCTGGCCAGCAATATGCTCGCTGCTAACCACTGGAGTCGGGACCTGCTGTGAAATTTCAGATACGCTGCCGACCTGGCTAAATGCTGAAACCGGCATCTGGCCATTTGACATTTGTTGCATAACTGGCTTTGGAAGTTCAAGGTTCTGTCGGGCAAAACCTTCAGAGTCCTTGCTACCAGATCCAGCATCAGAACCGTTGGAGCTGTTTTGTGCGACTTCATCTGTTCTGCCAGCAACATTTACTCTGGCTTCCAGACTCGTATTTGTCTCATTTTTCCCGGTGGACTGTTCCGTTACCTGATTTCCTGCACCGATGGCAAGTTCAACAGAAGAGGACCTGGAGAACCTGAACTCCGTTGGCACTGAAGCCAGTACTTGCACCTTTTCGCCTTGCGGCAGAAGAGTGCTTACAGCCTGCAATACTTCACTTGTCGCTGCCATAGCTGTTGTTGCTGCAACTGTCCCAGTTGTCTGTGTTTTCGGGTCTGATATCAATCGTGTTGCATCAGCTTTCGGAACCACTTGAGCAGAGACTGGCTGAATATCTGCCGACTTCACTTCAGAAAGTGCACTTGCCTCAGGTTGATCTTGAACAGCAGCAAAAGGCTGCTGAATAACCAAATCAATCGCACTGAACTCCCTTGCAGACAAGCGACTCTGCTGCACAGGCAATCCTGTAACCGCAGGATTAGTTGTCTTGCTCTGCGCAATTACAGGCTGGTTAAACTCTTTTGTAGCGACACTCACCTCTGGAGATGCATTCTGCAACTCCTTTGCTGTATCGTTTTCTGCCATCAGGTCCGCCACTGACAACTCTTTTGAAACCTTGGTCGAATTCTTCGCCACAGCTCCAATTATTGCAGGACCACTTAAATCAACCGCTATTACCTGTTCTGGCGTTCTGTCTTCTACAGGAGCTTCCGTAACAACCGGTGGAGTTTTTACAACAATCGCGAGAGCCTGCATAATAACTGGTGGAATCTGCATAGCAACCGGTGGATCAACTAATTCTGCTTTAATCTCCGGTTTTTGTTTTTTCTTTTCTTCTACAGGTAAAAGTTTTTCATGGGCTGGCTCGGCATTGAGAGTTTTCTGTAGGCCTGGAACATCTTTACTCCTGACATCTTCATGTTTGGCAGCAGATTTCTCTACCTTGGCAGCCTTTACTGGCAAATCATTCTGCATTTTTCCTGTTTCCGGTTGTTCCGCCTTACTGGAGTTCTTTGGGGTGACCGCACGTAAAGCATGGCCAAACCCTTCGTAATCCTTTCGAGCACCTGCGGTATTTGGCTTAACCAATGTCTGTGGTTTAGAAAAATCTGCTGTTGGGATTGAATACATCTTCATCATTAACTGTCCTGTTTCCATTATTTTCACCTCCTTCCTTATTGATTTACCATGGCATGGACAGAATTTAGGCCACGGAATTGATTTTGTTACTACATCATTAAGACGTAGTTCACTGTTAATATTACACACCCTTAAGGTTTTCATTGATCCATTTCAAAACCCTGGGCTGTTTGAGAAATGGTATCAATTTAATAATAGTCTTGGTATCCATCTGATTAAGGAGAGCAATTGCCTTTCCTTCCTCAAGCTGATCCATCAATTGTCCGGCCTGTTCCGCTTTCATTTTTTTGAACATGCCGAGCATTTTTTTCTGTTTTTCATCCAGTGTTTTTTTCTGGGCTTTATTTAAGTCATCCAGCTTCTTCTTTGAATCATTTAGTGACTTGATCTGAGAATCAATCTTGTCTCCCATTTTTTTCAACTCAAGCTCTTTGGCGGTAATAGCAGCCTCTTTTTCTGCAAGTTGCTGGCGGCGCGCATCCTGTATCGTTTTTTCTTCCCTGGCGGCCCGTGAAGCATTAGGCGGAGGCGCATCTTTTACAATTTTTTCATCCTTTGGCACTTCAGTCGCCTTCTTTTCCTCAGTCGCTGCAGCATGCAACAAGCTTAACGGCTGAGAGAACTGAAACAGCATACTGGCTGTTCCCAAAAATATTATTATCAGTATTGCACGGTGCATCACTTCTTATCACCCTGTTTCTGGATTGCAATCTCATCCATGAAGGCCTGTTCCTTCTGATCTGTTTCTTTCCTGCGTTCCTGCGTTTTTTTTTCTTTCAGTGATTCCAATACTTTTTTATCCTTTGTCGCATCCAGTAGCACTTCTCGCCGTTCATCCAGAACACGCTCCAGCTGATCAAGCACTTCCTGTTTTTTTTTAATATCATCTCTTTTACGAGCAAAGAAGTCGCTGTATCTACGTATATCTTCAATGTTGTTTAGATCAGCATGACACTCAAAAAACTGACTGGATAAATCCTGGGCTTCTGCTTCTTCCTGTTTCAATAGTTCATTGACCTGTTCCACATCCTGCTTGGCAGCAGCAAACTCATGTTTTCGCATGCGCTCCATCTCAAGACGGTATTTCAGAACCTGTTCCAATTCAAACGGTTTTTCTGCCACAGAAAGACACCTCCTTCAAAAATCCTTTAATTCAATTTTCGAAAAGGTCTCTCAATTCATTTACTGAATCCTCCATACTGACCGGGTTTTGAACAGCTTGCTTGAGATAGGTGATCATACCTTCATTTTTTAATATTGCATAATCTATACCAGGATTACTGCCGGCTTTGTAAGCACCGATATTTATCAAGTCTTCCGATTGCTTGAACGTGGCCATAGCCTCTTTGAATTTGCCGGCCAGGGCCTGTTGCTCCGCTGAGGTAACATCGTTCATGACCCTGCTGGCACTGGCAAGCAGATCTACCGGCGGGTAGATATTTCTGGCAGCAAGATCTCGGGACAGAACAATATGCCCATCCAGAATACTGCGCATGGCATCGGAAATTGGCTCATTAAAATCATCGCCTTCCACAAGTACCGTATACAACCCGGTTATGCTGCCATCCATAAAGTTGCCGGTTCGCTCTATCAGCTTTGGAAGTGCCGCAAACACCGACGGAGTGTACCCTTTTGTTGTAGGCGGTTCACCAATGGCAAGCCCCACTTCCCGCATTGCCATGGCAAACCGGGTCGCCGAATCCATCATCAACAGCACTTTTTTACCCTGTTTTTGGAAATACTCCGCAATTGTTGTGGCGATAAACGCGCCGCGCATACGTACCAGTGGTGGTTGATCCGAAGTCGCAACAACTACAACTGACTTCTTGAGTCCCTCTTCCTGTAAATCCTTTTCAATAAATTCTCTGAGCTCGCGTCCTCGCTCACCTATTAGCGCAATAACATTTATATCAGCTTCCGTATACCGGGCAATCATTCCCAGTAATGTTGACTTCCCAACACCGGAACCTGCCATAATTCCGACACGCTGCCCCTGCCCGCATGTCAATAATCCGTTAATACTCCGAATACCCAAATCCAACGGCTTTCTAATTGGCTTTCTAGACATTGGATTGACCGGTGTTGCATAAATCGGGTATTCCTCTTCAACATGCAGGGGCCCCTTACCATCAATCGGATTGCCCAGACCGTCAATAATTCTACCCAGCATCAACGGACCAACGCCCATGGTCGCCTTCTCACGACGAACAGAAATCAAACTGTCCAGACCAACACCCCTCAGTTCTCCGAGCGGCATCAGCAGAGTTTTGTTATTACGAAAACCAACCACCTCGGCTGGAATCGGCTGCCCCTCAACCGGCCTGATCTCACAAATTGTACCGACAGATGTATCCGGGCAGTACCCTTCAATTACAAGACCGACAACCTGACTGACCTTGCCATGCATTCTGATCGGCTTTGCCGATTCGACAGCAGCAATATATTTGTTCATATTCAGATTAGTCTGTGGCATTAAAGGTCTCCTGGCACTATACGCCGGCACCTGTAACGGCAAGGGTTCGTTCCTCTTTAAGTGAGCGGAAGATTTCTTCCAGCTGAGAATCTAATCCGGCATCAATGGTTCCCAATTCGGAATCCACCATGCAAAAACCCTGCATTACCGTAGGATCTGACTTAAGCTGCATCCTGCTGGTGATCAGTTCTTTTCTGAGTACATCGCCATGACCGGTTGCAACAAGCACATAATCATCAGGATTCAATCTGATAGTAATCTCATCGCGTTCTGATATGGTGCTGATCGACGCCTGCACCACATCTGACAGAATTGTTCTGTCCTGTGCGATTTCCCGTAAAATAACTTTACGAGAAACAAGCATAATCAGCTTAACCAGCTCATCCTCCGATTCCCTGAGGATTTTTTCGCGTAGTGTTTGAACGCCTTCAGCTGCAGTTCGTAGCGACCTAAAAACATTGACCAGTCCGCGCTCCGCCAGATTTTTACCATCCGTCAGTCCGTTTTCAAAAGCTTCCCTTAACTGTTGCTGTAAATCTTCCTCTGTCAAAGTAATGCTGGGCGGTTCAAAAACCTCCGGATCTTCACCAGTGCGATTCATCTCCGAACTATCAAACAGGCCCATTGGTAAAAAACCGCTGCTCTGAACTTCGCCATGGCTTGCATGAATTCCTGGCTTGAGTGACTTGAATAAAAATTCACCCACGTTTGAACTGTTTTGCATCGATGACTTGATTATTCTAGACAAGTAGATCTTCTCCGCCGCGACCAGCCAGGACAATTTTTCCTTCCTCTTCCATCTTACGAACAATCTTGATGATTTCGCCCTGCGCCTTCTCTACGTCAGAAAGCCGTACTGGGCCCATAACTTCCAGGTCTTCTTTAATCATATCTGCAGCACGACTGGAAATATTCCTGAAAATTTTATCTTTAACATCGTCTGCCGATGTTTTCATTGCCAATGTCAAAGTATCGTTACTTACTTCTCTCATGATGGACTGAATACTGCGGTCATCCAGATTGAATACATCCTCAAATGTAAACAGATGCTTGCGAATGATCTCTGCCAATGGAGGACTGATGACATCCAGTTTGTCCAGAATCTGTTTTTCCTTGCTGCGGTCAAAGTGGTTGAACATATCGACAACTTTTTCAATACCACCGACTTTGTAACGCTGAGTACCACCCATGGACTGAATCTCTTTTTTCATCACCTCATCGAGGTCCATCAGGATTTCAGGTGAGACTTGCTCAACATCCGCAATGCGCAACACCACCTCGGCCTGTAGTTCTTGAGGTAAAAGACTGATAATTTCGCTAGTCTGTTTAGATTTCAACTTTGCCAGAACGACGGCAACCGCCTGTGGATGTTCCTGTGACAAAAAGTTGGCGATACTCTTTGAGTCCATTGAAGCTAAAATGTCAACCAGATCACCATAACTGGAAGCTCTTAATTCTTCCATTAGAATGAATGCCTTGTCTGCACCAAGAGCTTTCTCCAGAATTTTTTGCACGAACTCTTCACCTTGTGAGAAAATGCCGGATTCCGGATTTATTGTAGTGGTAAAATCTTCCACAACTTCTTTGATGGTTATACGGCTGATATGTCCCAATGAAGCCATAGCCTTACTGATTTTCTTAATCTGTTCATCGTCCATATGCTCAAAAACCTTGGCTGTTACATCATTGCCAAGGTAAAGAAGGAGGATGGCTGCTTTTTCCGAACCGGTCATAAGATTCCTGTTACTGCTGCCTTATTATTTTGTAACGCCTATTTGCTGTCTTCACCGATCCAGTTCTGAAGAATCTGGGCCACCTGATATGGATCCTTTTTAGCTGTTTCAATCAGTTGCTGCTGTTCAGCCATCTGAACAGCTATCTGGGTTTTTTCACCAGAAGTAAGCTTATCCGAATTCATATTCAATGGTTCGAATGTAGATTCAGGTGTGTTCGGCCTTAAAACCCTGAGCGAGGTCAGCAGAGGCTTGATTACCAGCAGTATTAGTGCGATGAATCCGATCGCTATCATCAGGTTTTTCACAAATGACATCACAACCGGATTATTCAACCACTGCTGCCAGGCTGGCTGCACCTCAGGACCAACCATATCACCCGTATCCTGGAACGGAATATTCTGTACCGTCAACTGATCTCCGCGATCCGGATTGAACCCAACAGAGCTCTTAACCAAGGACTCAATTTTCTGCAATTCATCAGGCGATCGAGGTATATATTTTGGTTTAATAGCCTGTCCATCTTTGGCTGGTGCTGCAACTTCATATTTACCATCAACAAGAACAGCAACAGAAATTTTGCTGAGCGCACCTACCGGCTCAATAATCTTAGCTGTGGACCTGCTTACTTCGTAATTAAGCGTCTCATCATTTTTTGAACCGCCGCCAGCCGAACCGCCACCAGCTGGTACACGGCCCAGATTGGTCTGTACACCCGGCACGCCTGCACTTGTTGTTGATGAGCCAGCCTTTTCTTCAGTACGCTGTTCACTTCTAACAGCGATAGTTTCAGGATCGAACTTTTCCTCAATCCGCTCAACCTGTTTAAAGTCGAAGGTAGCCGAAACTCTGGCAACTGTTTTGCCGGAACCGACAATCTTATCAAGTAGAGACTGAATACGTTCTTCCACATTTTTTTCATAGCCGCGCTGGGTTTCCTGCATTGCTGACGACAGCTTGGAAGCCGCATCAGTCGTGCCACTGCCCCCTTTACTCAAAATCTTTCCCCGGCTATCCAGAACAGTCACATTATCAGGGTTCATCCCCTCAATTGAGGAAGCCACCAGATGCACTACGCCTTGCACTTCGCTATCACGAAGCGTGCGAGACGATTTCATTTTCAATACGATTGAAGCAGTAGCCGGCTTTTCATTTTCCTTGAACAGCGACTTCTCCGGTATAACCAGATGTATCCTGGCCTGCTCAACACCGTTTAACTGCGATATTGTTCGAGAAAGCTCTCCCTGCAACGCACGCTGGTAATTTAGTTTTTGAACAAATTCTGTCATACCGAAATTTTTGCGGTCAAAAATTTCAAACCCGACTCCACCACCCTGAGGCAAACCTTCGGACGCCAAAGTCAGTCTTAATTCGTAAACCTTATCTGACGGAACCATCAGTCCCTTGCCATCCGGCATTACCTGATAGGGTATTTTACTGTCTTTCAATTTCTTGACTATCTCACCAGCGTCTTCTGCTGATAGGTTAGTAAACAAAGGACGATAATCCGTCTTATTTGCAACAAGAATCAGAATTGCAAATGCTGCTGCCGAAAGGAGTGCAACACCGGCGATCAGCATGCGTTTGCCCGGAGACAGCGCCATAAAAGGCTCTATGAGTCTTCTTAATCCTTCTGGCATTGGTAGTTTGGCAATCCTTTCTGTCGTTGGTTAATCAAATTGACGATCAATACAATACAACTTTAAACCTGCATGCGCATTACTTCCTGATAGGCACTGAGGGCCTTGTCACGAACACTCGACATGAACTGGAATGATATACTGGCCTTTTCCATTGAAATCATGACTTCGTGAAGGTTCTTGTTCTCGCCACTTGCGAGACCCTGAATTGACTTGTCAGTCTGGACCTGCATATCATTAACTTTTGAAACCAGTTCACTGAAGAACTTACCGGCACCTTCAACTGGAGATGAGTTCTTGGCTATTCCGGATGCAGGGAAAGCCTTACCGATTCCAAATCCGCTATCTATTCCTTTTAATTCCATATTACGCCTCCATCATTACTTTCAAAAAAAAACTACGCCTATCTTCCGATTTCTAGAGTCTTGAGAGCCATACTTTTGGCGGCCTGAACAGCTGTAACATTTGCTTCGTAAGTTCTTGTGGCACTGATCATGTCAGCCATTTCCTCCATAACATTTACATTAGGCATGGAAACATATCCCTCAGGATTGGCATCGGGATGGCTCGGGTCGAACTGCATGCGCGGCGGGCTCTGATCCTCGATAATCTGCTGCACCTCCACCTGACGCACATCTTTGGCAGCGGCGCTGTTAAGGGCACGGGCAAAGGGATTATCCAGAGGAGTCGCTGCAAAAATGGCATCCTTACGCTTGTAAGGACCACCCTCTGGCGTTCTCGTTACATTGGCATTCGCCAGATTGCTGGAGATTAGATTCATTCTCGTCCGCTCAGCCGTAAGGGCCGATGCACTGACATTCATTGAACTGAAGAAGTCCATTTAGCTCCCCACTTTCAATGCAGCCTTAATTCCCTCAAACTTTTTTGAAATTATCTGCACCGAGGCATTAAACATAATCTGGTTTTCAACCATCCGACTCATTTCATTCTCGATTTCAACTGAATTTCCATCCTTGCCCGGAGACTTGGAAGGAGTTTCAACAACTTTACCGTTAACAGACTGTATCCGACTTGCAGCCCCCTTGAGGGGAATATGCCTGCTGTTAGTTGTCATCTGACCGCTTTTTGCATTTCCCTTCAGGGCACCCTGCAACTCTGATTCAAAATTGAGAGCCTTGGGTGTAAAATTCGGTGTTTCAGCATTGGCTATATTAGATGAAATGAGATTCTGGTTTTTTGCCCGAAGATCGATGCTCTTGCCGAGCACATCTATAGTAGAACTGAAAATTCCTTGCATATAAGCGCACCCCCTTAACACATATTATCGCCCATATCTATGCAAGATATATACCTCTTTATTAATATGGGCAGCCAACAGCCGCAAACCATTAAAAAACCGCACACAAGAAGCCAACAAAGGCAACTTGCCAGCTCAAAGCAACTTGGTGAAAATGTCATAAATTTGACTTTGTCATGAATATGACAAAATAAGACGGGTAGCTTCTACATTACTGAGGAGGGCTTGATTTAAAAAGATTCTAGCGCCTGTTGAGCAAGTTTCTTCCAGTCAGGATCCTTGCTATTTTTGACAATTTGTTCAAAGAAGTCTCGGGACTGCTGAACTTTACCTTCCTGCCTGGAGATCATTGCAGCCTTGTAAAGTATTTCATCGCTTCTAACACTTTCAGGCAGCTTTGTGGCAGCTTCAAGCAAACGTAATGCCCCTTTACGATCCTTTGTGTTTTCCCTGGCAGTGGCAGCAACAATATAAGCATCCGGTTGCAGACGTTCTGAGCGTTCGGGCCTTGACAAGAATAAATCCATGGATTTTACAGATGGACTAAAACTCTTCAACTCAAATAAAGATTTACCGAGGTAATAATAGCTATCAGCAAATTTAGCACTCTCACCCTTATTAAGAAGCCAATTCAGCGAATTTTTGGCCTCTTGATATTTGCCCGCATTGAAATTGAGTGAACCAAGTCTCTCCCACATAATTCTGACATGGGGATGCGTCGGAAATTTCTGCAGAAAACTGCGCATACTTTTTTCAGCCAGGACATTATCACCAAGCAACTCTGAATTCTCAGCAATTGACTCGTACAGAAAGGGAGCTCCCGGTGCTGACCACTGGCGCTCCAGCATCGAACTAAAAAGCCTGACAAGCTCAATCGGCCGACCAACCTCATCGTAAGCCTTCTTAACATTAGTCAGAAAATCCGGTACATCAATGCAGCTGGCTAAATATTCCTGATGTTCTTCGGCAAAGCGTATCAAGGCGGCAGGATCTTTGTCCAATGCCCCCTGACGATAGGAAAGCCCCACCAGAACTTCCCGAATGGTTCGGCAAACCGTCGAATAGGCACCGCGCGGAAATTTTTTCTGGAACTGCATTACCTGGCGAAGTGCGACAGTGGCATCTCCATGGATCGACTCAAGTAACATAAATTTAAAAAGCGATTCCTCCCGCAAATCAATATCACTGCTTTTGCGAGAAATATCCTGATAATTTTCACCTATTCCACTGAAATTCCATGGCGTTGCCCCCATAAACTCTCGATCATTGAGCCTTAACTGTGCCATTAAGCTGGCCTTGTTATCCTTGAAATTTTCGGCAGCGGTTCGATATACTGCAAGAGCTTCCATTTCCTGCCCCTGCCTCATAAGTATATCCGCTAACCTGACAAGCAATACCGGGGCATACTTTTTATCGGCCAGACGCCCGATAAGCCCTGCCAACATGCTGCGCGCAGCCACAAGATCTCCGCTGCGGGCAATACTGTCGCCATAGTAAAAGGTAACGCCCGGGTTGAAGTTCAAAAAATCAGCCCAAAGCTTTTCCGCTTCCCGAAATGCGGCCAGCGCCTGCGGGTATCGCTGAAGCTTATAATATGTTTCACCAAGACGGTATAGCGCCAACGACCTGATTGCTCCAGGCTTTGAAGCAAAACCCGTAAAAACCTCCTCTGCATCAGTCAGATACCCCTTGTAAAGAGCCGCCTCAGCAGCAACAAAAGCTTTGGTACCCTCTTCATCCAGCAATGTTTTAAGGATTTGACGATCTGTTGGCAGAAAAACAATGTCGGATTTCAGCGGCGGGTCGAAGTCTCTCACCAGCTTTTCCACGCCGTTCCATATTTTTTCACGCCCTGGCAAATAGGGGTTTACAGCAGATCGGCTGACCTTCTTGCCAATCTCCAGCGTAATTGCACTGACCTTTTCATTGCTGATATCCCTCCAACCGGCACCGCTAGCAATTTGAAAAGTCACCAGCAAGTTGTCACCACGCTTGGCGAAAACAACCCCACCAATATTGGCATCGGAATATTTACGGTATTTCCTGAAAAGTGTGCCGTCCGTATCAGCAATAATGATACGCAGTTTGTTGCCTGGAAGAGATGAGATTGTATATGTGGTGGGATTTTCAAGCTTGATACTGATCCGTGTGAAATCCTTTTTGGGACGGATATCCACACGGTAGAACTTGTTTGGAACAGCTGCGCTTGCCGGACCCATAGACATAAGGGCAAATAGACCAGCCAGCAATAGAGAAAGGAATCCCTTTGATAGTTTTAAATGTTTTTCACATACAGCCATCATGATGACTCGACACATACCAAGACACCAATCTCCGTTTTTGCGAAGCCCTAATCCGTCAACTTGCAAAACTTGCGTACCTTTTTTTCCAGCTCTTCATTGCTGCATGGCATGATCAGAATATCGCGGGCGCCGTATTTAAGCGCTTTCAATGCTGCCGTCCTTGTCCAACGCTGTGCGCTCATGATGATAGGCGGCGGTGAATCCTGACGCATGGCATTAACCTTGATACAGACGGACAACTCCCGGTCGTCGGCATCCAGAGAACAAATGATTACCAGCCTCACATTTTTACCGCTGAACAGCTCCTTGATATCCGCATTAAGCATCCCCTCAACAATCTTAAAGCCGGTGAACTTTATGGCTTCCACAATCAATCGACGGGCATCTTCATCGTCCTCAAGCACAACAATACTTTCCACACCAGCCTCAGCCGCCGAGAGCTCTCCCGCCTCAGGGTTTCTGACTGCAGACACTTCCGCCTCATCAACGTCAGGTTCCTCTTGAATCGGTTCCGGAGGCACTTCAACCGGTGGATCAAGCATATTGCCGAGAGCAACAGGAATCATCACATCAAGATAATTCATCTCTTGCCCCCCCATATCCAGTTTGGATCTGAACATGAGGTATTCCCCTTCGGGAATCGGCTCTTCTTCTGTGACTTTATCTATTTCCGGAATAAACTTTTTGGGGGGCAGAACCTTCAAACGGATCTTGTCGGGCAGCGTCCCCTGAAAGACCGTGTTAAAAGAACCGTTGATCATGTTACCAATTTCAGAAAAGGCGTCAAAGTCATCATTTTCGATGATCGACAAGCGTTTCTTTTCCTGGATACGCGCTGGGGGAATACCCAGCAGGGTGCCACTCATCACAATGGCATCACGCAATGTAAAAACCAGATAAAACTGTCCAACATAAGCCTCTAGCGAATCAACGCCAATGACAAAACAGGCATCTTCAAGATCACCAAAGTATGAAGTTTTATTGGTTTTGAGTGAATCAGTAAGTGAGATGGAAAGGTCCTGCCCGAGAAGCATGCCGCTTTCTTCTCCAGCCTGCTTCAGGGCAGCCCCAAGCATCTCATGTAGTGTGGTATAACCATCCATCGTATGTAGTCTTCCGCTTTTTCTCTGTCATGATATCAATTAATTCAAATACTCATCACCCCTATTCAAACCAGTACAGAGGCGGAACAGGATTTAAAAGTCAATGCGTTTTTCATGCCAATCGGTTGGCCACTGCAATGACACCAGCTAAAATCGAGAAAACAAATAGAATCAGTCTTCTTTTTTAAGAGTAAGGCCGACCAGAAACTTATCGTCTTCTATTTTGAAAGGAATAACTACACAATCAAGATCAGACAGGGAGGTTACTGTATAATCTTCACCGGAGATAACAGTTGGCGTCGAAAGTTTAACATCCAGGCCACCTTTGGAAAGGACCTGTTTTACACCGCCGCCAAGCATATTGGCAATTTCACCAATGGCATCATTGAGATCGTCATTGACCTCGTCACACTCCATCCCAAGCATGGCAGAAGTGATTTTTTTGGCCAGCTCAACTGGGCAGTGAACGGAAATAACCCCGGAATAAGTACCAGCAAAGCCTACCATGCCGGTGATGCTGCAGTGAAAGCGGTTGATCGGCTCTTTGAGCGGATAATCGCCGGTTGCATCCATCATAACCATAGTTGAGAATACAGCCTGTGTTGAATCAATGATATACTTGGCCAGCTCTTCTTCACTAAAACCTTTTGACGCAGAAATATCAGCGTTCAGGCTCATATCAGTCCCCCAAGTTTTTCTTGTAACTGCTCTGGTGTAAACGGTTTTTTAATACTGTCGCTGGCGCCGCTGTCAAGAGCCTGCTGAATGATTTCTTCTCCACCTTCGGTAGTAATCATTACAATCGGAGTATTATTCCCGTTGCCGCGAACCACTTTAACAAACTCAAGACCGTCCATGTTCGGCATATTAATATCAGACAGGATCAGGTCAATAGATTTTCCAGAGGCGATTACACTGAGTCCCTCAATACCGTCTCCAGCCTCGAAAACTTCGTCTACAGGCAGACCTGCCTGCCTTAACGAGCGGGAGATAATCTTTCTCATCGTGGATGAATCGTCAACAATCAGAATGTTTGCCATATAAAAATCCTCCTCTTTCTGTGCCCCTACCGGGTGGATATATGCTATTTTGAATGCTTACTTAATACCATATTAAACACAAAAATCATCTCTTTTTTATCACAGCTACTTAAGCAATTTATTATAACAGATAGAGCTGCATCGGCAACATTATGCACTTTTTAATCAAAATTTTTTTGGTAGAGCCTTTTGCAAAACGTTATAAGGAGACTGCTATGCAAGGCGCAAGCGAGAGATGGAGCGAGGCGTACCCTTATGTACGTTGAGCTTCCAAGCGAGCGGCAACGAAGCAGAACTGGCCGCAGTAGTTTTGCAAGAGGCTCGATATGTTAAGCATTGGCTAGCACACTTGCTGCCCGCAACAGCCGGTCAACCTGTTCAGACGAAGAAGATTCACTGTAAAGCCGCAGTACCGGTTCTGTCCCTGAAGGACGTATCAAGAGCCAGTCACCGTTCTCAAAAATAAATTTAAAACCGTCACTGAAATTTGTTGAAACAACTTTGCGGCCATCAATTTCCTCTGGAGGCTGATCGCTTAATCGCTCAATCAATTGTGCTTTAGCAGCTACGTCAATATGCCTGTCTATGCGACGATAATAAAAATGACCTATCTCATCCATGGTTTCATTCAGCAGCTGGCGCAGCCCCTTGCCGCTGACCGCCATCGCCTCCAGAAGCAGCAGCCCCATCAAAATGCCATCCCGCTCGGGAATATGTCCCTTAACCCCGATCCCGCCTGACTCTTCTCCACCGATGAGAATATCGTTTTCCAGCATCAGCTCACAAATATGCTTGAACCCAATCGGGGTTTCAAACAATTTGAGCCCGAACTTCTCAGCCAGCAGATCAATCATGCGGGTGGTTGAAACGGTTTTCACAACTCCGCCAGTCATTTTTTTATATTCAACCAAATGTCTTAGGATTACTGTAAAAATACAGTGCGATGAAAAGAAATCCCCATTTTCATCAACAGCACCAATACGGTCGGCATCCCCGTCCAATGCCAGTCCAACCTTATATTTCCCACTGGCTACAAGTGCTGACAGCTCCTTGAGGTTATCACCGATCGGCTCAGGAGGTTGCCCGCCAAAAGAGGGATTCTCCTGACTATGGATCTCATCCGTTCCGTTCAAAAGCCGGGGAATATAACCGCAGCCGGCACCATACATTGGGTCTACAACAACTGCTATTCCTGCTTTTGCAATCAGATCCATATTCACATAGTGCCAGATTTGATGAAAATACCCCTCGCTAGGATCAAACAATTCAATCAGCCCTTTTTTTACCGCCTCATCATAAGGACAATCCACAACACGACGACCATTGGCAATATTGTAAGCCACAATTTCCTCGACAACCTTAGTTGTAAAAGGACGCGCTGACCCGCCGAAAGCTTCCATGATTTTAAAACCATTATATTCAGCCGGATTATGGCTGGCTGTTATCATGACACCGGCGCCGGCATTCATCTGCCTGACTGCCCAGGAAATTGCCGGAGTTGGTGCAAAACTTTCACTCAAACGGACTTTTATCCCGTTACCGGCAGCCACCTCCGCCACCCGCCTGGCAAAATCACGGGACATGAAACGACGGTCATAGCCGACCACCAACCCTTTTTCCCACAGACCTTCACGATTCAGATAATCCATCGTAGCCTGAGCTACCATCGAAAGGGTTTCAAAGGTATACTCGCGGGCAATGACCCCACGCCAGCCATCCGTACCAAACTTGATCTGCATCAATCGTCTCCTGGTTCCTTCTAAAATCCGGCAAGCATATACGCTAGCAAGCTAATTATTTACATTCAATACTATAATTCAAGGACTGAAAACAAGTGACAATTACAGAGTTCAAACCTTTTCACGCTCCATCCAATACAGCCAGACCAGCACCTCAGCCACTGCACGATAAAGCTCGGGCGGTATAAACTGGTCCGAATCCACCTGCATTAGCAATTTAACCAGTTCGGGCGATTCGTGAACATAGATTCCGCTGTCGTGGGCACAGGCAATAATCGCTTCAGCCATGACGCCTTTACCACGCGCCACAACTACCGGGGCATAATAACCCTGCTTGTAGGAAAGTGCTGCTGCCTTGCGCTCTTCGTTTTCAGCTTTCTTCATGGCGGATCCTGATTTCTCCGGTGTCAAGCCCGGCTGCTTGCAACTGTTCCACCAGCTTGCCCCTGCCGGAATCAAGCAGTGCTGCCGAATCTCTTTGCCCTGCCTGAATATCCAATGTCACCCGATTTCCATCCAGCTTGAGCTTTGCTGTGACCCCACCCAGCCCAGGCAGATCAATACTCAGACTCGTATCCCAGGCACGTTCCTGCTGACCATTTTTGTTTCGATGGGCCTCTCGCTCATTAACAGACCACTCCATCTGTTGTCCTGGAAATAATTCTCCACGGTAGAGGGCCTGACCTGACTGCAGACTTTCCAACTGTTCCCGGACCACCGCAATGCCACGCCTGTCCACCAGACTTTCACTATCGGAAACCTTACCGGCCTTATTAAAGGCAGCCTCCATAGCTTCCAGAGACACCGCCGTATTGGCTGTTTTCATGTGACTTGCGTCAGTAACAACTAAAGGTAATTGAGCAGCGCCCTGCTTCAAACCGGAAAGCCGCCCCTGTGGCTCCCGCAGCAAATCATCAAGGGAATATTCACCGCCAAACCAGCGTGCCAAATGCGACTCATAAAACAGGCCACTCTCTTTTAAACCCTGCTGGAGTTTTTTGCCGACCTCAGTTGCATCTATCGGTGGTCCTGACAAAAGCGTTCGCAAAATTCCGATTGCTTCCTCTGCCTGAAGATTTTCGGCTGAGGTACCAATAAAACCGCTCAGCCAGCGTCCTGTGTCACTAACTTTTGAGTCACCCGGCCGACCAAACCTGGTCATTAAAAATACCGGATCAGGTTCCTCACCAATAAAAAAGAGACTAAAACGGTCGCCAAGATGAGTGGTTTTAGGCAGGCTGAATTCCATCATCTGTTTGCCGACCTGTACCAGAAAACGACCTGCCCCCAGCAGTGCTAACACTTCGGCTTTAATCTGCTGACCCGGTGCAAATCCGGTCGGTATTCCCTGCTGGTTGATAGCTTCGAGCAGAGCCAGCCGATTACCCTTGATCAAGGCCTGGAGAAGTTTGGCCATATCATCACTCAGTACTATACCGCTACCGCTTCGCAATGAAGCCTGTTGCGGAGTTATGGCAGCTGCACCGGCCTGTTCCTTTGTTTCAGCAGTTTTACGGCTATCCCGCAAGAGAGTGTCATAGGTTATAGCCTCATCCTTAATGGCAGTGAAGGCGGGAGAATCTGGCGGCAGGCTCTTCAAGATATTGTTCAGACGTTCCAACACAAACATCTGCTGGTTTGTGACCCCGCCTTCGCTATGCTCCAGCACACTCAACCAGCGGCCAGCCTCGCTGAGCATACCAGGTCCCACATCCTGAACCATACGGGGGACAGCAAAAATCGGCCTTGGCTGAGATGTAATAAAGGTCAGCCTGAGAATATCTCCCTCTTTGACCGGTCGTGGCACGTTCAGCTCAAGTGAAGCACCGGCAACCTGAACAAAAACTCTTCCACCCGGAAGAGTACCATGCACAGCCGCATCGACTTCATCCCCCGGCATCAGCGGCAATGGCGAGACCGGTGAACTGACCGCCTCAGCCAGAACAAATCGAGAATTGCGGGCGATATTTTGAAGGATTTGTGATGCGTTTGACTCGAACTGAGTCAAACGAAACTGCTCCGGAGTCAGGAATTGTTGTGACTGTCGCCCGGAACCGGCAACTGCCCCTGGAGTGGCTGTAACTCCATTTCTGGGAGACGAGTAAGTCAGGGCCTCATCCATCAGGTTTGCCAGTACACCAGCCTCACCGGACGAACGCCGGAGCATATCGCCGACACTTTGCAGAGAAGTCCGCATCTGAGGGTCGGAGGCCATGTCACTCTTGACTAGTAGAGCCAATAGCCGGGAAGCATCGGATAGAGATACTGGAGGTGCATCAACCCCTTGGCGGGCAACGGCAAAAGTAGTGCGGGGATCACTGGAAACAAAGGTCATTTCCAGATTTTGCCCGGCTCTGACCGCCATCGGCAATTCCAGCTTGTACTGACTGTTGCCGACCTTTACCTGTGCCAGATTATTCGGCAGAACTTCCATAACTTCGGCCGTTACTCTTTGGCCAATCGTCAATGCAAGTCGGCCTCCACTCTCCTGTTCAGCACTTACAAAGGAAAGATTGGAGGCCCGAGATAACAGGTCAAAGACCTTTTGTTGAATATCCGTATTTATTGCCATAAATTGAGGTTAAGGCTAAGGTTGAGGCTAAGAAAAGCAAAGAGCAGGAAAGCCGTTGCAGTTCTCAACCTAAACCTCAACCTAAACCTGCCTCTCTCCCCACTATCCCCAAATCAGATATCCCGGTTCGTAGATGTTACCCAGCACCTTGTGTCGTGGCATGATCCGCGTCATAAAGCCATGCCTGCCACAGAACCGGCATTCCATCTCTCCGTCAAATTGATGCAAGCCATTGCCCAGATCAGCAGTATGTTTGAGGCCGATGGTTTCACCACCCTGAATATTACCCTTTGAATCAAGCACGCCAAAATAACCTTCTACAGCCACCTCATCTGCCGGAATTTTTCCCAAAAAAACCATTGCAGAAACTGGCATAAAACTGCCTACGGCCACAGCGTCGGAAACCTGCGCGTCTATTTTTTCAATCCTAACCAGTGGCCAGGCCGCAAATATTTGCTCTTTCCAACCGGCCAAATCAATTGCCAGTGATAGTTCATCGGCCACAAGGCGATTCCACTGTTCATAGGAAGGATTGTAGGAATGTTCTGTGTATTCCTGAACCATGCGGTCAGTGGAAAAAACCGGACAGAGCGACTGCATGGAGGCCTTCATGGTTGCCACCCAGCCGCGAGGAACGCCATCAGGTCCACGATCATAGTAGAGTGGTATGACCTCTTTTTCAAGCAGGTCATAGGTTGCCCGGCTCTCGATCTGATTCTGGTATTCCACATCCTGATAGACTTCACCCTTGCCGATAGCCCATCCGTTATTTCCCTGATACCCCTCACACCACCACCCATCAAGCACACTCAGATTAAGGCCACCATTGAAGGCAACCTTCATCCCGCTGGTACCACTGGCCTCCATTGGCCTAAGCGGTGTATTCAGCCAGACATCAACCCCCTGAACCAGATGGCGGGCCACTTCAATATCGTAATCCTCTATAAAGACAATACGATGGCGGAAGCGTTCCTGATGTGAGACCTGCACAATCTGACGAATCAGTTCTTTTCCTTCCTGATCCTGTGGATGGGCCTTGCCGGCAAAAATAATCTGAACCGGCTTTTCCGTATTATTCAGAATTGCGGCCAGACGATCCAGATCTCTCATCAACAGAGTACCGCGTTTGTAGGTGGCAAAACGTCTGGCAAATCCGATGGTCAATATCTCAGGATCAAGCACCTCTTCGGCTGTTGCAATTTCTTTGGTGGTGGCGCCGACCTTGATCAACTGTTCCTTCAAGCGCAGCCTGGCAAAATCTACCAGTCTTTCTCGTCCACTGAGCTGTGTCCGCCACAACTCGGCATCCGGAATTTTGGCAATGCGACGCCAGACATTGTGATCGGTAGGGTCTTCCAGCCAACGGACCCCCAAATATCGCACCAGCAGTCTTGCCATGTGATTTGACATCCAGGTACGGGTATGGACACCATTGGTAATCGAGGTCAGCGGAACCTGCTCTTCCGGAAGCTCCGGCCAGACATTTTTCCACATCAGTCGAGAAACTTCGCCATGCAACTGGCTGACACCGTTGACATGACAGGCCAGCCTCAACGCCAGCACCGCCATACAAAAGTTTTCCTGGCTGTTTTTTGCATTCTGTCGTCCCAGACCCAGGAATTCATCGCGGGTGAGACCCAGTGATTTGTAATAACGACTGAAATACTTGTCCAGCAGTTCTGCCGGGAAGTGGTCAATTCCAGCCTCAACCGGGGTGTGGGTAGTAAAGACATTGCCGGCACTGACGATTTCACGGGCCTCATTAAACCTTACTCCACGTTTCTCCATCAGCAGACGGATTCGCTCCAGAGCCAGGAAAGCGGCATGACCTTCATTCATGTGACAAACATTCGGCACAATGCCAACGGCATGCAGGGCCCGGATACCGCCGATTCCAAGCAGAATCTCCTGGAGGATGCGCATCTCCTTGTCACCAAAATAGAGCTGAGCCGTAATCAGCCGATCCTCCGGACTATTGGATTCAAGGTTTGTATCCAGCAGATAAAAAGGTACGCGACCGACCTGTACCCGCCAGATCTGGACATGAAAATGCCTGTTGCCGAACTCCAGCTCAAAAGTCAGCGGCTCACCTTTTTCATCCCGCTCCATAATCAGCGGCAGATTATAAAAATCATTTTCCGGATAAATCTCCTGCTGCCACCCTTCGTTATTCAGGTATTGGCGGAAGTAACCCTGGCGGTAAAGAAGACCCACACCGACCAGCGGAATCCCCAGATCACTGGCAGATTTCAGATGATCCCCGGCCAGAATACCCAAACCACCGGAATAGATCGGCAAAGATTCGTGCAGACCGAATTCCATGGAAAAATAGGCTACCTTCATACGGGAGGTACCATTATATTTTTTATGGAACCAGGTCTTTTCCTGGAGGTATTCAGTCAGCTTGTCATCCACCACCCTCAGGTGAGCCATAAAACCTTCATCGTTTTTAAGCATTTCTAACGTAGTCTGCTGCATAATTCCGAGCATTTCCACCGGATTATGGCGAGTCCTTAGCCACAAATCAGGATCCATGCGGCGGAACAGGCTGATGGCTTCAGGCTCCCAGCACCAGAACATGTTATAGGCAATCCTTTGCAGGGCAGCCAACTCACCGGTCAAAGATGGGACAACTGTAAATTTATGCAGCAAATTTGAAAAATCCATAAGAACTCCTTTTGGGAAGCAGGTTGGGATTAAGATTAAGGTTGAGATAAAAGCTAGGCCTTAACCTGCTTCATTTTATCAACTGATTCATTTCAAAAATCGGCAACAACACCGCCATAACCACAATACCAACCGCCACCCCCATACCGATAACAAGTAGCGGCTCCATTAATCCCATCAAGCGGGTCAACCGCGTATTGAACTCCCGCTCAAAAGCGGTACCGGCCTTAAGCAGCATATCTTCCAGATTGCCCCCTTTTTCACCAACCCCAATCAGATGCACCAGCATCGGCGGGAAAAGTGGACTCTTGCGCAGACAACCGGAAAGCGTTCCTCCCTGGGCAATCTCTTCCATCACTCCACTTAGAAAGGAGCGATAGACCCGGTTAACCAGAACCTCGGAGGTGATTTCCAACGAGCGGATGATCGGAACGCCACTGGATAGCAGCAGGCCAATAACTCGTGAAAAACGGGATAGAATCAGCTGTTTCTGCATTGCTCCCGCCAGCGGTAGTTTCAATAACAGCTCATCCCGTCGCATGCGAAACCGCTCTTGCAGCATGACTTTGCGATACACCGGAATCAGCGCAATCACTGCAGCAGCAATCAACCACCACCAGTTTCGCATAAAATGGCTGACCTTGATCAGCATGATGGTAATCAGCGGCAAAGCGGCTTTACTGTCTTCAAATATTACCACAATTTTGGGAATTACAACTGTCAGCAGGAAAACCATCACGCCGCCACCAAACAACACCATCAGGATCGGATAGGCCAACGCCGAGACAACACGGCTCCGCACCTGTTCCTGCTCTTCCAGAAAATCAGCCAGCCGCTCCAGCACAACATCCAATGCCCCGCTGGCCTCTCCAGCCGCAACCATGCTGACAAAACTTTCATTGAAGACTCTAGGTTCAGCAGCAAAAGCCCGTGAAAGCGACGCGCCCTCAGCAATCCTGTCCTTGACCCGTAAAATCACTTGACGCAATGGGCCGTTTTCTTCCTGCTCGCAGAGCGAACCCATTGCTTCAAACAGCGGGACTGAAGATGCGATCAATGTAGCAAGACGTCTTGTAAAAAGAGAAAGGTCAGCGGTTGATATTCCGCGCTTAAAGGAGAAAACCGAGGTGGGCAGGTCCGTGGCGCCTTCCGCTATGACTTCCCGCGGCAACAACCCCTTTCCTTTCAGCTGTGCCAGCGCCTGGCGCTCGGAATCTGCCTCAAGAGTACCTGAGACAGCCGACCCGCTGGCGCTGTAAGCCTTATAACGGAACGTCGACATAGTCGTCCTGTGTCACACGCATGACCTCTTCAATGGTTGTAATACCGGCTGCCGCCCTGACCAGACCGTCTTCCCGCAATGTTTTCATGCCACGGGAAATGGCATATTCCTTAATTTCACCGGCATGGGCGCGACGAATAATCATGGAGCAGAGCTCCGAATCAACCGGCATGACCTCATAAATAGCGGTTCGTCCTAAAGTTCCCAGACCGAAACACTTATCGCACCCCTTGCCTCGATAGAGCAGTTCCGGCAGTTCAATACCCTCAAATCGTTCCTCTGGCTTGTAGGACTCACGACAGTGCGGACAGATGACCCTCACCAGCCGCTGAGCCAATACGGCAGAAAGCGAAGAGGCGATCATGAACGGCTCAATCCCCATGTCCACCAGCCGGGTAACTGCGGTAGCGGCATCATTTGTATGCAGTGTGGACAGCACTAGATGGCCGGTTAAACTGGCCTGGATGGCAATTTCAGCCGTCTCCGTATCACGAATCTCGCCGACCATAATAATGTCCGGGTCCTGACGCAGAATTGAACGCAAACCACTGGCAAAAGTCAGATCAATTTTCGGATTAACCTGAATCTGCCCGATTCCCTTGATCTGATACTCAATGGGGTCTTCGATGGTAATAATATTTTTTTCACTGGAGTTAACCTTATTCAGAGCGGCATAGAGGGTCGTGGACTTACCGCTGCCAGTGGGGCCGGTAACAAGAATAATACCGCTGGTCCGGGACAGCATGCGTTCAATAGTCTGGGCCCCTGCGGCACCAAGACCGATTTCGGACAGCGAAATAACACCTTTTTTCTTGTCCAGTAGACGCAGGACCGAGCGCTCCCCGTAAAAAGTAGGTATGATCGAAACACGAATATCAACATCACGTCCGGCAACAATCACACGGATTCGCCCGTCCTGCGGCAGACGCTTCTCAGCAATATTGAGCCCGGCCATGATTTTGACACGCGAAACCAGCGCTTCCTGAATGATTTTTGGAGGAGAAAGCTTTTCGTAAAGAATTCCGTCAATCCGGAAGCGGACAAGTAAGTCACGTTCGTAAGGTTCGATATGAATATCGCTGGCCCGTTCCTTGACCGCTTCGGAAAGAATCGAATTTAACAGTCGAATAACAGGGGCTTCGTCTGTCAGATCCAGCAGATCTTTTGGATCGTTGAATTCCGTAGCGATTGTGGAGAGATCTTCACCCTCCAGCTCCTGCAGCACTTCCCGGGCTGTGCCGGATACACCGGAATAGACATGATTGATCGCATCAGCCAGAACAGATTCCGGTACAAAGACCGCTTCTACCTGCTTGCCGAAAGTCAGTCGCAATTCGTCAAGCACCAGCATGGCAACCGGCGAGGAAACAGCAACCCTTATTTTTCCGTCCCGTTCATCCAGCGGCAGTAACAGGTTGCTTCTGGCAAAGGCAAGGGGAATCCTGGCAAGCAGGGCCAAGTCAACCTCATCAGAACTGATCTCGCCCTGGAAACCAACCCCAAGACGGGCGGCACTGTTCTCCAACTCTGCTGGTGTCAGTTTACCGCTCATTGCCCCTTTATCTCCTTGATGACATCAACCGGGCCTTGATTCTTGGCCGCATCTCCAAATTTCATCCGTTGCTCGACATATACCTTGGCCAGATCATCAGCATCCCTGATGATTTGAGGAGTAATAAGGATCATCAGATTGGTCTTCTTGCGGGTCTTTGTGGTCGTCTTAAACAGCCAGCCCAGACCAGGAATATCTCCCAGGAAAGGCACCTTGCTGACATTCACATCCTCAGTATCCTGGATCAGTCCACCGATAACAACCGTCTCCTTGTCCCTGACAACTATGCTGGTTTTGGCCGAACGTTTTGTGGTTACAAGATCCACAGCCTGTCCCTTGTCATTTTTGACCGCCGAAATTTCCTGGTTTATATCCATGCGGATATAGTCACCCTCACTGATCTGGGGTTTGATTTTCAAATTAATGCCGATGTCTTTGCGTTCAACAGAAGTTGTGGTTCCGATGGTACTCTGCGTGGCTGATCCTTGAAAAGGCACATTCTCACCCACATTAATCTCGGCTTCCTTGTTATCGGAGGTCAGGATGTTTGGGGTAGAAAGAATATTCACCAGACCATTTTTATCCAGCGCTTTAAGCACTCCGGTAATATTTACAGGACTGGCAGTAATACTAGGTGTCAGATTGCCTCCAGCCCTCAAAACCGAACCGATACTGGTAAGAGTACCAAGCGGGTCATACAGGCCTGCCACGGTCAGATACTTATTCAGCACTCCGCCGCCAAGAACACCGCTTTGCAAGCCAAGCTCACGCGATTTATCCAGAGTAACTTCAGCAATCAGCACCTGAACAAAAACCTGTTTACTGCGTCGATCCAGTTTTTTTATCACCTGCACCAGGTTGGTATAATCATTTGGTGAAGCCATAATCACAAGTGAGTTTGAACCTTTATCAGGAGTAATGGTTACCTTGCCGCTATCAAATGGTGACGCCTGCGGAGCAGCAATTCCAGGCTGAGCTGTTGCTTGCGCCGAAATGCCCTTAACCACACCGTCCAGTACCTTAGCCATTTCTGTAGCATCGGTATTTTCCAGATAATACACATTGACTTTGCTGCTGGCCTCAGGTGGCGCGACATCCAGCTTGACGACCATTTCACGGACAGCCTTTTTTATTGTGTCATTTCCAAACACCAGCAGAGCATTCAAGCGCAAATCAGCAAGGACACTGCCGGCTGTGCCTCCACCAGCCACGGCGGGCTGCGCTGCGGCCCTGGAATCGCTGCCTGACAGCCATTGCCGGATAGTTGTGGCAACCGTTTCAGCAGATGCATTTTTCAGATAAACAATCTCGATCCCGTCTCGAGTCCGCTCGGTATCAATCGTTTCCAGGATACTCTTCAATTTGCGGATATTCAGTGCAGAATCAACCATCAAAATCAGATTGCCTGGCCCAAATGCTGATAAGTGCCCGTCCTTTGATACCATCGGCTGCAGAAAGGTCAGAGCCTCCTGGGCCTTGATGTTTTCCAGCTTGGTTACTTGGGCGATATAACTTTCATTGACCGGGGCCTGTTCATCCGACGGCAGCAGCTTGAAACCGGACTGTCTTGCTCCGGCAGAAGGGACAATTTTGGCAACCTTGCCGCTCTGGACAACAGTGAATCCCTTCAATTCCAGAACTGATACAAAAACATTGTAGGCTTCTTCAGTCGTCAACTTGGAAGGGGAATAGACCGATATTTTCCCTTTTACCCGGTCGTCCAGGATGAAATTCTTACCGGTCAGGTCACTGATGAACTTGACCATGGTGGAAATATCAACTTCATTGAAATTGAGGACCACCCCTTTACCAGCGGCCTGCACCGGTGAAGACAGCAAGGAAAACGTAAAAAGAAATGTAAAGAGGAACCGCGTCAGATATTGTCTCAAACTTGCCTCCAGTTTAGCCCCTCCACCCTGACGGAGGAGGGTTGGGACGGGGGGAGTCAGCCATGAGCACCTTCTCCCACCCCCTAATCACTCCCGTCAAGGGAGAGGAAAATTATCTAATGTCGTAATTGAATGAAACCGGCTGACCATCCCTGATCATGTCCAGCTTCAAACGGCTCTGCCCTTTCAGGGCAATAAAAGACTGCAGCGCCTTATCCGGTGAATCTATTGCAAAGTCATTTAAACGTAGAACGACGTCACCATTTCTAATTCCAACCATACCAAACACACCACCTGGTTTGACCTCAGAAGCCCGAAACCCCTCGACTTTCCCGTCCTTCTGGCTGGGCAGGAGTCTGGCATCGGTCATAGCCTGGCCGATATTATCCAAAGCTGCATTTAACGCACGCTGATCAATCACAAAATTATTACCACCCAGGTTGGTCACACCGCCAGGCTGGGCCTGCCTTGTCGGAGTTGCTGCTGCAACTGGCGCGGCAACAGACGGCGGTGTCATGGGTGTCAACAATTCAACTTTTTTACCACCTATTTCAATAAAAGCCTGTTCACGGTTAACCTGTACGAGACGGCCGGCATCAAAGACAGATTCACCTAAGCGGAAGACCCTTTCCTCCTGTTTTGCCGTATGCCTTACAAGGGCAAAAGTTTCCCGATATGATCCGGTTGCAGTACCCAGCAGCACCAGTTCGGTCGGTGCTGTAGCAACTGCAGGCTGGCCGGCAGCGGCTTTTACAATCGGTGTCAGTGTACCTTTGGTTGCATTGCCGAAAAGAGCATTACCCAAAATCGGGGTATAAAACGCCAGATCCTCTGTCCTGGATATGGCCGGTGCAGTTGGCTTGGCATCCTTGCCCAGCTTGGAAAGCAAACTCCTGTCCAGCTTGAGAGACAGGCTGTTAGCAATCATCGCCCCCAGGATAGCAAGGATAATAATTGCCAGGAGAGCGTTTATGAAGTCAATGATCCTTGTTTTATTCAACGTTACCACCAATATTTTTTCCCACTCTGAAATAAATTGTAACCAGACACTTTGGATATTTTGTACAAGGGGTTCCAAAGGTGAGGTTTTGAAGCGATACTTCGACATTTTCAATTTCAGCAGTTATCTGCCTGGGAAGACTAACCATAAATCCGGACTCCAGACTCTTCTATAAGGTCGTTAAAGAGAGCCTTTTTTGAGATATCGACAAGATCAACAGGCTTTGACAAATATTTGAACAGCTCTGAATAAAACTTGAAAAACTGCCTCGGATCAAGCCCTTTTACTCCAAGATCGATATCGTGAGCCTCGCAACTTTCATCAAGTGATGAACCAAACACCACCACAGACGCTACATTATACTTTTTCGCACACTGCAGAATAATCACCTTATCTTTTTCAGTAATCATATCGATATCCTATCAGCAGACAAAATTACCATTGGTAGTGATATTACAACCTGATCTCACCGGCAAAAACCTCTACCGCCGCGCCGGTCATGTAGATGCAGCCATCCTCGGCCCACTCCATCTCCAAATCTCCACCGGAAAGATGGTTGATAATACTCTTTTCAGTAAGTCCGTTCAGCACACAAGCGGCCATGACAGCGCTGGAACCGGTACCGCAGGCCAAAGTTTCTCCTGCACCGCGCTCCCAGGTCCGCTGGCGGACTTCTGAGCGTGAATAGATCTGGACAAACTCCACATTTGTACGGCGCGGGAACAGTTCATGATTCTCAATCAACGGGCCATAGGTTGTAACCGGAAAATTTTCCACATCATCTACAAAGATCACGCAGTGAGGATTGCCCATGGATGCGCAGGTAATTTTGAAGGTGCGATCCAGAATAGTCAGCTCTTCCGAGACAACTTTGGCAGAGGCATCACCGGCCATGGGAATTTCAGCGCGTGACAGACGGGGAGCACCCATATTGACACGGACTTTCACAATCTTGCCGTCATCGCCGCTGACAAGTTGAAGTGTCAGGATACCGGCACCGGTTTCGGCTGTAATTTCCTTTTTTGTGACAATACCATGGTCATAAGCATACTTGGCCACGCAGCGGATACCGTTGCCGCACATTTCCGATTCCGAACCGTCCGAATTAAACATCCGCATACGCACATCAGCCTTTTCGGAAGGCATAATCAGGATCAACCCGTCCGATCCAATGCCGAAATTGCGGTTTGAAACCTGTATCGCTACCTGCTGAGGATTTTCAACCGTTTCCTCAAAGCAGTTTACATAAACATAGTCATTCCCAGCGCCCTGCATCTTTGTAAATTTCATTGCATTTCATCCCCTTTAATATAAATTCCGGACTTGTTAACATAGCAAATAAGAACTACAGCAACAAGCGGAAATAACTGCTGTTGCGGAAGCAAAACTGATCTTGATGGATTTGATTGTATATTGCTGGAAATAGCCTGCTTTTGGGGGAATGTACTGCAGATATTTCTAATTACAGGACAGCCGACTTTACTCCATGCGGCGGATGATCTGGCCGGTCTCTTCATCAACTGTTATTACAAGTGTCTTGCCGTCGCTGGGCTTTAACTTCTTTTCAGCAGCTTTCTGTTTTTGCCGTTCCTGTTCCTGCTGTTCATGAATGGCCTTGGAAGCCGCCTTGCGCTTTGCCAGAGGATCTTTGGCTTCCAGGTCTTTTTCCCAGACAACCTTGTACTGTTTGCGATACTTCTGAGGAATACTTTCCAGGTCATCAGTAATGACTACCACACCGCTACTGTCTTTATAGTTATAAAAAGTGGCATTCGCGTCAGAGACTGCCAACATAATTATTCCGACCAGCAAAATCATTATTTTCATGATTCACCTACCCACTCAAATCTTGGCACTTCACTGCCTTCCACCTGCACCGTCTCCAAAAACATCACCATGGGCCTGACCCACATTGATTGATCGCCATAAAGCTTACGGTACACCACCATCCTCTCTTCCGTCTCGCTATGTCGCGCAACTCCCAGGACGTCATAATGGTTTCCCCTGTAATGCCGGTAACGTCCAAGCCGGACGCAGACCTGATCAGACATAATACTCCACACTATTTATTGACGTGATTATTTTGGCAACAGACCATCAAGGTGTTTTTGTAACATATCAGGTCACTGGGAATAAAGACATTTAATGTAACAATTGAGTTATTGAATATGATGAAAAGATCCAGATATGAAATATCGCAAACGGCTTGATTAATTCACAAAAAAATCCGTATACTCTAAACCATAAATTTTCATCTACAGGAGTGTTTAAATATGATCAAATCGTTCCAGGGCACAAATCCAAAAATAGATAGCAGTGCCTTTATCGCTGAAACAGCAGTAATTATCGGTGCTGTGGAAATCGGAGAAAAGAGCAGTATCTGGTACAATTGCGTACTGCGTGGAGACGTTAATTTCATCCGTATTGGAGCCCGCAGCAATATTCAGGATCTCAGCATGCTGCATGTCACTCACAAGGAAGGCCCGGAAGACCCGGGAGCACCGTTGATCGTGGGTAACGATGTCACTGTAGGACACAGTGTTACGCTGCATGGCTGCACGCTTCAGGACGGATGTTTTATCGGCATGCAGGCCATGGTGATGGACAAGGCGGTTATTGGCGAGGGCGCTTTGGTTGGCGCAAGGGCACTAGTCACCGAAGGCACTTATGTAACTCCGCATACACTCTGGATTGGCGCCCCTGCCAGATACAAACGGGACCTGACCACCGAAGAAATCGCCAGGTTGAAGAAGTCACCACAGAATTATGTAAAATATGCCGAGGAATTTATCGCTGACGAGGTGTTTCTCAACAGGGCTGAGCTGCCATAAACTCTCGACTTTAAGATGTTTTCTGATAACATGCCTATTGAAGGCAGAATTATCGATCTGCAAATGCAACCAACCGTTCCGGACGGCAAGATGACAGAGCACCACAAACAATTAATTGCCTGCCACGAATGTGACCTGCTCCTGCGTGAGATTGACCTCAAATCCGGCCATGCAGCTGTGTGCCCACGATGCGGTGCCACATTGTATCGAAAAACCACCGAAAGCCTCAGCCGTACACTGGCTATCTGCCTTGCTGCGGTGCTATTTTTTCTGTTCGCCAACATATATCCAATTCTCGGCATAGAATCCAGAGGCAACGGCAATGCCACAAATCTTTATGGTGCGGTCAGCTCTCTATGGGACCAGGAGATGCACTTCATCTCGCTGCTTGTCTTTGTAACCGCCATTGTTGTGCCTGCTCTGGAACTTTCCATGCTGATCTATCTGCTACTGCCGCTGAAACTCGGACAGGTTCCGCCGGGACTGGCACTGATCATGCGTTTTTTGCAGCATATCGAACCATGGGGAATGGTAGAGGTGTTCATGCTCGGCATCCTGGTTGCCCTGGTAAAGCTGACCGATAACTTCAGCATCATCCCTGGAGTTGCACTATGGTCTTACGCTGGAGTAACATTTCTGATGGCCGCTGTGGCAACAACTTTCAATCCGCGTGATGTGTGGGCACGACTGGATTGGCATTATGAAAAAAATAAATCCGCATGAGCTACAGAGCCTATTCAACCACTGCAGCCAGCCAGGGGCTATGCTCCTGTCATGTCTGCGGACTGATTTCAAGGTATGACGGACGCACAAAAACAGCATACTGCCCGCGCTGCAATAGCAGACTCAGCATGCGTAAACATCAAAGCATCCAGCAGTGCTGGGCATTGTTGATTGCCGCCTACATACTCTATCTCCCGGCAAATCTGATGATTATCATGGAAACCGGTTCTCTGATAAGCTATCGAAAAGACACCATTCTTAGCGGGGTGGTTCACCTCTGGCAGACCGGTTCCATGTTTATTTCAGCCATCGTATTTGTGGCCAG
>Ga0105044_10001638_pt1 | contig 30188 bp, 21 predicted proteins | sample MAT01_FD_78092 | JGI IMG/M metagenome (GOLD analysis project Ga0105044, IMG submission 78092) | Freshwater microbial communities from Lake Fryxell liftoff mats and glacier meltwater in Antarctica - MAT-01 | ecosystem: Environmental > Aquatic > Freshwater > Ice > Liftoff microbial mat | place...
GTGGCCGACGGGTTCTCGACACCCGATCGCAAGCGCTACGTGGCCGGTTCGCTCGGCCCGGGCACCAAGGCCCCGTCCCTCAGCCAGATCCGCTTCGCCGAGCTCCGAGACCACTACCAAGTGGCCGCCGAGGCCCTGCTCGAGGGCGGGGTCGACCTGTTCATCCTCGAGACCCACTTCGACCTCCTGGCCGTGAAGGCATCGGTCATCGGCGTGCGCCGGGCCATGGCCAAGATCGGCCGCCAGGTGCCGATCCAGTGCCAGGTCACCATGGAGCTCACCGGGCGCATGCTCGTCGGCACCGAGATCAGCGCAGCGCTCGCCGCCATCGACCCGCTGAAGGTCGACATCATCGGCCTCAACTGCGCCACGGGCCCCACCGAGATGAGCGAGCACATCCGCCACCTCAGCCAACACAGCCGAGTGCCGATCGCCGTGCTCCCCAACGCCGGCCTGCCCAGTGTGGTCGACGGCAAGATGCACTACGACCTCACGCCCGAGCAGATGGAGACGCACCAGCGCCGCTTCGTCGAAGAACTCGGCGTACAGGTCATCGGCGGCTGCTGCGGAACCACGCCGGAGTTCATCAAGCTGCTCGCCGACATGGCGCCCAACCTCACACCAGCCGCCCGCACCATCGATCACGAGCCATCGGTTGCGTCGATCTACTCGGCCGTTCCGCTCAAGCAGGACCTCTCGGCGCTGATGATCGGCGAGCGCACCAACGCCAACGGCTCCAAGAAGTTTCGCGAGGCACTGCTCGACGCCGACTACGACACGTGCACAGCAATGGCCACGGAGCAGATCAAGAGCGGAGCCCACGTCCTCGACGTCTGCGTGGACTATGTGGGACGCGATGGCACCGCCGACATGGACGAGATCGCCAGCCGCTTCGCCACCCAGGCCAACGCGCCCTTGGTGCTGGACTCCACCGAGCCCGAGGTCGTCGAGGCCGGCCTCCAGTGGATCGGGGGCCGGGCCATCTTGAACTCGGCCAACCTCGAGGACGGCTTTGCCGACGGCTCACGGCTGGACCGGATGTTCAAGCTGGCGAAGGAGTACGGCGCGGCGGTCATCTGCCTCTGCATCGACGAAGAGGGCCAGGCCCGTACCGCCGAGTGGAAGGTCCGCGTCGCCAAGCGCATTGCGGACCTGGCTCGCGACACCTACGGGCTCGAGAACGAGGACCTGATCTTCGACGCCCTCACCTTCCCCCTCTCCACCGGCGACGATGACCTGCGCCGCGACGCCATCGAGACGATGGAGGCCATCGCTGCCATCAAGCGAGAGATCCCGGGCTGCTTCACCACGCTCGGCCTATCCAACGTGAGCTTCGGTCTCTCGCCCGCCTCTCGCCACGTACTCAACAGCGTGTTCATGCACGAGTGCCAACAAGTCGGCCTCGACAGCGCCATCGTGCATGCCTCCAAGATCATGCCGCTCAGCAAGATCCCCACCGAGCAGCGCGACGTGGCGCTCGACCTCATCTACGACCGGCGCGGCAGCGCCGGGACCTTGTCGGACGGCGACGAGTCCTACGACCCGCTGGCCAAGTTCCTCGACGTCTTCTCGGACGTCAAGGTGGCCGAGGTCGCCAAGGTCGACAAGACCGACTGGCCGATCGGCAAGATCCTCCACCACCGCATCATCGACGGCGAGCGAGAGAACCTGACCCTCGACCTCGACCGGGCCATGGCCGAGGGCATCACCCCGCTCGACATCATCAACGAGCACCTCCTCGGCGGCATGAAGGTCGTCGGTGAGCTGTTCGGCTCCGGCGAGATGCAGCTTCCGTTCGTGCTGCAGAGCGCCGAGACCATGAAGGCCTCGGTCGCTCACCTCGAGCCGTTCATGGAGAAGGCAGTCGATGGGGTCGACTCCTCGAAGGGCCGCATTGTGCTCGCCACCGTCAAGGGCGACGTGCACGACATCGGCAAGAACCTGGTCGACATCATCCTCACCAACAATGGCTACGAGGTCCACAACATCGGCATCAAGATCTCGATCTCCCAGATGATCGAGAAGGCCATCGAGGTCAACGCCCACGCCATCGGCATGAGCGGCCTGCTGGTGAAGAGCACGTTGATCATGCGTGACAACCTCGAAGAGCTCAACGCCCGTGAGCTGAGCGACATCCCGGTGCTGCTCGGCGGGGCCGCGCTGACCCGCAGCTACGTCGAGCGCGACCTGCGCGGCGTGTACGAGGGTCGGCTGTTCTACGGCAAGGATGCCTTCGAGGGCCTCCGGGTCATGGACCAGCTCGGTGAGATCCGCCGGGACCCGGCGAAGGACGATCCGGACTGGGGCATCGTCCCATCGGAGTCCACCGTGCGTGCCCGCACCGGCATCGAGAAGCGAGACACTTCAGACATCGAGCTGCCCGACCGCTCCCCCGCGGTCGAGGCAGACAACCCCATCTACGTGCCGCCCTTCACGGGCAGCCGCATCATCAAGGGCGTCCCGCTCGACGACATCGCCGCCTACATCAACGAGACGGCCCTGTTCCGCAACCAGTGGGGCTTCCGCCCCGAAGATGGTGAGAGCGACGATGAGTTCAAGGCGCGTCTGCGCCCCGAGTTCCGCGACCTGCTGGCAAAAACCCGCGCCGACGGCCTGCTCATCCCGCAGGTGGTGTACGGCTACTACGCATGCAACGGTGACGGCACCGACATCGTGATCTGGGAGGACGAAAGCCGCCAGACCGAGCTCACCCGCTTCCCGTTCCCCCGGTCGGTCCGCGAGCCGCACTTGTGCATCGCCGACTTCTTCCGGCCGCTCACCGTCGATGGCGAGCGCAATCCCGACATCGACTACGTGGCGTTCATGATCGTCACCATGGGCGAGCGCGTGTCCGAGCGCACGGCCGAGTTGTTCAAGGCCGACCGGTACCAGGACTACCTCATGCTCCACGGCATCGGGGTCGAGATGGCCGAGGCCCTCGCCGAGTTGTGGCACCGGCGCATCCGCGAGGAGATGGGCTTTGCCGAGGAGGACGCCCCGGCCACGGCGGGGCTGTTCCGCCAGCAGTATCGCGGCGGGCGCTATTCCTGGGGCTACCCGGCCTGCCCGGACCTCGAGGACAACGAGCGGGTGGCCAAGCTGCTCGAGGCCGAGCGCATCGGCATCGAGGTCAACGAGGAGACGGGCTTCCAGTTCCAGCCTGAGCAGTCCACCAGCGCCATCATCTGCCACCACCCGAAGGCCAAGTACTTCGTGGCCTAGCCACGGCAGCGACGGGTTCAGCTACTGGACCCAGGTCGCCCCGTTGGCCTGCAGGTGCGCCAGAGCGGCGCGCGCATCGCGCCCGCGGGCCAGGCGAAAGGTCTCTTCGTCGATGACCATCACCCACAAGTAGGTGACGGGTTCTCCGCGGCGCATCAGACCGCCCAGGTAAGGCATGGGGAACTGGCTGGTCCCCGGAGGGGCTGCGGTGAGCAGCACCGCGGCCTTGTTCGCGCCGAACAGCGGGTAGTGGCCCGCCGACCCGCCGATGGTGTGGCCCTCGCCGAGCCAGGTGCAACGACCGAAGGGAATCGTGGCCAACGAGTTGAGCAGTTCGGCCCCGGCTTGGTCGGGCACGGAGCGGGCGATGGCCAGCTCGATGCGACCAGCGGTTTCGGGTGCATCGACGTACTGCTCGACGCCAGCCATGCGCTGCGCAGAGAGACCAGTCGTTGCCGTCACCCAGACCGGCAGCTCGCCAACGCGGTGGCGGGTGGCGATGAGCTCCGGGAACCGGGAGGACCCGAGCGTCCACGCCGCTTCTTGCGGACCGGTCTGCGCTTCGAGGTGGGCCAAACCACTGGCGCGAACCCCGGGCCAGGCGCTGCCGGTGCGCCACGTCCAGAAGTCTCGTGACTCGGCCACCTTTGCTTCGAGGGCAGCGTTGGCGTCGCGGGTGAGCTCCCAGGCCAACCCGGTGCGGCCACGGGCATAACGGGCATAGCCATAGAATTCGCTGCGACCGGCCCACCCGGGGATCGCCGCCAGCACGCCCTCGGCATCAACCACCGCCACCGAGTCGCCCTCCTCGAACCAGACGAGGCTCATGGCCCGCCCGAGATCGGGGCACCCCTCGGGAAACCGCGTACCACCTGCTCCCATGCGAGGTGGCGTTCCCGGAGGCGCCTCGACTGATTGGTTGGTAGGCGCTGGCGCGTAGTTCGCCACCCAAACCGCCGAGGTGGTGGCAGGCGTGGGGCCGGCGAGGTCCTCGAGGTAGAGGTAGAGGTCGCCCTCGCCGCGCAGGAGCGACGCACGGCGGGTGCTGTATGGGCTGGTCTCTTGAAGCAGGAGCTCGGGCACGACGGTCTCCGGAGTGGGCGGTGCAGGTCAACCATCGGCGGAAGTCGCCGATCCTCAAGCCAGCATGGCTCAGGCGAGCACTGCCCGGGCCACGAGGTCGGTGCCGAACGCCGTCAGGATCGCCAAGTAGAGCAGGCCGGTGGCGGCCATGACGGCCGCGTACTGCCGCTCCCGAAGGGCGGCGCGGGTGACGAGCAACAGCCCGAGGGTCGTGATGGCGCACGTCACCCACATCCAGCCCAAGATGCCGCCGTACTCGTCGTCGATGGTCCCGTTCAGCACCGAGATCATCCCGACCGGGATGAGGAGGACCGCAACCTCGAATGGCCACAGCCATCCGGTCCAGCGCACCAACTCGAGCAGCGGACCACGCGCCAGCCCCGGCTGCACGAGGTACCAGTGTCCAAGCAGCATGGCGTCGGTGATGGCACCCAAGAAGGCGGCGCCCACCACAAGGCGCAGCACCGAGAGCCACGCCGGTGATCCCGCATCGATGCCTGCGGCTATCAGGCCCACCAACCCGAAGACCGGGGCTATCAGGTCAAGGGTTGGCGGGAACTCGACAGCGTCCTTGTCGAAGCGCTGCTCGTCGCGATCGATGCCAGTCATCGCCGCCACCCGCGCGGATCGACGCTCCACCACCTCGCGCTGGCCCGCCACGCCCGCGCCCTTTCGCTGCACCGACACCACGAGCGCAACCACTGAGGCAATCACGACCCCCACCGCCGCGAGGTCGCGGATGAGTACCGGCCCGAGCGCATGGCTGACCACCAGAGAGGCCAGGGCCAAGAGCCCGAACGTGGACCGCATGAGCCATCCGTATCCGAGGCCGACCTCGCGCCCACGCGTGGTGACCCAGGTGAAGAGCAGTCCACCAGTCGCCCACTGGAGCAGGAACGAAGCGGCATCGAGACGGATCATGGCAAGGGGGAGGGTACGGACCTTGCCCAGGGCCGGGCCACTCGGCAGCTACCGTCATCGCCCATGACCGAACCCGATGAGCGCCCGCACGCCCTCCTCGTGGGTTCGGCCGGCGGCCACCTTGCCCAGCTCATCCGCCTGCAACCGTGGTGGGAGTCAGGCACACGAACCTGGGTGACCTTCGATAAGCCCGACGCAAGATCACTCCTTGCCGACGAAGAAGTGATCTGGGCGTTCCACCCCACCACTCGCAACGTCGGGAACCTGCTGCGCAACGCCGTGCTGGCGGTCCGTCATGTCCGCAGGGTCAGACCCGACATCGTGATCTCGACCGGTGCAGCGGTAGCCGTCCCGTTCTTCATCGTCGCTCGAGTACTGCGGATCCCCACCGTGTACGTCGAGGTGTTCGATCGGATCGACTCTCCCACCCTCACCGGCCGCATCTGCCGACCCATCGCCACCCGGTTCTGCGTGCAGTGGCCCGAGCAGCAAGCGCACTATCCCGGGAGCATCGTGATCGGACCGCTCCTGTGAGCCCCATCGGTCCTCGGATCCTCGTCACCGTGGGCACCGACCACCACCGGTTCGATCGGCTCATCGGCTGGATCGACCACTGGGCCGCCCGCCACCCTGATGCCGACCTCATCGTGCAGCACGGCACCGCGTCGCCGCCCGCCCACGGCACCGCCGTCGTGATGTTGGGCTACGACGACCTCGTGGCCGAGATGCAACGAGCTGATGTCGTGGTGGCGCAGGGGGGACCAGCCACGATCATGGACGCTCGATCCGTCGGTCAACGTCCGATCGTGATCCCCCGGCGCGGCCACCTTCACGAAGTGGTCGATGACCACCAGGTGGCTTTCACCGAATGGATGGCCGCCAAAGCGCTGGTCTGGCTCGCCACCGAGGAGGGGGGGCTGCACACGCTGATCGATGCCGCGCTGGCCGATCCAACGCTCGTGCGCATCCCACCCGAACGGGGTGCGGCGGCCGACACCATCACCGCCTTTCGCGCGGTGGTCGATCCCCTCACGAACGAGCGGGCCAGCCGACGGTCCTGGCGCCGGCGGTCTCCCGCCGGGCCAGGATGAAGTCGCACGCCCCCACAGAGCGAACTGCAGCTGTCAGGAAGCGGCGCTCATCGCCCGACGGCGCACGGCAAGGGTGCCAACACCGAGGGCGAGCACTGATCCACCAATCACGGCCAGCGTGACGTCGGATCCAGTGATGGCCAAGCGGGTGCGCACCGGCGCCACCCGAACGGCGGTGGTCACCTGCTTTTTGGCCGGCGGTGGCGTGGCAACCACGGTCGTGGGCGGCGGCGAGGTGTAGTCCGGGTTGTCGAGCGCTCCCGCTGGTGCGCCGATCAGCGCCAGGCTGGCAGCGATCGTGACGGCAGTCAGGGCAAGGATCCGGCGCAGGGACATGTTCACCACCCTATGCGGTTGCCAGCGAACCGTCAACACGCTGCGTGAGGCTCGGTGGTGGCGGGGCCTCACTCCCCCGCAAGTGCGACCACCCGCCGCCGGTCACGCTCGATCTCCGTCCCATCGACCGTCCAGCGAGCGCGGGGGATGCGAGCCGACGGCTCGATCACGATGGCCGAGAGGTTGGCCGGCAGGCGAGCCGTGACGGTGACGGTGACCTGGGCTCCCGCAGCAACGGTGACCTCGGCGCCCACCACCACCGTGGGGCCGTCGCCGCCCGCCAAGAAGGTGCGTCCCCCTTCCAGCACCACCTGCGTGGAGCCGGCGGGAAGGTTGACGACCACCAGCGCCCGATGGTCACCTGCCTCCAGTCCGTCGATGTTGGGGCCGGCCACGTAGGCGGGGCCGCTCCCGTCCGCCTCGTTGCGCACGACGTAGGTGATGGTGACACGGCGGTCGCCATCGCCACCCGGGACCGACACGAGGTCCGCTTCCGTCTCGATCCACGAGTCGAGCTTGTTCGCGCTGCGATTGATCAGGCCGATCGACACCGACCGTTCGTCGAGGTGTCCGTCAGCGCCCACATCTGCCCAGGTCTTCTGGAGCGCCGGGTCGCTCGACCAGATGAGGAGGTGGCGACCCTGGACCGCATCGGCCAGTTCCGTGGCCAGGTCTGCCAACTCCCACTCGCCTGCCTCAAGGCGATCGAACACCGCTCGGGCGACCTCGCCGACCTGGTCTCGGCGTACGTCTTGATCGTCCCCGAAGCGCTGGTACTGCTGGCGAAGCAACTCACCCCGAACGGTGTCGGACGTGTACTCGACGCCATCGACCTCGACCGGACCAACGACACGGAGCAGGCTCCGCAGCCCGTCGACATCAATCGAAATCACGCCACCCACGTCGCTGGCACCTGGCACTTCGGCCCACGTGCGCGCGGCGAGCTGGGCACTCTGTGGGAAGTTCGCGGTCAGCCCGAGCTGGCGGAAGTCGCGCCCAGGTTCGAGCCAAGGCCAGTTACGCGCCAGATCGCCCTCGGCCGCAACGGCGCCGGCGCGAAGCACGAGGTCGGCCGTGGGGCGCACGTCGCCCATGGCCAGGTCGCCCTGTGAGAACGCGAGCTCAGCAGCCGACAGGAACATCCCAGACCCGTTGCGCATCTCGGCGTTGTTGGCCCCCAGGATCAGGTACGGGTCCGGACCATCGAGAAGCGACGCCAAGGCCAGGCTGGTCCGCTCGAGGCTGCCTGCCGCTCTGGCTGCGTCGTCGCGCTGGGTGGCGAGCTCGGCGATGGCATCGCCGAGCGGAGCGAAGAGGGACTCGGGGGAGCCAGGGTCGAGCCGGGCCAGCGCCTCTTGGGCCTGGCCGGCGGTGGCGGCCAGGTCGCGCAAGGTCTGAACTCGCGCTGGACCGTCATCGGTGGGCCGATCTGCGAGGTCGTCGAGGTCGTCGAGCGCATCGGCGGCGGCGGCGGTGCCCACCGATGCCCCCTCGACCAACCGATCCGCAGCCCGCACATGGCGGCCAACCACAGGAAGGATTCGCAACGGTGCCAGCACCGGACTCGAGAGGTTGTGGTCAGCGTCGTCGAAGTGCCTGCCCGCTCGATCGAGCCCAGAACGGGCCGTCGGGTCGACGAGCGTGGCGATCGATGCATCGCGCCGCACGGCCCGGAGTTCCCGGGCCCCCGACGCCACATCGGACCGCGCGTCGAGCACCAGCCACCCACACACCAGGACCCAGAGCGAGACCAGGCCAACGCTCAACGTGACGACGATCCGTCGTCGAGCCCAGTTCCGCATGTACGCGAATCGTAGAGCCTCGTGCCGATAGGAGCGCCGCCGCCCGTTCGCCATCCGCCCACCACCATTGGTGACCAATAGTGCCTGTTCCCCGACTTCTCGCTACGCTGCGTGACCATGCTTGAGCGGATCGACACCGATACCGATCAGGCGCCCGTTCCTCTGGCCCCCGCCAACGAGCGCCACTCTGGTGCTGGCGACCCATCGCACGCGGGAGCCATCGCGGCCGCTCGTCCTGGCTCGTCGAGGCCCAAGCTGCTCCTCATGGCCGCCGATGTGCTCGCCATCGTCACCTTCACCACCGCGGCCACCGTCTTGGTGGACCAATGGGACCTGGGGCCGCGCCAAGCGGCCCACCAGCTCTGGTGGACGTCGATCGCCACGATCCCGGCCTGGCTCGCCATCTTCGCCAATCAGCGCCTCTACAACACTCGCTTCATCGGCCGTCGCATCGACGAGTTCCGCCGCGTGGTCAACGCATCCTTCGTCGGCACGCTCACGGTTGCTGTTGCGGCAAACGTCGTGGGGATCCTTCCCAGTCGAGGGGGTCTCCTCGTGCTCGGGGTCAGCGCCATCACCGTCGTCACCGTCGAACGCGAGATCGCTCGGCGCGTGTTTCTCCGCCTTCGGTCGGCGGGCCAGATGGTGCGCTTCGTCATCATCGCCGGCGCCAACCCCGAGGGCCGCGACATTGCCGCGATGTTGAAGACGGAGCCCTGGCTCGGATATCAAGTGGTTGGCTTCGTCGATGATCACTCGCCCACTCGTGAGCCCGTGCCCGGCGTGCCCATGCTCGGAGGACTGGCCGAGCTGCCCGGCATCTTGCGCGAGTACCCCAACGCCAGCGTGATCGTCGCGTCGAGTGCCGTGGAGAGCAGCGTCACCAACCGGTTGGCACGCGACCTTCTCGACCAAGGCGTGCACGTGGAGCTTTCGTCCACGCTTCGCGACATCTCCTCGCAACGGCTCACCGTGCGCCCACTCGGCCGGTTCCCCATCGTGTACGTCGAGCCCGTCACCCGCGGCGGGTGGCGAGCCTGGGCCAAGCGATCGTTCGACGTGGTCGGCGCCAGCGTCGGATTGCTCCTCACCTCCCCGATCCTCATGGTGGCGGCCATCGCCGTTCGCCTCGACTCAAAGGGGCCGGTGCTGTTCCGCCAGATCCGCGTGGGACGCGACTCCGAGCCGTTTCCTGTGCTGAAGATCCGCACGATGGTGGCCGATGCCGAGGATCGACTTGCCGATCTCCGAGAGCTCAACGAAGCCGACGGCCCGCTGTTCAAGATGGCCGATGACCCGCGGATCACCCGGGTCGGCAAGTTCCTCCGGGTCACGTCCCTCGACGAATTGCCCCAGTTCTGGAACGTGCTGCGCGGCAACATGAGCCTGGTCGGACCGCGGCCCGCCCTCCCGCACGAGACCGAGGAGTGGGACGCGCTCCTGGCCCAACGACTGCGCGTCAAGCCGGGCATCACCGGTATGTGGCAGGTGAGCGGTCGATCAGACAGCAGCTTCGAGGACTACACCCGCCTCGACCTCTACTACGTCGACAACTGGTCGCTGGCCACGGACTTGGCCATCTTGGCCAAGACGATCCCGGTGGTTGCGTTGCGCAGGGGCGCCAAGTAGCGGAACCGCTCAGCCGTCGACGACGACGAGCGAGTGGTCGGCACGGTTGAGCGGGTCCGGGCCTTCATGAGCCGCCACCACGATGTCTTCGAGGCGCATCCCCCACGCTCCCGCGGTGTAGATCCCCGGCTCGACGCTGAAGGCGTGGCCGGCCAGCAGCGAGGTGGTGTTGCCGGCGACCACGTACGGGTCCTCGTGCTCCTCGACGCCGATGCCGTGACCCGTTCGGTGCATGAACCGAGGACCGAAACCGGCGTCGGTGATGATTCGGCGGGCGACGGCATCCACCTCCTCGCACGGGGTGCCGACGGTGGCCGATGCCACCGCAGCCTGCTGGGCCTCGAGCAACACGGCGTACGCATCGGCCACCTCAGCCGATGGCTCGCCGATGGAGACGCACCGGGTGATGTCGGAGCAGTAGCCGGTGCCGTCAGGCGCAGCCATGGTCCCGCCGAAGTCGCACAGCACGACCTCCCCGGCTCGAATGACACGGCTCGCGGGCTCATGGTGGGGGCTGGCGGCGTTCTCGCCCGCAGCGACGATGGCGAAGTTCACGCGGTGGTGACCCTCCACGATGAGGCGGCGCCCGATGTCCGCGGAGACCTCGGCCTCGGTGCGGCCCGCCAGAGCGATCTCGCCACCTTGGAGCTGCGCGGCCACGCGGTCGGCGGCAGCGGCAGCTCGACGCAGGGCGGCCACCTCGTCGGCAGACTTCACCGCCCGGATGGGCCCCGTGATATCGCTTGCCTTTCGCCACTGGGCTTGAGGCAGGTGTGTCTGGAGGTCGACAACGAACCGGGCCCAGGTCTTGTCGCCCACGGCCAACTGCTGGGCGCCGCCGACCAACCTGGCCACGATGGCGATGGGATCCTCCGCCTCACCCCAAGCATGTAGGCGGAACAGGCCCGGATTTTCAACCACTCGGGGCGCCTCCAGCGCGGGGACGACCAACGTGGCGTCGCCGTCTCGCGGCACCACCAACATGGTGAGGCGTTCGAGCGGCATGGCTTCGTAACCCGTCAGCCACGGGAGATCGGGTCCTACCGACAGGAGCAGGACCTCCGTGCCCATATCGACCATCGCCGACCTCACCCGATCAAGGCGTTCTGATCCCATGACCCGAGGCTACGGGGCCGCAGCTACCGCGCGAGCAGGTGTGCGCAGATCAGGGAAGGCCCGCGTGGGGAACCTCGACCTCAACGGTGAACAGAACGGCCTCGCGAGCCACCGCTCGGTTGTGCTCGAAGAAGTCGGGCGCGCTGCAGATCAACAGCGTGGTGCCATCGGCACCGCCGAGCGCGCAGGCGTAGACGCCGAGATCGCCCGGTACCCGGATCTCGTCGACGATCTCCCCGCCTGGGGCCACCCGAACACACCGGTTGGCCAGCGCATCCGCCGTCCAGAGGTGACCGTCGGCGTCAAGGGTGCAACCGTCGGGGGCCACGATGATTTGGGGCAACCCTTCGGCGAAGGTCTCGGCGACAGGCACCCTGCCGAACTCGGCCCAGATGCGTCGATCGGTGAGAGTGCCATCGTCGGCGATGGTGAACGCGGTGTACCGGTTGCCCGTCGTCTCGCCCACGATCAGCGTCTCGCCGTCGGGCGTGATGACCGTGCCGTTGGGGAAGTGCAGGTCCTCGGCGGCCACGGCAACGGTCCCATCCGGATCGACGCGCACGAGGTTGGCTGTCGCCGGCGTCCCGCCGCCCATCAGGTCGAACCCGAAGTTGCCGACGTAGGTGTGGCCCTGCGCGTCGGTCACCAGGTCGTTGAGGTGCCCGCCCACCAGCCCGCTCAGATCGGCGAGCGTCGACAGCTCGCCATTTGCGAACCGCAGCACCCGGTGGTCCTTCATGGACGAGATCACCATCGATCCATCGGGTAGCCACCCCAAGCCCGACGGCTGTGCCGCGACCTCGACCACGACCGTCTCGGTGCCATCTGTCGCCACTCGCGACACCTGGTGTCGGTAGAAGTCCGACACCCACCAGGTGCCGTCGTGCCATCGCGGCCCCTCGAAGAACCCGCCGCCCTCGAACAACGTGGACACGTTCCGTTCAGCCATGGCCCGGACCGTATCGGTGTCGGTCACCCAGTGCTGGCAGACCGTGGACCGTCAACCGAGGGCGACCGGAACCACCGTCTCGACGTCGGCTGCGTCGGCCGCCTCTCGAGCGTGATAGCTGCTGCGCGTGAGCGGCCCGGACTCCACGTGGCTGATTCCCAGGGCCTCGCCGATGCGCTTGAGCTCAGCGAACTCGGCGGGCGTGACCCACCGCGCCACCGGGAGGTGATTGGTGGTGGGCCGCAGGTACTGGCCGATGGTGACGATATCAACGCCAACGCCGCGCAGGTCGATCAGGGTGGCCACCAACTCGTCGAACGTCTCACCCATGCCCACGATGATGCTGCTCTTGGTGGTGAGCCCCGCTGCCTTGGCTCGCGCCAGCACCGCCAGGCTGCGCGCATAGCCAGCCGAGGGACGCACGGCGCGCTGGAGCCGCGCAACGGTCTCGATGTTGTGATTGAGGACCTCGGGCCGAGCGTCGAAGATGATGTCGAGGCTGGCCGGGTCGCCCTTGCAGTCCGAGATCAGCGTCTCGAGCTGTACGCCCGGCGTGCGGCTGCGGATGGCTCCGATGGTGGCCGCGAACTGACCCGCTCCCCCATCGGCCAGGTCGTCTCGGGCCACGGTGGTGAGAACGGCATAGCGCAGACCCATCTGCTCGACCGCCTCAGCCACTCGCTCGGGCTCACCTGCGTCGGCGGGATCGGGGTGGCGGGTGTCGACCAGGCAGAACCCACACGCCCGGGTACATCGCTCGCCGTTGATCATGAAGGTGGCGGTACCGTCGCTCCAGCACTCGGAGATGTTGGGGCAGCCCGCCTCCTCGCACACCGTGACCAGGTTCAGGTCGCGCATGGTGCGCTTCAGCTCCAAGTACTCCGGCCCGAAGTTGGCCTTGGCCCGCATCCACTCGGGCTTGCGCTCAGCGATATCGACGCCCGCTCCCACCCCGGCCTGGGCGAGGCGACCAAGGAGCCGGACCGACGTGCCCTCCGGCTTGGCGGCGGGCGACGTTGCGGGCCGGGGTACGTCGCCCGGCCCCGCGCCAAGCGAGAACGGCGCCAGGTCGGCCTCGCGGTGGCGCCACACCACGTCGTGGCGATCCGTGCCGCCGGCTCCCCAACGGTCGGCAGCCCGGGCGACCACGGCGTCCACCACCTCGGCCATCGATGCATCGATGCCCTCGGCGCGCAGCGACGTGACCGCCTTGTCGGGGATGCCGCACGGAACGATATGGGTGAACATGGCCATGTTCGGGTCGACGTTGAGCCCGAAGCCGTGCAGGGTCTTTCCCTTGCTGACCCGAATGCCGATGGCGCAGATCTTGCGCGGCGCGTCGGTCTCGACCCCGACCCACACGCCTGGGTAGCCAGGGAGCCGGTCGGCCTGCAGGCCGAGGTCGCCGAGCGAGTCGATGATGAGCTGCTCCACCGATGCCACGTACGCGGCAGTGTCGGGCTTGTCGCCGCCACCCTTCCCCGGCAGGTGAAGGACGGGGTAGCCCACGAGGTGGCCGGGTCCGTGGTAGGTGACGTCGCCCCCTCGGTCGCTCTGCACGAGCTCTGCGCCCACCGATGCCGGATCGCGAAGCACGTGCTCCCGATCGGCATTGACCCCGAGCGTGTACGTGGGTGGGTGCTCCATGAGGAGCAGGTGGTCGTCGGGCGAGGATCGGTGTAGCCCGTGCTGGAGCGCAAGCGCGTCCTGATACCGCACCCGTCCGAGCCAGCGGATGTGGAGAGGGCGGCAGGTCGTCATGGCAAAGCCGTGCCCTACAACTCAGATTCCCAGTTCCGGGTCTCGAGGATCTCTTTGATCCGAGCCAGGAACTGGGCGGCATAGGCGCCGTCGAAAGCGCGATGGTCCCACCCGAGGGTGAGGTTGCCCACCGAGTGGATGGCGATGCTCTCGGCACCGCTGCTGTCGGTGACCACGACGGGGCGACGCTTGATGCCGTCGGTCGAGAGAATCATCACCTGCGGCTGGTTGATGATGGGCAACAAGAAGGCGCTGCCCGTACTCCCGACGTTGGTGATGGTGACGGTGCCACCGGTGATGTCATCAGCAGTCAGCTTCTTGGTGCGGGCCCGATCGGCCAGATCGGCCACGTCGCGCGCCAGGGCGCGGAGGCGACGGTCCTGGGCGTCGTGCACCACGGGAACGATGAGCCCTTCGTGATCGAGGTCAACCGCGACGCCGAGGTTCACGCTTCCGTGCACCACCAACTCGCTCTCCTCCCCCATCGACGCGTTGACGTGGGGATAGTCCTCGAGGGCATCGACCAAGGCCCGCGCAATGAACGGGAGAAAGGTGAGCGAGACGCCCTCTTCCTCCTTGAATACATGCTTGTGCGCTGCCCGTACCCGGCTGATGGACTCATAGTCGACCTCGGTACTCACGTACACGTGGGCGGAGACTCCGAGCGAGCGCACCATGTGTTCAGCGGTGATCTGGCGGATCTTGTTGAGCGGGACGCGTGCGTCGACGCCTGTGGGTGTGGACACACGGGGGGCCACAACAGCGGGTGCGGCGGGTGCAGCGGGTGCGGCGGGTGCCGCGGACGTGCGGATGTGGTCCTCGGCGTCGGCCCGGGTGACGCGGCCACCGATGCCCGTGCCCCTCACCGCGGCAGGGTCGACGCCTGCCTCATCGAGCAGACGGCGAACTACCGGCGAAAGCAGTGCGGGCTCTGCACGGGCTGCGACCGAGGAGCGTGGCGCCGGCGCCTCGGGCTCAGGTGACCCAGGAAGTGGTTCGGGCAGCAATACGGCAGAGGCCTGAACGGGCTCCACCGAGGGCAACGGCTCCGGCAGTGGCTCGTGGTCGGGTGCCGGGGCGTCGGACTCGGGGGCAGCGAAGACCTCGGTCCGAGGCACCTCGGCGTCACCAGGCAACGGCTCGGGAAGTGGCTCGCTGTGGGTCTCCGGAGCGGGCGCTTCGCCATCGCCACCGGGAGCATCGGCCACGACTGCCACGCGGGTCCCCACATCGACGGTGTCGCCCTCTTCGACCAGGATCTCGGTCACGTACCCGGCTACGGGCGATGGCACCTCGGAGTCGACCTTGTCGGTGGACACCTCGAACAATGGCTCGTCCATAGCGATCTCGTCGCCGACCGCCTTGAACCAGCGGGTGATGGTGCCCTCGGTGACGCTTTCGCCCAGTGCGGGAAGCTCGATGTCGGCCATGGCGCCGATCTCCTTGCGGTGGAGTAGATGGTGGATGCCCGGGGTGACTCCCCTGGCACGGTAGCGGGATCGGCGCTAGCTGTTGAGGCTGCGCCCCGTGAGCGACAAGACCGCCTCGCCGAAGCTCTCGGACAAGGACGGGTGAGGCTGGATGAAGTGGGCGATGTCGTCGACGGTGGCCTCCCAGTTCACGGCCAAGTAGCCCTGACCGAGTTGCTCGGTGACCCAGGGGCCAGCCATGTGCACGCCCAAGAGCCGTCCACCGGTGCCGTCTGGCCGCTTCTCGGCAATGACCTTCACCACTCCCTCGGTGTCGCCGATGATCAGCGCCCGGCTGTTGCCACCCCAGCGGTGCTTGCTGGTGACCACCTCGAAGCCCGCGTCGATGGCGGCCTGCTCGGAGTACCCGGCGAAGGCCACCTCGGGCTGGCAGTAGATGCACCAGGCGACGTTGGCATAGTCGACCGGGACTGCCTCTTCGCCGAGCAACTGCTTGACCACGAGGATCGCTTCGGCGTAGCCGACGTGCGCAAGGCCCGGGGTGGCGATGAGGTCGCCGATGGCCCATACACCCGGCAGCGCAGTGCGACACAGCTCATCGACGCGCACGAAGCCGCGCTCATCCACGACCACCCCGGTGCCATCGAGCCCGAGGCTCTCCGACAGCGGGCGGCGCCCGACCGACACGATGACCGCATCGACGTTGAGCGGATCCTGGCCCTCGAGCGAGATGGTGGTGCCCGTCGAGCCAGGGGTGTGGCCCAGCACCTTGGTGCCGACCCGCACGTCGATGCCGCGCCCCTTGAACGAGCGGCGAACGACGTTGACCACGTCTTTGTCGACCCCCGGGAGGATCTGCGGAAGGGCTTCGAGGATCGTCACCTCGCTGCCGAGGTCGCTCAGCATCGAAGCAAACTCGCAGCCGATGGCTCCGCCGCCGATGACGGCCACCTTGCGGGGCAGGTGCTCGAGCTCGAACACCTCGTCGGAGGTGAGCACGATCCGCCCATCGACTTCGAAGCCGGGGATCGTACGAGGCACGGACCCGGCAGCCAGCGCGACCGAATCGCCGGTGATGACCTGCGAGGTGCCGTCGGGGGCGCTCAGACGCACGCTGCGGTCGGCCTGGAGCGTGCCCGTTGCGCCGAACACGGTGACCTTGCGGTGCTTGAGCAGCCCCGACAGCCCGTTGAACAGGGTATCTACGACCTGGCGCTTGCGAGCCATGGTGGTGCCGAACTCGAGCGAGGGCGTCGAGGACTCGACCCCGAACTGTGCGGCATCTGAGACCGTGCGGAACACGTGGGCGGTCTCGAGCAGTTCCTTGGCCGGGATGCAGCCCCGGTGCAGGCAGGTGCCGCCCACCTTGTCCTTCTCGACGACGGCGACGTTGAGCCCCGCAGCGGCGCCGTAGAGCGCTGCGCCGTAACCGGCAGGCCCCCCTCCGATGACGATCAGGTCGAAGTGGGTCTCGGGGGGTACATCGCTCACGGGTGGTCCTCAGGCTGCGCAGCAAGGTCGATCGAAGTTCAGCCTACCGACCAGCGGGGTGGCGCCGACCCGACCGGGACGCCACTGCTTGGATCGCTCCTAGGTGACCTCGACCTCGATCTGGTGGTGGCCCGTTGCGCCGTTGGGGTCGGGGCGCGATCGCTCAGCGGTCTGGGTGACCCCGTCTCCGTCAGTTGCGCGCGCCCGCAGAGTGTGCGGTCCCTTCGGGGCATCCCACCGGTACCACCACTGCACCCAGGTGTCGTCCGACGCGGTGGGGCCGAGCTGTGCCTCCACCCACGGTTCATCGTCGACCTGGACCTCGACAGAACGGATCCCCTTGGTGGGCGCCCACGCGACCCCGGCCACAGCCTGCTCCCCCACCGCAACCGACGAGGTGGCCGGCACATCGATGCGAGAACTCGTCTTGATGGGACCGAGCCTCGACCAGCCTCGGGGGACCCAGAACCCTTGCTCGTCCCAGGTGGTCAGTCGGATCTCCTTGATCCACTTCGTGGCCGACACGTACCCGTAGATGCCGGGCACCACCAGGCGCGCCGGGAACCCGTGCTCAGCGGGCAGCGGGGCGTCGTTCATCCCGACGACCAGCAGCGCATCTCGCCCGTCGAGCGCCGCCTCGACCGGGAAGCCTGCGGTGAACTCATCCACGGACTCGCCCATCACCTGCTCGGCACCCGCTTGGACGCCGGCCTCTTCGAGGAGCTCCTTCAGGGGCACGCCGATCCAGCGCGCCGTGCCCACCAGGTCTCCGCCCACCACGTTCGACACGCAGAGCATGGTGATCGGGACCTCGATCAGATCGCGAGCCAGCAGGTCGTCGTAGGTGAACTCCAGCTCTCGATCGACCATTCCGGTGATCTTGAGCGTCCACGAATCGACATCGACGATGGGGACGCGCAGGGCAGTATCGATCCGGTAGAAGTCATCGGTAGGGGTGACGAACGGGCTGATGCCCTCGACGGCGCGTGCGCCCGTATCGAGGGTGGCTGTGGGCACGTCGATCTTCGGCGTGGCGCGGGGCAGGACCCGACGCACGGTGGATGCCGTGGTGCGCAGCGAATCGCGCACCGATCGGGCCACCAACGTGGTGAAGAGAAGAGCCACAGCGGTGACGCCACCGTTGACCAGAACGGTGCGTCGCGCCAGCGCCGACCCGGCGATCTGGTCGGATTTCGCGGCCGTCGAGATCCCTGCCCAGCGCCGGTGCAAACCGATCGTGACCACGCCGCCGACCAGGGCAGCGACCACGCAACCGACCACCGCGAGTGCCAGCGACGCTTGGGGGTCGGCGGCGGATGCCACGATGCCGACCAGTCCGAAACCGGCGAAGCCTCCGAGCACCAGATTTGGGCGTCGGGCCACCTTCGAGCCGAGAAACGCTCCGATACCGACGGCAATGACGGCGGTGCCGATCTGGAGCGCGGCCTTGTCGTTGGTACCGAACAGGATGACCGCCACCTCCTTGAGCGACGCCGCGAAGCTCTCGAGGAACCGATTGCCGACCGCCTCGGTGACCGACGTACCCGTGGCATCGAAGAGGGCGACCACCGCGAGCGTCACCAGCGACGCGGCCGCTCCGAGCGCGCCCGCAAGGGCATCGGGCCTTCGGGAGGCAACGGCGGGGGCAGGCGAAGTCACTTCACCCACGGTACGGAGCCGACCGCCTGGGAGGACGTATTCCCCACAGGTGGAGCGGCTAGATCATGAGCAGCTGCACGGTGGCGGCCACCAAGATGGCGAGCCCGCACAGCAGGGCGGCAAGGATCAGCTTCCGGGTGCTCATGGAGGAACCATCGTACCGACCGGTGACCGGACCGCCCCAAGGCTCGTGCGACACTGGTCTGCCGGTACCCGCCAGATGCTGTCACCAAGGAGCCCACCCCATGAGAGACGCCCTCGGCGCCCTGGAATCCGTGCTCGTGCTCGGCGGTGGGTCGGAACTAGCTGTGGCGACCGTGAAGAAGCTTGCCCAAGAGCGCACCCGCACGGTCATCTTGGCGGGACGAGACGTGAAGCGCCTCGCGCCGATCGCCGATGACCTTCGCGCCGCCGGCGTGACGACCGTCGAGTTGGTCGGTTTCGATGCCGCGGCCACCGATACCCACGAGGCGATCATCGACAAGGTGTGGGCCAGCCACCCCGACCTCGACCTGGTGCTCCTTGCCTTCGGCGTGCTCGGCAATCAAGACGACTTCGATGACGACCCCAAAGCGGCGGCCGACGCCGCGATCGTCAACTACGTCGGCGGGGTGTCAGCCGGCCTCGCGGTCGCCAAGCACCTCCGTGCGCAGGGTCACGGCACCCTCGCGGTCATCACCTCGGTTGCTGGCGAGCGACCACGCGCCGACAACTTCGTGTACGGATCCACCAAGGCTGGGCTCGACGCGTTCACCCAGGGGCTCGCCGACCGTCTCGAGGGCAGCGGAGCAGCGGTGATGGCCGTGCGTCCTGGGTTCGTGCGTACCGCCATGACCGCCCACCTCCCCGACGGCCCGATGGCCACCACGGCCGATGCCGTCGCCGACGACATCGTGGCCGGCCTGCGTCGCGGTGCCCACACGGTGTGGTCGCCCGCCAAGCTGCGGTACGTGTTTGCCATCTTGGGTGTGCTGCCCCGCCCGATCTGGCGCAAGATCGCTGCACGACGCTGACGCTGATCCGGCAGAATTGGTCCATGACCGACGTTGCCGAGTCCTCGACTGAAGCCCCCGCCGCCAGCTCGCCCACCGGCGGACCGTCCCTGCCGCAGGAGCGGCGGCTCGTCACCGAGATCCCCGGGCCGCGCTCTCGAGCGTTCCAGGAGCGCCGCCTGGCTGCGGTTGCGTCTGGCGTGGGGAGTGGCCTGCCGATCGAGGTCGTGGCGGCCGGCGGTGGGGTCATCGTCGACTCCGATGGCAACTCGTTGATCGATCTCGGCTCGGGCATCGCCGTGGTCAACGTCGGCAACGCCGCGTCGGACGTCGCTGCCGCCGTGGCGACCCAAGCCGCGGCGTTCACCCACACGTGCTTCATGGTCACGCCCTACGCGGGCTACGTCGACGTGTGCGAACAGCTCAACGCGCGCACGCCTGGCGATCACCCCAAGAAGTCGGCGCTGTTCAACTCGGGCGCAGAGGCGGTCGAGAACGCCGTGAAGATCGCCCGCCACGCCACCCGCCGCAGCGCCATCGTGGTGATGGATCACGCTTACCACGGGCGCACCAACCTCACGATGGCCCTCACCGCCAAGAACATGCCGTACAAGGCCGGGTTCGGGCCGTTCGCGCCCGACATCTACCGCGTGCCCATGGCCTACCCCTACCGCTGGCCCGGCGGCCCCGATGCGTGCGGGCCCGAAGCCGCGGCCCAGGCGATCGACCACATCCGCACCGAGATCGGTGCGGAGAACGTCGCCGCCGTACTGGTCGAGCCGATCCAGGGCGAGGGCGGGTTCATCGTGCCGGGCGAGGGCTACCTGCCCGCGCTGGTCGAGTTCTGCCAGGCCAACGGCATCGTGTTCATCGCCGACGAGATCCAGACTGGCTTCGGGCGCACCGGACGATGGTTCGCATCCGAGCACGAGGGCGTCGTCCCTGACCTCATCACCACGGCCAAGGGCATCGCCGGTGGCCTCCCGCTCGCTGCGGTCACGGGCCGTTGCGAGCTCATGGACGCCGTGCACGTCGGCGGCCTCGGCGGCACCTATGGCGGCAACCCGGTGGCCTGCGCTGCCGGGTTGGCCACCATCGCCATGATCGAGCGGGAGGGACTGGTGGGTCGGGCCGAAGCCCTCGGCGCCGTGCTCCGGTCGCGGCTGGAAACCCTTGCCTACGACGACCCCGGAGTGGGCGACGTGCGCGGTCGAGGCCTCATGCAGGCCATCGAACTGGTGAAGCCCGGCACCACCGACCCCGATCCTGAACGGGTCAAGGCTGTCGTGGCGGCCACCCACACCCAAGGGGTGGTCACCCTCTCGGCGGGCACCTACGGAAACGTGATCCGCTTCCTCCCGCCGCTGGTGATCGGCGAGGACCTGCTGCACGAGGGCCTCGACGTGGTCGCCGAAGCCCTCGCCGCCACCCGTTGACGTCCGCGTCGCCATGAGCGTGGCGGGGTGGCTCAGGCTGCGGCGGCGTTGCCGTAGTGGGGTGGGGGGACGGTGGTGCCGTCGGGTCTCTTGAAGGTGAGGCCGGTGGGGCCTCGGGTGAGGGTCCATCCGTGGTGCACCAACCGGTGGTGGTGGGGGCAGAGCAGGGCAAGGTTGTCGATGTTGGTCGGGCCGCCATGACGCCACCATTCAATGTGGTGGGCATTGGCCCGGTAGTGCTTGGCGTGGCAGCCGGGGAACTCACAGGTGCCGCTGCTCCGGGCGATGAGCGCAATGAGCATCGCGGCGCTCGCCAATCGTCGGGCCCGGCCGACGTGAAGCGGTTCGCCGTCGTCGTCGGTGACGACGAGCTGCAGGTTGGCTTGCTCCATGAGCTCGCGCAGTGCGGCTCTACTGATGGGTCCGCCGCCGACGATGCGTGCCGTCCACTCGTTGCGCTGGTCTTCGCTGATGCCGGCGCGGTCGAGGAGCTCGGACAGCTTGGCGAGCACGATCAGCAGCGGCCGGGGTTGGCCGCGACGCGACGAAGTGGATCCGTCGCAGATGAGGTCCATGACCGCAGCGCCGACGAGCTCAGCCCAGGTGCGGGCGTCTCCGGTGAGCTGGCCAGTGCGACGCCAGGTCTCGACGCGGGCCTCGACCGCTTCGACGAGCACCGCGAGCGATTCGGGCGTGAGGTCGAGCTTCACCAGCCCTCGACCGGCGAAGCCAGTGAGGATCTGGGCGGTGTCGGCCTCGGTCTCGGGGCCGGGCGGGCGGTCGGGTTCGTTGCGTTCGAGTTCCTCGAGCGCCGCGTAGCGCCAGGCAACCAGCCGCTGTGAGAGTGCGTCGGCGGCGAGCGTCTGTGCTTGGTTGACCAGCATGGCTTCGTCTCGGTCGAAGATCTCCGCGACTTCGTCCGTGCGGGCCCGGGTGAGCAGGTGCAGGTGCGACAAGGGCAACGTGCCAGCGCCAGCCGCTGCTGACACGTGGGGCATCGACGCGGCCGCCAAGCCGGTCCGGCGCAACGCCCCCGCCGCGGACCGATGGGCACCGGTGCCGTTCACGATCGCCACCACCGGACTGGCCGCGCCATCCGCGGCCCAATCCGCCGATGTCTCCCACTGCCCGATCATGGCCACCGTCGCCCCGTCGACGATCGCCGCCAACCCGCCGCGGGCTTCGATCGCCCGGCCCATCGCCGACCCCGGAGCCGTTCGTGGGTCCACATCGAGCACGGCATCGAGCAGCGCGTGGGCCTTGGCCCGCTTCGCCTCCTGCGACTCGATCTCAGCGTCATCGAACATGTGTTCCATGCTACCTGCCGGGTCTGACAACCAAGCCGAGCCATCTCAGCTCATCTCATGTCCGATTCAGGCCCGGCCTCAGCCGTCGCGGCGACCCCATGGTGAGCCGTACTCGGTGAGCAGGTCGAGGAAGGGCACGCTGTCGAACGCCTCCGGGCCAAGGACGCCGGCACCGCTCCAAGCGCCCGATGCCACCAGTTCCAGCGCCACCACGGGGTTGACCGCGGTCTGCCACACCACAGCCTGCGACCCGTACTCGGCCATGGACCACTCGTTGTCGACCACGTGGTACAGGTACGTCTCGAAGGGTCTGCCCGCTTTGTCGAGGCCGTTGACCCAGGTGCCGGCACAGGTCTTGCCCGTCATCTTGTCGCCCAGGGTGGCGGGATCGGGGAGGCACGCGGCCACCACGTCACGGGGCGACACCGATCCTCCACGGACCGACACCGGCGATGTCTTGTCGAGTCCGATCTTGTGGAGCACCTCGAGCACATTGATGAACTCATCGCCCAGGCCGTACTTGAAGGTGGACCGCTTGCAGTCGACCCATCGGGGGATGAGCAGCACCTCCTCGTGCTCCACGTTGACGCACTCGACCGGGCCGATGCCATCGGGGAAGTCGAACACCTCGGCGCCGCTGAAGGGCTCCGTGGTGTACCAGCCGCGGTCCTTCTCCCAGATGACCGGCGGGTTGAGGCACTCCTCGATGGTGGTCCAGATGGAAAATGACGGGGCGAAGTCGTAGCCCGCGACCACGAGGTTGGCGCCGTCGCGAACCCCAACCTCGTCGATCTCCGAAAACAGGTGATCGGCGGCATACCGAGCGAACACATCCGAAAGTCCCGGCTCGACCCCCATGCCCACCAAGGCCAACTGGCCGGCGGCCTCCCATTGGTCGGCCTTGGCGAACTGCTCGTCGCCGAGCTTCACGCCGGTCAGCTCGTAGGGCTTGTGGGGGTGCGGCTGCGACAACGACATCGCCATGTCGACGTAGTGCGCCCCCGCCGCCAGCGCGGCATCGAACAGCGGCATGACGAACCGAGGGTCAGCAGCGTTCATCAGCACGTCGCACCCTTCGGACCGCAGCACCGCTTCCACGGCCCTTGCATCGGACGCGTCGAGCGCCACGCCCATGGCCTCAGCAGAGAACGCTGCGGCCGCGGTGGTGGCTCGGCCGCCATCGATATCGCCGACCACCAGCTTGTCGACGAAGGAACGGCGTGCTGCGATCTTGGCGAACGCCGTGCCCACACCTCCGGCACCAACCAACAGGACCTTCATGGCAATCTCCTCGAATGCGGCGGGATGGGTGTCAACGGCTCAGAACGCCGACATGACGTGCTTGATGCGGGTGTAGTCCTCGAAGCCGTACTTCGACAGATCCTTGCCGGTGCCCGAGTGCTTGAAGCCGCCGTGGGGCATCTCTGCCACGAGCGGGATGTGGGTGTTGATCCACACGCAGCCGAAGTCGAGGCGGCGCGAGACCCGCAGCGCACGGGCGTGATCGGTGGTGAACACGCTCGACGCCAGCCCGTACTCGACACCGTTGGCGAACCGGAGCGCCTCATCCTCGTCGGTGAAGCGCTGCACCGTGATGACGGGACCGAAGATCTCGCTCTGGATGAGCTCGTCGTCTTGGCGCAGCCCGCCCACCACCGTGGGGGCGTAGAAGTAGCCAGCGTCGCCGACCTGGGCCCCGCCGGCGAGCACCGACGCGTGGGCCGGTGCGCGGCTCACGATGCCGCTCACGCGCTCGAGCTGGTTGGCATTGTTGAGCGGTCCGTAATCGGCGTCGGGGTTGGTGGGGGCAGCGGTGGTGGTCCCCCTGGCCTGTTCAGCCAGCGCGGCAGCCAACTCGTCGTGGATGCCGGCCTGGGCGATGACCCGGGTGGCGGCCGTGCAGTCCTGGCCGGCGTTGAAGTAGCCGGCGATGGCGATGGCCTCTGCCGCCGCCTCCACATCGGCGTCGTCGAAGACCACCACAGGTGCCTTTCCGCCCAACTCCAGGTGCACGTTCTTCAGGTCGGCGGCAGCCCCCTTCATGACCTCCATGCCCGCGCGAACCGAGCCCGTGATCGAGACCATCTGCGGGATCTTGTGGGAGACGAGCGCGGCGCCGGTCTCACGATCGCCGCAGATCACGTTGAGCACACCAGTCGGGAACACCTCCGAGGCCAACTCGGCCAAGCGAAGGGTGGAGACCGGCGTGGTGTCCGACGGCTTCAGCACGACGGTGTTGCCCGCGGCCAACGCCGGAGCGATCTTCCAGATCGCCATCATCATCGGGTAGTTCCACGGCGTGACCTGCGCGCATACGCCGATGGGTTCCCGGCGGACCCACGAGGTGTGACCCGCCAGGTATTCCCCTGCCGAGGCACCCTCGAGGATGCGGGCGGCACCGGCGAAGAAGCGGATCTGGTCCACCATCGGCGGCACCTCCTCGTCTGCGGTGAGGCCGATGGGCTTGCCGGTGTTCTCGGACTCGAGGGCCACCAACTCGTCGGCGTGCGCCTCGACGAGGTCGGCGAACTTCAGCAGAGCTCGCTGGCGTTCGGAGGGCGTGGTGTCTCGCCAGGTATCGAAGGCGGAAGCGGCGGCGGTACAGGCGGCGTCGACATCGACCACTCCGGACTTCGGGGAGGTTGCGAAGACCACGCCGGTCGAAGGGTCGATGAGGTCGATGGTGGCACCATCGGCGGCCTCGGTCGACTTCCCGCCGACGAGGTTGCGAAGAGAGCGGACGGACACGTTTGACCTCCATGGGGGCTGCGGCACGGCGGACTGTACCCGCCCTCCTGCCTCTGTGGTTCTGCGGTGACGCGGTGCTACCGTCGCCCTTTCCGATGAGCGACCTGGGGGTGTTCGCAGATGGAACGATCCGCCGCACCCGCCACGAAGGTGGCCGTCATCGGCCAGGGCTACGTGGGCCTTCCCCTTGCGGTACGGGCGGCGGAACAGGGTTACGACGTCATCGGGTACGACCTCGACGAGGGGCGCATCGCGCAACTGGCCAATGGCAGCTCCTTCATCGAGGACATCGCCGACGAGCGGCTCCAAGGCGTCCTGGCAACCGGCCGCTTCCACCCCACCGCCGACCCCATTGACCTGGCGGGCTTCGACATCGCGATCATCACCGTCCCCACTCCGTTGCGCGAGGGCATGCCAGACCTGAGCTACATCGAGGCCTCAGCAGCGCAGCTCGGAGCGCACCTGAAACCCGGCGGATGCGTCATCTTGGAGTCCACCACCTACCCCGGCACCACCGAGGAGCTCATGCTCCCGATCCTCGAGGAAGCCAGTGGCCTTGAGGCGGGCCGCGACTTCCATGCCGGGTACTCGCCCGAACGCATCGACCCCGGCAACAAGACGTACACGCTCGAGACCACGCCCAAAGTGGTCTCGGGCATCGACGCCGCCAGCCTTGCCGTCGTTCAGGGGTTCTACGACGACATCGTCATCAAGACGGTCCCCGTCCGGTCCCCGAAGGAAGCCGAACTCACCAAACTGCTCGAGAACACCTTCCGCCACGTCAACATTGCCCTCGTCAACGAGCTGGCCATGTTCGCGCGCGACTTGGGCATCGATGTGTGGGAGGCCATCGATGCTGCAGAGAGCAAGCCGTTCGGCTTCATGCCGTTCCGACCGGGACCGGGCGTGGGTGGCCATTGCTTGCCCATCGACCCGTCCTACCTGTCGTGGAAGGTCAAGCAGTCGCTGGGGCAGACCTTCCGGTTCGTCGAACTCGCCAACGAGATCAACGAACACATGCCGGACTACGTGATCAGGCGGCTGGTGGCCGCGCTCAACGACCGGGAGCTTCCCGTGAAGGGCCGCCGGATCCTGGTCCTCGGCCTCGCCTACAAGAAGAACACCGGCGACGACAGGGAGTCACCGAGCACCCGCATCATCGAACTGCTCGAACTACTCCAGGCCGACGTGGCGGTGTGCGACCCCCACGTCGACCCCGCCCGCAGCCACGCCATGGGCAGCGCCGAGATGGTCGATCTCACCGCCGACCAGCTCCGTCGAGCCGATGCCGTCGTGGTGCTGGTCGATCACGACTCCTTCGACCTCGACCTCGTGGCGGCCGAGGCCAGCTACGTGCTCGACACCCGGCGGTGCACGACCGGCCCCTCCGTCGAGTACCTCTGACCCAACACATGGCCGTGCCGTGGACCGGACCGGAGAGGCCCGCCACCTAGGCTGAACCGATGCCTCGGCCCTTTTCTCGCGCCCTGCTGGTCGAGGCTCGCCCCAAGCAGTGGATCAAGAACCTGCTGGTCTTCGCCGCTCCCCTGGCCGCGGGTGTGGGCGAGAAGCCAGGAGACCTCCTTCCCGCCGTGGCCGCATTCGGCTGCTTCTGCCTGGCGGCCTCGGGCACCTACTACCTCAACGACGCCGCCGACGTGGAGGCGGATCGACTCCACCCGACCAAGCGGACCCGTCCGATCGCCGCAGGCGAGATCCCGATTCCCCTGGCACAGGCCCTCGGAGCCGGAGCGATCACGGCCTCGGTCCTGCTGGCCCTCCTCGTGAACTGGCACCTGGCCGTGGTCATCGGCGCCTACGTGACGCTCACCACCACCTACAGCCTCTGGATGAAGCACGTTGCGGTGCTCGACGTCGTTGGGGTGGCCGCCGGTTTCGTGCTGCGAGCCATCGCCGGTGCCGCTGCGGTCGACGTCCCCATCTCCAACTGGTTCTTCATCGTGGCCTCGTTCGGGTCCCTGTTCATGGTCGTTGGCAAGCGTCGGTCGGAGTCGCTCGAGCTGGGCGACGCCGCCGCCGAGTTCCGACCCACGCTCGGGCTCTACCCGGCCGCGTTCCTCGCCCAACTCCAAACCGTCAGCATCAGCGTCGTGCTGGTGGGGTACTGCTTGTGGGCCTTCGAGAAGGCCGACCTGGCCGGCACCTCGACTCCCTGGTTCCAGCTCTCGATCGTGCCCTTCGGCCTCGCCATTCTGCGGTACGCGTTGTTGATCGACTCCGGAAAGGGCGGCGCTCCCGAGGACCTGGTCTTGTCTGACCGACCGCTACTGGCCATGGCTGTTGTGTGGGGGCTGGTCTTCAGCGTCGGGGTGTATGCGACATGAGCGAGCCCGACCGCACGAGCCTGGCCGGGTGGGCCAACACCGCTCCCACCACGGCAGAGGTCATCTGCCCCCGCAACGTCGACGACCTCGCAGCGGCCCTGTCGGGCGACGCACCCCGTGGCGTCATCGCCCGCGGCCTGGGGCGCTCCTACGGAGACCCCGCCCAGAACGCCGGCGGACGGGTGATCGACACCACCCAGGTCAGCGGAATCCACCACCTCGACCTTGAGCAGGGCCTGGTGACCGCCGATGCTGGCACCAGCATCGACGCGCTCATGCGCTGGCTGGTGCCACTCGGCTGGTTCGTACCGGTGACGCCCGGAACGCGACAGGTGACCGTAGGCGGGGCCATCGCGTCAGACATCCACGGCAAGAACCACCACAAGGTCGGTTCGTGGTGCGACGCCGTCGAGGCCATCACCATCGCTACGCCAGCCCAGGGAAAGCGCCGCATCACGCCACGGAGCGATCCCGACCTGTTCTGGGCCACTGCGGGAGGCATGGGCCTGACAGGAATCGTGCTCGACGCGACGATTCGCATGGCTCGCATCGAGACCAGCCGCCTCTCGGTGGACACCGACCGCACCCCGGATCTCGATGCCACCCTTGCCTTGATGGAGGCCGGGGACCACCGCTACGACTACTCCGTCGCCTGGATCGATCTCATGGCCAAGGGCGCGGCCACCGGCCGGTCCGTGCTCGGACGCGGCAGGTTCGCCACCGTCGAGGAACTCCCGCGGCGACACCAACGCGATCCGCTGGCGTTCCGCTCCTCCAGCATCGCAACGGCGCCGAGCATCGTGCCCCCGAACCTCGTGAACCCGGTCACCATCAAGACCTTCAACGAGGGCTGGTACCGCAAGGCGCCGAAGCGACGTCGAGATCAGATCCAGAGCATCACCGCGTTCTTCCATCCGCTCGATTTCGTCGAGCGCTGGAACCGGTTGTACGGACGCAATGGCCTGATCCAGTGGCAGTTCGTCGTTCCCCTCGACGCCAGCGACGTGCTGCAGTCGATCATCGGCGACCTCAGCACCTCGGGCTTCCCGTCCTTCCTTTCGGTGCTGAAGCGCATGGGGCCGAGCAACCCCGGGCCGCTCTCATTCCCCATCGAGGGATGGACTCTCACCTTCGATGTGCCGGTCCGGGCCAACCACGACCTCGGGCACCTGCTCGACCGCCTCGACCAGCGGGTGGTCGACGCCGGAGGCCGGCTCTACCTTGCCAAGGACAGCCGGATGCGCCCTGAACTGCTGCCGATCATGTACCCCCGCCTCGACGAGTGGATGGCGGTTCGGCGCGACGCCGACCCGCATGGCCGTCTTACCAGCGACCTCGCTCGACGCCTCCGGCTCATCTGACCGCTGACCCCAACCGAGCTAGGCGGAGGTAGACCGCTCCTCGACGAAGGCGCACGCTTCTTCGAGCAGCTTGATCGTCTCCTCATCGGTCGCTCGCGCCATGGCAACTGGAAGGTGATGCGCAGCAATCGGCGGAACGGCGACGTGCGAGATCCTTGGGTGCATCGGAGAGGAACCGATCTCGTCCGAACCGAGCAGCACCTCGTGGAGCTTCTCGCCAGGACGAAGGCCCGTGTAGATCACCTCGATGGCCCGCTCCGATTCGGCAATGAGCCGGTGGGCGACATCTTCGATCTTGACCGGCTCCCCCATGTCGAGCACGAGGGCCTCGCCATCTCGTCCGACCGCACCGGCCTGGATGACCAGTTGGACGGCCTCCTCCACGGTCATGAAGTACCTGGTCACCTCGGGATCGGTGACGGTCACCGGCCCGCCATCTTCGATCTGCTTGGCAAACGTCGTGAGGACCGATCCCCGGCTCCCGAGCACGTTCCCGAAGCGCACGCTCAAGAACACCCCATCGCCATGGTTGGCCGCCGCCGCGGTGAGCCGTTCGGCCAGGCGCTTGGAGTAGCCCAAGACGCTCGTCGGGTCCGCCGCCTTGTCCGTAGAGATGTTGACGAAGCGGTGGACCCCGTTGGCGAGCGAGGCATCGACCAAGATCTGGGTGCCCCACACGTTGGTCTTGAGCGCCTCGGCAGGGTGCATCTGTAGGAGCGGCAGGTGCTTGAGCGCAGCAGCGTGGAACACCACCTCGGGCCGATGCTCCTCGAAGACCTGCTGGATGCGATCCGCATCGCGAATGTCGCACACCACCAGGTTGCGGCTGTCGAGCAGCGCCCGGCCCTCGATGGATAGCTGCACGCTGTGCAGCGCCGACTCGTCACGGTCGAGCAACACCAGCGACGCAGGCGCGAATCGGTAGAGCTGGCGCGAGAGCTCCGAGCCGATGGAACCCCCCGCCCCCGTGACGAGCACCCGCTTGCCCGTGACGTAGCCAGCGATGGACTCGACATCGGTATCGACCTCGTGTCGACCGAGGAGGTCAGCGTGGGAGACCGGGCGGATGTCCGACGTTGACACTTGCGCGCCATAGAGCTCGCTGGCCGACGGCAGGACCATCAACCGCATCCCATGAATCCGGGCCAGATCGGCGCTCGCGCGCACGAGGGATGAATCCGCAGTCGGGATGGCCAGCAGGGCGATCTCGGCACCGTGGGCGGCGCCGACACGGCCGAGGTCGCTCAAGGTTCCGCTTACGCGCACGTTGCGAATGCGAAGGTTCCGCTTGGTCGGATCGTCGTCGAGAAGCGCCACGGGAAGGTACCGACCGCTCGGATTGCGAAGCATCGCTGTGATGATCTGTTGGCCCCCTTCGCCCGCACCGATGACGACCACGCGTTCGAGCCCTTCGCTCTGCGGCCGCATGTTGCGCTCATAGGACACCCGCCACAGGTAGCGAACCCCTGCGGAGCACACGAGCATCGTGGTCGCGGCGATCAGCGGAAC
>Ga0105044_10001639_pt1 | contig 30186 bp, 25 predicted proteins | sample MAT01_FD_78092 | JGI IMG/M metagenome (GOLD analysis project Ga0105044, IMG submission 78092) | Freshwater microbial communities from Lake Fryxell liftoff mats and glacier meltwater in Antarctica - MAT-01 | ecosystem: Environmental > Aquatic > Freshwater > Ice > Liftoff microbial mat | place...
CGGCGCACCGGATCCGACCGTCGAGTCAGGCGAGGGTGGCGCGGGGAGGGCCGTGGGCGCTGCGGATCTCACCGACGGCCCAGGCCTCGTGGCCGGAGGCCCGCACGACGTCGAGGGAGCGGAAGACGTCGCCGCCCGGAACGACTGCGAGCATCCCGAGGCCGAGGTTGAAGACCTGCTCCATCTCGGCGTCGGCCACGGATCCCGCGGCCTGGATCTCACCGAAGATACGGGGCTGCTCCCACGACCCCCGTTCGATGACCGCCTCGACGTGCTCCGGGAGCACGCGGAGGAGGTTGTCGACGATCCCGCCGCCGGTCACGTGTGCGAACGCGCGTACGTCGACCTGCCGACGGAGCTCGAGCATCGACGGGGCGTAGATCACGCTCGGACGCAACAGCTCCTCGCCGAGGGAGTGCGAGGCGCCTGCCCAGGCCGGTTCGTCGAGACTGCGACCGGCCCGGTCGAGGAGGGCACGCCGGGCGAGGGAGTAACCGTTGCAGCGAAGACCCGGGCTCGCGATGCCGATGATCTGATCGCCGGCCCGCACCGCGCGGGGCAACACCTCGGCCCGCTCGACAACGCCAACCGCGAACCCCACGAGATCGAACTCGCCCGGCTCCATGGCGTCGGGGTGTTCCGACATCTCACCGCCGATGAGCGCGCACCCCGACTGACGGCAGCCCTCGGCGACGCCGGCGACGATCTCGTCGATCGTCTCGGGCACGAGTCTGCCGACCGACACGTAGTCGAGGAAGAAGAGGGGCTCGGCGCCCTGCGACGCGATGTCGTCGACCGACATGGCGACGCAGTCGATGCCGATCGTGCGGTACCGGCCGGTCAGCCGGGCGATGATCGACTTCGTGCCGACGCCGTCGGTGGAGGCGACGAGGAGAGGGTCTCGGTGACCGAGCTTGCCGAGGGAGAACAGGCCCCCGAAGCCGCCGACATCACCCACGACCTCAGGGCGGAAGGTCGTGCGGACGTGCTGCTTGATGAACTCGACGGCCTTCTCGCCGGCGGCGATGTCGACACCGGCCTCCCGGTAGGTGAGGGAGTCGTCTTCGCGGTCTCGCCGACTCACCGGAGGACGCCCACGGTCACGTGGGGAACCGGGGCGACGACCCCGACGACTCCGACGACTCCACGTCGGCGTCGGTGAGGCGCGTCTCGGTCACGTCGATCTCGAGGACGCCCTTGGTGTCGTCGAGGGGCACCGGCACCGGGTAGTGCCCGGTGAGACACGCGGTGCAGAACGACTCCTCGGCCGTGCCCGTCGCCTTGGTGAGCCGTTCGATCTCGAGGTAGGCGAGGGAGTCGACACCGAGGTACTCGCGGATCTCGCCGACCGAGAGATCGGCCGCGAGCAGCTCCGACTTCCGGCCGGTGTCCATCCCGTAGTAGCAGGGCCACCGGTAGGGCGGCGACGACACCCGGAAGTGGATCTCGGTGGCGCCCGCTTCCCGCAGCATCACGACAACCTGACGGGTGGTGGTGCCCCGCACGATCGAGTCGTCGACGACGACGAGCTTCTTGCCCCGGATGTTCTCCGGGAGCGGGTTCAGCTTCATCCGGACGCTCTGGCCTCGCATCTGCTGACTGGGCTGGATGAACGTGCGGCCGACGTAGCGGTTCTTCACGAGACCGTCGCCGTAGGGGATGCCCGAGGCGCGCGCATAACCCTGCCCCGCAGGGATCCCGGACTCCGGGATCGGCATCACCATGTCGGCGTCGACCGGCGCCTGGGCCGCGAGTTCCTCACCCATTCGTTGCCTCGCCGCGTGCACGCTCTGGCCGTAGAGGTTGGTGTCGGGTCGGGCGAAGTAGACGAACTCGAAGAGACACAGCTTCGGTTCTGGCTCCGCGAAGCGGTACTCACGGCGGAGGCCGGCCGCATCGATGACCACCATCTCGCCCGGCTGTACGTCGCGCACATAGTGCGCGCCGACGATGTCGAGCGCCGCGGTCTCGCTCGCGAGCACCCAGCCACCGCCTTCGAGACGGCCCAGCGCGAGGGGCCAGAACCCGTGGGGATCACGCACCCCGATGAGTCGGGCGTCGTCCATGAGCACGAACGAGAACCCACCCCGCAGCCGGGGGAGCACCTTCTCGAGTGCGTGCTCGAGCTCACGGCCGTCGGAGCGGGGCTCGTTCGGCCACTCCCGCGCTACGAGCTCGGCGACGAGCGCGGAGTCGGTGGTGGAGTCGAAGCTGGTCTCGTCGGCGGTGAGGCCGGGGAGCATCCCGAGGGTGGCCGCGAGCTCGGCGGTGTTGGTGAGGTTGCCGTTGTGGCCGAGCGCGAACCCTGCGTCGCCGACGGAGCGGTAGATCGGTTGGGCGTTGCGCCACGACGACGAGCCGGTCGTCGAGTAGCGGGTGTGGCCGATGCCGAGGTGGCCTTCGAGCGGCGCGAGGTTGCGCTCGTCGAACACCTGGGTGACGAGGCCCATGTCCTTCACGACGGTCACGTTCTGCCCGTCACTGACCGCGATGCCCGCCGACTCCTGCCCCCGGTGCTGCAACGCGTACAGACCCAGGTACGTGAGTTGGGCAACCGGTTGGTTCGGGGCGTACACCCCGAACACGCCACATGCGTGCGCAAGACCACCGTTCACTGTCCAAGTATCGCACGTCGGAACCGACCCCCACGATCCTTCGGGCGGCGCAGGAGAAAGGCGTGGAGCAGGCGGCGGCGCGCCCGCCGCGCTTGCACCGGTGAGCGTTCGAGCCTGCGCAGCGGATTCGACCAAAGGGCTAGGTTGCCGGAATGGCCGACGACACCGGGTCCCACGGGTTCTGCCTCTGGTTCACCGGCTACTCCGGCGCCGGCAAGAGCACGATCGCGAACGTGGTCGCCGACGAACTCCACGATCGTGGTGAACGGGTCGAGTTGCTCGACGGCGACGATGTCCGGGAGCACCTCTCTGCCGGGCTCACATTCTCGAAGGCCGACCGCGACATCAACATCCGGCGGATCGGGTGGGTGGCGAAGGTCCTGTCGCGAAATGGCGTGGCCGCGATCACCGCCGCCATCTCCCCCTATCGCGAGACCCGCGATGCGGTCCGGGCCGAGATCCCGAACTTCGTCGAGGTGTTCGTCGACACTCCGCTCGAGGTCTGCGAGACGCGCGACGTGAAGGGTCTCTACAAGAAAGCCCGGGCCGGGGAGATCCCCGAGTTCACCGGTGTGTCGGATCCGTATGAACCGCCGCTCGCCCCGGAGATCCACGTGTCGACCAACGACCGTTCAGTCGCGGCTTCCGCCGCACAGGTGCTCTCGTGGCTCGAAGAGAAGGGCTGGATCCGTCCCGGCCCCGCGCCTCGCGATCCCGGCTGACCCGCGGTTCAGGGCGCCTCGACGCCCACGCCCAAGGCGTTCGGGATCGCGTCGCGCCACGCGCTCGCTGCATCGCTGAGCGCCACGTCGAACGCACCCTCGGCCGTCAGACGGTTGCCGCCCGCATCGCCGATCACGGCGACCGGGACGCCCGCGGTCCCGGCCCGGGCGATCACGTCGTCGATCCGCGCCGGGTCGACCGAGAGCACGACCCGTGAGGCCGACTCCGAGAAGCACACGAGCGCATCGCCCACCGCGACCCGGAAGCCGACGTCGCCCGCGATCGCCATCTCCGCGAGCGCGACCGCGATGCCTCCGTCGGCGCAATCGTGGACACCCTCGACCATCCGATCGACGACGAGCCCCGCGACCAGGTCGTGGAGTGCCTTCGCAACCGCGAGATCTGCGGCGGGCGGCGCGCCGCCCCGGCGGTCGTGCATCGTCGCCCACTCCGAGCCCCCGACCTCGGGACTCGTCGTGCCGAGCAGGACGATGCGATCGTCGGCCCGGAGCGCGGCGGGCGGCGGACGCTCGGAGAGCACATCGATGAGCCCGATCACACCCACCACCGGGGTCGGGTCGATGTCGGCGCCGCGGGACTCGTTGTAGAAGCTGACGTTGCCGCCGACCACCGGGAGGTCGAACGCCCGACACGCTTCACTCATGCCCTCGACGACTTCGGCGAACTGCCACATGACCTCGGGGTGTTCGGGGTTGCGGAAGTTGAGGCAGTTGACGAGCGCGACCGGACGCGCGCCGGCGCACACGACGTTGCGAACACCTTCCAGTACCGCCAGGCGGCCACCGACGCGCGGGTCGAGGGCGGCGAACCGCGCCTTGCCGTCGGTGCTGAGCGCGAGCCCGCGCCGCGAGCCGGGGAGGCGCAACACCGCTGCGTCGCCACCGGGTCCGACCACCGTGTTGAGGAACAACTGGTGGTCGTACTGACGCGAGATCCACGACTTGTCGGCGATGGTCGGACGCGCGAGCAGGGCGAGCAACTCTGCGGAGAGATCGGATCCGGGAGGGAACTGCTCGGACAGTCCCGGACCGGGGTCGTCGGCGAGCAGGGCGTCCTGGGTGTCGGGGCGACGCACCGGGCGGTCGTAGTTCGGGCCGTCGCCGAGGCTCCCCACCGGCATGTCGGCGAGTGGTGGATTGTCGGACGAAACCGGTCGGGGCGGTTCCCCCGCCGGAGGAGTCGGGTTCCCACCCGGGACCCCGAGTGCGTCGAACGTACCGTCGTAGACGCGGAAGCGGTCGGTGTCGTTGACCGTGCCGACCACAGTGGCCTGGATCTCCCACCGGGCGCAGAGCGCCAGCACTTCGTCGAGATCGCGGGGACGCACGATCGCGAGCATCCGCTCCTGGCTCTCCGACGTCATGACCTCGACCGCGTTCATCCCCGGTTCGCGTCGTGTCACCCGCGCGATGTCGACGTCCATTCCCGCGCCGGCGTTCGCCGCCGTCTCCGACGTTGCGCACGACAACCCGGCGGCGCCGAGGTCCTGCACGCCGACCGCGAGTCCGGCATCGAGCAGCGCGAGGCACGCCTCGATGCACTTCTTCTCCTCGAAGGGGTCGCCCACCTGGACCGACGGACGCTTGCCCTCGTCGCCTTCGTCGAAGCCGGCCGACGCGAGCACGCTCGCGCCACCGATCCCGTCGCGACCGGTCGATCCGCCGAGCAGGACCGCGAGGTTGCCGACACCCTCGGCCCGCGCGAGCACCAGGCGCTCCACCGGGAGCAGCCCGAGGCAGAACACGTTGACGAGTGGATTGTCCCGGTAGCACTCGTCGAACACCGCTTCACCGCCGACGGTCGGCACGCCGACCGCGTTGCCGTAGCCGCTGATGCCCGAGACCACGCCTTCGAAGAGGTAGCGGGTGCGGGCGTCGTCGAGCGGACCGAACCGCAGCGGGTCCATGAGCGCGATCGGCCGCGCACCCATCGAGAAGATGTCGCGGATGATGCCGCCGACGCCGGTCGCGGCGCCCTGATAGGGCTCGACGGCCGACGGGTGGTTGTGGCTCTCGATCCGGACCGCGACCGCGAGGCCGTCGCCGACGTCGATCACACCGGCCCCTTCACCCGGACCCACGAGCACCCACGGGGCCTCGGTGGGGAACCGGCCGAGGTACCGGCGCGACGACTTGTACGAGCAGTGCTCCGACCACATGACGGCGTACATCGCGAGCTCGAGCTCAGACGGATCCCGACCGAGCTCGTCGACGGTGGCGCGGTACTCGTCGTCGGTGAGACCGAGTTGGCGGTGCGGCGGCTCCTGGTCCATGAAGCCTCGATCGTATCGGTCGGAGCCCCATTCCCCGGGACGAATGGGCGTTATAGCTCGCACAGGGAGGCTTTCTATGGCTGCGTTCGGGGGACCCTGCCGGGTCGGGTATTGTCGGCGATACCCCCCTCGCATTTCTCGAAGGAGCACGACGAACATGGCTCGGAAGACAACAAAGATGACGGCCCAACACAAAGCCGCGCTGGCCGAAGGTCGCGCCTACGGACGTGCCGTTCGTGAATACCTCGATGCGCTCGAGGAGAGCCGCCCGAAGCGCGGCCGGAAACGCACTTCCGATTCCGTGAAGAAGCGTCTGACCACCGTCGAGGCCGAGTTGGCCGACGCGGGTGGCGTGAAGCGCGTGCAACTCCTCCAGGAACGGCGCGATCTCCGTTCGGAACTCGACAACTTCGGGACGACCGTCGACTTGTCGAGTGTGGAGAAGGCGTTCGTGAAGGCAGCGAAGCCCTATTCCGAGAACAAGGGCATCTCGTACGCCACGTGGCGCGAGGCCGGCGTGCCCGCCGATGTGTTGAAGAAGGCCGGGATCACCCGCGCTTCCTGACTGGTCGATTCCGCTCCGCCGTCTCGACCGCCCACCATTGCGTGTCCCGTGCGTGGTGTCCGACGGCTCCGCTGCATCTCCTGACTGGTCGATTCCGCTCCGCCGTCTCGACCGCCCACCATTGCGTGTCCCGTGCGTGGCGTCCGGGTCTTGCTCAACTCCCGAATGGGTATCCGAGATCGGGACCGGTGAGCACCGGCGCATAGACGATGCCGCGGCGTTCGAGCTCGGGTCCGAGCTCGCCGCCGCGGTCCAGCAGGAGCGACGCCGCGACGACTTCGCAGCCGAACTCGGTCACTGCGTCGAGCGCGTCGAGCAACGACGACCCGGTGGTCGCGGTGTCTTCGACGACGACGACGCGGTCGGTGGGCTCGAGGGGCCCCGCGATCCGACCCCCGACACCGTGGCCCTTCGCCTCCTTGCGCACCGCGAACCCGCGCACGCCCGAGGCCCGGGCCACCGCGACCGCGACCGGTACCGCGCCCACCGCGAGGCCGCCGACCGCGTCGAACGATGTGACCCCCCGCTCCGCGAGTGCCTCCATCACGGCGTCGCCCACGATCTCCACGCAGTCACCCCGGAAGGTCACCATCCGGCCGTCGAGGTACCAGTTCGACGTTCGACCCGATGCGAGGGTGAACTCGCCCTCGCGGATCGCGTGCTCCCGCAACGCGGCCTCGAGAGCAGCCTGGGCCCGTCGCATCAGCCGGCGGGGGCCCGGCCGGCCGGAGCACCGGCGGCTGCGGCTGCGGCCGCGGCCAGGAGCGACTCCAGCATCGGCACCCCGTCGGCGGAGCCGAGGAGGGCATCGGATGCTCGCTCCGGATGGGGCATGAGGCCGACGACGTTGCGACCTTCGTTGCAGATGCCGGCGATGTCGTCGACGCTCCCGTTCGGGTTCCGCACGTACCGCGCCACGATCCGATCCTCGATGCGGAGACGCTCGAGCGTCGCGGCGTCGCACACGTAGTTGCCCTCGAAGTGGTTGATCGGGATGCCGAGCACGGCGCCGGGAGTGCAGCGGTTCGTGAGCACGGAGTCGGTGGTCTCCACCCGGAGTTCGACGGTGTCGCAGATGAACTTCAGGCCCGCGTTCTTCTGCAACGCGCCCGGGAGCAGACCGGCTTCGGTGAGCACCTGGAAGCCGTTGCAGATCCCCACCACAGGGCCTCCGGACGCCGCGAAATCGGCGACGGCGTCCATCACCGGAGAGAACCGCGCGATCGCACCGGTGCGCAGGTAGTCGCCGTGTGCGAAGCCACCCGGCACGACCACGGCGTCGACACCGCGCACCGTCGCGTCGCCGTGCCACAACAGCTCGGCCGTTCCACCCAGCTGCACGACGGCACGCTCCACGTCGAGCTCGCAGTTCGTCCCCGGGAACTGCACCACCCCGACCGTGGTCACCGGCCCCCCCGTCGCCCGAGTTCGTCGCGTTCTGGTCCTCTGAGTGCCGAAACGCGCCGAACTCCTGGCTGGGTCGGGTGGCGGTGAACCCTCATCCGGGCCGTGATCACCGTGCCTCGGCGAGGGCGGTGAGTTCGACGGTGTAGGCCTCGATCACCGGGTTGGCGAGGAGGCGGTCGCACATCTCGAGGACCTGGGCCCGGGCGGCATCGGCATCGGTGGCATCGACGAGCAGCCGGATGCTCTTCCCCACGTGCACCTGGGTCACGTTCGCGTACCCGAGGGCCGGAAGGGCGCGCTCGATGGTGGCGCCCTGCGGATCGGCGATACCGGGGAGGTGGGTGATCTCGACGCGAGCAGCGAACATCATCTCAGATCGCTCCGCTCGCTCGTCGGTGCGGCCGACGCCGTTCCGCTCGCTCGCTCGCTCCACATCGGTTCGACTCTATCCGTACCAGTCGTCGAGGCTGCGGCCAGTCAACCGCTCGTAGGCCTCGACGTAGCGGGCGCGCGTCCCGGCGATCACCTCGGCCGGGAGATGCGGGACCGGGGGGTGCTTGTCCCACCCGATCTCCAGGTAGTGGTCGCGCACGTACTGCTTGTCGAAGCTCGGAGGCGAGCTCCCCGGCTCGTAGTCCTCGGCGGGCCAGTAGCGCGAGGAGTCGGGGGTGAGCATCTCGTCGATCACGAGGAGACGGTCGTCGACGTGGCCCCACTCGAGCTTGGTGTCGGCGAGGATCACCCCGCGCTCCGAGGCGACGCGGGCACCCCGCTCGTACACCGCGAGGGTCCCGAACTTGACCGCCTCGAACGTCTCCTCGCCGACCAGGGCGACGGCCTCGGCATCGGAGATCGGGAGATCGTGACCCTCGTCGGCCTTCGTGGTCGGGGTGAAGAGCGGTTCGGGCAGCGGGTCCGCCTCGCGGAGCCCGGCGGGGAGCGTGCGGCCCTGCACGGTGCCCTGTTCCGTGTACTCCGCCCACGCGCCGCCGAACAGGTACCCGCGCGCGATGCACTCCATCGGCACCGGGACGGTCCGGCGCACGAGCATCGCCCGGCCCGCGACCTCCAAGCCCGAGCCCGACGGGAAGTCGGCGGGGTCGAACGACAGCACGTGGTTGTCGGCCAGATCCGCGGTGGCCTCGAACCAGAACGCGGAGATGGCGGTGAGCACGCGGCCCTTGTCGGGGATGTCGTCGGGGAGGACGACATCGAACACCGAGACGCGGTCGCTCGCCACGATCAGGAGACGGTCGTCGTCGACCCCGTACAGCTCCCGGACCTTGCCCGAGTACAGGTGGGGGAGGGAGGAGAGACCCATCAACCCGGCCACGGGGCGTCGAGCGCGTCGAGGGCGCGGACAGCGTGGTCGGCGTTGCCCAGCGCAGACTTCAGGTCGAAGCACACGGCGAGGCGCTCCTCGCCCAGCGTCTCGAGCACTTCGGGGTCGCTCCGGAGGACGTCGAGGAACGGCCGGCGTTGTTCCCACGTCGCCATCGCGTTGCGTTGCACCATGCGGTAGGCGTCGTCACGCGTCCGGCCCGCCTCGACCAGCGCGAGCAGCACCGGCTGACTGAAGACGAGTCCGTACGAACCGTCGAGGTTCTCGATCATCCGCTCCGGATACGCGACCATGCCCTCCACGATCGAGCGGAACTTCACCAGCAGGTAGTACGCGAGCAGGCACGAGTCGGGCAGCACGATGCGTTCGACCGACGAGTGGGAGATGTCGCGCTCGTGCCAGAGCGCGACGTTCTCCATCCCGGCAGTGAGGTTGCCCCGGAGCACCCGGGCGAGACCGGAGAGCTGCTCGCTCTTCACCGGGTTGCGCTTGTGCGGCATCGCGCTGGAACCCTTCTGGGCTCCGGCCCGGAACGGTTCTTCCACTTCCCGGACCTCGGTGCGCTGGAGATGCCGGATCTCGGTGGCGAACGTCTCGATCGACGCCCCGACCGACGCGCACGCGTAGAGCAACTCGGCGTGGCGGTCGCGTGCGATCACCTGGGTCGCGGGAACCGCCTCCAGGCCGAGACGTTCGCAGACGTATGCCTCGACGGCGGGATCGATGTTCGAATACGTCCCGACCGCGCCCGAGAGCTTGCCGACCGCGATGCGCGCCCGCGCGTTCAGGACGCGTTCGCGGTCGCGCCGCACCTGCAGGGCCCACAGCGCGAGCTTGGCCCCGAACGTCGTGGGCTCCGCGTGGATGCCGTGGGTGCGGCCCACCATCGGCGTGTCGGCGAATTCGCGCGCGCGGGCGACGATCGCGGCCTCAAGCTCGGCCGCGGCGTCGAGGAGGAGGTCCGTGGCCTCGACCAGCGCCATCGAGAGCGCGGTGTCGACCACGTCGCTCGAAGTGAGTCCGTAGTGCACCCAGGTCCCGGCCGGCGGTCCGACGCGCTCCTGCACCACGTCGACGAAGGCCGCCACGTCGTGCTCGGTGATCGCCTCGCGCGCTTCGATCGCGGCGACGTCGAACCCGGCGCGTTCACGGATCGCGACCGCGTCGGCCCTCGGGATCACCCCGAGCTCGGCCCACGCCTCCACCGCGAGGATCTCGACCTCGAGCCAGCGTCCGTAGCGGGCGTGGTCGGCGAAGAGCGACGCCATCGGCTCGAGTGAGTAGCGGGGGATCATCGTGACGACTCCTGCAGCGGGTCGGGGGTGGTGTCGGGGGTCTCGGCGAGCCAGTCGGCGATCTCGTCGATGAGGGTTTCCTGGGCGGAAGCCTCGAGGAACGCGGCCTGCACGCCGTTGCGGGCGATGGCCGCGAGGTCGGCGTCGTCGAAGCCGAGGGCGCGAGCGCTCTCGTACTCATCGAGGAGCGAGACCTCGAACATCGCGGGATCGTCGGAGTTCAGGGTGACCCAGAGGCCTGCGTCGATCAGGTCGCGGAACGGGTGCTCGGCGAACGTGGACACGATTCCGGTCTTCACGTTCGACGTCGGGCAGCACTCCAGCGGGATCCGACGCTCGCGCACCTCGGCCACCAGCTCGGGGTCCTCGAGCACCCGGAAGCCGTGGCCCAGGCGATCGGCGCCGAGCACGTCGAGCGCGCCGCGAATGCTCGCCGGGCCGGCCGCTTCGCCCGCGTGCGGCACCGACTTGAGGCCCGCGTCGATCGCCTCCCGAAACAGGTGCTCGTAGGGCTCGGGTGGGTGCCGTTCGTCGCCGCCCAGGCCGAGCGCGACGACGCCTTCGCCCGCGAACCCGATCGCGGTGTCGACGGTCGGGCGCGCGAGGTCGAGCGGGAAGCCGCGTACGACGTCGATCACCAGCCGGGCCCGCAGCCCGGTGCGGGACTCGCCTTCGGCGAAGCCGTCGAGCACCGCCGCGACGATGGCGTCACCCCGGTCGCCGTAGCCCTGGATCGTGAGGGTGACTTCCGCGTACCGAACGCCCGACGCCGCTTCGTCCTCGCAGATCTCCACCGCGACCCGGCGGACGTCGTCGGGCGTCTGCAGGCTCGCGCACACGAACGAGTACTGGAGGAGGAAGTCGCCGAAGTCGGTGAACGCGTAGCGGCCGGCGGCGAGCGACGACGGCAGCGGCACCTCGTTGCGCGCCGCGAGCTCGCGGACCGTTTCGGCCCGAGCCGAGCCCTGGAAGTGGACGTGGAGATCGGTCTTCGGGAGCGCGAACAGGGAGCGCATCACACGGTGCTCGCGACCCCGGCCGCGATGTCGGTGCGGTACTGCATGCCCGGCCAGGAGATCTGCTCGACGGCGTCGTAGGCGCGGGCGCGGGCGACCTCGATCGTCGGGCCGGTCGCGACGACGTCGAGCACCCGACCACCTGCGGTCACGATGTCGTCGCCCGAGCGGGCGGTGCCGGCGTGGAAGACGATCACGTCGTCGAGCTCGGCCACCCGGTCGAGCCCCTCGATCACGTCGCCGGTCCGCGTCGTGACCGGGTAGCCCTCGGTCGCGAGCACCACCCCGACGCACGCGTCGTCGATGGCGCGCACCGGCGTGATCAGCCGGCCGGTCGCGGCCTCCATGCAGTGGGTGAAGAGGTCGCTCGCGAGGCGCGGCACGACGACCTGACACTCGGGATCGCCGAACCGGATGTTGAACTCGACGAGCTTCGGACCCTCCGTCGTGAGCATGAGCCCGGCGTAGAGGACACCGCGGTACTCGATGTCGCGGCGCGCGAGCTCGGCGAGCGTCGGCTCGACCGCGCGCGACATCACGAGGTCGACGACATCGTCGCCCGCCACGGGGACGGGCGAGTACGCGCCCATCCCGCCGGTGTTGGGTCCGGCGTCGTCGTCGCCGATCCGCTTGAAGTCCTGCGCGGGTGGGAGCGCGACCGCACGCGTCGTTCCGTCGCAGAGTGCGAGCAGCGAGAGCTCGGGTCCGCGCATGCCCTCCTCGATGACGACGGTGCGACCAGCCTCGCCGAACGACGCGCCGCTCAGGTACGAACGCACCGCGTCGCGAGCCTCGGAGAGCGACTCCGTGACGATCACGCCCTTCCCCGCCGCGAGGCCGTCGGTCTTCACGACGTAGAGCCCCGGGAGCGTCTCGAGGAACGCGAGCGCGGCCTCCTCGTGCGTGTGGTCGAACGCGGCGTGCCGCGCGGTCGGGACCTCCACCGCGGCCGCGACCTCCTTCATCCACGCCTTCGAGCCCTCGAGGTGGGCCGCCGCCCGCGACGGGCCGAAGACCGGGACGCCGAGGTCGCTGATCTCGTCGGCAAGGCCGTCGACGAGGGGTTGCTCGGGCCCGATGATCACGAGGTCGAACGTCTCGACCTCGGCGAGCGCGTCGGCGAGCTCCACGCACGGAGCGACGCCGGCGATGCCCGGGTTTCCCGGCGCGGCCACGACCGTGTCGACCGCGGCCGAACGGGCGAGGGCCCACGCGAGCGCGTGCTCCCGCCCACCGGAGCCGACGACGAGGACCTTCATCGGCGCGTCACCGGACGGTTCACGCGGGGCAGGGCCGCACGACCGTCTGATCGCGCTCGGGTCCGACCCCGATGAACGTGATCGGCACTCCGGAGAACTCCTCGATGAAGTGCACGTAGTCGCGCGCCTCGACCGGGAGATCGTCGAGGTGCTCGGCGCGCTCGATGTCGTGCGCCCACCCGGGAAGGGTCTCGTAGATCGGGCGCACCTTGTGCATCACCGACTGGTGGTACGGGACGTGGTCGTACCGGACGCCCGCGTCGTCTTCATAGGCGACGCAGACCTTGAGGGTCTCGAACTGCGAGAGCACGTCGAGCTTGGTGATCGCGATCTCGGTACACGTGTTGATGCGCGCCGCATGCTTGATCATCACGAGGTCGAGCCAACCGGCGCGCCGCCGTCGCTTGGTGTTCGTGCCGTACTCGCGACCGCGGTCGACGAGGATGTCGCCTTCGGGCGTGCCTTCGGGCAGCTCGGTCGGGAACGGACCGGAACCGACGCGGGTCGTGTAGGCCTTCACGATCCCGACGATGCGATCGAGGTCGCGCGGCCCGACCCCGGCTCCTGCGCACACACTGCCCGCCACCGGGTTGCTGGAGGTGACGAACGGATAGGTGCCGTGGTCGAGGTCGAGGAACGTCGCCTGCGCGGCCTCGAAGAGGACCACCTGCTGGGCGTCGAGGGCCTGGTGCACGAGGTGGACGGTGTCGTCGATGAGCGGTTCGATGCGCGGCGCGAGCGCGAGGTACTCGGCCGCGAGCGCGTCGGCGTCGACGGGGAGTCGGTTGTAGACCTTGGTGAGGAGCCCGTTCTTCTCGCGGAGCACGAGATCGAGCTTCTCGCGAAAGATCTTCGGGTCGAAGAGGTCCTGCACCCGGAGGCCGACCCGCATCGCCTTGTCGCCGTAGGCCGGGCCGATCCCGCGCTTGGTCGTGCCGAGCTTGTTCTTGCCGAGGAAGCGCTCCGTGACCCGGTCGAGCTCCTGGTGGTACGGCATGATCAGGTGCGCGTTGCCGGAGAGCCGGATGCGGCGGGGATCGATGCCCTTCGACTCGAGCATGTCGAGCTCGGCGAGCAGCACGACCGGGTCGACCACGACCCCGTTGCCGATCACCGGCACGACCCAGGGGTAGAGGACACCGCTGGGAACGAGCTGCAGCTTGAACACCTCGCCGTCGACGACGAGGGTGTGCCCGGCGTTGTGTCCGCCCTGGTAGCGCACGCAGAGCGCGGCTTCCTTGGCGAGGTAGTCGGTGAACTTCCCCTTGCCCTCGTCGCCCCACTGGGTACCGACGATCACGGTGCCGGGCACGCGGCGCTCCTCTGACAGCAGCCTGAACGACTGCACCGGATCGGGGCGGCCCCGAGAACGCTCACGTTGGGTAGAGGATAGTCGACCGTCTGTGACCGGCCCGCGGAGCCGCCCGCGGAGCAGCCCGCGAAGATCCGGATCAGGGCGGGGTCGGCGCCCGCGCCTGGGCTTCGCCTCTGAGCTCGACGAACAGCGCTTTCGTCGCCCCGACCAGCGGGACCGCGATCAGGGCGCCGACCACACCCGCGGCCGAGACGCCGATCAGCACCGTCGCCATCACGATCGGCGGCGAGAGCTGCACCGCTCGACCCGAGATCAGCGGCCCGAGGACGTGGTTCTCGAACAGCTGGTAGGCCACGAACAGCAGGGCGGCGATCAACCCCGTCGTAGGGCTGTCGGAGAAGCCGAGGAGCACGAACGGCACCCCACCGAGGAGCCCACCGACCTGCGGGACCAGGTTCGTGAGACACACCCACACCGCGGCCAGCGGCGCGAGCGGGATACCGAGGATGAGTCCGAACGCGAGGACGGCCGAACCGGCGCAGAGCGCGACCAGCAACGAGCCCGCGACGTAGCGTCCGACCACCCGGTGCGCGATCTCACCCAGCCGGTCGGCATCGGCGAGCCGGCTCGCCGGAATGAGGCGCCTGACCCGGTCGCGGAGCTGCTGAGCATCGAGGAGGAGGGTGATCGCGAGCAGGACCGTGAGGAAGAAGGCCAGGAACCCGTCGGCGACCGACCGCGCGAGCTCCTCGAGCGGCGCGGTGTTCGACGACAGCCGGTTCGGGAGGTCCTTGATCCACTCCTCGATCTTCTGGGGGACCTGGTTCTCGCTGAGTGGCCGGCCGATGATCGGGAGCTGGCCGAGGTCCTCGACGACCTTCGGAGCTTGGCGGTCGAGGTTCGCGAACTGATCGGCGGCGCGCGGTGCGATGAGCACCGCGAAGATCGTGAGGAGCACGAGGAAACCGCCGAGCACGGTCGCTACCGCGCTCAGTCGGCCGAAGTGGAGGCGCCGCTGTACGAGCTGCACGATCGGATCCAGCGCGAGCGCGATGAGGACCGCGAGCACGAGCCCGGTCAGGGTACGGGGCACCTCGGCGATGAGCCACACGACGACAGCGAGGACCGCCACCGCCGCCGCGATCGACAGTGCGGAACGCGGGTCGAGATCAATCGTGTTGCCCTCGGGGATCCGCGGGTCGGGAGGGGCCACCCACCTAGCCTAAGGAACGATGAACGTGCCCGGCGGGATGCCTCGCGTCCGCATCTCCCTGCGCGCCGCCGGTGCGATCGTCGGGTCCCTGGCGCTCACGGTGCTCGCGCTGCGCACGCTTCGGTCGTCGGAGCGGGTGATCGGCTGGATCATCTTCGCAGCCACCATGGCCATCGTCCTCGACCCGCTGGTGAAGGTCGTGCAGCGTCGGATGCCGCGCGCCCTCGCGGTGATCGTGGTGCTCCTCGCCATCGGCGGTGCGACCGGCATCGCCGCCTACGGGCTCGTCGACGACGTGACCACCCAGACGACCCGCCTGCAGCGCGACCTGCCCGAGCGGGCCAACGACCTGGAACAAGGGAGCCGGTTCCGCGAGTCGCTGAAGGAGTTCGAGCTCACGAAACGCACCCGGGAGCTCGTGAAGTCGATTCCCGACGTGCTCCGCGGCGGGACACCGACGGAGGCGGTCCGGTCGGCCGCCGACCGGGGCGCCGGACTGCTCGCCACGCTCATCCTCACGCTCTTCTTCCTCGCCTACGGCCGGCGGGGGTTCGCGACGACGCTCGCGCAGATCCCCGACCCGGAGCGCCGCGACCACTGGCGCCGGCTCGCGCTCGGCACGTACCGCAAGACGTCGCGCTACGCGCTCGGGATGCTCGGGCTCTCGGTCGTCACCGGCATCGTCGTCTTCGCGGTTGCTCGGCTCCTCGACATCCCGGGCCCCGTCGCGCTCGGAGTCTGGGCCGGGCTCTGGAACCTCATCCCGCTGTTCGGGGTGCTCATCGGATCGCTGCCGGTCGTCGTGCTCGCGAGCACGCACTCACCCGAGCAGGGTCTCCTCGTCGTGGTGCTGCTCGTCGCGTTCCACACCGCCAAGGCCCTGACCGGTCGCAACCGACTCGAGCACGCGACGCTGCGCGTCGGCCCGTTCCTCACCGCGTTCGCCGCGGTGATCGGCCTCGAGCTCTACGGACTCGGTGGCGCGCTCGTCTGGATGATGGGCATGACCGTGCTCCTCGCCTTCACTGATGTCGAGGGTGAGCTCCGCACCGGCTCCGCCGCGCCCGCGCTGATCTGACCCGAGAGAGCCGGTCAGACGGCGGTGAAGCTGCGGCGGGTGAAGACGAGGCCACCGTCGGCGACGGCGTCGACCTCGATCGTGTCGCCGTCGGCGTAGTCGCCCTGCAGGACCGCGAGCGCGATCGGGTCGGCCAACTCGCGTTGGATGACCCGCTTCAACGGCCGGGCCCCGAAGTCGGGGTCGTAGCCCACACGCGAGATGTGCTCCCGGGCGGCGGGTGCGAGCTCGAGTCCGAGGTTCCGTTCCGCGAGACGACCGCGGAGCGCGTCGACCTGGATGTCGACGATGTGGGCGATGTCGGCCTCGGTCAGCTTCTGGAACACGATGATCTCGTCGATGCGGTTCACGAACTCGGGCTTGAAGTGCTGCTGCACCGCGTGCAGGACCTGGGATTCGTCGCCACCCGCGCCGAGGTTGCTCGTCATGATCAGCACGGTGTTGGTGAAGTCGACAGTACGGCCCTGACCGTCGGTGAGACGACCGTCGTCCATGAGCTGCAACAGCACGTTGAACACGTCGGGGTGGGCCTTCTCGATCTCGTCGAGCAACACCACCGCGTACGGGCGACGGCGGACGAGCTCGGTGAGTTGGCCACCCTCCTCGTACCCGACGTAGCCGGGAGGGGCACCGACGAGCCGGGACACGGAGTGCTTCTCCATGTACTCGCTCATGTCGACGCGGACCATCGCCCGCTCGTCGTCGAACAGGAAGTCGGCGAGCGACCGCGCCAGTTCCGTCTTGCCGACGCCGGTCGGGCCGAGGAACAGGAAGGAGCCGATGGGCCGGTTCGGGTCGGAGAGGCCGGCGCGGGAACGACGGATCGCGTTGGAGACCGCGGTCACCGCGACGTCCTGGCCGATCACGCGCTCGTGCATCACGTCTTCCATGCGCACGAGCTTCTGCACCTCGCCCTCGAGCAGCCGCGTCACCGGGACGCCCGTCCACTTGGAGACGATCTCGGCGACGTCGTCGGCGTCGACCTCCTCCTTCAGCATCTGCTCGTCGCGCTGGAGCTCGTTGAGTCGTTCCGTCTTCGCGGTGATCTCGGTGTCGACCTCGCGCATGGTCCCGTACCGGAGCTCGGCGGCCCGTTGCAGGTCGCCCTCCCGTTCCGCGCGTTCAGCGTCGATCCGTGCGCTCTCGAGTCGCTCCTTCAGGTCTCGGATCTCGGTGATCGCATCCTTCTCGGTCTGCCACCGCGCGACCATCCCGTCGCGTTCCTCGGAGAGCTCCGCGAGCTCGGCTTCGATGGCCGCGAGCCTCTGCTGCGAGCTCGCGTCGGTCGTCGGTCGGTCGATCTCCGGACTGAGTGCGGCCTTCTCGATCTCGAGCTGGCGGATGCGGCGCTCGACGACGTCGATCTCGAACGGCATCGAGTCGATCTCGATCCGCAGACGGGCCGCCGCCTCGTCGATGAGGTCGATGGCCTTGTCGGGCAGTTGGCGACCGGGGATGTAGCGGTGGCTGAGCATCGCGGCTGCGACGAGCGCGGCGTCTTGGATGCGCACGCCGTGGTGGACCTCGTAGCGCTCCTTCAGCCCGCGCAGGATCGCGATCGTGTCGCCCACCGACGGCTCACCCACGAACACCTGTTGGAACCGGCGCTCGAGCGCGGGGTCTTTCTCCACGTACTTGCGGAACTCGTCGAGCGTCGTCGCGCCGACCAGCCGCAGCTCGCCGCGGGCGAGCATCGGCTTGATCATGTTCCCGGCGTCGACCGCACCTTCCGCGCCGCCGGCACCGACGATCGTGTGCAGCTCGTCGATGAAGCTGATGATCTCGCCGTCGGAGTCGGCGATCTCCTTGAGCACCGCCTTGAATCGCTCCTCGAACTCACCGCGGTACTTGGCGCCGGCGACCATCGCGCCGATGTCGAGGGAGATCAGGCGCTTGTCGCGCAGGCCCTCGGGCACGTCGCCCTCGATGATGCGACGGGCGAGGCCCTCGACGATCGCGGTCTTGCCCACACCGGGCTCGCCGATGAGGACCGGGTTGTTCTTGGTCCGTCGGGAGAGCACCTGGATGACGCGACGGATCTCGTCGTCGCGCCCGATCACCGGGTCGAGCTTGCCCTGCCGCGCATCTTCGGTGAGGTCGCGTCCGTAACGCTCCAGCGCCTGGTACTGGTCTTCGGGGTTCTCACTCGTGACCCGGTGCGACCCCCGCACCGACTTGAGCGCGTCGAGCACGGCCTCCTTGGTGACGCCGAGGCCGCGCAGCAGGTCGCCGACGCCGCCCGCGAGCTCGCTCATCGCGAGGAGGACGTGCTCGGTGGAGAGGTAGTCGTCGCCGAGGTCGGCCCGTTCGGTGTCGGCCGCCTCGAGGAGGCGGTACGTCTCGGGCGCGAGCGTGGCCGTCTGCGCGGTGGCGCCGTAGACCTGCGGGATCCGGGCGAGCGCGTCGTCGACGCCGTCGCGCACGGCGGTCGGCGCGACGCCGACCCGTTCGAGGACGGGGAGGACGACACCCTCGGGCTGGCCGATGAGCGCCGCGAGGAGGTGATCGGGGGTGACCTGGGCGTGGTTGCGCTCGCGGGCCGACGACTGGGCGGCCCCGATGGCCTCGCCGGTCTTTCGGGTGAACCGATTGGGATCGAGCGCCATGAGCAGTACCTCGTGGTGAAGGAGATGTTCTGCCTAAGTTGACAACACCGTTGTCAAGTTTGTTCCCGACCGGGGAGAATTCCCCGGTCGGCTCAGCGTCCCCGCTCGGGAGGCCAGAGCCGGGCGTGGCTGAGCGGGACCAGCTCGCGTCGGTACCGGGCGTGGGCGTGGTCGAGCTGGCTGCGGAGCTGCTCGACCTCGGCCTCGAGCGCGAGGACCCGTTGCACCCCCGCGAGGTTCAGCCCGGCGGTGGTGAGGTCCTGGATGCGACGGAGGAGCTGGATATCTCGCTCGGAGTACCGGCGACTCCGGCCGGCGGTGCGCTGCGGCTCGATGAGGCCCTTGCGCTCGTAGATCCGCAGCGTCTGTGGATGCACCCCGGCGAGCTCCGCCGCGACCGAGATGACGTAGAGGGCGCGGTCGTCGGCGTTCATCAGTCGTGCTCCTTCGTCGGCTCCGCGCCCGGGAAGTCGGCGCGGGGATCGTCGGGGAACGCCTCGGCCAGCGCCTCGACTGCGGCGCGCTGGGTGTCGTCGAGCTCCTTCGGGACCACGATGTCGAAGGTCACGAGGAGGTCGCCGGTGCCGCCCGCCGCCGCGATCCCACGACCGCGCACGCGTACCGTCGTGCCGCTGCGGGTCCCCACCGGCACCTTCACCGTGACCGGGTCGGCGAGCGTCGGGATGCGGACCTGGGCACCGAGTGCGGCCTCGGCGAACGTGACCGGGACCGCCAGGGTCAGGTTGCGGCCGTCGCGGCCGAAGGTCGAGTCGGGCCGCACGTGCACGCGCACGAAGAGGTCTCCCGGCGGGCCGCCGAACGAGCCGGCACCGCCGCGCTCCTTCACCCGGATCTTCTGCCCGTCGGCGACACCCGCGGGGATACGGACCTTCACCTCACGACGACGACGCTCGACGCCGCGGCCCTTGCAGGTCGGGCACTTGTCCTTGACGATCGAGCCGACTCCGCCGCAGGTGGGGCACACCTGCGAGAACGAGAACGGGCCCTGGTCGACCGCGATCGAACCGCTGCCCGAGCAGTCGGGGCACATCTCGGGGAAGGTGCCCGGCTTGGCGCCGTTCCCGTGACACTCCGAGCAGACCGCGTCGGACGTGAAGCTGACCGACGTGGTGATGCCGTGGACGGCGTCGTGGAAGTCGAGGTGGAGCTCGGTCTCGAGGTCGTCGCCACGGCGCGGACCGCGCGCCTGGCCGGCGCCGCGTCCCCGCCGACCGCCGGTACCGCCGGAACGACCGAAGAGCCCGCCGAGGATGTCGCCGATGCCGCCCCCGTCGTCGACGTCGAACTGGATGTTCTGGAACCCTCCGCGTCCGCCGCCGCCGCCGAAGCCGCCCGGCGCGCCGCCGTACCCCGGGCCGCCCGCGCCCGCACCCGACGCGACCATCTGGCGGACCTCGTCGTACTCCTTGCGCTTGTCGGCTTCGCCGAGCACGTCGTACGCGGCCGAGATCGCCTTGAAGCGCTCCTCGGCCTCGGTGTCGCCCTTGTTCTTGTCGGGGTGGTACTGCTTGGCGAGCTTCCGGTACGCGCGCGTGATCTCCTTCTCGTCGGCCCCACTGGGCACGCCGAGCGTGGAGTAGTAGTCCTTCTCGAACCACTCGCGTTGCGGAGCCATCAGCGCGCGCGGGTGACCTTGACCATCGCGGGTCGCAGCACGCGACCCTTCAGGGTGTAACCGGTCCGCATCACGTCGGCGACGACGGGTTCGCCGTCGCCGTCTTCCTGCATCACCGCTTCGTGCTCGTTCGGATCGAACGGCGCGCCCTCGGCGGCGATGCGCTCGAGCCCGGCTTTCTCGAGCACGCCGAGGAAGTCGGCGTACACGAGCTCGATCCCCTTACGGACCTTCTCGCCGAACTCGGTGTCGAGCGACATCAGCGCGAGCTCGAAGTTGTCGAGCACGGGGAGCAACTGCTCCACGAGACCTTCGTTCGCCCGTTCCGCGTGCGCGGCCTGGTCGCGCATCGTCCGCTTCTTGAAGTTCGCGAACTCGGCCTGCATCCGCTGCAGATCACCGATGAGACCGTCGCGTTCTGCTCGCAGCTCCTCGAGATGGTCGGCCGAGGTGGTGGGATCGTCCACCACCTCGCCCTCGATCACCTGATCGTCGAGGGGCCGGTCGCCGTCGGCGGCCCCGACCTCTTCGGAGGCGTTCGGGTCGGCCGGCATCTCACCGTCGACGGTCACGCGCTCTGCGCACCGGGCTCGTCGTCGACGATCTCGGCGTCGGCGACCTCGTCGTCGGACGGTGCCGACGACGCGCCGCCCTCGGGACCGCCGGCGGCCGCACCCGCGTTCTGCTCGGCCTGGGCGGCCGCGTACAGGCGCTGCGCGAACTCCTGGCTGGCACCGATGAGCGCCTCGTGGGCGCTCTTCACCGCTTCGATGTCGGTCCCTGCGAGCGCTTCCTTCAGGGAGCCGAGCGCCGACTCGATCTTGGTGCGCTCGTCGGGCGACACCTTCTCACCCTGTTCCTTCAGGAGCTTCTCGGTCTGGAACACCAGCGTGTCGGCCTGGTTGCGGACCTCGGCCTCCTCGCGACGCTGACGGTCTTCCTCCGCGTGCGCCTCGGCCTCCTTCATCATGCGGTCGATCTCGTCCTTGCCGAGCGCGGTACCGCCGGTGATGGTCATCTGCTGTTCCTTGCCGGTGCCGAGATCCTTCGCGGACACGTGGACGATGCCGTTCGCGTCGATGTCGAACGTGACCTCGACCTGCGGCACGCCACGCGGGGCGGGCGGGATGCCGACGAGCTGGAACGTGCCGAGGGTCTTGTTCCGGTACGCCATGTCGGACTCGCCCTGGAGCACCTTGATCTCGACGCTGGGCTGGTTGTCGTCGGCGGTGGTGAACACCTCGGACCGCTTGGTCGGGATCGTGGTGTTGCGCTCGATGAGCTTCGTCATGATCTGGCCCTTGGTCTCGATGCCGAGGGACAGCGGCGTGACGTCGAGGAGGAGGATGTCCTTCACGTCGCCCTTGAGCACACCGGCCTGCACGGCCGCGCCGATCGCGACGGCTTCATCGGGGTTGACGCCCTTGTCGGGGTCCTTCCCGGTGAGGTCGCGCACGAGGTCGGCGACCGCGGGCATGCGGGTCGAGCCACCCACGAGCACGACGTGCTCGAGCTTGCCCTGCTCGAGGCCGGCGTCGCGGATGGCCTGTTCGAACGGACCCTTGGTGGCGTCGAGCAGGTCGGCGGTGATCTCCTGGAACTTCGCCCGGGTGAGGGTGAGCTCGAGGTGCAGCGGGCCGTCGGCGGTGGCGGTGATGAACGGCAGGTTCACCGAGGTCTCCGCGAGCGACGACAGCTCGATCTTCGCCTTCTCGGCCGCTTCCTTCAGGCGCTGGGTGGCCATCTTGTCGACGCCGAGGTCGACCCCGTGGGCGTTCTTGAACTCCGCGACCATCCAGTCGATGACGCGCTGGTCCCAGTCGTCGCCACCGAGGTGGGTGTTCCCCGCGGTCGACTTGACCTCGAACACGCCGTCACCGATCTCGAGCACCGACACGTCGAACGTGCCGCCACCGAGGTCGAAGACGAGGATCGTCTGGTCGTTGTCCTTGTCGAGGCCGTAGGCGAGCGAGGCCGCGGTCGGCTCGTTGATGATCCGCAGCACCTCGAGCCCGGCCACCTGACCGGCCTCGGTGGTCGCCTGGCGCTCGGCATCACCGAAGTAGGCGGGGACGGTGATGACCGCCTGGGTGACGGTGTCGCCCAGGTAGGCCTCGGCGTCGCGCTTGAGCTTCTGCAGGATGCGGGCCGAGATCTCCTGCGCGTTGTAGGGCTTGCCGTCGATGTCGATCGACCAGTTGGTGCCCATGTGGCGCTTCACCGAGCGGATCGTGCGATCCGGGTTGGTGATCGCCTGACGCTTGGCGACCTCGCCGACGAGCACCTCGCCCGTCTTCGAGAACGCGACGACCGACGGGGTCGTGCGGGACCCCTCGGCGTTGGGGATCACGACGGGCTCGCCCGCCTCGAGAACCGAGACGACCGAGTTCGTGGTGCCCAGGTCGATGCCGACGGCCTTGGCCATGGTGTGTGCCTCCGATTGCGTGGACGGGCGAGTACGTGGACGGGAAAACGGGGAGAGAAAACGGATTCGGCGGGTGGTGCCGAAATCTTGAGTCGGACGTTAGCAACTTTGCTTCTAGCACTGGTATTCCCCCGTCCTCGGACATTGTGACTAGATTCAGCGCATGGCACGACGGGGCGACTTTCTCAACCACCTGGCCGAGGTGCCGCTCTTCAGCGCCCTCTCGAAGAAGGAGTTGGGTCTCGTGGCCCGGAGAGCCGAAGACGTCCGGGTCGAACCCGGCGCCGTGCTCACGTCCGAGGGATCGGCCGGCCACGAGTTCTTCGTGATCGTCGAAGGCACCGCCAAGGTCAGCCGGCAGGGCAAGAAGGTCGCCGAGGTCGGGCCCGGCGCCTCGTTCGGCGAGCTCGCTCTGCTCGACCGGGCGCCCCGCAACGCCACCGTCACCGCGGAGACCCCGATGGAGCTCGTCGTGCTCGGTCAGCGGGAGTTCGCGGGCCTCATCGACGACGTCCCGGGCTTCGCCCGCAAGTTGCTCGCCGGGATGGCCGCACGCCTGCGCGAGTCCGACGCCAAATCGGTCCAGTAGGACCTCCCTGATCCACCTCGCCCCGTTGCGGCCGATGCGCGAGACGGCGCGGTAGCTTCCTGCCGTGCGCAAGTACCTGCCGAAGCCGCATCAACTCGTCCTGATCGTCGGCGTGCTCGCCGCGCTCGGCACGCTCGGGTCGTACGCAGCGCCCGAGCTCACCGGTTGGCACAACGACTCAGCGATCAGCCGCGAGGTCTTCGGCGGCATCCCGGATGCGGCGGTGGTCGCGTTCTACCTGACGATCGCCACGATGTTGATGGTCGTGGCGTGGCTCGTGTCGCTGCGGGTCCGCAACTACGAGCGCGGTCAGCCCGACGACCGTCGGGTCACCAAGCACAACGCGAAGCGGCGCGTCCGCGACTTCCGGGCAGGGGTGTTGATGCAGACCCTGCTGCGCGACCCCGCCGCCGGGGTGATGCACTCGCTCATCTACTTCGGGTTCCTCGTGCTGTTCGCGGTCACGATCATCCTCGAGATCGACCACCAGCTCCCCGAAGGCCTCAAGTTCCTCCACGGCACCACCTATCAGGCGTACGCGTTCGTGGCCGACCTCTTCGGCCTCGTGTTCCTCGCCGGCATCCTGTGGGCGATCGCCCGTCGCTACCTGCAGCGGCCGTACCGGATCCGGATCAAGTCGAAGCCCGAGCACGCGGTGATCCTGTTCACGTTCCTCGCGATCACGGTCACCGGGTTCGTCACCGAGGGCTTCCGCATCGCGGAGCTGCGCGAGCTCAGCGGCTCCGGGGCCGACTTCGAGAAGTGGTCGTTCGTCGGATGGGGCATGTCCGGTGCGTTCGACACCTGGACTGCGGGTTCGTTGCGCGACGCGCACCGCTGGGCCTGGGGCGCGCACGTCGCGACGTTCGTCGCGTTCCTCGTGATCCTGCCGACCACGATGTTGCGCCACATGATCACGTCGCCGGTGAACATGTTCCTGAAAGACAAGCCGCGCCCCAAGGGCGCGATGAAGCCCATGCCGAACCTGATGGAGACGGAGCTCGAGAGCTTCGGAGCCACGCAGATCTCCGACTTCACCTGGAAGCAGCTGTTCGACACCGACGCCTGCACCATCTGCGGTCGGTGCACCTCGGTCTGCCCGGCGCACGCCACCGGCAAGCCGCTCGACCCGCGAGAGATCGTGCTCAAGGTCGGTGAGGTGATGGCCGCCACCGGCGACCCGCGGGTGTCGCCCCCGGTCGGCACGGCACCGGGGATCGTGGTCGACGTCGACAACGTCTTCTCCCGCATCACCTCGGAGGAGATCTGGGCGTGCACGTCGTGCAAGGCGTGCGACGAGATCTGCCCGGTGAACATCGAGATCCTCGACAAGATCCTCGACATGCGCCGGTACCTCTCCCTCATGGAGAGCGACTTCCCGGCCGAGCTCGGCAACACCTACCGGTCGATGGAGAACTCGTCGAACCCGTACGGCATGAACCAGGGGGAGCGCGGCGGCTGGGCCGCGAGCATCGAAGGCGTCGAGATCGTCGAGCCCGGTGACGCGTTCGACCACGAGTACCTCTACTGGGTCGGTTGCGCCGGCAGTTTCGACGACCGGAACAAGAAGGCGAGCCGCGCCGTGGCGCTGCTGCTCCAGCGGGCGAACATCGACTTCGCGATCCTCGGCCCGAGTGAGCTGTGCACCGGCGACCCCGCCCGCCGTTCGGGTAACGAGTACATCTTCCAGATGCTTGCCATGCAGAACATCGAGACGCTCGACGGCATGGGCGTGAAGAAGATCGTCACCCAGTGCCCGCACTGCTTCAACACCCTGAAGAACGAGTACCCCCAGCTCGAGGGGCACTACGAGGTGGTCCACCACTCGCAGCTGCTCACCGAGCTCGTCGCCGACGGTCGACTCTCGCTCGCCGGCGCGTCGCTCCCGGAACGCGTCACCTACCACGACTCCTGCTACCTGGGTCGCCACAACGACGTGTACCTCGCGCCGCGCAAGGTGATCGCGCAGCTCGGCGGCATCGAGGTCGTGGAGATGCCCCGCAACGGCACAGAAGGCATGTGCTGCGGTGCGGGCGGCGCGCGCATGTGGATGGAAGAGACGGTCGGCAAGAAGGTGAACGTCGAGCGCGCCCAGGAGGCCCTCGCCACCGGCGCCTCGCGGATCGCGGTCGCGTGCCCCTTCTGCTACGTGATGATCGAAGACGGCGTGAAGGGCGAGGGCCGCGACGAAGACGTGAAGGTGCAGGACATCGCCGAGATGCTCCTCGAGGCCCTCGAGTCGGAGTCGACCCAGGCCGGACCCGTCACCGCCAACTTCGAGCGCGGGATCTAGCAGTCGATCCCTGGCCCGTCGGTCAGGCCGCCGGAACCCGCGTGAACGCCACGAGGGCCCGGCCGGAGGACCTCCGGGCCCGCGCCCGGAGCGAACGATTCGCCGCGTCGCTGTGGCCCCTCCCCACCATCTTCGGGTTCGTCGCCTTGGTCATTGCGGTGCTCCTGGTCGTGATCGACGACCAGCTCCACATCCAAGGTGGGGGCGATCGACTCCTCGTTGCCGATCCCGACACCGCGCTCGCCCTGACCTCCGTCGTCGCTACCGGAATGCTCGCGTTCCTCGGGATCGTGTTCGCCACAACGCTGGTCGCGATCCAACTCGCCGCGAGCCAGTACTCGCCCCGGGCGGTCCGGGTCTTCGTTCGCTCGAGATTGACCAAAGTCTCCCTGGGCGTGTTCGTTGCGACGTTCGTCTTCTCGCTCGTCACACTGATCGCCATTCGAACCGCCGACGCGGCCGACGCCGGGTTCACACCCGTGCTCTCCACCGGCGGCCTCACCGTCCTCGTGATCGCGACGCTCGTCGCGTTCCTCGTCTTCGCGAACGGCACGGCTCAGCTCCTGCGGGTGCAGTACCTCATCGAGCGCATCGCCCGCGACACGCGGCCCGGTCTCGAGGTCGCGTTCCCGAGCCGAGCCGAAGTGGTCGATGTGGCATTGCCCGACGGGACGTTGATCGATGAGGCCATCGGTTCGCTCAGGCGCGGCGTCCTCGACGCGGTCGACGTCGGCGGGCTCGCCGCGCTCGCCGAGCAGGTCGACGGTTGGATCGAGATGACGGTGCCGGTGGGCAGCTACGTCCCCCACGGCGGGACGATCGCGATCGTGCACCGCGGCGCGAACCCTTCGCCGGTCACTGCGGCCGACCTCGCGGCGCGCGTCGACGCGTGTCTGCTCTTCACGAACGAACGAACCCTGCTCCAGGATCCGGGCTTCGGGTTCCGCCAACTCGTCGACATCGCCAGCCGGGCGCTCTCGCCGGCGGTGAACGACCCGACGACCGCGGTGCAGGTCGTCGACCGTCTGACCGACCTGCTCGGCCAGATCGTCGACCGGAACGACCCGAGCGGTTGGTTCTCCGGGGTATCGAACATCGCGCGAGTGCACCTCGAGCTCGACGACCTCCGTGGTCTCACGACCCTCGCCTTCACCGAGGTCATCCGCTACGGCGTCGACAGTCCCCAGGTGGTCCGCCGGCTCCACAGCGCGTTCGACCAACTCGACGCCCGGGCCGCGTCGGCCGGCCGGGTCGGAATCGAAGAGATGCGTCGACTGCTCGCGGCGGCGACCGACGAGAGTGCACCGAGCGCGTTCCTGGAGATTTCCGCCGTTCCCGATCCGCGGGGATTGGGCTGAACCTCGCGCAAGCACTCCGCTGAATGCGAACGTCGTTCCGCCGGCGACGTGGACTCAGCGCCGCTCCGCCCCGCCCAGCTCGCGCCAGCGGAAGCACGTCGTGACATGGTCGTTGACGAAGCCCGCGGCCTGCATGAACGCGTACATCGTGGTCGGACCGACGAACCCGAAGTCGCGCTGCTTGAGCTCCTTGCTAAGCGCCTTCGACACCTCGGTCGACGCGGGGACGTCGGCGAGCGCGTCGAACCGGTGTTGGATCGGTGCGCCGTCGACGAAGTCCCACAGGAACGCGTCGAGCGATCCGAACTCACGCTGCACCGCGAGCACCGCCTGCGCGTTCGCCACCGTCGACTCGACCTTGCCGCGGTGGCGCACGATCCCGGGATCGAGCAGCAGTCGGTCGATGCGCGGCGAGGTGAACCGCGCGACCTTCGCCGCGTCGAAGCCGGCGAACGCCTTCCGGTAGCCCTTGCGCTTGCGGAGAATCGTCGTCCAGCTCAGACCGGCCTGCGCGCCCTCGAGGGTGATGAGTTCGAACAGTTCGCCGTCATCGTGGTGGGGGACGCCCCACTCCTCGTCGTGGTAGCCGACCATCAGCGGGTCATCGCCCACCCACTCGCAGCGCACCGGATCCCGCACGCACGCACCTCTCGATCGGCCGGTGGAACTCGACGGATGTGACCGTCGAGCGTAGGTGGCGCGAGGCTCGGGATCGTGGTGGCGGTGGGTCTCTGGCGTTGCTGCTACCCGTCGGCGTCCCCGAAGTTCAGGTACGAACGACTTGCGGTCGGACCGCGCTGACCCTGGTACTTCGATCCCGTCGCGTCACTGCCGTAGGGGACGTCGGCCGCGGTCGTCATGCGGAGGAAGGAGATCTGGCCGATCTTCATCCCCGGGTAGATCGCGATCGGCAGGTTGGCCACGTTGGACAGCTCGAGGGTCAAATGTCCGCGAAAACCACAATCCACGAATCCAGCAGTTGAATGAATCAGCAACCCCAATCGCCCCAGGCTGCTCTTGCCCTCGAGTCGGGCGACGAGGTCGTCCGGGAGCCCGACGTGCTCGAGGGTCGAGCCCAGCACGAACTCTCCGGGGTGGAGCACGAACGCGTCGCCGTCGTCCACCTCGACGAGCTCGGTGAGGTCGTCTTGGGGTTGCTTCGGGTCGATGAACGGCGTCGTGTGGTTGCGGAACACGCGGAACAGTCCGTCGACGTGGAGATCGACCGAGCTCGGCTGGATGCAGGTCTCGTCGAGCGGATCGATGACGATCCGGCCCGCGGCGAGCTCTTCCCGGAGGGTCCTGTCGGAGAGGATCACGGCCCGGACTCTAGCGAGGCCCTGCTCGTCCAACGGCTGACGCGCGGACCGTGTGGGGGCCGCGGTCGCGAACCCTCCTGACCCTGGAGGGCCTCGACCCGATCAAAGGCGCGGGAGCTACTTCGCGCAGGCCGCCGGTCCCTTCCGACCAACGGTCGCTCGTTCGCGTCCGCCTAAGATCGCCTCCCGAGGGACAGTTCCGATCCGAGATCCGATCCGTCCCCCGCGGGTGTAGTTCAGAGGCAGAACATCAGCTTCCCAAGCTGAGAACGCGAGTTCGATTCTCGTCACCCGCTCTGCTGTTGGTGCTGGTCAGCGGCACCGTACTTCTGCATCATCGCAATCGCCAGAGGTCACGTGCCACGACTGTGCCATTCCTGGGTGGCACGCGACCTGGCGGCACGTGACCAGCGCCTCGAGTGCCGACGCCCCTCCCGATCAGAGGCGAGCTCACCGACGGTCCAGCTACACCACCCCGGCCGCGTTCGACGCCACCTGGCACGTAGCGAACGTACGTGCGACGCTCAACGGCGATCTCCGCCCGTGAGGATCACGACCGGTACACCGGTCTCCCGGCCAACCCGGCCGCGACTCAGTAGAAACAAGCCTCTACAGAACTCGTGCCGGTTCATGGCGCGGGCCTTCGCGTGCGGCCAGAGCACCTGCCGCGCGCGCATGAGCCGTGTCCTGTGCCATGCCTACCTCGATGTCCTGAGGGCACAGCTCGCGAGTGGACATTACGAGTTTGTACGGCGACCGTGAGCAAGTCTCCCAGTTCGACTTACCGTCGGTGAACTCGGATTCCTTACCAAGGGGTTGAGGGAGGATGGAGATGGGTCCTTGCGGTCACTCTCCGCGCAGCAAGCATCATGCCCGGAAAAACAGGGTCGGGTCCATGATGGCCAACGTGGGAGTCGCGTTCTCGTTTCTTCCCGGCGACCGGTCTGCGGGCATCACCACAAGCAATTGGTCGCCGGCTTTGCGCAGCACCGCGGCCGTCTCCGATGGCGCAGGTTTCTGCACCCGCTGCCAGGATTGTGTCCCTCGATCGAGTAGCAACACATTTGGGTCCGCACGAGGCCAGAGAACGAAGCCCGGCTCCGTTAGGGCAGCCACCGTTCCTGCGTCATAGGCATTGAGACCCCCGGGAGGAGTGAGTGTCCAGCCCTCCCCGCCAACGTCGAAGTACATCACACTCGAGGCTGTGAGCCCCGGAGCTTGGAACAGCGCCACATCGATCCCGCAGGTGAAGATCCCAGGAAATGGACTCGATACTCCGATCGCGGTTGGAAGTTCCGCCCAGGCATCCTGATCCGGGTCGTACCGCAGGGTCTCAAGACCTGGCGATTCTGGCGAATCAGAAATGATTGATTCCTGCGTGCGAACGGAGCCGAGTCCGAACGCGAAGAGGTCTCCCTCTATTGGGCAAACGGTGTCGAACCCGACCGGTGGCGAGACCAGAGCTCGCCAAGTCGACCGGACAGGATCGACAGCCTGGTAGGAGGCAGTGCCGTTGACGCTGAAGCTGAAGACCGCCTCGGTGTCCCATGTTCCGACATCGTGGGCGACAGGGGGCAAGGTCGCGCCGTCTCCGGCAAGAGAGGCCGGCAGGTCGAGCTGCCGCCAGGACTCGTCTTCAACATTGAAAGCGGCCGCCTCGAGCCCCTGCCCCTCGCAATTCGCCTCGTCATCGGAGCTTGACGTTCTACCGCAGGGCGTCCCTACCACGACGACATCGCCGCCAACGTGCGCGCCACCTCCTTGATACAGACCCGACGGGAACGGAGCATCCGGGAGACCGGCCCAAGTTCCCTCCGCGCGGTCGAACAGAGCGCCGTC
>Ga0105044_10001642_pt1 | contig 30169 bp, 30 predicted proteins | sample MAT01_FD_78092 | JGI IMG/M metagenome (GOLD analysis project Ga0105044, IMG submission 78092) | Freshwater microbial communities from Lake Fryxell liftoff mats and glacier meltwater in Antarctica - MAT-01 | ecosystem: Environmental > Aquatic > Freshwater > Ice > Liftoff microbial mat | place...
GTCTTGATTGAGGATTGGGTCTTGATTGAGGATTGAGTCTTGATTGGAATTTACTTGGCTAATTCTGCTTCGATGGCGGCTGTTAGCTCAGGGGAATTGGGGGCGACACTGCTGCGAAAGCGTCCGACGACTTCGCCTTTTTTGCTCACGAGAAACTTCTCGAAGTTCCAAGAGATCTCTCCGGGAGGTGTGGCGGCAGCGGTGAGCCGAGCATAGAGGGGATGCTGATCGGCTCCTTTGGCATGGACTTTGTCGAATAGCTCAAACGATGCGCCATATTTGGTGGAGCAGAAGTCCTGGATTTCGGCATTGCTCCCCGGCTCTTGCATCCCAAAGTCATTGCATGGGAAGCCCAAAACCCGTAAGCCTTGGGGCTGGTAGGTTTGGTTGAGGGCTTCTAGACCGGTGTATTGGGGGGTATAGCCACAGTAGGATGCGACGTTTACAATTAGCAGCACCTGACCCGCATAATCGCTGAGGGTTTTGCTTTCTCCGGTGATGGTGGTGACGGCAATATCGGAAACAAGATTACTCATGGGTTTTAAGCGGTAGGGATCAATGTAAACAGAACCTTCTGTAGCGTACTGTAGCTTACTGAGATTAGGGGCAGAACGGAAGAGGCTGTAGGAGGTTAAGGCTGCACCGGGGGTTTGCGCGGTCTGAGGGGCTGGGTGAGCAAGCCTTGGCTGGGGCTAAAGAGCAGGGCGATCACAAACAACACAAAAATGACGAGGGCGATCGCTGGCCCCGATGGCCAATCAAAATAGTAGCTGGTGTACATGCCAATGGTGGTGGCGATCGCCCCTAACCCTCCCCCCACCAGCATCATCCAATGCAGTTCTTTGACCAGCAGGTAGGCGGCGATCGCAGGCCCCACCATCAGCGCAATTACCAAAATCACCCCGACGGTTTGCATTCCGGCGATCAGGGTGATGGTGATCCCTGCCATTAAGCCGAGGTTGAGCCAGCGCACGGGTAAGCCCATGGCCTCGGCTCCGGTTTTGTCGAAGGTGAGGAACAGCAGTTCTTTGTAAAACAGCTTGACCGAAACCAAAACGATGAGGGCGATCGCCCCCGTTTGCAGGGCATCTGTGGCAGTAACGCTGAGGATATCGCCAAACAACAACTCTTTGAGGTCGAGTTGGGTGCGGAGGGTGGTCAGCAGCAAAATGCCTAGGCCAAAGAAGCTAGAAAAGGTGAGCGCCATCGCTGCATCGACAGAAACCCGGGACTGTTGGCGAATCCAGGTGATCACGAAGGTGCTCAAGAGGCCAGAGCAGAAAGCGCCTAAGGCAAGGCTGATGCCCAGAAAATGGGCGATCGCCAACCCCGGCAACACCGCATGGGCAATTACATCTCCCAACAAAGCCATCCGCTGCACGATCAGGTAGGTGCCGACCACCGGACAAAGAACCCCGACTAACACCCCTACCAGCAGCGCATTCCGCATGAATTCGTAGGCAAACGGATCGAGCAACACATCTAGCATGGGCACAGGTTCGGCGGATTTTGGCGGATGACGAATTGGGAGCGACGGCTAAGGCTAGCAGGCCAAAAACGATTCTACCCGGCTCTGTTGGATGGCTTGAATATTGGTGCCGTAGGCGCGCTGGATGTTTTCGAGGGTCATCACCGAATCGGGGGCATCGTCGGCGAGCAGATGACGGTTGAGCAACAACAGGCGATCATACCGACGTAGGGCATCGCCCCATTCATGGCTGCACACTAGCAAGCTTTTGCCCTGGTGCTTGAGGTCATCAAAAACTTGCAACATGATGGCTTCGGTTTTTTTATCAATGCCTGTGAAGGGTTCGTCAAACAGGAAGAGATCGGCGTTTTGGGCGAGAGCCCGCGCTAAAAACACCCGCTGCTGTTGCCCTCCCGATAGTTCTCCAATTTGGCGGTGGCGCAGAGACAGCAGATCGACATGATCTAAAATTTCGGCGGTGCGCTGGCGTGCTTGGGCGCTCGGTTGGCGAAACCATCCACTGCTGGGGGTATGCGCCATCATGACGACATTCCAGGCGGTGATGGGGTAATCCCAATCAATTTGCGATCGCTGGGGGATGTAGGCGATGCGTTGGCGCTGGCGGCGTAGCGGTCGGCCTTGTAGCAACACGCGCCCCGTGGTTTTGGGGATCAACCCCAAAATAGCCTTGAGCAATGTACTTTTTCCGGCTCCGTTGGGGCCAATCAGCCCGACTAACTCCCCTGGGTTTAGGTGAAAGGCGATCGCATCGAGAGCTTTTACTTCGCGGTAGTTGACAGATAGTTGCTCAACTTCTAGCATGAAAATAAGCATGATAATCATTCTCAGTAAATCATAGCAGATTCCGAGGGGGCAGTCCAAGGAAAATTGGCTGCTTTCTGGGGGGCTTTTCCTTGGTTTTTTTTTGCGGCTCGAAGGTCTGACTATTTAGGAGCTTTCTACGATGAATCTGAGAATGAAATCGACGCGGAGTTGTGTGCTAGGGGCTTTAGCGGTGGGGTTAGCCAGTTGTACGACGCCCACGCCACCGGATGCACCGGTTGCCGGTGAGGCTGTAGAGTCACCCACCGATTTGCCTGTGATTGTGGCCGCTAATAGTGTGGTATGCGACCTCACCCAACAAATCGCCCAAGACACGATCGCCCTCACCTGTTTGCTAGAACCCGGCCAAGATCCCCATACCTATGCCCCCACGCCATCGGATAAGCGCGCGATCGACAGTGCCGATTTGATTTTGTATGACGGCTATAACTTGACCCTAGCCATTGCCCAGTTGGTGGAAGCTACCCAAAACCCGGCTCCCAAAATTGCGGTGCTAGAGGCAGCGGTGCCAGAGCCTCTGATGAGTGCTGGTCACGACCATGACCATGACCACGGGGAGGAAGCAGCGGCGGCAGCGGATCACGACCATGGGGAGGAATCTACGGCGGCAGATGATCCCGATCATGACCATGACCATGGGGATGAAGCTGCTGGCGTTGCAGAGGCTAAGTTAGAGCCAGATCCTCACATTTGGCACAATGCTCAGCATGGGGTCGCGATGGTGCGGGTGATTGAGGCGCAGTTGGTGGCGATCGCCCCCGACCACACCGAGCTTTACCAGACGAATGCAGGGGCGATCGCCCAGCAACTGACCGAACTCCATGAATGGATTGGCGATCAGGTTAGCACTGTGCCCTTAGCACAGCGGAAGTTAGTCACTCCCCATGATGCGTTCCGTTACTTTGCGGAGGCCTATGAATTTACGGTGGCCGGAGCCTTGAGTGGCCTGAGCACCGAGGCGGAAATCTCTGCCGGAGCCTTGGTGGAGTTGGTGGATGAGGTCAAAGAGGCAGACGTTCCTGCCATTTTTGCAGAAACTACCACAAACCCTAAGAGCATCGAGGCTGTGGCACGGGAAGCAAACGTTGTGGTGGCTCCCCAAGCTCTATTTGTAGAAGGGCCGACGGGGGAGGGAACGCCTGCACCTACCTACCAGGCTATGCTCGCGGTCAACACTTGCACCATCGTCGAGGCGTTGGGCGGCAGTTGTGCGATCGATCAAGCGCCAGGCCAGCCCTAAGCCATGATCCCCAGTCATGATCCCCAGTCATGATCCCCAGTCATGATCCCCAGTCATGATCCCCAGTTATGATCCCCAGTTATGATCCCCAGTTATGATCCCCAGTTATGATCCCCAGTTATGATCCCCAGTTATAGCTGTAGCCATGATCCATAGGGCAGTTGCCTGTCATTCCCGCGCAGGCGGGAATCCATCTTGAGAGTTGTGCAACCCATGGATTCCTGTTTTCACGGGAATGACGCGGGTATGTCCTAACCTTTGTGACTACAGCTATTTGTGAGCTATTTGTGAGCTATTTGTGACTATAGCTATATGATCCCCAGTCGCGTTCCCCAGGCACGATCGTTCAGTGGTGATTTTTGAGGTCTAGCCAGTCTGGCTAGCGGGGATGAAAACTGGGGATCAGGCTGAGGACTTTTAATTTGAGGCGTTTTTAAAGAGTGGCGATCGCCCTTTCTGCATCAGGAAGAGCTGATCCCTGGGGCATCGGTAGATGTTGCTGGTGCATCCAGTTGGCGAGGTCGGCAAAGCTGCGATCGCGGTATTGGCCGTAGCGTTCGCGCTTGTCTCGCACCTTTTGGGGCAAGGCCGGGAGAATACCAAAGTTGGGGGGCATTGGCTGAAAATGCTTGGGTTCGGCGGCGCTAATGAAATCAAACATGGCTCCCATCATGGTCGTGACCGGGAGGGTCAGCAACTCGCGCCCCAAGGCGACTCGGGCGGCGTTGGTGCCAGCCAGCCAGCCCCCAGCGGTGGCTGCGGTGTAGCCCTCTGTGCCCACCAGTTGGCCTGCCGCTAAGAGGGTTGGGCGATCGCGAAACTGAAGCGCTGCACTGAGCAATTCTGGCGAATTGATGAAGGTATTGCGGTGCATCACGCCCATCCGCACAAACTCAGCGTTTTCTAGGCCAGGGATCAGCCGAAACACGCGCTGCTGTTCGCCCCAGCGCAGATTGGTCTGAAAGCCTACCATATTCCACAGTTGCCCTGCCTTGTCTTCTTGGCGCAATTGCACCACGGCGTAGGGCTTTTTGCTGCGGTTTTCGGGAGCCCGAAAATCTCCAAAGCGGCTATCAAATAACCCCACGGGCTTGAGTGGGCCGTAGCGCATGGTGTCTTCGCCGCGCCGCGCCATTTCTTCGATCGGTAAGCAGCCCTCAAAAAACTTAGCCGATTCGCGCTCAAAGTCTTTTAGTTCTGCCTGTTCTGCCTGACAAAGCTGTTCCCAAAACTGGAGGTATTGCTCTCGGTTCATGGGGCAGTTGAGATAGGCCGCTTCGCCTCGATCATAGCGGGAGGCCAAAAAAGCCACCTCTTGATCGATGCTCTCGCCCACTACAATCGGGCTGGCTGCATCAAAAAAACTGAGGTATTGCTGCCCAGTAAACTGCTGAAGATCTGTAGACAGCGCGGCGCTGGTGAGGGGGCCTGTGGTCAACACGACCACGCCCTCTGTGGGGATCTGGGTGACTTCATCTCGCCGTAGCTCAACCAATGGATGCTGGGCTAGGGTTTCGGTGAGGTTGGCGCTAAACACCGCCCGATCAACCGCCAAGGCTCCTCCCGCAGGCACTTGATGCTCATCGGCCTTGGCAATGATGATCGAACCCAGTTGGCGCAACTCGGCATGGAGTAACCCAGATGCGCGATCGCTCCCCTGTGCCCCAAAGGAGTTGCTACACACCAGCTCGGCCAAATGCTCGGTGTGGTGAGCGGGCGATCGCACCTCTGGCCGCATCTCATGCAACACAACGGGCACCCCTGCTCGGGCAATTTGCCAAGCGGCCTCGGTTCCGGCCAATCCGCCGCCAATCACATGAATCGGTTGCATGGGGTGTTTCAAAGTAATGTTGACTCAGAGTTTGACTAAACGTGCTTTTTTAGCATAGCGGCAAATGATTCTAGCCTGTGAGACATCCCTCCTAGGCCGAACCGTTTAGCGTTCCCTGAGCGAAGTCGAAGGGAATTCTGGTTTCGACTTTGCTCAGCCAGCGTTTTGGCTTCGGCTCCGCTCAGCCAGCATTTTGGCTTTGGCTTGGCTCAGCGAGCATTTTGGCTTCAGCTCCGCTCCGCCAGCGGCATAGTCTTGGGGATGTTGCCTACTAACTCAAATCCTACTAAACCTCGTCTAACTTGAAACCCAGAGGTTTCCCTCACCCTAAATCTCTCTCCCCAGGGAGAGGGACGTTGAAAGCTTTTCCGGCTCCCCTCGCCCTTTGGGAGAGGGGCTGGGGGTGAGGGCTAAAACTACAGTTCTCAACGTGGACTTGGTTTAACTCAAATTAACTCAAAGGGTTTTAAGGATTTTGAGGACTGAGACAATGCCAGAGTCTCTCAGACCTCCAGCAGTCTAGCTGCTCCACCGGATCGGAATGTCATCACTCTAGTTCAATGCATCGGTCTTCGAGCCATCCATACGTTCATGTTTGGGAGATTCTGACTGGCGCTTGCTCCCAGTTGCTCCCAGTTGTCCCCAGTTGCTCCCATTTGCTTCTGGCCGCTCCTCCACCCCGTCTTGGAGGTGTGGGCGATCGCGCCACCATCCCCCGAACGTTGCCGGGATGAGCAATACTGGAAAATAACGCAACATATCCAACCCATCAACGAGTAGATACAATTCTATGGAGCTTCAAGGCAGCAACACCCCCCGCGTAGAGTGGATTGGGGACTGTTTAGTAATTGGCTTTTTTGAGGGCGATGCCACCCTCAGTGATGATTTAGTGGCTTTGAACGATCGCCTAGCCGGAGCGTTGCAAGAGTTGATCGACGAGGCTGAGTTTAAGGGCAAGGCCGAAAGCAGTGCAGTGACTCGTGTAGGGGCGGGTAGCCCAGTCCGCAAAATTGGCATTGTTGGCTTAGGTAAAGCCGACGATCTGACCCCAGAGCGGGTGCGCCGCGCCACAGCCACGGCCATTCGCCTCGCCAAGCGCGAAAAATTTTCCGTTTTAGGGATCAGCTTTCCCCTAGGCTCACAGACCCCAGAAGCCAGCGCTCAGGCGATGGCCGAAGCGGTTGAACTCACCCTGCACCAAGATAACCGCTTCAAGTCGGGGGATGATGACAAGAAACCGGCAAAGCTCGAACGCATTGACCTCCTAGGGTTAGCAGATCAAGCCGCTGCCCTCACCCGTGCCCGTCAAATTGCCCTTGGGGTGATTTTGGCGCGGGAATTGGTATCGGCTCCGGCCAACGTGGTAACGCCGATTACGATGGCTGAAACCGCAGAGGCGATCGCCCAAGAATATGGTCTCTCCCTCCAAATCCTTGAGCAAGCAGACTGCGAAAAGCTCGGCATGGGAGCCTTCCTCGGCGTTGCCAAAGCCTCCGATTTGCCCCCCAAATTCATCCACCTTACCTATCATCCAGCGGGAACCCCCCGCAAGAAATTGGCGATCGTGGGTAAAGGGTTGACCTTCGACAGCGGCGGTCTTAACCTCAAGGTCGGCGCTAGTAGCATCGAAATGATGAAAACTGATATGGGTGGCGCTGCGGCTACCCTGGGGGCAGCAAAGGCGATCGCCCAACTCAAGCCCGATGTGGAAGTTCACTTCATTAGCGCCGTCACTGAGAATATGATCAGCGGCCATGCCATGCGCCCCGGCGATATTCTCACCGCCTCCAATGGCAAGACCATCGAAATCAATAATACGGATGCCGAAGGCCGTCTCACCCTAGCCGATGCGCTGGTGTATGCCGAAAAGCTAGAGGTAGATGCGATCGTTGATTTGGCGACCCTCACGGGGGCATGTATCGTTGCCCTCGGAGACTCGATCGGCGGGCTGTTTAGCCCCAATGAAGACTTGGCGCAAGCCTTTCTCTCTGTCGCCAAAACCTCTGGTGAAAAGTTCTGGCAATTGCCCATGGAAGAAAAATACTTTGACTCCATGAAATCGGTGGTGGCCGATATGAAAAATACCGGAGCCCGTGCCGGAGGAGCCATTTCTGCTAGCCTCTTCTTGAAGCAATTTGTGAAGCAAACTCCTTGGGTTCACCTTGATATCGCAGGGCCCGTCTGGAGTGACAAAGACAAAGGCTACAACAACGCTGGAGGAACCGGTTTCGGCGTTCGCACGCTGGTTGATTGGGTGCTCTCTTAACCGCCTCTCCTCGCCCCAGACACCGGGTGTCTGACTCAGACACCCGGTGTCTATCCTCCGCTCTCCCACCCAACCCGTTGCCGCCATGCTCGAACTTCACTGCCACACCACTTACTCCGATGGCACCCTCACCCCCCATGAATTGGTGCAAGAGGCGATCGCCGCTGGGGTCAAAGCCTTAGCCATTACTGACCACGACACCCTCGGCGGCTGGCACGAAGCCCAAGCCGCCGCCGCTGGCCATGCCCTCGAAATCGTGCCAGGGGTTGAGCTGAGTACCGTATGGGGCAATCGGTCGTTTCATCGTTTGGGGTTATACCCCGACCCAGAGCGGTTTGAGGGGCCCTTGGGCGATCGCCTCGCTGGGCGCAAACGCCGAGCGCAGGCCATGGTCGATCAGCTAGCTGAGTTGGGCTACCCCATCACCCTGCCCGACATGGGCCCAGGCATGGCACCCGGTCGCCCCCACATTGCCAAGGCTCTCGTCGCCGCTGGCCATGCCCGCTCCTACGAAGCCGCCTTCGATCGCTTCTTGGGTGATGGCAAAGCCGCCTATGTGCAATATGAAAAGTTCTCCGCCATCGAAGGGGTTAAACTCCTGCGCGCTTGCGGAGCTGTCCCAGTGTGGGCGCATCCCTATCTCTTTCGTGGCGGCGACATCGCCCAAGTTCTAGAAATTCTGATGGATGCTGGCCTGATGGGGTTAGAGGTCTACCACCCAGCCCATAGCTCCGGCCAGTCAGCCACCCTCAGCCAGTGGTGTGCCCAATATGGCCTCCTCAAAACAGGCGGCAGCGACTACCATGGCCCCGCCACTGACGGCGGCAACCATGCCTCTCACCTCAATAGCTTTCATCTGCCCCTAACGTTGCTAGATGCCATCAAAGCCGCCGCCGCCGAACTCAACGCCTAAGAAGGGCGATCGCTCTTCTATTCAAATCCATTCAAATCAAATCCATTCAAATCGTCTTCCGAGGAGCAGCGGTAGTCTGGTCGCCTGTGTTGGGGGTACCCGTCGGCTCAATCAGCAACACATGCGCCTCTTCCGATGCAACGGGGCGATGCTCCACCCCACGGGGCACCACAAACAATTCCCCCGGCTCTAAATGAATATCTTGGTCGCGCAGTTGAATGGTTAATTTCCCTTTCAACACCAAGAAAAAATCATCTGTATCATCATGTTTGTGCCAAACAAACTCATCTTTGACCTTCACAACCATGACATCATACTGATTCAATTGAGTCACGGTTCTCGGCGACCAATAATCTGAAAATTGCGATAATTTTTCTGCCAGATTGATTTTTTCCATAGGTTTAGCAGCCTTCTATAAAATAGCCATTGGGTATGGGCACACCACAAGTGTAAGCTTTGGTGCGATCGCATTTGTATCAGACGGCTGTAATAATCACCCATCTTCCATGGAACCATGGGTTTTATCCTAAAATCAGCATCAGAATGCATGAGCCTAAATATTTTTAAATTTACCAAGCCGCGAATTTCCAAATCCAACCTAAAAGCTCCAGCTTCTTATTCTTAGGCAAGAAGCTGGAGCTTTTCTTAAGCTGACATTTCAGCCAGACCTTAGAAGTCGAGCTAAGCCCTGAAATGGGTGATGGATTTGACCTATTCAGGGACTGATTCTAAAGTTATTGATTCTGAACTTGATTCTGAACTTGTTGGTGGGCGATCGCCCCTGTTTTAAAAGCACTGGCTGGGTGGCAATACAGTTCCAGCATTGATGCGGTGAAAGCCATTCAAGTTTAAAATCGTGCTGTTGTAAGTAACCGTTTGGGCAGCCGATTGAACGCCTCGCCGAACTCTCAAAGCACTGCTCGATCCAAAGTTAGCAAACATATCGGTGCTGCTCAATACACTAGAACTCTCAGTTTCTACTGCAACTCCAGTAAGTGTGTTGCCATTTGACTGGCCGCTAACACAAATAGACTCGCCATCGACATAGGCAAAAACACCCGTAATGGTGTTTCCCTGCTTCTGAAATCGGAACAACACGCCTCCCCCTTCAAGGAGTTCGGCATCTGACACAATAGTGGCGTTAGGGGTTCCTGTCCAATACCGATAGTTGCCATCCGGAAGATTAGATACTCTCAATGGCACCAGGGCTGGTGTCGGGGCTTCAATCACGTCTGCCTGTGTGATGAGCATGACGGTTTCGCTTAGCCCACAGTCCATATTTCCCTGGCAGGATGCCGCTAGAATATTGCCGACTTCGTAGGTTAGGTTAACGCGCTTGCCCACCAAATCTTGCTCGCAGATTTCAAAACTGGCATACTGGGTGGAGATTTGACCCGCATCATCTACAACTTCGACATAGCACGCGCGATCGCCCGCAGTTAACCGTTGAATCGTGCCAACCATCGGCGGCTCAATCACCAGTGCCTCCACAATCAGCATCACCTCTTCCCGTTCATCACAAGCCGGATCGCCCGCACAGGATTCTGCTGCAATACTACCTACTTCATAGGCCAAATTGACCTGTCTACCCACTAAGTCTTGATCACAGATTTCAAAACTGGCGTACTCCGTTGAAACCTGCCCAGCATCATCTACGACCTCGACATAGCAGGCGCGATCGCCCGCTTCTAGGCTTTGAACCGTGCCGATTTTAGGTTGATTAGCAGTGCTGGCTTGAGGGATACCTACCAGAATAAGCAGCCCTAAAGGCAGGAAGACAAGTTTTTTGAAATTCTCTTTAATCATGGGTAAAAAATCCTCATTTTTACTTTTCATCGGTCTAAATGTATCACAAAGTAACATGGACTTCCTGCAATTTTGAAAGAAGCCAAAACTGACCTGTGATTGTTTTTCTGATTGTTTTAAAGTCGAGTCAATCTAGAACGCCTACATTCTGGTCGTTATCAGTTCAACAAGAGTAAATTGAGTTTATACATGCTCATATTAAATCCCTTATTTTACCGAAAGAACCTCATGCAGGGATCAAGATAGCTCCCTCGCATTATATACTGCAATAAAATAAAAATATCCTAGACCTTTAGACTAAAGCCAACGCCCCTTCATTCAAAGGCTCCTCGTTTATTGTCTGGCTATAGTTGCCTGTCTGGCTATAGTTGCCCCCATCGCTGTCACCCTATCGAGACATTCATCGAGCATCTAGATACACATCTTGACATCCTCCCCGGCGTGAACGCACGGGGATTCCAAGAATCACTTCATGATCAAGAATGGGTTTTCCTAAATAGAAAAAGAGAGCCTCAACCTAGGTTGAGGCTCTCTTTGGGTGAATGGAAGTTCACATGTGTGAACTTATCTTTGAGGGTGACGAATGATAAACCTGAGGGGAGGTTTTCAATCACTCTGCTGGTGCACTCGTTGGCACTTAGCCCAAGCTATGCGGATGGCGAGACTCGAACTCGCAAGGCAAAGCCACACGCCCCTCAAGCGTGCGCGTATACCAATTCCGCCACATCCGCTTATTGAGGACTCTATGCTTATTGCGACCAAACCGATCCCAAACAAGCATCTACAAGCATAAACTATATTTACGTTCTATTCAAAGGGTTTTTTGATTCAGCTCCGAGTCAAGTCAGTAAACATTCGGCAAGATCGCTAAGGGATGGGCTGATCGGCTGAATCGTCTGGGGTTTACGACGATGGAGGGTGACGATGGAGATTGGGGACTTGACTCGTTAGATTAAGGTTCAGATGCCTCTCAGATTGGCCAATTCATCTTGCCCCGCCCTTAGCAAACAGATCTAGTTGGTTTTATGGGCATCCCCTCAGAGATGGCTCCGTTGTGTAAGACAGGTTGACGTTTTTTTAGCATTTCACGGTATGACGGGTTCAAGTGAATTAGAGACGAGAGCAGTATTGGCGGAAATTGAGCCTCTTATGCGTCGGTTGTTGCCTGCCGAACTCTATACCCATGCGTGGTTTGAGCCGACCCCAGATTGTTTGATGCAAGTTTTTCAGCATCTCCGCACCCTCCAGCGGGTGTTGCAAGACTATGTGCCCCGGCAAGTGGCGGAGAATCCTCCAGTTTCGGGGTTTTCGCGTTATGAATGGCGGCAGGGCACGCTGTTATTTACCGATCTGGCGGGTTTCACACCGTTGATGGAGGCCAATGCGGGCTATGGGCAAAAGGGAGCGTTGGCGCTGTTGCAGGTGCTCAACCACTATTTTTCGGCCATGATCGAAATTATTGGGAAGTCAGCAGGGGATCTACTGGAGTTTACTGGGGATGCCATGTTGGTGCAATTCCTAGAAGATGCCCAAGGCGATGACACGGCCCAGGCTGTACGGGCAGGGTTACGGATGCAACGGGCAATGGAGCCGTTTCAGCAGATCGAAACGCCGCAGGGGATCTTTTCTCTGGCGATGCGGGTGGGGATTCATCGAGGAGCCTACTTGGCCGCCGATTTGGGCACGCCTCGGCGGATGGCTCATATTTTGTTGGGTCAGACGGTGCAGCGCGCAAAACTAGCGGAGGGTATGGGCGTTGTGGGGCGGGTGTGTGTGACCCAATCGGTGGGCGATCGCCTCCAAGCGCAATTTCGCCTAGAGACACCCCACGCTCAGACTGAAACCGATACCTATTGCCACATTCAAGACGATCTGACCGCCGAGGGTTTAGGAGAATATGACATCAGCGTCAATCGACGACGGCTGACCACTCCTTTGTTAATGGATCGCAGCAGCCTCGGCATTATTCAAGAAATTCGGGATGCCCTGCGGCGAGTTCAACTGCTGGCCTGTTATCTCCCTGACCCGATTTTAAATACCTTGGTCGAGGCCGTTTCAGAGCGCCAAGTGGCTCCTGATTTTCCGCTGCCCACGGTGGTGTTTGTGAACCTGACAGGGTTTCCAGAATCAGTAGACAGTGCAACCCCAGACGAAGTCGCCCATATGACGCAAAGCTTCTCGCAGATCTTTTCGCTGATTGATGCTTCGGTGCAGGTGCAGGGTGGGGTGTTGCAGAAGGTCACGTATCAGGCGGTGGGTTCAGATATTTTGATCTATCTAGGGGCGTTTAGTGGCCATCGCGATGATGCCATTCGGGCTGGCAACTTGGCGATCGCCGTTCGTGACCTAATCGCCCAGGTAGAACGCCCCACGGTCAATGGGATAGCGGTAGATCTCAGTTGCCGCGTGGGGATCGCCTCGGGAGCGGTCTTTGCTGCCGAGATGGGGGAACCGCGCGGGCGGCGAGAGTTTAATATTCTAGGAGACCCCGTTAATACAGCGGCGCGGTTGATGGCGCGGGCCCAAGCGGGCGAAATCTTGATGACAGAGGCGGTCTATGAGGCGATCGCCCCCCGCTTCCGGTGTCGCTCGTTGGGTGATATTGCACTCAAAGGCAAAACCCATCTGGCCAGAATTTTTGCCCTCGAAACAGCCCTCAAACCCTAAGCCTTCTGGTTAGGATAAAATCAGCCGGGCTGACGGGGGTTGACCATCGCCGGCCTTGCTTAGATCACGGTATGGAGTTGGATGGATTGGGATGGCTGAGATCAGAAAAACGAGATGGCTTCTGCTTGGCATCATCGCTGGAGCCACGATGGGGGCGGTGGGGGCGATCGCCCATTCGATGCATCAGGCTACCCGTCTCCCGGCCTGGTATAGCCGCCAATCTAGCCCTCTAGCGGCTCCAGATTTAGCTCCAGATTTAGCCCGATCGCCCATGCCACTGGGAGACTCATCTGGGGTGAGCCTGAGCGGTGTGGATGTCGAGCAGTGGGTGCGGGGTGCGATCGCCCAACGCCGAGTTCCGGCAGCACTAGAGCGCCCCGTTGCTAATTTTAGCGCCACCGTAGAAGCCGGAGAGCTTAAAACGGGCACTCTCATTAACCTGTCAGATCTACCCACTGAGCGGTTGGGGCGCACGGAACAGCGGCTGCTCGAACGGGCGATCGCCCTAGCTCCTGGCCTCGCAAACCGGGAAGTCTTTGTGGGGCTAGAAAGCCAGCCTACCCTCGAAAATGGCCGCATTGTTTTGGGCGAAAATGCCACGGTTCAAATTGGAGAATTGCGCCTGCCATTACGGGTGGTGGCGCAACGGCTGGGGGTTTCAGTCGCAGATTTAGAGCAGCAGATTACAGAGGTTGTCCGATCCCAAGGAATTGACCCCGAAGATTTGCGGATAGAGGGCGATCGCCTCTGGCTCACACCTCAGTAATCCATGGGCTGTTTAGACTCCACCGAACCCATCGGACACCAGCCTCTAACTCTTTGGCGACTCAAGACCCTTTAGCGACCCAAGGCTCTTTGGTCGATGGCGAATCAAGCAAAGGCGGCTTAGGAACTGCTCAATTACGGTGGTTATTGCTGTAATGGATTAAGGTTCCTGCCCACTGAAGTTTTTCCCGCAGAGTTTGGTAGTAAGAATAGTTTTCGCGCAGAATAATAAATTGCGCCTGACAGTTGGCGGCTCGAATATCAACCCGTTGCCCTGGCCAAATAGAGGTCGCCATGACCCCATCCATCCACAAGCGGGTCGTCAGGTCGCGGTCGGCCAATGGCCAAATGCTAACCACAGAACCCGAAGGCAAGATAATGGGGCGGCTAGAAAGGCTGAGGGGGCAAATGGGGGTAACGGCGATCGCGTCCATCCCAGGATGAATAATGGGGCCATTGGCCGCTACGGTGTAGGAGGTCGAGCCAGTGGGGGTCGCCACAATCAGCCCATCGCCTTGATACTGGTCTACCACTTCTCCGTCGATTTCCATTTCGAGGATTGAGGTTACCATGCGATCGGCAGAGGCGGGCTTGACGCACATCTCATTGAGGGCAAAAAAGCGATCGCTCATGGGTTCTAGGTTTGTGCGGTTGCCCTCATAGGTGCAAGCTTGCAGCATCATGCGCCGCTGCACTGCAAAGCGATCGCTCTGCAACCGTTCCCAAACCCGTTCTGTGTCTTTAAATTGTTCCAAAGATTCAGTCAAAAAACCCAGATGACCGCCCACATTGACCGCCAAAATGGGGATACCATCCTCTGATAGATGGCGCGCGGCGGAAAGCACGGTTCCGTCTCCACCGAGAACAATCGCCAAATCAATCGGCTGTGTCACCGAAGCCAAAAAAACAGGGTAGGGATTATCCTGTGCGCCACTCGACCCCACCAACACCCGAACATCCTGTGCTTCTAGCTCACGGGCACAGCGCTCAGCCCAGCGTTGGCTGTTGGGATCTCCAGACTTGTGAGCAATAATAACCTGCTTAAGTTGCACAAATTTACCCGTCGGGGTAAGAGGTTTGACGAATTTTCTAGGACGGCTCAGCGATGGCTCCCAGAGCCTTTCAGGTTAACACCTAGAGAGTTGCCTAAAAGCTTACCACTTCAATAGGTTGAACTGCTCCATATCCACGGTGCCCCGGTTGCGATAGATAGACAACACAATGGCCAACCCCACCGCTGCTTCCGCCGCTGCAATGGTGATCACAAACACCGTAAACACTTGGCCTTTGATGACCTGAGGGTCGAGATAGTTTGAAAAGGCCATCAAATTGATATTCACTGAGTTGAGCAGCAATTCAATAGACATCAGCACACGAATGGCATTGCGGCTGGTCACTAGGCCGTAGATCCCAATGCAAAACAAGGCCGCTGCTAGTAGGAGAAAATATTGCAGTTCCATAGGAGGGGAGATCAATCAACGCAAAAATAGAGGACATCTTCAAGGCAGAATTAACGCTTAACCCAGACATCCCGCCAATCTGCGAGGACCTGGGCATAGCTAATGGTCACGCTTACTTTTGGGTGGTGGTCAGTTCGCGGGAGCGCTCGGGGAGGGTTAGGGTAGAGCGATCGCCCCCATCCTCTAGTTCCCCTGGCAAAAACTCACGACGAGCAATCACGATCGCCCCAATCAGAGCCATCAACAGCAGCAACGAAGCCACCTCAAAGGGCAATAGGAAGTCGCTAAAAAAGTGCTTACCAATTTCCACCAACGCCCCATCTCCTACCGCTGGCAGGGTTGACAACGGCCAAGGCGTTGCTAGCACCATCGTAGACAGCAGGGCAAACAACCCTAAACAAACCCCACCTGTCACGATTTTGCCGAGCCAGGCATTTTTCACCTTGACAAAGTCTTGCTGCTTATTGACCAGCATGATCCCAAACAAAATCAAGACATTGACGGCTCCAACGTAGATCAAAATTTGAGCCGCTGCTACAAACCCTGCATTGAGCAGTATGTATAGCCCAGAGATGCTGATAAAAACGCCCCCCAGCAAGAAGGCAGAGTAAACAATATTGTCTAACAACACAACGCCCAGAGACGTTGCCAACATCATGATGGCTAACACCCCAAACGAAACAATTTGAACGCCTTCGGCTAAATTCATGGCTTTGCCACCTTCGTTGGTTATTGCGAAATACGGAGGTTATTGCGAATTACAGACGGCGCTACGAGACAAGGCCACCACGGGCAACTGTCTGGTCTAGGTTGTCGTCTGCGAAGAGCGCATGGGGGTTGCCCAACCCATGGTTCAGCATAGACTGAACATCTCCCAATGCTTGGAAATCCTACTCTTTGGGAGTTGCACTAGCTGCCTTTGCTTCTAATCCTTCCAGAATTTCCTCGGGCAATTGACCCGCCCGCCGAGATCCAGCCGGGAGGTCGTGGGGGTCAAGCACCCCTTTAGGCAGATACACTAGCTCGCGTAGAGGAGTCACCATGGGGTCTTGGGTGACCTTGTAGGGCAAACGACCCAGCGCCACACTGTCATAGTTCAATTCATGGCGATCGTAGGTCGAAAGCTCATACTCCTCGGTCATCGACAAACAATTGGTGGGGCAATATTCCACACAATTACCGCAAAAGATACAAACACCAAAGTCGATGCTGTAATGATTTAGCTTTTTCTTCTTGGTTTCTTTGTTAAATTCCCAATCCACAACGGGGAGGTTGATGGGGCAAACCCGCACACACACTTCGCAGGAAATGCACTTGTCAAACTCAAAGTGGATGCGTCCTCGAAAGCGCTCAGAAGGAATTAGCTTTTCGTAGGGATATTGAACCGTAATAGGACGACGAGACATATGGTCGAAGGTGACTGATAGCCCCTGGCCAATGTATTTCGCCGCTTGTACCGCTTCTTTGGTGTAATCACCAACTTGCTTCAAAAACTTGAGCATGGTTTTTCTCTCTGGAGTATTTGGAGCCTAACAATGGAACATGTTAGTGGATAGTCATCATGGAGTAGGTAGCGCCCATGGAGAGCGTTGCTTAACCTCCAAAGGCAACGGGAAAGGCTAACTTCAGCCCTGCGGTGACCAGTAAGTTCACTAGCGAAATGGGTAACAAAAACTTCCAACCTAAATCTAATAATTGGTCAATCCGTACCCGAGGCACAGTCCAGCGCAACAAGATTGCCAAAAACAGCAAGAGATAGGCTTTGAACAGAGTCATGACAATGCCTAAACTTGCGGCCACGACTTGGAACCAAGGAGCTGTTTCACTGATGTTGAGCAACCCAGCTAACCAATCAACGGGGATAGGGGATTCCCAACCCCCGAGGTAGAGCACCGCAAACAGCAAGGCCGACAGCACTAAGTTGGCGTAAGACCCTGCGTAGAACAGCATGAATTTGACGGCACCGTACTCGGTTTGGTAGCCAGCCACTAGTTCTTCCTCAGCTTCAGGCAAGTCGAAGGGCATCCGTTCGCACTCGGCTAGGGCTGCAATCCAAAAGATGATGAAGCCGACGGGCTGCCGCCAGATGTTCCAGCCCAAGATGCCGTAGCCTGACTGCTGCCCCACAATATCGATGGTGCTGAGGGAATTAGACATCAGCACCACCGCCAGCACCGAAAGCGCCAAGGGGATTTCGTAGCTAATCGATTGGGCGGCTGCCCGCAGGCCACCCAGGAGGGAATATTTATTATTGGAAGCATACCCAGCCATCAACAACCCAATGGGGGTGATGCTAGAGAGTGCAATCCATAAAAAGATGCCAATGCCGAGATCGGTGATGACCATGTTTTGCCCAAATGGCACAACTAGGTAGGACAAAAACACCGGAACAAAGACTAAGACCGGGGCAAAGGCATAAAGCCAGGGATCGGTTTTGGCTGGGAAAACATCTTCCTTGGTGAGTAGTTTGAGTACGTCTGCGGCGGGAACGAGCATCCCCTGTGGCCCCATAAACTCTGGGCCAATCCGTTGTTGGGCGGCAGCGGAAATCTTGCGTTCGAGCCAGGTCGAAACCAAGGCGAGCACCGTGACGGCTCCCACCATTAAGACCATGGGGAGCGGAATCCAGACGAGTTTTGCGGTTCCGGATGGAAGACCGAACTGCTCCAAGATTTGGGTGAAACTTGCTTGTAAATCAATCCCTGGGTTCATAGGTTTAGGCCGAGCGTTGAGGTCAGGGCTGTGGGGAGAGTTCAGGAAGGGCGGTTAACCCGTTGCCGAGATCACCGGAACGTCTATCGCTGGGAAGATCCAGTGAGATAGTGCGATCGAGGGTTGAAATCGTCCTGAGCTAGGGGAGTCACAGCAATTCTGTTACTTACGATTTCTTACTGAACAGTATACCGACTCTCGGCCAGCCAAATCGGTAATGACATGCCCGGCAACCATGATAAATTCTTGGCCTAGGGATAAGTCGGCTGCTATGCTAAAAAATTCTTACCAGACTGTCTTATTTTTCTGCGAAGTGTCACAAAAGTTGTCTAAATGGCGCTGTCCTAGGTAACATTGGGTGCTATGTCAACTCTGCCCGTGTCATAGCAGCGGCGAAATGCTCTGAGGGGAACGCTGATCTGGGTGATGTTCTTCTCGGTTCGTCTGGTTCGGGTTTGGCCTGGTTCGGGTTTGGTCTGCTTAGGCACCTAGATAGGGTCATGGATAGGGTCAACAGTGGTAAGCCCCAATCTGTTCGACCTTACTGCTGTTTTTACACTGCTAAGTGTCGCTGATTTCGGTGAGAAGAATTTAGTTCGAGCTAAAACGAGTGCAAGTCCCTCCCACGCCTGAAGCGAATCATCCCCTCATTAAATCGCTGGCTCATTACAGCGACCAGGAATTATTGACCTTGTTTCAGCGGCACTCAGACGCAGGGCAGTATTTTACGGCGCTGGTCTGTCGGTATAGCCCGCTTGTGTATACGCTGATTCGCCATTCTGTGCGATCGCCCGTCCAGGCCGACTACTTGTTTGCTCAGACATGGCGACATGTTTTCTATGAACTGGGTGAACTCGATTTAGTGGCGTTGGCCGATGAAAACACCACGCTGCAATCTTGGCTGATTAATATCACAGCACTTTGCATTAACCGGACTGAGCTGCCTGCTGTCGAATCGATTCACTATTCTTTGCAGGCCGCGCCGCCACCCCTCTGGTGCTATGTAGAACGGGCATTGGGTCAACTTTCCCCGGTGCAGCGGCTCGTCGTGCTGATGGCTCAAACATTCCATTGGAGTGAAACCCGGATCTCGGCTTATCTGCAAGCGGAAGGAGACTTTATCTCTCCGGCAGAGGTTCGTCTGCATCTCCGCTCGGCCTATCGCCAACTCGAAGAATTTATCCCAGACGACTTGCAAGAAATCTATATGGGAGGCCGTGGCTTTGAGCAGAGAGAAGCCGCATCCGAAGAGATGACATAGCTGAGTTTAGGCCGCTATTGAGTGCAGCTATTAGTTCAGGTAAGGGACTCGCCAGAAAATAACGTACCCGCTGATTGGACTTTCTTCCGGAGGGAGGCGCTGCGCGAACAACTTCGTTCAGCCCTCGATCACTGAGGGTTGAGCGAAGTCGAAACAAAGAATTTACAGTGCCCCTAAGAATATGCATAATGCATACATATTAATGGAGCATACATTTTATGGATGAAGCTCGCCTGGTAAACCTGCTAGGAGCCTTGGCGTTGAGGCTGGTTGATGGTCTACATCATGAGGCTTTTGCGACCTTGGGGTATGGCGGCGAAAGCGCTGCTGCCCTTGTGACCTTAGGCGTAGAACCTGGTTTTTCAATTAATGATTTACGCCAAGCGCTCCAGCTTTCCCATCCCGGTACGGTGCGGTTGGTGGATCGGTTAGCCCAGCAAGGGTGGGTCGAGCGCCGACCGGGAAGCGATGGCCGCACTGTTGCGTTATTTCTCACGGATGCGGGGCACGCGAAACGACACCAACTTTTGGCAGCGCGGCGCAACCAGTTGCAGGGTGCCATGCAAGCGCTCACCTCCGAGGAATGTGCCCAACTAACGCCGTTGCTCGAAAAGATGCTGGTAGCCATGACCACCAGTGCGGCTGCCGCTTTCGCCATTTGCCGCCTCTGTGAGGAGGAGGTCTGTCCGGGCGATCGCTGCCCCGTTGAACAAACCTATTGCCAACTCGCCAACTTACCCCAAAAACCATGAATATTTTGATTGCCCTGGGTTATGCCAGTTGTTGGGGGGTGGGGCTGACCCTGACCAAGGTGGCTTTGTCTGGCATCCCGGCCACCACACTGCTCGTGATTCAGCTCGTTGCGAGTGTGACATTTTTAGCGGTTTTATGCTGGGTGCGCGATCGCCATCTTCCTCTGTCTTGGCAGGATCTTAAGCAAGGGCGAGCCGGTGTTTTTGAGCCAGCCCTCGCCTATATGGTGGGTATTTTTGGGGTCGATTTGACCACGGCCAGCAATGCCACCTTAATCGGTTCCTCCGAAGTCATTTTGACAATTGTGTTGGCGGCGCTATTGTTGGGTGAATCTCTCACGCGCACCAAGCTTTTTTTGGCCGGAACCAGCACCCTTGGGGTGGCTTTGTTGATGCTGCATAGCCCCGAAACCGCGAACCAAGCCTCCCGCCTAGGGGATCTCCTGGTTCTACTGGGCACAGTTTTTGCCGTTTTCTATGTGTTGCTGAGTAAGCGGCAACTGACAAAAACTCACCCGCTCCAACTCACCACGGCCCAGCAAACCGTGGGGTTAGGGGTAACATTGGCTTGCTTTAGCGCGTTGTCTCTGATTTATCCGAGCTACGCCATCAACTTTGGGGGCATCGCTCCACAGTTTTGGCTGCTTGCCATTGTCTCGGGCATTTTGCAATATGCCTTGGCCTTTTTTCTCTATCTCACTGCGCTGCGCCATATCCCTGCCAGCCATGCAGCGTTTTATGTGGCGCTGATTCCAATTTTTGGGGTGCTCAGTGCAATGCTTATCATTGGCGAACAACCCACTGTTTTTCAATGGGTGGGCGGTGGCTTAGTCATTGTCTCTTCAAGTTGGGTGCATACCCTCAAACCCTCTTCGTGAAGCCCTAGAGACCGAGATAGATTGCCGCTAGTAGAAATTTTCCGGATGCCCCCAGCTACGTAGAGAAGAAGAGAGTGGTAGATGCACCCTGATTCAAAACTCCCCCAGCCGCTTTGAGGTGAAGGGAGTTTTTTTTGATCGTTTTTATTACAGGTTGGGCTTAATTGTCTGCGCTAGGTTGAGGTTTTTCTAAAGTACCAAAATTAGAGATCCCTGGAAAATAAAGGGCGATCGCCACTTATGACACAGCACCGCAAAATCTTTCCGGATGCTCCCAGCTACGTGGAGAAGAAGGGAGTGGTAGATGCACCCTGATTCAAAACTCCCCCAGCCTCTTTGAGGTAAAGGGAGTTTTTTTTAGCTATTTAAAAAATATTCAAAGAGCTTGTCATGCTCTTTTTTTGAGGTTTAGAAAACGGTCATATTCTGATTTAGCTCAATTGATGATTTCAAATAGTGTTTCACTATTTGAAATCATCAATTGAAATCATCACGGCCTAAGGCACCATCTCAGTGTTAATTTCATTCACGATACGCCGCTTTAGCTCAACTGATTGATCGCGAGGAATCAGGTCAAACACGGGGCGCAAAACATCATCAATTTGTTCGTAGGCAATGATACCCTTTTCGTCGAGTAAGACCTTGCCCTGGGCGTCAAATACGACGGTTTGCGGCACATAGCCTTTGTAGTAGTAGCCTACTTCGTTTAGCTCATACTGGTCTTTGACGGGGATGGAATCGACTGTGATGGGGATGATGTTGACGACGCGGCCATAAAAGGCATCAACACTCGACAAGACGGGCGCAAATTGCTTGCAGTCTTGGCTATCGTCAATATAAAAAGTGACCACACTGGGAGTTTCCCGCTCGATCGACTGCTTCAGGGTGACACGGGGAGGCACCAAGTAGCCGTTGCCTGCGTAAAGGGGAAAGATGTTGCCTTCGTAGCGATCGTCATTTAGCCCAGCCCAGGCGGGGGAGGCTAGACCCAGCACCAGGAAGAGGGCGATCGCCCCACCCCAAGCCGCGCGTACCCACCCGGCTCTGGCAGACTGACTCCAGCGACGTTCACACCACTGCACTACTGAGGCTATGCTGTTTCCCAACCTATCCATCCAACTATCCTGCGCCTTGCTTTGCTTTGCGTTCGTTTGACTATAATCTTTTGACTATATCTAAAGCTTGTGAGAGTTAATCTAAAGCTTGTGAGAGTTAATCAGGTCTGACTAACGATCCAGTCTGACTGAACACCAGTCTCATTGTGTAACATTCGGTGCATTCCTGGAACGCCGATCCGTCATAGTCGGCTGAATTCCTGCGAAATTGCCGGGAGATCTGAGGCAGAATCAGGTGTTAATCGTGCCGAGGGCGATCGCCGTCCAAATTGTCCAGCTATCCATCAGCAGCAGTAGCAGCGTTAGCCCTAACAAAATGGCATACATCCACGGCTGCGAGAGGGGCCGCACATCTTGGGTATCAATGCCAGTTTTGGCTTGCACCACCCGCACCAACCGAGCAAACCCCGCCACCCGCATGGGCAGCAAGCGTGCTTCATTATTTTTTGTGACGAAATAGTAAACCAAGCCCCCCTGCCCTGTAGACCGTGGTTTGAGGGCTTGAATGTCGCTCCACGCCAAGCTCCACCCCGATCGCCAGAGCTTGGGCACCCAGCCCGCATAGACCACGCGAATGCCCGTTTCATCCAGCACCACGCGCTCGGTCATCACGGCGTAGAGGGCGACGAAGCCACAGGTTAGGGCGATCGCCAATATCCAAGGGGGAATGGGGGCTTGGGTGACTTTTGCCAAAAATGGCAGCGGCAGAGTTAGCGCCACATACAACGACAGCAGGGTAATGCGCACCAAGGGCGACAGGCGAAACAGCAGCGGCTCTCCTAGATGGGCGGGTGTTGACGCCGTTTCTGGGGCAGTCGTTTCTGGATCGGTGATTGCTGGATCAGGCATTACTGGATCAGTCATTGCTGGGGCAGTTATTTCTGGAGAAGACGTTTCTGGAGAAGACGATAAAGACATGGCTGAAAGGATGGAAGGGTATGCGATTTACGGCGGAGACGATGAACCAGAGTAATTAACGCGACCACAACCTAATCGTTTCAGTTGAGCGTCTGCTAGCAACCGTTGCATCCACACCAGAGACTTTCGGCAGTCCGCTCCGACCGGGTTGTTATGCGGCGATTTTACTCACCACGCCACTGTTTGCAGCCTCTCCACTTCTTGAAAATGAGCATCGCGTATTCCTAAAACCAGAGTGTGTTGCAGTGCAAGGGCTGCAATCCAAACATCATTTTCAGGCAATGGACGACCTTTGAGCCTCAAGTTATTTTTAACGTCGCCGTATTGTCGAGCCGTTTCCGCGTCACATACCAATATTGTGCTGCCACCCGCTAATTCATTAACTCTTGCTAAGTTTGGTTTAACTCGTCCTGACTTTCTGGCTCCGTAGCACAGCTCACCAATGACAATGCTTGGAATGAAAACTTCCCTGGCTTGAGCAAGGTTGTCTTTGACGATTCCCTCATCTGCAAAAAGCGCAATAATAATGTTGGTATCGAGCAAAAACTTACCACTCATTAACATCTATCTTTTCGCAATCTTGCTCAATCGCCTCACGCATTAACTGAAGGTTATCAGAAGGAATTGAACCAGCAAAGCGTAATAATTGCTGCCCTGGCGTACCTCGAACTTCCGCTTTTGCAAGCGATCGGGCGAACTCCAGTACCTGTCTTTGCAAAGGCTGAGACATGCCCCGTAACTGTTCAACAACCTCATCGGCTATAGCCATATTCCCTCCTTATCAAGATCTTAAACTGTTTAGCGGAAGTGACAGAGAAGTAACCTTAATAAATCAGAGGAGGGAGTAAGAAATGCCTTCCAAGGGCATCTTTCAACATCTTCACCGTAAGCGCCATGGGCCGGAAGAAGACATGCGCTCTATCTTGTTCTCCGCCTCAAGCTCACGCAGGATTGCTACCACCCAATATTACTGATTTGATGATGTGGCGCTCGGATAGTCACCATGATCGAGACCACACTCACGAAATATTTCGGCTTGCTTCATCCCAGCACCGCCAGACTGACATAATGGAGAAGCCGTCATCAGGTCAAACACTAGATCCTTAGCAGATGACCGAATTTCCTTACCGCGCTCAGAAAACTCTATGAACTGACCCCTCGTAATCATTTTGACTGATTTTAGCAAGTGTTGTTGAATCTGATTTGAACGTGTGGTACGACGACGGGATCAGATAAGGTTTTGGCTTAGGGTAAATACTTCTGCACGACATCCCAACCTGAGAGGGAGACTCCGATAAAGCCGATGAGTAGAAGCAGGTTTAGGCCAAGATGGAGCGATCGCGCCATTTGCAGCCCGCCCCCAATTTGAGAGGCACTCCAGGCCGAGGCCAAGGTCAGACCCACCACAAACAGACCCGCCGATAGGTGTACTGAGTGCCCTAGGGAGCCATAGTGGCCCAGGGTGCCCACTACCCCTACGGCTAGCAGCAATAACACCAGCCCCACTAACACGGTGCCTGCGATGATGTGAGCGGGGCGCAACCAGTCAGGGGAAGGGCGATCGCCCTTCCGATCTGAGCGCAGCTTCAACCCCAGCACCGCCAACACCCCATAGGTGGCCACCGACAACCCCATAGACCAGGCGGCAATCCGCCACAACCATAAAAAAGAGGGTAAATCCATCCCACCCCAATCTTGAAGAATGTTCTTTCCTCTCATTATGACGGGCTACGCCCTGTAACCCAAGCCTTCTCTAAAGCACCCCAAAACCCAGCTTGAGACCAGCCCCAAACAACGGCATTCGGATGGCGATCGCCCCTGCCACCGCACAACCGCTTTCTGATGGGTGGCGACCCGATGCAAAAATAGTATTAGCCCCTCATAAGCCCTTGTCAAACCTATATTTAGCAAGGGCTTGAGGCTGACTGATTGTTCAAAAAACGGAGGTATCACCTGACACAAACGGGTTCAAAACAGTTACAACCAAGGTGGTTGAACTTGTCCTGTTCCTAACTTTTTTTATGGCACCGCGCAAAGATACCCTCTTCGAAGCCGTCCTCGCGCCCCTATTTCAACACTTCCTGATCGACCAAGATGCGTTGATGGCCTACTACCGCAGCAAGGATTGGGATGAAGAGGGCGATCGCCTGCAAAACTCCACCCTGGCCTACCCCGATTACTACCAGTCTCAAAACTTCCATGGCATCGAGCGGGGCTACCTCAACCCCCAATCCGCCATCACCTACGATGCCGTCACCCAATACTTTTTGCCCCCCAACGAGGTCTGGGTGCGTCAAGCCCTGCTCAACGGCATTCGCAGCCAGCCCCGCCGCATTCTTGATCTGGGCTGTGGCACTGGGTCTACGACTGTGATGCTGCAACAGGCATTTCCTGAAGCCGAAGTTATCGGCCTAGACCTCTCGCCTTATATGCTAGTAGCCGCCGAAGATAAGGCCGCTGCGTTGCATCTGCCCATTCAATGGCTGCATGGCAATGCGGAGGCCGTGCCCTTGCCCAATGGCAGCGTGGATTTAGTGACAGCGGTGCTGTTGTTTCATGAGACCCCAGTGGCGATCGCCCAAGCCATTCTCCGCGAAGCCTTTCGGGTGCTTCAACCCGGCGGCGAAGTGCTGATTTTAGACGGCAACCAAACCGCCCTCCGCAAGACGGTCTGGCTCACCAATATCTTTGAAGAACCCTACATCCAAGACTATGCTGCCGGCAGCATCGACGCCTGGATGGGAGCCACGGGCTTCGGCGACATCATGACCGAAACCGTGTGGCTGGTGCATCAGCTCACGCGCGGCCTCAAACCTCTGACTAGTCATGTCAAACCCGTCGCCATCCCCACGGTTGTCACCGATATGGGCTGGGCTCCCGGCTAAGCCCCAAGAAACCCGGTGTCCTAGGGAGCCAGACACCGGGTGTCCTCCTAGGACACCCGGTGTCTTCATCTTCGACGGATGCTATTGCTGCGACAATCGCTTCACTGCTTCGCTGCCCAGCAGATCGTGGGCTTCGGCCAATAGCTCAGGAATCTGGTCAGCGTGGGGGCTATTGCGTAGGTAGGGCTTGAGGGCTTGGGGGTCGAGCGTGTCGGCCTTCGCCCCAGGGAACCAATGGCTAGCATTGCCCAGCATGTTATAACGCACCCTGGCATAATCCACCATGTCGTAAGCCAAGGTGAGGTTGCGGAGCCACAGAATCATGCGCACATTCACCCGCCCTGGCACATCTTCTAGGTTTGGCAGTCCCTCTTCCCAGGATGTAAACCAGTCTTTTCCTAAAATGCGGATGGCTTCTGCTTCTAGGCGCTCAAGGATAGGGGGTAGTAGAGTTTCTACCTGCCCCAACAGTGGCAAGGCTTTGAGGTGTTCATCAAAGTCATCGGGGCGCGCGGCTCCAATGCTGAGGGTGTGAACTTGGGGATGGCTGAGACAAAACAGATCATTAAAAACAATTGGGCTAAGGGGGGCGCAGAGATCTACGAGCTTTTGGGGCGGCTTATAGAGCATTCCGCCCTTATCGGATGGGCTGATGATGAAGACGCCCATGTCGTGACGGGTGGCGGCTTCGATGGCGTCCCAGTTTTGCTGGTTGATGTAGTACCAATGGAGGTTGACGTAATCAAATTGGTTGGTGGCGATCGCCTCCACAATCACTGAGGTGGGCGCGTGGGTCGAAAAGCCAATGAAGCGCACCCGACCTTGGCGCTGAAACTCTTGAGCCACCTCCAAACAGCCACCCGGTTTCAGGGTCCATTCCAATAGCTCTGGGGTGTTGATGCCATGGATGCCGAGCAGATCAACCTGCTCTAGGCGAAGGTTTGTGAGCGATCGCTCTAAGGTTTGGCGAAACTCTTGGGGGTCTTGGGTGGGGCTAACCTTGGTTTGCACAATCAATGAATTTCTGGGCAACAAGGGCAACACCTGCCCTAATTGGATTTCTGATGTGCCATAACCGCGTGCCGTTTCGATATGGTTAATCCCCACATCCACCGCCCGCCGAATCGTTTCTTCTAGGTTTTGCTGGCTCGCGGATGGAATGTCTGCTAACAAACCATCTTTCCACTGATGCTGGTAGCGCATGCCGCCGCAGGAAAAAACGGGCATCGCTAATTCCGTCCGTCCAAATCTTCGATATTCCATAAAACAATACTTAGGGCTGTTTCCCATGCGTCTACGGGTGCTTTCACCATAGCTCACCCAAACCCGCAATATCATAGGAAGAGTAGACCTCGCAGGACGTTGCACGAAAAATAGACCTTATGGAAGTGTTGAGCCTCCATCGCCCCTTGCCGCACTGATGCCAGATCCTCGGTATGCCCCCTTTTCCTAACCCCAGCGTTGCCCTCGCGACAAAATTAGAAGGATCTATATGGAGAGGGTTCCTAGCCTCTCGCCTAGCTGCTACATTGGCATTAGTGTGTCCTGTGGTTAAAATCTCATACCAGAAGTGCAGCGCTGTTTCCCAAAACGGCTGTGTTTCTAGGATATTCTCTACCATGCTGGTTTGATGACCGTGCCCGTAATAAACCTATGGATATAGTTGAGTTGGACGATATTGAACGCTCCGTCGATGATTTATTATCGCTAGCCAAAATAGAACTTGAGGAAAAACGACTGCTGCAGCAGCGTAGCCAACAAATTGAGGCCAAGGCGGCAGAATTGCGAGAACGCCTTGCTCCGTTGGTCGAAAAAGTTGATCAAATGGTGGCGAACTTTGAGGCCGATGATTTTTCGGATAGCATCATGCGTGGCAAGTTGCAGGCCAAGGCCGATGACCTGCGCCTTATGTTAGAGAATGCCGAAAACATGGCGATTCAGCATATCGACCAGCAACTGATTCAAGCCGAAGAGGCCTTGCTGGATGATCGGATGACCGAGCAAACCAACCATTGGCGGATGGCGCTCAAGGATGATTTGCTCGAAATGATTGCGGAACAGCAAGATTTTTATAGCGCCACCGATGCGGCGATCGCTGTTCGAGGCTTTGTGCATGACCTCAAGGCCATCGATGCCCTTGATGATGTGGTGCAAACCCTCATTGACCAAATTAACTCAAACAGCGAAGAAGGCCCCGTAGCACGCCTGCGAGGTAGCTATGAGCAAACCTTGGGCTTTATCTACAACAAAGCCCTTGAAAACCGCGCCCGGGTAGACTACTCCCCCAACATTCAACCGCGCACCCGTCACCGCACCACCGATAAACGCCCTAACCCTTACACCGAGTTAGAAGGCAAAGTGGTGGTGTTTGGAGGCCATGACCGCCTCGAAGCCGGAACCCGCACCCGCTTGCGCGACTCGAACGTTGAACTTGTCTGGTGTACGGCTCAGGCGGGGCCGCAAATTGCAGAACAAGCGGAAGCCCATATTGCCACTGCCGATCTGATTTTTGTGGTGACGGGCTACACCAGCCATAAACTCACCACCAAAGCGACCCAATCCGCCCAACGCAGTAATAAAACGATCCAAATGATCAACACGACGGGGTTGATCCGCATTCTCGAAGCCATTGAATTTGGCCTCAAGAGCAAGCAATGGGCCGAACAAATCAACCACACCACCGGGATCGCCCGTCTCTAAAGACTCAGCTAAGACTCAGTGAGAAGTGAGGGCGAGGTGAGAAGTGAGGGCGAGGTGAGAAGTGAGGGCGAGGTGAGAAGTGAGGGCGAGGTGAGGGCGAGGCTTCTGCCGTTCTATCCTGAAGCCTAATGTCAGGCTTCAGGTGAGGTCTTGCGGTGCTCGGCAGAGACGGGGGAACGGCATGGTTAGGACTCTGCTTTTGGCGGTCTGATTTTGGCGGTTCGATAGCAAAGCAAGCAGATACAGCAATCCACTACTAGGAGGAATCTACTGAGAGGACTTTACTGAGAAGAATCCACTAGGAGGAATCTACTGAGAGGACTCTAAGTCTTCTGTGGTTCGCATCACCTGGGATCAACTGAGTTGCAGCAATATTTAAGTAATATTACTGAGTTGTGTGATGCCCGTGGCACAGAGGCTTTTTGGGGTGATCTTGTGGCCGTGGGGCGATCGCCCACAACCTTTTGGAAGGCTGCTTCCTAGGCTCTATCAGCGGTTTGCCTTGATTTTGTAGTAATGCTTTCTGGGGCGATCGCACTGAATGCTCAAAGGCTTCTCCTTAGTAGATTTCAGCAAATAAACGGAGGCAAGCCGAGCTAATTGTCTCCGAGATTACAAGATCTTCTAAAAGGGAGATAGCTTGTGGATATCTTCATATTCCAGGCAAGTTGTGTGTATTTCTTGCAAGCATCTTCTTAAAAATCTGGTTAACTCCTGATAAGAAGCTAAGTTCTATACGAGAACTTACGCAAGATACAGGGTCTCCGGTATGAGCTTACCCCCCAAAACTAGCCTCAATGGAACGGAGAGCCTCTCGTCGGCGTCATTGCGATCAGGGTCTGAATCTGCTTCTCCATCTACCTCTAAACCTATGGTGTCTAAATCTACAATTTCTAAATCTACAGGCTCTAAATCTGTGGCTTCTAAATCTGGCATGGCAGCAGGCAGTTGTGCCTTTCCGGGTGTGGCTTCCCCTGTGATGCTGTCGCTGATTTTGCCGATTAACCACCTCAAGGTGAGTTTGCTCGGGGCCGTGGCAATGCTCAGTCATTTATTGGATGAATCCCTTCCAGGCAACTACGAGCTGTTGTTGGTGGGGGGCAATGAAGCAGATCCGGCTTACCACTTGGCGGGGAAGGTTGCGGCCTATTATCCCCATGTCCGACTGTTGGATAAGCAAGACTTGCCCGTTGGGCTATCGATGTCTGGGTTATGGCAGATTGCGGAGGGCGATTATATGGGTGTGATGGCCGCCCATTTACAAGATGCGCCGGAAGTTGTTTTGCAGTTATTAGAAAAGCTTGAGCAAGGCTGTGATGTGGCGGTGGCCAAGCGATCGCCCCACCACAGCGACATTTTTGCATGGACAATTGCTAATTATGCTCCGAGCCAAGAGCCACAAACGGTGAGTTCGCATCTTCTCTCTCATTTGTTGGCGGCGGTGGCATCCCCTGACCAAGGCTGTTTTTTGGCACGGCGCTCGGCCTTGAAAACGGTGGCCAGTGGCAAGGTTGGCCCTGCGACGTTGGAATGGAATATTTACCGGAAAGATAGCCTCGGCAATGTGGCCTAGAGGCTTTGAGCGCAGCACAGCTTAGGTTGCTTCCGGCAGGTTTAGGCAGAAATGGGAAGGGCGATCGCCCTTCCCCCTTTTTTGTGCCGTCGCCGAAGACCCTGGAATCAGAAATA
>Ga0105044_10001645_pt1 | contig 30157 bp, 28 predicted proteins | sample MAT01_FD_78092 | JGI IMG/M metagenome (GOLD analysis project Ga0105044, IMG submission 78092) | Freshwater microbial communities from Lake Fryxell liftoff mats and glacier meltwater in Antarctica - MAT-01 | ecosystem: Environmental > Aquatic > Freshwater > Ice > Liftoff microbial mat | place...
CCCGTAGGGCCGAAAGCACTTTCGCCCTTTGTCTCCAGCCTCGGCACCTCTTCCTTACTTCAATTCACGAATCCGGATGTTCCGCAGGGACAGCGGCAGGCCGTGGTCCTGGAAGCCGATATTGCCGACCTTCGGGCGATCCTTCACCTTGGACTCGGCAAGGTTTAATTCGTTCACCGTCTCGCCGTTGAGCACGATGGTGAGCTTGTCCCCCTTGTTGGTGATCTGGAACTTGTTCCACTCGCCCGCGGGCTTGGTGGCGTTCTTCGTCGGGGGCACGCCAGGGATGACACCGCCGGAGTCGTGGTCGGTGAGCTTGCCGCCCGCAGCCTTGCTGGCAGAGTCGTAAATCTGCACCTCGATGCCCTTCTTCACGGGGTCGTTGACATCGCCGACGCGGAAGTAGAAACCGCTGTTGCCACTCTTCTGCACGGTGTACTCGAACTCAATCTCGAAGTCCTCGTAGGTCTTCTTGGACCACAGATACATATCCCACCGCGTCCAGTCCTTCTCGCCGGGCCGCGGGGTGAGTGCGATCACGCCATCCTTCAAAGCCCAGTTCCCCTTGGTGGTCCAGTGCTTGCCGAGGTCGCCCGCGACGAGGTCTTCCCACTCGGCCGCACGAGCCGACAGCCCCGAGGCGGCGACGAGCAGGCCGGCGAGAACGAACGACGAGATTCTTGTGTTCATGTTGGTCATCCGGAAAAGGAAAGGAAGCCGCTTCGCCCAGCGATGCCTCGCGGCAGCGGCTGATCCACGTTATATGCCAAGCGGTAGCAGAAGTGTCATCACAGAGGACAGAGGACAGAAGACGTAAGACGGAAGACAGAGAACTGACATTGGTGGTAAGTCGCTTACGGCCTTTCGCCTATAACGAGGTGATTGACGATTCGCGAACACGATTCCGGGCCTTTGTGGATTCCATCCTGAGGGAGCCTTTTATCGGAACACGGATGCGACGCTCCGCGGCCGTACTCTCCGCGTGGCGACGAAATCGTGCATCAATCACAGATGATTTCCAGCCCTTTCGAGATTGCCAATGTCCTCCTCACACGTCCACGTTCCCCACACACGCATCCTGCTGGGAATGGTTCTCGGCGCTGTCCTCGGCTCCACGATTAATTACGCGACCACTCCGAAAGCCCCGGTTTATCAACTGGCCCTTGCCGCCGTGGTGGGCAATGCGGGCTCGCCGCCGCCTCAGCGAGCCGAGTGGGTGGAGTGGACGGTTCGCAACGTCACCCGGCCCGTGGGCGATGTGTTCCTGAACCTGCTCTTCCTCGCGATCATCCCGCTCGTCTTCGCGTCTCTGGTCGTCGGCGTCACCCGGCTTGGGAGTGGGGGGAACGTCGGCCGCGTCGGGACAAAGACGCTGGCCTATTTCATTGTCACCACGATCTTCGCCGCCATGATCGGCTTGACTCTCGTAAACTTCATCAAGCCCGGCGAGCACCTTCCCGTCGAGAAACGGGATGAACTGATGCGGCACTTCTCGCAAGAGGCCAAGGAGAAGACCGAGAAGCCGCCGGATTTCGGTATTCAGACGATCGTGAACATTGTGCCTCGAAACCCTCTCGACGCCTTCCTCAAGAAGGACATGCTCGCGGTCATCTTCACGGCGCTGCTCATCGGCATCGCCCTCACGCAGATCGACAAGGACCGTGCCGAGCCGATCATCACGCTTCTGGAGGGCGTGAACCAGATCACGGACTTCATCATCAAGCTGGCGATGTCGCTGGCGCCTTATGCCGTCTTTGCCCTGATTTTCAGCACCACGGCGCTCTTCGGGTTTGAATTGCTGATCGCCCTGGGGGCCTTCGTCCTCACCGTGCTCCTGGGGTTGTTGATCCACCTGGTCATTGTGCTGCCGCTATTGGTGTTCTTCCTGGGGGGGCGTTCGCCAATCACGTTCTTCAAGAAGATCCGCGGCGTGATGGTGACGGCGTTCTCGACCAGCTCCTCGAGCGCCACGCTGCCGACGGCAATCGAGTGCGCGGAGGACGACCTGGACATTCCACCCGCGGTCTCGCGCTTCGTGCTGCCGTTGTCCGCTTCGATGAACCACAACGGCACGGCTCTCTTCGAAGGCGTGACGGTGATGTTCCTGGCCCAGGCGTTCAACGTCGACCTCTCGCTGGCGGATCAGCTGGGCGTGCTCGTGCTCTGCGTGGTGACGGCGACGGGCATGGCCGGGGTGCCGGGCGGTTCGCTGCCATTGATCGGGCTGATCCTGGCTCGCTACAATGTGCCGGCCGCGGGGATCGCGATCGTGCTCGGCGTGGACCGCATCCTCGATATGTGCCGAACGACGGTGAACGTCACCGCGGATATGACGACCGTCGTCTTCGTGGCACGAACGGAGCGGGGTAGGGTTGAGACGGATCAACAACCGATTGCGGATCCTGTTAGGATGGAGGCCAATCCCAGCCAGAGGGATGTATCGTGACCCTGACACTCTCGTCGATAAGCAGGCAAGAACTCCGAACTGAGGATGGAAAAGTCTTCGCCTACTTCGTGACCGCGGAGGAATTGCATCGCCTTGAGACGGAAGCCATGGAATTGAAATCTCGTCTTGCCAGGTTAGAGAAGCTGAGGGACTTCCACGAGGCCCGAATCATGGAGATCCTCCGGACGCATATTCCGCTTCCGCCCAGCGAGGATGAACTGCGTAACCCCTCGTTCAACTCGAATGCTCTCTCGGAGATCTTTTCTGATATGCACTGCGGCGACTTATGATCAACGTGTGACCCAACCGCGGACGTCGATGCCGATCGCACCCGCTCGACGCGCGGCTTCCAGGCCGATGTCGGTGTCCTCGAAGACCACGCAGGCACTGGCCGCCACTCCCAGCCTTCTGGCGGCTTCCAGGAAAACGTCCGGCTCCGGCTTGTGGCGGGCCGTGTCCTCCGCTGTCACCAGGGCGTCGAACCAGTCGCGGATGTGGAGGTGGTCGAGCGTCATCGCGATCGTGTCCCGGTAACCACCACTGGCGACGGCGATCGGCAGCTTTCCACGATAGTTCGCCGCGATTCGGACCACGGGTTCCACGGGCCGCACCGCGTGAAGGTGGATCAGGAACGCCGACTCCTTCTCGTGCGTCATACGCTCGACATCGGCCACGGGCACTCCGCACTCGGCCGAGAGGATGTGAACAATCTGGGCCGTCGGCACGCCCCCCAGTTCGTAAAACCGCTTCTCCGTGAAGGGGATGCCGTACCGCGAGAGCATCGCTGTCCACGCCAGATAGTGGGCCGGCATCGTGTCCGCCAGGGTGCCATCGCAATCGAAGATCAGGCCGCGAACGTGAGGCGGCGGTGCCCAGGGCATCGAAGGAGGATTGGAGTTCATCATGATTCTCTATCGCCCAACAGCGGTGGCAACAACCCCGGCGGTTGAGTAAGATCGCATGTGGAAACGAGGTGCAACCCATGAGCAGTGCGACAACTCTGAACGCGATGACCACCGAGGAACTTCTCGCCCTGCCCGAAGACGGCAAGGACCGTTGGCTGCTGGGCGGAGTGCTCTGGGAGCGGGACATGACCAAACGGAATCGCTTTCATAGCCGGGCGATGGCTCGGATTTCGGCACTTCTCGATAACTGGTCCATGGCTCAGCCCGAACCACGCGGCGAAGTTGTCTCGGGCGAGGCCGGTTTCCGGATCCGTCGAAACCCCGATTCGACCGTAGGAATCGATGTGGCTTACGTCTCCGCGGCACTGAAATCGGTTCAGACCGATCAAACCACTCTTTACGAAGGCGCTCCCGTGTTGGCGGTCGAGATCCTCTCGCCCAGTAATACCCACCACGAAGTGGCGGCGAAGGTTCGCGACTACCTGGCGAGCGGCGTCAAGCTGGCCTGGGTTGTCGATACTGACTTCCACATTATCTCAATTCATCGCCCGGGAGTTCCGTCCGAGGCCCTGGATTCGCGGGATACTTTGGCCGGCGATCCTGAACTTCCGGGCTTCTCGTGCCCGGTGTCTGACCTCTTCCGCTGAGATCCACTAAAACAAACACCATGTGGCCCAATCGCGAGGAAACCGATCGACTGCTCGACAACGCCCGTCGCGGCGAACCGGCGGCTGTCGACCTATTGCTCGGCGAGTTCCGTGAACCGCTCCGCCAGGTCATCGGCATGCGGCTCGACCCCGCCATCGCCCGACGGGTCGACGCCTCGGATATCGTGCAGGATGTCCTTCTCGAAGCGAACCAGCGGCTCACGGAATACCTCAAACAACCGGTCATGCCCTTCCACCTCTGGCTGCGGCATCTCGCCCAGGATCGCATCATTGACACCCATCGCCGCCACCGCCTGGCCCAGCGGCGCAGCATTGATCGCGAACAATCTCTCGCTCGACCCGCGATGGCGGATGAGTCTTCGCAGATGCTCATCGCGCAACTGATCGACACCGAGCGGACGCCGACCTCCGAGGCGATTCGCCGTGAACTCCAGCGACGAATCGATACCGCCATCGATAAGCTCTCCGAGGACGACCGTGAGATCGTCCTCATGCGGCACCACGAAGCCCTGAGCAACCAGGACGTGGCCCAGGCGCTTAATCTCACGGAGGCGGCCGCCTCCATGCGCTACCTGCGAGCCCTGCGGCGACTGCGTACCGTGCTCGTTCCCGATGGCGGCTCTTCCCTCGACTCGGTTTGACCTTCCGCGGAGAGAACCCCCTTGCTCATCCACGAATCTGTCGAACAGCTCCTCGCCGAGCCTGAGCCGCTCCGTTACCTCCACTCGATTCTGCTGATGGCGATTCGCGATCGGGCCGAACGCCTGGAAATCCGCTTCGGTGAAGACAGCGGCAGCCTATACTACCGCATCAAAGGGCGGGACTGGGAACTGCTTCCCCCTCCCGAAACGGTCTATCCGGACCTGAAAAAGGTCGTGCGTTCCGTTTCTCGGGTTGTCTCGCCCGAACGGCCTGCGGTTACCCTTCATGCGGGCCTCGAGGGAGCTCGATTCGAGCCGCTCGAAGTCGGCTGGCTCACGTACCAGCTCGGCGCGTACTGGCTGGACATCGTCGTTCGCATCGATCCTCGTGAGCCGTTCGGCTTCATGCAGTTCGATCTGGAGCAGCCCGAAGAGTTCGCGGAACTCGCCGGGGAAGCTCTGGATGAGTACCATGCTCGCCTCGCGGACGCCCCCGAGACCTCGATCGACTCCGAATGAACACAAGCCCTGCCTACCGCGATGAACGACTCGCGGCCCTGATCGATCACCTGTGCGTGGAGCAACAGGCGGGTCGTTTGCCCAGCCCGGACGCCGCCGCCGCCGCGGAGCCGGACTTGATTGAGGAACTGCGATCCCTCTGGGCGGTGGCTCAGGCGGCGCATCTCATGCACAGCCCGGAGCCTGATCACGATCGCACGCGAATCTTCCACCCGCCGCCCTCGCTGTTGCCCCGGCCGAAGCCCTCGATGTCGGCGTCATCTCCTCGCAGTTTCGGCGACTTCGACCTGCTCGAAGAGGTCGGCCGTGGCGGCATGGGCGTGGTGTACAAGGCTCGTCAGCGCAGCCTGAATCGCATCGTCGCGCTGAAGATGGTGAGAGAAGCTCATCTTGCGACCGACGAGGACCGCCAGCGCTTCCGCACGGAAGCCGAGGCCGCGGCGCATCTTCAGCATCCCAATATCGTCACCGTGTACGAGGTCGGCGTCGTCGAGGGGCAGGCGTACCTTTGCATGGAATATGTCGAAGGTCCGACGCTGGCGGATCGCGTCTCGCGAGACGGACCGCTTCCGCCGCGAACGGCCGCCACCATCGTGGCGCAGATCGCCAGAGCCGTGCAGCGAGCCCACGAGCACGGCATCCTTCACCGGGATCTGAAGCCCTCGAATATTCTCCTCGCGGGCCCCGGCGGCCAGGGATCCGGGGTACGTGCCGCTCAGGAACCGGACGATGACGAAGACAGTCCGTCTTCTTCGCTGAACGCGGACTTGCAACTACCCACACCCAAGGTGACGGATTTCGGCCTGGCGAAGCGGATTGACGATGTGATGTCGCTGACTCGCACCGGAGCGATCGTGGGCACGCCAAGCTACATGGCTCCCGAGCAGGCCTCGGGTCGCAAGGATCTCACAGCCGCGGCGGATGTGTACTCGTTGGGCGCCATCCTTTACGAACTTCTCACAGGTCGACCGCCGTTCCGCGCGGCCAGCCCTGTCGACACGTTGATGCTCGTGCTCGAGCAAGAGCCGGTGCCGCCGCGGGATCTGAATCCGACCGTGGATCGCGAACTGGAAGTCGTCTGCCTGAAGTGCCTTCAGAAGCCGACGGAACTGCGTTATCCCACGGCGGCGGCCCTCGCGGCGGACCTCGAAGCCTATTCGGTCGGCGAGCCGATCTCCGCGCACCCGAGCGGTCTACGATACTTCTTCGCGAGGATGCTTCGTGAGACGCATCACGCGAACGTCCTGGAAAACTGGGGCCTTCTGTGGATGTGGCACAGCCTCCAGGTCTTCCTGCTGTGCCTGCTGACGCAGATCATGGTTTGGTCCGGTGTGGATCATCACCTTTGGTATCTCGGGCTCTGGTCGTTCGGACTGGTGGCGTGGGGCACGATCTTCTGGCAGTTGAGGCGAAGGGCCGGACCGGTGCTGTTCGTGGAACGACAGATTGCTCACGCCTGGGCGGCGGGCGTCTGCGCGAGTATCGCGATGTTCGTGATCGAGTGGGTGGCAGGTCTGCCGGTGCTGACGCTGTCGCCCGCGGTGGCCGTGGCCGCGGGGATGGTCTTCGTGGTGAAGGCAGGCATCCTGTCCGGCGAGTTTTATCTCTGGGCCGCCATCCTTTTCACGACAGCCTGCGTAATGCCGCTGGTTCCTTCCATCAGCAGCATGCTTTTCGGAGTCGCCTCGGCGATGTCTTTCTTCGTTCCTGGGCTGAAGTATTATCGCCAGCGGAAGGAAACCGTGGCCCGTATCGCCACCCTGAGCAGCGTGAGATCAGGAATGGGATTCCGTGCCCAAGGATCATGATCTGGCTCTTGCAATGCTCGCCAAGTGGAATCGACGGAGATGAGCCGAGTGGTCGACGAGGCTCCGCGTGGCTTTGACGGTTACCGGCTTCGATAGACGAACCCTGGAGATTGACAGCGAACCCGCCCTGCGTTAACCCTTGCTTCGCAGCACGGTGACCATCGACTTGTCTGCATCCGGAATGATGAGGACATCGCCGCCGCTGTCGAGCAGGCGTTGCACTTCGGACGGGCTCTGAAGCGCGGTGGCGTGGAGTTCCTCGGCGAACTCCACGGGATATTCACTGGCGAGGAAGATGCTGGCGTGCCTTGCGGCCTTGCACCACTGCAAGGCGGCCGCCATGCCTTCGGGCTTCGTTTTCAGGATCATCTTCACGGCGCTCGCAGGGTCGCTCATCGTGCGCATCCGATCCGCCGCTTCGGGAAGCTCGGGAGCGGAGCTGGTGAGTAGCACGATCCGGCCATTCGCCTTGACCACGCGATTCGCACAGGCGGCCGCCCGGGCCAGCGTCGCGAACTCGATGCGAGCAGGGTCGCCGGAAACCGAGGCGAGGACCGTATCCGCGCGGCGGGTGACGTGCGATCGCCAGCGGGCGTCGAGCCGGCGGTCGCCTTCGGCCGTGCTATTCGGCAGGCCCGCCACCACTTCCGCAATCGTGTCGCCTGGCCCTGCGATCACCTGCACGAAGAACGGGAGCCCCAGCAGCCAAACGATCTCCAGGGCCTCGGCTCGCAAAGGCCAGGGATCGGCATCGGGCGGGTCGTTCGAGAATTCCTCGCCATAAGCAGCTCGAAGCTCCTCGTCGGCAAAGGTCGGGAAGATCGCCGTCTCCGCGCCGCTGTAGCCGCTGACGGAATCATAACCGCGGCCGGAGATCACAATAAGGAAATCCGACTCCACGAGCGTGCGGTTGAGGTACAGTCGGCGACCGGATTGCGTCGTCGCGAGATAGGCCAGTCGGTTGCGGTTCGTGGGGTCGTGGATCTCCGTCTTCACGTCGGAGTATTCGTCGGGCAGTTCCTGGATCCAGCGGTCTTCCAGCCTCTCCGTGGTGGCCTCCAGTTCCGAGGCGGAGGCACGTCGAGGCGGAGTCAGCACCGTCACACTGTCACACTCGATCTCGGCGCCTCGGAGATGTTCGAGCACCCCGGCCAGCAACTCGGCCGCGTCAGGCAGGCGGTCGTCAAGCACCACGGTGATATGGTCGCCCGGGGTGAGGGCACGGCGCAGCGGCTCGAAACCGAAGGGGCACTCGAGCGCGTCCCGCACCATCTGCCGGGGGCTCACGGTAGAGGCGGGCAAAGGCGGGCGATGCAGTTCGATAAGCCGATCGCTCTCCACGGCGATCGGCCATTCCTCCAAGCCCACGGCCAATTCCACTTCGGTCTTCATGCCCGATTCCCTGCGAATGAGTTCGTCGGGGAATTATATGGAGGGCGAGCCGGTTCACCTCGAAGGGCCGCCGCTGAGCGAACCTTGATGTCCGCTGCGGAGTCAGGCGAACCCGGTGTGTAAGCGACGGGGGGCAACAAGTTGGACTACTTTCCACCAGCCAGATTCTTCTCGAAGAGCACCAGATTGTCGGTGCGGTCCGCATCCCAACGCATGCCGACGATGTCGTAACCAAGATCGATCGCAAGGTGCAGCAGTGGTCGATGCTGATTGTGGCACTCCAGGCGGATCGTCTCGTAGCCGTTTTGGGCCGCCCAGGAGTGGGCCGCGTCCATCAACTGGGAGCCGACCCCCATCCGTCGGCAATCCGGGAGGATGCCGTAGAACCACGCGAAGAAGGTATCCGGCTTCAACTCGAAGCCCAGGAAGAAGCCGACCGGCTTCTCGCCCATGCGAGCGACTAGTTGCAGCACGTTGTGCCGTCCCTGGTAGCGTCGACGGAAAGACTCTTCCGTCTTCTTTGGACGAAAGATCTGATTGTAAAGGTCCAGGATCAGCGGCAGTTCATCCGTGCCCACCACGTCAATGACGGCATCAGCCATCGCGGAGATTCCCCTGCGAAAGAACGACGGGCGAAGGTGATTGGTCAGGCGGTTAACGATCCGGACGGTACAGCCCGGAGATGATGTCGTCCCACGATGGGACGTTCCAGGTGGCGATCAAATCGCGAAGCGTATCGGAGTGGGTGTCCTCCGAAATCGCGCCCGCGGGGACGAGAACCTCTTCTTCCTCTTCCTCCTCGGCAGCCTGGAAGCCAGCCTCGGCAGCCTGGAAGCCAGCCTCGGAAGGGACGGCTTCGCCGGCCTCGCTCGTACCGGCAACCGCGGCTTCATCGCCCGGTCCGCCCTTGCGACGGCGGCGACGGCGACGGCGGCGCTTGCGTTCGGGGTTGGCGGCGTTTTCACCGTTCTCACCCTCGGCGCCGTTCTCACCCTCCGCGGATTCTTCGCCGTCGTCCTCGCCTTCTGACGCCTGGACGATCATGTCCTCAGTGACAGCATCCGTGGGCACATCCAGTGCGTCACCGGCCCAGTACTCCGCTGGGTCTTGCTCCTGAATCTCGTCCTGGGGAGCCGGCTGAGCTTCGGGCTCGGCAACTGGTTCGGGCGCGGGGGCCGGCTTGGGTTTCGGAGCCTCGATTCCGAGCTCCGCGTAAACGTCGTCCCAGCTGTTGTCGTCGGTCGGAGATGGCATGTCGCCTAAAGGGGTATGCGGCCGGGGCCTCTTCACGAAGCGTCCAAAACGTTCGCCGATGGCAGTTCCGGTATAAGGGGATTGTAGAACGATCCGGGCGTTATGGAAACGCCAACCGGCGGGACTGTCCAGCTCCGCACGGTTCCCTGCCGTTCCAAAGCGACTTTGGCCAGTGGCACCTCCACCACCCGATCGCCTGGCTCGGCACCGAAGTGGACTCGGAGGGCGTCCTCGAGTCGCCCCTCTTCCGGGAGTTCGTCGCGGGTCACGAGGTAAAGATCACGCGACCAGCCAGAGTTCGCGGCCAGTTGCACGAGCATCAGATCCCAGCCGTCGGCCGGCATGGGCAGCCCGGGCAGAAGCCGGCCCAGCATCGAGGCGAAGAGATCTTCCAGGCAGGCACGAGGCGGGAGAATGTAGAACGTGGCCATGCGGGTGCGTCCTCGCGAAGGGGGAACTGCAAAGGCTATCGGCTGATCAAAAGTCGTGAGTCGGGGTGGAGCGGGGCGTTTCGAGGGTGCAGTTGGCTGAGGAAGGTGGAGTTCCCGGCAGAATCGTTGGGACTCTGTCGAAAGGAATCTGCGGAACTTGCGGAGATGGGAGGTCTTTTCTGCCGATAAGGAAGATGAGGTTCCCCGCACGGACAAATGATGGCGGCAAGGAGATGGCCATGAGGCATCGCACGTGGGCATTCGTGATCATCGTTGTCGCCACGGGAACGGCCCAGGCGGACTGGGGCGCATCGCCCACAGCCTCGGGCTCGCCGATCAGCGCCGCACTGGGGCCGGGTTATGGTCCGCCGCCCGGTTACGGCCCGCCGCCGCCGCCGCCGGAAGCCCCGATCAATGGCCCGCATTCCACCTTGATGAGCTATGTGGGGGCTCCGAATGAGCGCCCGCCTATGCGGTACGGCCTGCTGCCTTCGCTCAGGAAACTGATGTGGTGGAAGAAAGACGACGGCTGTGGCGGGTCCGGCTGCGGGTCCGGCGCCAATTGCGGGCCGGGCGGGCCGGGCGGCCCTGGAATGTATGGCCCGGGCGGCCCTGGAATGTACGGCCCTGGCGGCCCCGCGGGTATGAACCAGGGACCGGCACCGCAGCAGGGGACTCTCGTGTTCCCCAACCATCCCTTCGTGCGGGGCCCGCGCGACTACTACATGTGGGAGCCCAAGTAAGGGCTGGTGGGGATTCCAGAATTCTTCGTCAGGGAGTGCGAATCCTTCGCCCTCCCTGTTTTTGCGCGCATGTTCGACCTGGATTAGCGTTCCTGGGAAATACTTGGTATCGTGGAGGTGCGAACTCCGCATCCGGGAGGCTTCTCATGCGTCCATATCGTCTGGTTTCTTCTGCCGTGCTGGCAGGTCTGATGAGTCTTGCCGCATCGGGTCCGGCATCGAGCCAGGCGCCGGCCCCGCCGACGACACCGCCGGGAACCGTGGCTCAGCCCGCTCCGAAAACCGAGATGGCGAAGGACACCGACAAAGAGAAGGCGAAAGAGAAGGACAAGCCGCCCGAATGGCCGAAGCAGATCGGGGGAAAAGACCCCGCGGCTTACGTGAAGGAACTGACGGACCCGGATCCGCACATCCGCAATCTCGCCTTCCAGACGCTGCCGAAGTTCGGGCCGGACGCTCAGTCCGTGGCGAGCAAGGCGATGGTGAAGGCCCTCGATCGCGAGATTCGCACGGCTGCGCCCGTGGGTGCGGACACCACCGTCGTCAGTGCTGCGATCAACGCCATCGCGGAGCTGGGCCTGGTGGACGCCGACATCAAGGACGGCTGCCGATTGCTCGGAACGCTTATCACGGATTCGCCCAATCGCACGCTGTATCGGCAGTATGCCATCCCGGCCCTCGCCAACTTCGGGCGGAAGGCGGAGAACGGCGTCACGCTGCTGACGGCCTCGGACATTTTGCAGGATCGCTCGTACGAGATCCGCCGACTCGCCGTGAGTGCGCTCACGCATGTCGGCATGGATGAACACCGCGGCCCCACCGTTCGAGCCCTGGAGGCCCTGACGGGAACGAGCATCAAGGACGTGTCCGCCGCCGTGCGTGTGGAGGCCTTTCAGACGCTGGTTCTCCTCGGCCCGCCGGTGAAGCCCCGCCCCGCAGGCGATACGAAGGCGCCGGAGATCAACAAGGAGATGGCCGCGCGTTACATGCCTGTGCTCAAGGCGCAGCTGGCCAAGGAGAAAGATCAGCAGGTGGAGTGCTGGGCCCGGGTGGCCATCATGCGCTTCGATCCCGAGAAGGAGATCAATCCCAAGAGCCTCGCCGACCTGGGCCAGATTATCGTGAAGGGTAACAGCATGGCGAAGTTCCAGGCGCTCAACGCGATCTCGCTGCTTGGTGAACGAGCGGAGAAGCAGTTGAACACGATCGTGAACGCCTTGCAGGACAGCGATCCCGTGGTGCTGGATGCCGCGGTGAAGGCGTTGGTCTCGATGCCTTACACGTCGAAGCAGGTGCTGCCGGAATTGAAGTCGCGACTGGAGGCGAGGCCGGAAGAGTATTTCAAGGAGTTGCTGAAAGTCGCAACGAAGATTATCGAGGAGGCAAAGGCCCCGGGAACCGTGGCAAGCCCAACGGACCCCAAAACCCCGCCGAAGAAGTAAGTCCGGTTGGCGAGATGCGAGGCGGAGTCCATCCATCGCGTGGCGGTCGAGACCACGCGGTCGTTTGTGGACAACTCCTTACCCCACCCGGCCGATGATGCACTTCAGATAGCCCGACTCCAGGCACGCGGCCGACACGGGGTGATCCGGGGCAGGGCCGCGGCGCTCCAGGATTTGCAGGTCTCGCTTTGCCTCCGACGAAACCTGGGCCAGCAACTCCGCCAGCATCTCCATCGTCACCAACCCCGTGCAGCAACAGAACACCAGGATGCCATCTCGGCTCAGGAGCTTCATGCTGAGCGTGGCCAGTCGGCGATAGCCCTTGATCGCTTCGGGGAGGGCGGCCCGGTTGCGGGCGAACTTCGGTGGGTCGAGCACAATCACGTCGAAGGTCTCGCCGGCCGCGGCTCGCTCCGTCAGGTTCTTGAAGACATCCGCCGTGGTGAACGTGAGCCGGTCGAGCCCGTTCGCGGTCACGTTTCGCTGGGCCAGATCGATCGCGGCCTGAGACGCATCCACGCAGGCGACGGACTTGGCTCCCGCCTTCACCGCATGCAGACCGAAGCCGGCCGTGTAGCAGAAGGCGTCCAGCACTCGCTTCCCCTCGCACAGCCTGGCGACTTCAAGGCGATTATCGCGCTGGTCCAGGTAGTATCCGGTCTTCTGGCCTTCGGCGAGGTTCACGAAGAATCGTAGGCCGTTCTCTTCAATGGCGAGGTCCGCGGGTGGCGGCTCGCCTCGAAGAAGCTGATCGTGCAGGGTGAGGCCCTCCAGTTTGCCGATGCCTTTTTCGGTGCGGAGGTAGATCCCTCGCGGCGTGAGAAGTTCCTGGAGCAGATCCGCGATCATCTCTCGGCGATTGGCCAGGGCCAGCGAGGTGAATTGCAGCGTCAGCCAGTCGCCGTACTTATCGACAACCATGCCGGAGAGGTAATCCGCTTCGCTGAAGACGACGCGCCAGCCACGGTTGGGGCCGTCGAGTTTCAGCAGTTCACGGCGGAGCCCGATGGCTCGTTCGAGTCGGCTGCGGAAGAAGTCGCGATCAAGCGATTGGTCGGCGTCCCAGGAAAACAGGCGGACCTGGATCTTGCTTTGCGAGTTGAAGAGCCCCCGGGCGATGAAGTTGCCCGTGCTGGAGAGAAGCTCGACTTCGTCGCCATCGGCAGGGCTGCCGTCGATGCGTTCGATGGCGCCGACGTAAACCCAGGGGTGCCGGGCGTAAAAGGGCTGGGCACGTTTGGGCTTCAGGAGAACTTTCGGGATGGTCATGATGTCCGTCTGGTGTTCGAATCGTCGCCGACCGCGGAGTCGCCGTTTGTTTAGCCGGAATCGTCGGGAGTTTCACACGCCCTGCTGTACCCGGCCCACGTAGGCGAGGGTGCGGTCCACTTCGTTCGATTCCGAACGGCACTGGACCATGGCCTTCACGCGAAGGAGCAGTTCCGATTTGTTGATGGGCTTGGTGATGAAGTCGTCCGTCCCGGCGTCCACGGCTCGCTCCACGTCCGTCGGTTGATCGAGCGCGGTGACCATCAGCACGCTGATGCCTCGGGTCGCAGGATCGCGACGGAGCTTCTGGCACACCTCGAAGCCGCTGAGCTTCGGCATCATCACGTCGAGGAGGATGACATCCGGCTGCCATTCGCGCGCGGCGCTGAGCGTCTCCTCGCCATTGACGGCGATGCGCGTCTCGAGGCCGCTGCCGTCGAGGTGGGCTTCCAGGAGTTCCGCGTTGGCTTGGTTGTCGTCGGCGATAAGGATTTTCGGCATGGCGGCGTCCCTCGCTATCAAAGCCAGAAGCCCAGAGGTTTCGACCCCTGGGCTTTCAGGTGCTTTGACATTATAGAGAAGCGTCAGTTATTGAACTCGCCCTTGCGCTTCGAGAGCTGAGCTTGCAGCCGTTGCACGATGCTCGAATGCATCTGGCTCACGCGGCTCTCGCTCAGGTTCAGCGTGGAGCCGATCTCCTTCATCGTCATCTCCTCATAATAGTAGAGGATGACGATGAGTCGTTCGTTGCGATTCAGGCCGCGGGTCACAAGCTTCATCAGATCGCGATTCTGAATCCGCCCGGTCGGATCCTCGGCCTTCTTGTCTTCGAGGATGTCGATCTCGCGGACATCCTTGTACGAGTCCGTCTCGTACCATTTCTTGTTCAGGCTCACGAGGTTGACGGCCGTGGCGTCGCCGACGTGGGTGTCGAGTTGTTCGAGCGAGACGCCCAGCTTCTCGGAGAGTTCCTCGGCCCGCGGCGGTCGGCCCAGCATGGCTTCGAGTTCCTTGCGGGCGGCTTCCATCCGGCTCGCCTTGGAGCGAACCAGTCGGGGCACCCAGTCCATCGTTCGAAGCTCGTCCAGCATGGCCCCACGGATACGGGGAACGCAGTACGTCTCGAACTTCACGCCTCGGGTCAGGTCGAACGCATCGATCGCGTCCATCAGGCCGAAGACGCCGGCACTGATCAAATCGTCCAGTTCCACGCCGTCCGGCAGGCGGGCCCAGATTCGCTCGGCGTTGTACTTCACCAGCGACAGGTAGCGCTCGACGAGCCGATTGCGAAGCTCGACGGTCGGTCGCTCGCGGTACTCGGCCCAGACAGCGGGCATATCCATTTCGACTTGCGTCACGTTATCCATCCTCCCTGATGTCCGGCTTGCTGCCAATCGCGGCCCGTCGGCATGTGCGAAGCCCAACGGGGCTTGCACGCGCCGCCCCCTCGGGCAGTCGGACACACGGCGAGCTCGCGTTTCCTTCGTTGGCCGGAACCGCTTTCCTTGCGGTGGGCCGAATCGCGGAAGGAACGCTCGTGCGTCTTGGCGATTTGCAGTTCTGCCAGGTTCCCCCTGGGCTCCGGTCGGGAAGGCACCGGACCCCCACAACACTATCGTCCGTTCGATTCCTCACTCTGAAAGCAAACTCGAAGAATCGTTCGGGCCACTTCCACATCACCCCGCGTCCATGGTGCGATCGATCCGACACGAACCGATCACCACCTTTTCGCCGGGGCGAATCACTCGAGCCTCTGGTGCGAAGGAGGAGGAAAGTTGGCGGCGGGTCGTTCCCCAACAACCCGCCGCCGGTTCCCCCAACCCGTCCCATTCCGTTCGTGTGAGGGGGCGTATATGCCGGCAGTTTTGGCCATTGAGAAGGGCAAGATTTACAATCTCGGCAACAAGTTCCCCGTGCCCTCGTGCCCGCGGCCGGTTCACGGTAAGATGAGCAGAATCGGTGGCCTGACTTCAGGACAGCGAAGCTTCCGGAGGAACCCGATGAGCCAATCGACGAGGTGGACCATGTTCGTCGGCATCGCACTGGCGTTCGGGTTGATCGCGATTCCCGTCTGGTGGGCCACCAGTGCCGCCCGTTCCGTGGACGCGCCACCGCAGGGCCCGGATTTGAAGGAGGCGGACGCGAAGGCACCCAAACGCCCCGGCTTCGCCGAGGATCGCGTGCCCGCAGCGCCGGGAGTCGCCGAGATCAAGTTCGACGCCGAACGAGCGATGAAGTACCTCAAGGCGATCTGCGACATCGGCCCCCGCATCAGCGGCAGCGAGGGGATGAAGAAACAACAAGAGATGATCGAGAAACACTTCACCGCACTTGGTGCGAAGGTGACCCGTCAGACCTTCAAGGCCCGCCAGCGTAGCCGGAAGGACGAGGTCGAGATGGTGAACGTGATCGTGTCATGGACGCCCGACGCCGCTCGACGCATTCTCCTCTCCGCGCATTACGACACACGGCCCATCGCGGATCAGGAGCCCAACCGCAACAACTGGGGCAAGCCCTTCATCAGCGCCAACGACGGAGCCAGCGGGGTCGCGATGATGATGGAACTCGGCCACCACATGAAGGACGTGAAAGCGGACCTCGGCATCGACTTCATCATCTTCGACGGCGAAGAGTACGTCTTCGAACCCGATCGCTCAGGCCTTGGCGGCGGTGACGAATACTTCCTCGGCTCCCGCTATTTCGCGGACGATTACCTTCGCACCAAGGCCACTCGCAAGTTCCAGTACGAAGCGGGGGTGCTCTTCGACCTCTTCGCGGCGCCCGGAGCGAAGTTCCCGGTCGAAATGAACTCCTATGCCATGGCACCGAAGGTTCTGATGCAACTCTGGAAGGTGGCGGAGGAACTGAAGGTGAAGTCCTTCCGCCTGGAGCGAGGCCCCGAAGTGCAGGACGACCACCTCGCTCTCAATCGTGCCGGCATCCCGACCGTGGACATCATCGACTTCGAATATCCCCACTGGCACCGCCTCACGGACACCCCCGACAAGTGCTCCGGCGAGCAGATGGCCGAGGTGGCTCGGGTCGTGCTGACGTGGGCGCAGTTGCTGAAATAAGCCAGATCGGGTATTCCACGTGTTTACAGGACTTCTACTCGCCGTCGTTCTGATCCTGCTCGGCGTCGGCACGGCGGCTCGTCAATTCAAAGGGCTCCGCGTCCTCGCGGCTCGCACGCATGTCCCCAGCGACGAGCACGCTTACCTTCGCACCCAGGCTCGGCGACGCCTGCTGATCGCGGGAATGCTCTTTCTCCTTGGCGTCCTGATCGGCGGAAGCTTTCTCTCGGGCATCGAGGCCCATGCCACGGCGATCGGCGAACGCAATCATGGCAGCGAACCACCGACGCCGGACGAGAAACGCTTCGTCCAGTTCTACGGGGCCCTGTGGATCTTCATCATCGTGATGGTCTTCGCAGTCGTTGGCTTCTCGATCCTTGATGCCTGGGCCGCTCGCCGTTACTGGCATCGCGTCTATCGCCAGATGCGTGACGATCACAACACGCTGATGCAGCGAGACCTCGCGCTGTACCGCCAGCAGCGGATGGAAGCCCGGGAAGCGCGCATCCGCCGGGGGTTGGAGGGAAGTGCCGAGGAATGATTTCCCATCACGATGATTGACGCAGCCGGGCCGTTCAGAGAGAATAGGCAGGTTGCCGCGACCTTGGAGCTTACGCCGGTCGCCATGCCTGTGCCGCCTTTCGGTTTGCGACTGCCCCATCGCGGGAGAACTTTTTGATGCGTCGCCTTGCACTCTCCATCGTTTTCGCCTCTCTAACCACGTTAGCGAGGGCCCAGACTCCTGAGCTTGAGAAGCAGGCGGAGCAACTGCTGAACTCCGCTCAACGAGCGTACAACGACGGCAATGCCCGGGCCGCAGCGGATCAGTTCAACGAATTCCTCCAGAAGCACCCTGGCAAGAAGGGGACAAACGCCGCCAAGCTTGGCCTGACGCTGGCACTTCTTGACCTTCCCGACCCGGACTACGCGAAAGCCCTGGAAACGCTCAGCGGCCCGGCCCAGGAGATGGCGTTTTCGGATCGGCCGCTCGCTCTCTATTACCTCGCCGTCAGCAACCGCGGCCTGGGCCTGCGCGCCCGGGGCGATGCGGGGGCGCCGAAGTTTACCGAGGCCGCCCGGCTGTTCGGCAAGGCGGGCGATGTCTTCACTGAACGCAAGGCGGAGGGCGATGCGGAATGGGCCGCCCGTTCACGCTGCGATCAGGCCGAGATGTCGCTAAGGATCAACAAGGTGAAGGAAGCGCGAGCCGCCGTGGAACCTTTCGTGAAGGACCCCGCCTACATCGCAAGCAAGTCTCGGCCGTTGGGGCTTTACTACCACGGTTTCGCCAGCTTCCTGCTCAGCGATATTCCTGCTGCCGGGAAGTCGCTCGGGCTCGTGGCTCCATTCGATCAGCCTTTTGGCCTGCACGCTCGCTATGTGCTCGGCCGTGTCCATCATGCGAGTGACGAGAAAGCCGAGGCCGCCCAGGCGTTTGATGCCGTGCTCGCCGGGTACGACAAGCAGAAGAAGGATGCGATCGAGGCTCTCAAGCAACCCGAACGCTTCAAGAACGATCCCTGGGAGAAAGCCCGGCTCGAATCCCTGGTGAAGAGCCCGGCTCCGGACTACGTCGCCGGGGCGAGCTTCTATGCCGCCGTGCTGAACTACGAGGCTGGCCGGTTGGGCGAAGCCCTGCCGAAGTTCCAGGCGTTTGCGAAGGAATACGCTCCATCCCCTTTGGCTCCGGAGGCTCTTCTGCGAGCGGGCTTCTGCCTGGTGCAGTTGAAGCAGTTCGGCGAGGCCGCCAAGCTTCTGAAGCCCTTGGCGGATCAAAATCGCCGCCTGAGCGATCAAGCCCTCTTCTGGCTGGGGAAAGCCCAGTTCGGCCTTGCCCAGGCGGTCGATCCAAACAATAAGCCGGCCCGCGATCAGGCGATGCAGGCGGCTCTCGCGACGCTTCGCACCGCGGCCGACCGTGCCGGGGAACTCGCGACTCAGGACCCGGCCTCGGTGGATCGCAAGGCGGACATTCTCTCGGAAATCGCCGAGGTTCAACTCGCCGACGGAAAGGCCGCCGAAGCGGCGCAGACCTTGGAGAAGGCCTTTACCTCCCGCCCAAATGGCACCAAGGCCGAGGAGATCGGGGCTCGCGTCGTGAGCGTCTTTCAGATCTCCGGAAACGCCGCCATGACCCTCCACTGGAGCGGCCTCTTTGAACGGAAGTATCCCAAGAGCCTGCTCCTGCCCGAGGTGCTTTTCCGCAGGGCGGAGGGGTATCAGATGAACGCGAATCAACTCGTCAAGCAGCGGGACAAGTCCGCTCCCGAGAGTTATCAGAAAGCTCGCGAACTCTACGAGCGCGTCATCAGCAAGTCCCCCGAGTTCGAGAAGATCAACCGTGTCCGCCTGGGGCTGGCGATACTGCACGCGGATCTGGGCGACTGGGAGAAGGCCGCCGAAGTGATCGAGACTATCCCGGCGCCGGATCGCTCGGGCGAGGTCGCCGTCGCGACGTATCTTCTTGCGGATGGCCTGATCCACACCGCCCCCGCGAAAGCGGACGACGCCCTCGCAGACAACATGCTTCGAGAGAAGCTGGGCAACGCCATCACACTCCTCGAAGGCTTCGTCGCGGCCAATCCCAAGGCGGCTGAGGCGCCCGAGGCTCTTCTTAAACTGGGGTACTGCTACAAGCGGGTCGGTATTCAGCTTGCCGATCCCAAGGAGAAGAACGAGGCTTTCGCGAAGTCCCGTGCCGCTCTTGATCGCTTGCTGAAGGACTATGCCAGCGTTCCCGTGGCCGGGCAGGCCCTGTTGGAGCGTTCGCGAGTGAGGCTGCTTCAGGGTGATCGCAACGGAGCGATGGACGACCTTCGCCCCTTCACTCTCGATCCAAGGCGAGCGGATCCGATCGCGCCGCTGGCGGTGATCGCGTATGCCACGCTGCTGCGTCAGCAGAACCAGGCCGCCAATGCAGTGCAGGTGATGCAGGAAGCCCGCAATCGCCTGGAATCTGGACTGATCGCGGCAATGACCACGGACCCGCAGCGTGGGGAATGGCTGTCGCTGATGCGTTTCCATCATGCCTCGGCCCTGATGGATACGGGCAAAACGCTCGAGGCGAGGCCGCTCTTCGAGGCTCTCACCGCCGCGGCGACTGCGAAGCCTTACGCCGTGGAAGCAGCGCTGATGTCCGCCCGCTGTCTGCTGCTGGACGATCGCAAGAAGCTTGAGGAAGCCGAGGCCGAGCGAAACAAGCCTGGGTTGAAGCAGGAGCAGATTCAGGCCCTGGAAGCCCGAGTGCGCGCGGCCCGTCGCGACTTGACCGAGCATGCGAAATCCATGGAGACCCGTGCCGAGCAGTTCAAGGCGACTCACCCGACGCACGAGGCCCGCGGCCGAATGCACTACGAAGCGGCGTGGTCCTTCCGCACGATGGTGCCCTACCTGCCTTTGAATCCGAACGGGCAGTCCCTCGCACCGACCGATGCCGCCGCCAAAGATCCCTTTTTGAAGGAGATGGTGGACTTCACCCGTGCCGCTTACACCCGGGCGATCGCGGCGAATCCCGAAGGAGCCCTCGCGGTCGAGGCTCGCTTTGAACTGGCCGAGATCGAATCGGATCTGGGCAACGCGGACGTCGCACTCAAGCTGCTGAAGGAAGCGCTCGATGCGGAACCCGCGGATCGGCCGACATCGCCCGACTTCGCGGATCGCATCCGCTTCCGCATCGGAGCCGCCGAGTTTGAGCGCAAGAACTACGATGCCGCCAAGGCTCAATTCGAGGCGATCGCGGCGAATCCGAAGTCTCAGCTTCGCGGTCCCGCGGCGTATCGAGCGGGCGAGTGCCTGCTAGTCCAGGGGAAATTCGAGGACGCGAAGATCGCTCTCAAACCCTTCCGCGACGATGCCGCCTTTCAGCAACTGCCGAACATCAGCGATCGTGCCATGCTTCGGCTCGGCCTTGCTTACGCAGGTGTGAAGAACTGGGAGTCTTCACGGCAGGTGTTCGAAACGATGCTCGCCCGCTACGGCAACACCCCCTGGAAAGCCGAGGCTCGTTACGGCATGGGCTGGGCGCTCCTCAATCTGACCCGGTACGACGAGGCGATCAGCCAGTTCACCGAAGTGACGAAGATGAAGGCGGACGAACTCGCCGGCCGGGCCCATCTCCAGATCGGCCTCTGCCTGGCGGCGCAGAAGAAGTACGGCGAGGCCGTCAAGGCGTTCATGACCGTGGTGTATGGCTACGATGCCGCCGACCTCAAGTTTGCAGCGATGCTCGAGGCCGCCCGCTGCCTCACCGAGGACAAGAAAGTTGCGGAGGCAGTGAAGCTGCTGGAGAAGGTCGTGAAGGACGCCCCCGCCGACAGCGAGTGGGCCAAGGCCGCGAAGGAACGATTGCCGAAGTAACGCTTCGGTTCGGACTGTGGCGCCGGCGTCTCGCCGGTGCGCGAAAGCCAGAATGGAGATTGCCAATGACTCCCCTTCGCAATCACTCCATCCGCCGCCGAAACCTTCCACACATTGAGAACCCGGGAGCCTGTTACTTCTTGACATGGAAGACCTACAAACGACAACATCCCCTTCCTGAGGAACGCAGCATAGACCTCAATGCCACTCGATGCTGTGACAATAAACGATGGACCTTGCTGGCCGCGATCGTGATGCCGGACCATGTGCATGTTCTGGCTCGACCTTTACCCCTCTGTGATCATGTCGATAACGAATATCACTCGCGCATGGAGATTCTTCACAGTGTAAAGGGCTACTCGGCCCACAGGATCAACGAGTTGCGAGGGGATAAAGGGATCGTGTGGCAGGATTGGTGACAGAGTCGAGGGCTTACTCCTGGTTGTACCAGTGTAATGGCCGTGCTTAATCACACCGGCGAGACGTCGATGCCACAGTCCAGCGGGTGACATAGTCCAGCGGGTGACATAGTCCAGCGGGTGCCACAGTCCAAATGAGAGATCCTATCATGCGCATCACTGCTCGTATCGCTTTGCTCGCGGGCATGTTCGCCCTGCTGCCCTCAATTGCCCCGGCGTACATTGAAGCACCCATGTCCCTCGGCGCTGTGATCCAGCAGTCGACGAACATCATGACGATGGTCGTCACCAAGGTGGACAAAGAAAAGAACCTCATCATCTTTCAGAAGACCGCGGACATCAAAGGGAAGCACCCGCAGGACACCATCAAGCACAATATCGGCCGTGGCGGCCTGCGCCCTGGCGAGTGGGAGCCCATCATGCGCTGGGCCGAGCCGGGAAAGACGGCCATCTTCTTCCACAACGGCGGGGCCAGCGAGACCTTCATCGGCGACACCTGGTATCAGGCGTACCCGCAGGGCGAGTGGTGGGGCATGTCCCACGCGGAACCCTTCCTCCTGCGATCGTATTCCGGGAAAATGGACAAGCTTCCTGGCATCCTCGCCGAGATCCTCGAAGGCAAGGAAGTCATCGTTCCCTGCATGGTCGATGGCGACAAGGAAGCCCTGCACAAGCGGACCGCCCGTGTCCAGCGTCTCAAGGTGAGCCTGAAAATCCAGGACTATAACCCGAAGCGCGACTTCGTCGGCTGGGGCGGCGAAGACATCCGCCGACTCGCCGGCATGCCCGGCTTCGATCGCTACGCGGCCCTCGCCAGGCTTGACGCGGAAGCCCAGGCGATCTCCGTGGTCGACTTCGACAACGACGGCAAGCCGGACTTCTGCCTCTGCGGTGCGAACAAGGTGGTGCTGGTGCAGAACGGCGGCGACGCCTTTGTGGAAACGAGCCTGCCGAACCTCGTGGGCGGCGCACGAAGCGCCGTGTGGGCGGACGCCAATGGCGATGGGCTTCCCGACCTGTTGCTCGCGACGCTGACTGGGCCGAAGCTTTACATGAACCTTGGCAAGGGCCAGTTCCGCGACGACAGCCGCCTGCTGCCGAGGGAACCTGCGTGGAACCTCACCGCGGCGGCGTGGATCGACGCGGATCGCGATGGCAAGCCGGACCTGCTGCTCGCCAATGGATTCCACGGCCTCAAGTTCTATCGCAACAACCGACCCACGGACGCCGTCGTGAAGACCGCCCCGCCCAAGTGGGGCGACTGGCATGCCGTCGGCCCCTTCCGCGAGATGACGGGCAAGCCAAACTTCGAGACCAAGTTCGCTCCTGAAACCGAGGGCGCCGCGATTGACCTCAAGAAGCCCCACAAGGGCAAGCGCGACATGCCGATCGCCTGGCAGAAGAAGCCCTACGCGGACGGGTCCGTCAACGATCTCGCCGAGTTCGGCAACAACTGTGCGACGTATCTCTATCGCGAAGTCGACGTCGCGACCCCCGTCGATCTGCCGGTATCGCTGGGCAGTGATGACACGCTGACCGTGTGGTGCAATGGCGACAAGATCGTCTCCGAGAACGTGAACCGGGCCTGTGCCGCGGATCAGACGCAGGCTGTGCTGAAACTGAAGGTCGGAAAGAACCACATCCTGATGAAGATCTGCCAGGGGGATAACGCTTACGCGTTCTACTTCAACACAGGCAAGCCCGGCTACACCGGCGATCCGTGGTTCGTGGACGAGTCCACGAAGTGGGGCCTCACCGGCGACGAGCCCAAGGGGGACACGCTCGCCGTCGCGGACTTCGACAACGACGGCAAGCCCGATTTTCTCTACGGCTCCGGCAGCGGCAAGCTCTACCGCAACGAGGGCACACGCTTCAGCCTCGTTCCCGATGGCGGCCTGAATTACAAGGCTGGCAAGGTCGGCCCCGCCCTGTGCGACTTCGATGGCGACGGCCACGTGGACCTGTTCATTCCGCAGACCGACGGCCCCTCGAAGCTCTACCGCAACGACGGCAAGGGCCGCTTCAGCGACGTGACCGCGGCCAGCGGCGACCTCGCGAAACCGCTGGGCCACGCTGTCAGTGCGGCCTGGGGCGACTTCGACAACGACGGCCTGCCCGATCTCATCGTCGGCTGCCTCCGCGGCTCGAACCGATACTTCCGCAACGCCGGGGCTGGCAAATTCGAGGAGAGGACCGACGACATCGGCCTGTCGCAGAAGCTCTTCAACTCGCAAGCGACGGCCCTCGTGGACCTCAACGGCGACGGCCAGCTCGACCTGGTGCTGGCGAACGAGGGCCAGGAGTCCGCAGCGTTGTTCGGGACGGCCAGTGCGACGCCCTCCGCGCGAACGCCCGTCGTCTTCAGCCTCAACGGCACCCCCGCTCTCAACGGCGGCACGATCGTCGTGCGGAACGCGGCCGGAAAGTCGATCGCAGCCTCCGCCATCCACGGTGCCGACGGTCGCGGCGGTCAGCATGGCCTCCCGCGATTCACGCTCCCCAGCGGCAGCTATCGGCTCGAAATCCAGGCCCCCGGCACCACGCCGTTGGCTAAGGACTTCAACGTCAACGGCAGCCCCATGAGCGTGAAGGTGAACTAGGTCGTCCAAAGCGTCGAGATATTGTTCCTCATCAGGTGATACAACTCCGTAGCCGCGAGCGGCGAAGATCCAGAATCGACCCCATGACACGATTTCTGCTCTCTGTCGGTGCCCTCTGTCTCCTTTGTGGCTCAACCTCCGCTGCGGAGCCGTGGGCGACCTACCGCGGCAACGCGGCTCGAACCGGGAACACCGACGGCAAGCCGGGCCCCGACAAACCCGGCGTCGAGTGGGTGCTGAAGTCGCAGGATCACTTCGTTGCGGCCCCGGTGCCCGTCGGGCAGGATCGCGTGTTCGTCTCGGCCCTCGGGGCGTTCAATCGGCCCATGATCTCGGTCTTGCCACTTGTAGGCAAGTCGCCGGCACCTGCGTGGAGTCGCTCGGCTCCGTTCCTCAAGCTCGCCACGGTGTCCTCGCCGGCGGTCTCCGGGAACGCCCTCGTCTTCGGCGACGGCATGCACCAGGATTCTGGCGGCATCCTCCACTGCGTCACCGCGGACTCCGGCCAGCCGCTCTGGGAACTTCCCATCCCCGGCGACCTCATTCACCTCGAAGGCGCTCCCACCATCGCCAACGGCCGGGTCTATATCGGCGGCGGGGCGGCGGGCGTGATCTGCGTCGAACTCGATCACGCCACTCTGGACGGCAAGAGCCTAGACCTCGCGAGCATTTCCAGGATGCAGGCCGAGAAGTGGAAGGAACTTCAGGCCAAGTTCGAGGTCGACAAAAAGAAGGACCCGGACTTCGCGATTCCGCCCAGCGAGGATCAACTTCTCAAGCCACAGCCGCGGAAGGTCTGGCAGGTCGGCGAGAAGAAATGGCACGTCGACGCGCCAGTGAATGTCGTCGGCGACCGTGTGCTCGTCACCACGTCCTACCTCGACAAGGAAAAGGTCGGCGAACGAGCCCTGTACTGCCTGAAGGCTGACACCGGTGGGACGCTCTGGCGAGCCGAGCTATCCTTGAATCCCTGGGGCGGAGCGAGCGTGATCGGGGACACCGTCATCGTCACGGGCAGTTCCGTCGGCTATTACTACACACAGTTGAAGGGCGCGAAGGGCGACATCGCCGCGTTCGATCTTGCCACCGGCAAGCCGCTGTGGCGGAAGGAGATTCCCACAGGCGGCATCGTCGGCTGCGCGGCCCTGGCCGAGGGGCTCGCGGTCGTGACGGCCACCGACGGCAAGGTGCGGGCCTACAACGTGAAGGACGGCGAACGGGCCTGGGTCTACGATGCGAAGATGCCGCTGTTCGCCCCGCCCGCGATTGCGAGCGGCACTGTGTACTCGGCGGATCTGCTCGGCGGCGTTCACGCCATCGACCTGAAGACGGGCAGTGCGAAGTGGAAGTTCGACCTGGGCAAGGACCCCGCGATCGCATCGCCCGGCATGGTCTACGGCGGCGTGACCGTCCACGGCGGCAAGCTGATCGTGGCGACATGCAATCTCGAAGGGCCGCTGGCTCGCAAGCCGACGGCGCTGGTGGTCTTAAAATAATGGGGCGGATCAGGACTGTGGCACAGTCCAGAATCCAGGAGCGTGAAAGGTGGAACCGGCAAGACGCCGATGCCACAGTCCCCGGGCCACAGTCCAGAAATCAGGAGCCTTCCGAATGTTTCGCTTTACACTCGCCTTGAGTTTCCTCATCCTCGCGGTTTGGGCCAGCGTGTCCGCGGAGGACATGAAGGGCGTGGCTGTCGATAAGACCACGAATAGCGTCATCGTCGACGCCACGATCGCCGTGCGAAAGCTGCCTCACCTGGACAAGACCTACCCGATTGAACTCATCGCGTCCTGGGCGCATCCGAAGGGGAAGAAGGCCCACGAAACCGTCGTCGTCTTCGATGCCAAGCCCTCCGACGTGGCGAAGGGGCTGGAACAGCTCGGCCTCAAGCCTGGCAAGCCCGCGAAGGGCGAGAACGCCGCGGCTGAAGGGCCGGAGGTGAACCTGTTCCTGGAAGTGCCATCACCGGATGGCACCAAACGGCTCACCATGGAAAAGGTGCTCATCGACCCGAAGAGCAAGAAGCCGCTGCCCAGGGGCGTGAAGTTCCGCTTCACCGGTTCGGTGATGTCCCCGGTCGATCCGAACATGCCGGACGCGAAGGCGTACGGTGCGGACCTGACAGGCACGCTCATCGCGCTCTTCCCCGTCACGGATGAATGCGTGTTGCAGTCGAGCCTGACGATGAAGGAAGAGAAGTACCTGAAGCTTGACGTCAACGCGGCCGCGCTCCCCAAGGAAGGCACTCCGATTAAGCTGGTGATCGAGGCGGTGAAGAAGTAACCTCAAGAACTGCGACCTTCCCCCCCAGGCGATTCCGACCATGCCAATCCGATACTTCCTCGCCATGTGCTTCGCGACGCTCGTCCTCACGGCGCTGTTCCTCATCAGCGTTCCGTCGGACGTTGCTCTCTGGTCCTCCGCGGACGAAGAATCGCAAGCGGTGCCGGGGCCCACGGTGATCACTTCGCCCTCGCTGACCGTGAAGGTCGAGGCTCCGAAGGCTGAGCCAATCACGATTCCCCCTCCCACGCCAGGCGAGAACGTCAGCGTGTCGACGTTCCCCGCGGATCGTGGCGGGGCCGAGGTGGCTCGCGTTGTTGCCCCGGAATTGATGGCCCTGCCTGGGGTCGAATCGCTTGTGAATCTTCGCGTGTCCGGACTCGCAACGCGGGAACTTCCCACGAGCGTTGCATCTCCGGAGCCGCTGCGGAAGCGATTCGAATTCCGCCCGCCACCGCTTGAATTGAAATCGGCGGGGCGGCCCACGCTGCCCGCGGAACGGCTGCCGGCAGATCTCTCCGGGTGGTCGGGCGGTCACGCACTTCGACCCGTGTTCGCGGCCGGCCCGCCGGTGAGCGAGAAGGCCCGCGACCCCGGTGAGCTACCGCGGCTGCCCGTGCTCGCTCGTCCGCCGTCGGTGAAGGCGTCGCTCGAAGATCCCCTGGCTGAGGTTGGCAACGAGGCCCTCGTGAACCGCCCTTCCATCGTCGTCCTGGTCACCGCGACCTTTGTGCGTCTGGGCCTGCCCGATCCGTTCGCCTATGCCGAGCAGGTGCGGATCAAACTCGACCCCGCGAGCGAGCCCGGGCAGACGCCGGTGCCGGTGAATCCTCGTCGGTCGAAGTAGGCGACTCACTCCACGAGTCCGCACTTGCAACGAAGGCAGCCCAGGCGGCTCAAGGTGCATGAGCCGCCCTGAACTGGCCTGCCGTGGTCACTCCACAGCGGGTGGCTTCCTGTGCACACCTTTCCCACGCCTCCTCTCCCGATAGGCTATTCTGATACCGCTTGCGCTTATCCCACCGGAGCAACCATGCCGAAGATCAAGGTGAAGAATCCCGTCGTCGAGATGGATGGCGACGAAATGACCCGCATCATCTGGCAGAAGATTCGCGAGAAGCTGATCCTGCCTTACCTCGACATCGACCTCAAGTATTTCGACCTCGGCATCGAACATCGCGACGCGACGGACGACAAGGTCACCTTCGACTCCGCCGAGGCGACCAAGACGCACGGCGTTGCCGTCAAGTGCGCCACCATCACGCCGGACGAGGCCCGGGTCAAGGAGTTCAACCTCAAGCGGATGTACCCCTCGCCCAACGGCACGATCCGAAACATCCTCAACGGCACCATCTTCCGCGAGCCGATCGTCTGCTCGAACGTGCCCCGGCTCGTGAAGCACTGGGACAAGCCAGTGGTCGTGGCTCGCCATGGCTTCGGCGACCAGTACAAGGCCAGTGAGATCCTCTTCGACAAGCCCGGCGTCGTGAAGCTGACCTTCACCCCGGCCGACGGCGGACCGACCATCGAGAAGGAAGTCTACAAGGCGCCAGGCGGCGGCGTCACCATGGCCATGTACAACCTGGACGAGTCGATCCGCGGCTTCGCCCGGGCCTGCTTCAACTACGGTCTCGGCCGCGATTACTGCGTGTACCTTTCGACGAAGAACACCATCCTCAAGGTGTACGACGGCCGCTTCAAAAACCTCTTCCAGGAAGTGTTCGACACCGAGTTCCAGGCGAAGTTCGACGCCAGGAAGCTGACCTACGAACACCGCCTGATCGACGACATGGTGGCCTCCAATCTGAAGTGGACCGGCGGCTATCTGTGGGCCTGCAAGAACTATGACGGCGATGTGCAGTCGGATACGGTCGCCCAGGGCTATGGCTCGCTGGGGTTGATGACGAGCGTGCTGATGAGCCCGGACGGCAAGACGATCGAGGCCGAGGCCGCCCATGGCACCGTGACCCGGCACTATCGCATGCACCAGCAGGGCAAGCCGACGAGCACCAACCCGATCGCGTCGATCTTCGCCTGGACTCGCGGCCTTATTTACCGCGGCAAGATGGACGGCACGCCCGAGGTGGTGAAGTTCGCGGAGACCGTCGAGAAGGTCTGCGTCGACCTCGTCGAGGCCGGCAAAATGACCAAGGACCTGGCTCTGCTGATCAGCGACTCGGCGCCGTACCTCACGACGGAACAGTATCTGGATGCGGTCGACGCGGAACTGAAGAAGCGGATGTCCTGAATCCGGTCGATTCGCGACGAGGCGGAGTGTTGAGGCAAGCGAAAGAGATGGACCACAGAAATCACAGAGATCGGAGAGAGGAAGACCAGAAAGGGTGGTGTGATCGGCGAGGATATCGCCATCGTATGCCGCCCGACCGCTCACCGATCCTTTTCGGAATCCCTTCAGTTGCTCACTCGGAAGGAGGAACTGGCGACGCTCGAAGCACGCCTGACCGCGGAGAACCTGAACCACTGGCTGTCCAGGCTCGGGGAAGCCCATGAGATCGACGTGGCCCTGCCGCGATTTCGGCTCGAGTCGAAGTTTGAACTGAACGAGCCGTTGCAGAGCCTGGGCATGGTTCGCGCCTTCGATCAACGACAGGCGGACTTCAGCCGCATGGCCACGAGGCCTCCGGGATTCATCTCGCATGTGACACACAAAGCGTTCGTCGAGGTGAACGAGGAAGGAACCGTCGCCGCCGCGGCCACGGCGGCGACGGTACAACTTGAGCGACTTTCTTCTCGCCGTCCGATCCGTGCGGATCGGCCGTTCGTGTTCCTGATTGGACACAATCCGTCAGGCAGTGTGCTTTTCATGGGCCGGGTGACCAATCCCAAGGGGTGATGGCCCATTTCCTGTGACGCGAGGCATCCCATGTCCGCACTCTCGCTCGATGTTCGCGTGGATGGTGTGGCGGTTCTCGCCATCGACCAGCCGGGCCGCAAAGCGAACGTGCTCACGCAGGAGTTGTGGGACGAACTCGAAGCGATGGTGAACGCCCTGGCCCTTCGCACGGATCTGAAGGGCCTCGTGATCGCGAGCGCCAAGCCGGGTGTCTTCATCGCGGGGGCGGATCTCAAGTTGCTGAGGGATGCACCCGGGCCGAACGATCCCGCGGTGCGAGCGTTCATGGATCAGGGCAACCGCGTGCTCTTCGCCCTGGAGGCGTTGCCGTTCCCCGCCTGCGCCGCCATCGATGGAGCAGCGCTCGGCGGCGGGCTGGAAGTGGCCTTGGCCTGTCGGTTCCGCGTCTGCGGCACGAGTGCGAAGGTTCAGCTCGGCTTCCCGGAAGTCAACCTCGGCCTCATCCCCGGCTGGGGCGGCACCCAACGGCTGCGAAGGCTGAGCGGCGAAATCGCGACCTGCCTTCTGATCGCCAGCGGTCAACCGATCAACGCCGATCAAGCCGAGCGGATCAGCCTGGTGACGAAAGTCGTCCCGACTTCGGACTTATTGGAAGAGTCGGCAAGCCTCGTCCGAAACGTTCCCCGAGTCCCGGCGGAATTCCCCCTGGCGAATCAAGCCTTTCTCGATCTCATGGACGCCACCTCTCGCGTTGGCCTTCGCGAAGCGATCGCGATGGAAACGGAGGCGTTCATGAATCTCGCCGGCTCGCCAGAGTCGAAACGGCGGATCGCGGAGTTCTTTGGCTCCCGCGGTCGAAGTAAGGATTGCGTCAAGAGCCTTGTGGCAACAGAAGAGCCGTGAATCCTGCCTGCGCGAAGTGATGATCGCCAGTGAGAGCTTCGCGAATACTGCGCGCCGCCATCACCTCGAAGCTGATGCAATCCGTGAGAGACCATCCCTGATCGAGTCGGCGACCATAGAGGGACAGACCACGTGTCAGCCAAGGCTCAACGTCATTGATCAATGTCGTCTTGGGATGAATCTGAA
>Ga0105044_10001646_pt1 | contig 30145 bp, 29 predicted proteins | sample MAT01_FD_78092 | JGI IMG/M metagenome (GOLD analysis project Ga0105044, IMG submission 78092) | Freshwater microbial communities from Lake Fryxell liftoff mats and glacier meltwater in Antarctica - MAT-01 | ecosystem: Environmental > Aquatic > Freshwater > Ice > Liftoff microbial mat | place...
CGCGCTGACGCAGGACGCTCGGAGTCAGGAACGGCCGAGTGCGGATGAGTAGGCCGCCAGCGTGGCCAGAGCGCACCGCTCCCAGCTGAACGACTCCGACCTGATCCGAGCAGATGCGCCCAGGAGTTCACGTCGGTCGGCGTCCTCGAGGAGTTGCTCCACGGTCTCCACCCAGGCATCGAGATCATCCGGCGCCAGAGCGATACCGGTGTCGCCGACGACCTCGTCGAGGGCCGAGCCGGCGCTGACCACGCAGGGCGTACCGGCGGCCATCCCTTCGAGCGCCGTCAGGCCGAACCCCTCGGCCCAACTCGGCACCAGCACGAGGTCGGCAGCCGCGTAGAGCTCAACCAGCTCGGCGTCACTCACCCGGCCGAGGAGTCGGACACGGTCCGCAACGACATCGACGAGGGGTTCCAGTTCGGTCTGCCACCCGCTGGGTCCGGCGAGCACGAGCGTGCAGGCCACGTCGGAGAGGCGCCCCATCATCTCCAGCAGGAGTTCGACGTTCTTGCGCGGTTCGATCGTTCCGACCCAGAGCAACATGTGCCCAGTGATCCCGAGCCGGTGGCGCACCGCCTGCACTTGCTGATCCCCCACTTCCGCTCCGGGCTCCACTCCGAGCGGTACCACCCGCATCCGATCGGCGGAGAACCCATGGGCAACGCATTCCGCCAGACCATGGCGACTGCTGACCAGGACGACATCCGCTTCGTCACGCGCCAACTCCAACCCTCTCCCCAGGACCCGGCGACCCCGCTCGCTGAACCGATCGGGCATGGTCCACGGGAAGAGGTCGTGCACCGTCACCACCAACGCGGCCGCCGATCCGCGGGGCGGGACGGTGATGGTGGTGGCATGCACGATGTCCACGCGCCCCGTGACCAGTTGGACCGGCGGCCACCTGAAACGGTGCCATGCCCCGTACAGCAACTGTTGTGGCGCCGGGAACCGTCGGGTGGCGATCGGGAGGCCGGCCCCGTCGGTAGGTGAACGGCCGTAGGGTCCGAGGCCCCAGGCCCCCACCCCGATGAGGTCCACCTCGCCAGTCTCAGCCAGCGCCCGTGCCTGACCAATGGCGGCTCGAGCGGTACCGCCCGGGGTTCGATGCCAGGACGCCAGCAATGTGAGGGCAACCCTGGGCACGGGGTGATCCTGCCACGAGCGCCCGGCGCCGACACCCCCGCAGGTCAGCTCATGTGGCTGCGGAACCACTCGATGGTAGGCACCAGGCCCTCACGGAGCGTCACGTCCGGCGACCAACCGAGCACCTCCCTGGCTCGGGTGATGTCCGGCCGGCGCTGCATCGGGTCGTCCTGGGGGAGGTCCTCGAAGATGATCTCTGACGTGGAGCCGGTCATCTCGATCACGACCTCTGCCAGCTCGAGAATGGTGAACTCTCCCGGGTTCCCGATGTTCACCGGGTCCGTGAAGTCGGAGTCGAGGAGCAACAGGACCCCTCGAATGGTGTCGGCGACGTACCCGAAGCTCCGGGTCTGTGTGCCGTCGCCGTAGACGGTGATGGGCTCTCCGGCCAGCGCCTGCACCACGAAGTTGGACACCACGCGACCATCCCGTGGGCGCATCCGGGGGCCGTAGGTGTTGAAGAACCGAACGATCCGCGTATCGAGCCCGTGGGCGCGGTGGTACGCCATGACCAGCGCCTCGGCGAAGCGCTTGGCCTCGTCGTAGACCCCACGCGGCCCGATCGGGTTCACGTGGCCCCAGTAGCCCTCGTGTTGGGGGTGGACCAACGGGTCGCCGTACACCTCGGAAGTGGAGGCCACGAAGTAACGAGCGCCCTTGGCCAGGGCCAGACCGAGCGTGTTGTGAGTGCCCAGCGAACCGACCTTCAGGGTCTGGATGGGCATCTCGAGGTAGTCACGAGGAGACGCCGGCGAAGCGAAGTGCATGACCACGTCGACCGGTCCTGGCACCCACACGTAGTTGGAGACGTCGTGGTGTACGAAGGTGAACGCATCGGTGCCGAACAGGTGGGCGATGTTGGATTGCGACCCAGTGACCAGGTTGTCGATGGCGATGACCTCATCGCCTCGAGCGATCAACGCATCGCAGAGGTTCGACCCCAGGAACCCGGCGCCACCGGTGACCACGACTCGCATTCAGGAGCGTCCAATTCCCTGGTAGGAGAACCCGGCCTGACGCGCCCGGCCTCGATCGACCAGATTCCTAGCATCGACCATGTTCCTCGTGGTCATGTGTGCACCGGCCTTCTCCAGGTCGAGCCATTTGAACTCGTCCCATTCGGTCAGGATCACCAGGGCAGCGGCTCCGTCGCAGGCCGCGTACGGATCGCCGACGACCGAGATGCCCTCGATGTCCGAATGGATCGCCGGGTCGAAGGCCTTCACGATCGCACCTGCGGCCTGCATCCGATGGATGATTTCGATCGCCGGGGACATCCGGGTGTCGTCGGTTCTGGCCTTGAAGGTGAGCCCCCACGCAGCTATGACGGCACCGTCGAGCGACCCGCCCGCCGCCACCGTGGCCTTCTCGACCACACGATCGAACTGCTGGTCGTTGACCTCGACCACGCCGCGGAGGAGGCGGAAGTCGTAGCCGGCGTCCTCCGCGATCCGAATGAGGGCAAAGGAGTCCTTCGGGAAACAGGAACCGCCCCAACCCGGACCGGGACGGAGGAACTCCTGGCCGATGCGCTTGTCGTACCCCATGCCCAGCACCACGTCGGCGACATCGGCTCCCACGGCCTCGCAGACCGCGGCGATCGCATTGACGAAACTGATCTTGGCAGCCAGGAACGCATTCGACGCGTACTTGATGGTCTCCGCCGACGCCGGGTCCGTGACCATGAGGGGCGCAGCAAGACCGAGGTACAGCGAGGCAACGCGGATGGCCGCCGCCTGGTTGTCGGCGCCGATCACGACTCGATCGGGGTGCAGGAAGTCGTGAACGGCTGTTCCCTCCCGCAGGAACTCCGGGTTGGAGACCACGTGGACGTCCGGCCGTTCCAACGCCTGTTCGACCACCCGGGTGGACCCCACCGGCACGGTCGACTTGTTGATCACGATGGCATCGGTCTGCAGGCGGGGTGAGATCTCACGCGCTGCGGCCTCGATGTACGAGAGGTCCGCCGAACCGTCCTCACCCTGTGGTGTCGGCACGCACAGGAACACGAACTCGCGGTCGGGCACCGAGTCGGCCGATCCGAGAACGAAGCGCAGGTTGCCGGACCGCATCCCCTCGTTGACCAAGAGCTCGAGTCCGTCCTCGAGAATGGGGATCTCGCCACGGTTGAGGCGCTCGATCTTCGAGGCGTCGATGTCGGCGCACACCACGTCGTGGCCGATATGAGCCAGGCATGCGCCGGTCGTCAGTCCGACGTACCCGGTTCCGATCACTCCGACATTGCTCGCCATTACACACCCTTCGTCGAGACTGTCAGGGTACCGAGCGGCAGCGACCAGGCCTAGACCGGATCCTCAACCGGTGCAGGCGGCAGCGGCCGCGGCGTCGACCGGGACGATCCCGACCACGGTCGTGGTGGTGGCAGGAGGCGTCGGTTGACCGGTCACACCTGATGTCACCGTGGTCGCCGAACTGGCCAAGGCGGTCGTCGTCGCAGTGCCCTGGACCGGGCCGGGAACTTCGGCTGCCGGGCGGGGCTCCTTGCGGGCCGACGTCAGGTTGGACGGGGCGACCAGCATCACTCGTCGACCAGGCAGCGAGGCATCGGCCACGTACGAAACCTGCGCGTCGAGGTGACGGGCCAGCAACCGTGCCGCCGCAGCGCCCTTGGGCCCGAACCTGATCACCGCGACGCGTCCGCTGGACCCGGTCGTGGAATCCGCATCGAATCCCGCCTGCTCGAGCGCGGCCGACATGGGCTCGGCGTTGGATCCGATCACCGTCACAATGACGTCACGTGAGGTCAGATCGGCGTCAGGCGCGCCGCGGAACCGGTCGAGAATCGGCTCGGCCTCCGACTCGATCACCGTCTGATAGCTGATCGAGGCATTACCTCCTCCCGCAGTGGGGAGCTGGAACTTCTCCAGGCGGTCGAGGTTGAACGACCGGTACTGGTCCACGATCGACCTGATGTCCCCGACCGACAGGGTGTCGTCCAGGCGAACCGCCTGAGTGGCTGCGGTGATGAGACTCAACGCGGTGTTCGGGTCACGAAGACCACGATCGATGGCGCGTTGTCCGGCGCGGCGGATGAAGTCCTGCTGGCGGCTGATGCGCCCGAGGTCACCGGTGGGATCACTCACCCACTTGCCGTCTTCCCTGATGAACAGGTGCCGGGAGCGGGCGTAGGCCAGGGCCTGGACGGCATCGAGCGTCAGGCAACCGGTCTCGGTGATGTTCAGCCCGGTGTTCTTGTCTCGAAGCGGCGCAGACACGTAGAGCGGCACACCTTCGAGGACGTCGACCAGATCGCGGAACCCCTGGAAGTCCACCTCGACGTAGTGCTTGATCGACAGTCCGAAGTTGGTCTTGATGGTGTCGATGAGGTTCTTCGGCCCTCCCGGCCCGGCCATGGCCGAGTTGATCTTGGCCTTGCGTCCGGTCGGGGAGATCGGGATGTAGGTGTCCCGCGGTATGGACAGCAGGCTCGCCGTGCCAGCTTTCGGGTCGATCCGAAGGACCATGATCACGTCGGCGAGCACGGACCCGGTGGACCGGTCGTTGCGGACCGGGTCGTCCGGGTTGAGGCGATCGGCGTTGTCCGTACCGATGATCAGGATGTTCTGCGGCTCGTCGGCGCCCGCGTCGGGCGCCAGCGACAAACCGACCGAGACGACCTGGATGGCGTCGAGTTTGGTCCGCACGAACGTCAAGCCGGCTGCAACGGCGAAACAGGCGACACAGACGACCACGTTCAGCGACAGCAGCAGCCGTTGTGGCCACGTGCGGCGGCCACGACGAGAAGATCCCACGGGGGCGGATCGTACCGGTGGGGCGGGCCGGGGCCGATTCAGCCGACAACGGTCACACCGGGCAGCCCTAGGCTTCATCAGCATGTTGCCCCGTCCCGACCTGGACCAACCCGGTCTGATCGGCGCGCCGCTCGCCGTGGTCGGCGGGCAGGTGTGCACGGACCTGACCGAGTTGTCCAGCGACCTGGGCTCGCTCGACGGGGGCGGGTTCTGGAGTGTGGTCGTGCCGCACCGGGGCCCGCCGATCTGCGCCCGATTCGCCACGGTTCGGCCGGCCTCGCCGTGGCGCGGGACGCGTTGGATCGGGCCGGCCTCGGACGCCTGGGTGTCCACCATGGATGCCGCCGCTTTCGGTCGCGGGGTCGAGCAGATCCGATCGGAGATCGCCTCCGGCGGGGTGTATCAGGTGAATCTGACACGGCGGGTGCGCGCACCGCTCGACGTGAGTCGGCCCGGTCGTGATGTCGCAGCGCTCGGCGCGGCACTGGCCGAGGGCAACCCCGCCCCGTACAGCGCGGTGATCCGCATCCCCGAAGCCGGCCTGGCGGTGGCGTCCGCCTCGCCCGAGCGTTACCTCCGACGGGTCGGGTCGACCGTCTGGTCCTCGCCCATCAAGGGCACCGCCGCCACCGCCGACGGGTTCCTGGCCAAGGACCGGGCCGAGAACCTGATGATCGTCGACCTGGTGCGCAACGACCTGGGTCGGGTGGCGCAGTGGGGTTCGGTCGAGGTGCCCCAGCTGATGGCCACCGAGGAACACCCAGGACTGGTGCACCTGGTCAGCACCGTTCGGGCAACGCTGCGGCCCGGTGTCGGCTGGGCTGAGCTGATCGGGGCGACGTTCCCGCCGGGTTCGGTCACGGGAGCTCCCAAGATCGCCGCGTGCCGGGTGATCGACGACATCGAGGTCGACGCCCGCGGGCCGTACTGCGGCGCCATCGGTTGGGTCGACGCCGACCGTGGGATCGGCGAGCTGAACGTGGGGATCCGAACCTTCTGGCTGTCCGACGACCACCTGTGGTTCGGGACCGGGGGCGGGATCACCATCGACTCGACCCCCGAGGGGGAATGGGCCGAGACCGAGCTGAAGGCGGCTCGGTTGCTGTCGGTGGCTTCGGGCCACGTCGAGCCGAGCCGTCACGGCGGGGTTCGCAGCGCATCGGGGGCCGGGCGATGACCGGTTCACCGGTCTGGATCAACGGGTCGCTCCGGTCGGGAGCAGACGCCACGCTGCGCTACGACGACCACGGGATCACCGTGGGCGACGGCGCTTTCGAGACGATCCGACAGGTCAACGGCGTTCCCTTCGCCCTGTCCAGGCACCTGAACCGCCTCGACGCTTCGTTGTGTACTCTCCGGCTCCCGACGGTCGAGCGCCAGATGATCCTCGACGCCATCGGCCAGGTGCTCGACGCTTCGCCCGGCTCGAACGGGTTCCTGCGGGTGACCGTCACCGGAGGGCCGGGCCCGTTGGGTAGCCCTCGGGACCAACTCGATCCCACGGTGATCGTGGCGCTTCGGCCGGGCGAGATGCGCATCGATCCGACCGACGTGGTGACCGTCCCGTGGCCGCGTAACGAGCGGGGGGCCCTGGCCGGGGTGAAGTCGACCTCGTACGCCGAGAACGTCGTGGCGCTGGTCGTCGCGGCCGACCACGGTGCCAGCGAAGCGCTGTTCCCCAACACCCGCGACGAGTTGTGCGAGGGCACCGGATCCAATGTGGTGGTCGTGCTCGACGGCCGGCTGGTCACTCCCCCACTGGACTCCGGTTGCCTGGCCGGGGTGACCCGGGCCCTGCTGCTGGCAGCCATGCCGGAGATCGTCGAGGCGGCCGTGCCCATGGCGGCGGTGGCGCGCGTCGACGAGATGTTCCTGGTGTCCACGACCCGGGAGGTTCAGCCGGTCGCCCGGCTGGACGGACGCACGATGCGGACCGACGGTCAGCTCACCGCTCAGGCCCGTCAGCGGTGGCTCGTCGCGTACCCGCACTGCGCGGACTGGTAGTCCGGCGAGCGGGCCGATCAGTCGCCGGAGCGCAGGTGGATCACGTCACCGACCGAGACCGGCCGTGACACGCCCCGGTCGTCGGTCACCACCAACGATCCATCGGGAGTGATGTCGGTCGCCGTTCCGACCAGGATCGCGTTGGGGAGTTCGACCCGGACACGACGGCCGAGCGTGGCCGAGGCGGCCCGAACATCCTCGGTCAACGACGACGGGCCACGATCCTCGACCAGGTTCAATCGCCCTGCGAAGTCGTCCAACAGGGCGACCACAAGCTCGGTGGGGTCCACCGGCTCGCTGGTGTGGTGATTCAGCGCGGTGGCGATGGAGACGAGTTCGTCAGGAAGCGCCGACGGCCACTCCACGTTGAGTCCGATGCCCACCACGATGACGGGCGGTTCACCGGACACCGTGACCGATTCGGCCAGGATGCCGGCCAGCTTCCGGTCGGACCCGTCGTCGTGGGGCAGTACGAGGTCGTTCGGCCACTTCAGTCCGGGCGTCACGCCGGCGACACTGGCACAGGCAGCCCGAGCCGACAGACCCAACGCCGTGGTGACCAGGTGCGACTCGGACAGGCCCAAACTGGAACGCACCAGGACCGAGCACAGGATCGACGCGTCGACCGGCGCAACCCAGGTTCTCCCCAGTCGGCCTCGCCCTGCCGTCTGGTGACGGGCGCCCAGGACCTGCTCCGGGCCGGCGGACCTGGCTCGCTCGGCCAGGTCGGAGTTCGTCGAGCCGGTCTCGTCCAGCCACTCGATTCGCGAGAACCGGTTTCCCACCAGCGCCGATCTGGCGCGAACCACATCCACCGGGTCAGAGTAGGGCGTGTTTTCCAAGGTGCTGATCGCCAACCGCGGAGAGATAGCCGTACGAGTCATCCGGGCCTGCCGGGAGATGGGTATCTCCACCGTTGCCGTCTACTCCGACCTCGACCGGGACGCGCTTCACGTGCGACTGGCCGACGAGGCCTACGCCCTGGGAGGTCAGACCGCCGCCGAGAGCTACATCGACACCGAGAAGTTGCTGGACGTCATCCGCCGCTCGGGTGCCGAAGCGGTCCACCCGGGCTACGGGTTCTTCTCGGAGAACAGCGACTTCGCCCAGGCCATCACCGACATGGGCGTGGCCTTCATCGGCCCCGGGCCGGCCGCCATCGACGTCATGGGCGACAAGATCTCCGCCCGGCTGGCCGCCGAGCGAGTGGGCGTCCTCGGCGTACCGGGCACCACTGAGCTGATCACCGACCCCAAGCAGATCGAGGCGTTCGGCGCCGAGTTCGGCTACCCGGTGGCCATCAAGGCCGCCTACGGCGGTGGCGGTCGGGGCATGAAGGTCGTCAACTCTGCTGAGGAGTGCGCACCGGCCCTCGAATCGGCCCAGCGCGAGGCCACGGCCTACTTCGGCCGCGACGAGTGCTACATGGAGCGCTACCTCCTGAAGCCTCGCCACGTCGAGGTGCAGCTGATTGCCGATTCCCACGGGACATGCGTCTATCTCGGCACCAGAGACTGTTCGGCCCAGCGCCGTCACCAGAAGCTCATCGAGGAAGCGCCCGCTGCGAACATCAGCGAGGACATCTTGCGGGCCATGGGCGAGGCAGCGGTGAAGGTGGCGCAGGGTTGTAACTACGTCAACGCCGGGACCGTCGAGTTCCTCTACGAGGACGGCGGCTTCTACTACCTCGAGATGAACACCCGCTTGCAGGTGGAGCATTGTGTCAGCGAGCTGGTGACCGGCTTCGACCTGGTCGAACTCCAGCTCCGAGTAGCGGCTGGGGAACCCCTGGGATTCACTCAGGATGACGTGGTCATCACCGGCCACGCCATCGAGTGCCGGATCAACGCCGAGGATCCGGCCGAAGGGCGCTTCCTGCCCTCCCCCGGTCCGCTGAACAAGCTCCGGGTGCCGTCCGGATACGGCGTGCGATGGGACGGCGGGTACGAGGCCGGCGACGAGATCAGCCAGTACTACGACAACCTGGTCGGGAAGCTGTGTGTCTGGGGCAAGGACCGCCCGACGGCCATCGCCCGCATGATCCGGGCCTGCGAGGAGATGGAGGTCGAAGGAGTGGCCACCACCCTTCCCGCCGATCTCGCCATTCTCCGGCACCCGGATTTCGCCGCCTTCGAGCACTCCACCAAGTGGGTCGAGACCACGCTGGACCTGACCGGCGTGAAGGCCGACAAGGGTGACACCACCTCAGACGGGGAGACCAAGGTCCGGCGCGAGATCGACGTCGAGGTCAACGGACGCAAGTTCGCAGTGAGCGTGTTCGTCCCGGAGTCCCAGATCGGCGGATCAGCGGGTCCCGCGGCAGCAGCCGGGCGACCCAAGCCCCGCCGCTCAGCCGGTGGAGCGGCGGCCGCCGTGGGCAACGGTTCGATCACCGTCCCGATGCAGGGCACCATCGTCAAGGTGCTGGTCAGCCAGGGGGACACCGTCGCTGCCGGTGACGTGATCTGCGTGCTCGAGGCCATGAAGATGGAGAACAACGTCACCGCCACCACCGATGGCACCGTGACGAAGCTCGCCGTCGAGGCCGGCCAGTCCGTCTCCTCCGGTGACCTCGTGGCCACCATCGAGTAGCTCTCACTGCTTCACCAAAGTTTCAACGCGCATCGCGACCGCCAGACGACGCACCACGGCGCGATGAACCAACGGGGTCGAACTCGGCCGCGCCAAGTGCGAGGGTCCGACGGAGTCGATCGACCAGTGCAGCGGCCCGAATCGGGTCCGTTACGTCCTCCCACGTCGCCTCGATCACCCGCCACCCCGCAGCGGTGAGCGCAGCCCGGCGGCGCCGGTCGACCCGAAACGCTCGCACACCACCGTGGGCGCCGAAACCGTCGCACTCGAGCGCCACCTGCTCGACGACCCACGCCAGGTCCAGTTCGAAGGGCTCGCCCGCAGCTCGGACCCGAAGGTTCCGCTCGGGACGAGGCAAGCCGGAGGACAGGACCAGATGCCCGGCCTTGAGCTCGAGGAGCTGATTCCACGCACCCGGATCGGTTCCCCGTCGAGCCAGCACCCGGTCGAGCGGCTTGGTGCCCGGCCGACCGCTCCCCCGCAACTGCTCGAACCGGCTGACCAGATCCACCAGCTTGAGACGGCCGGACCGAAGCATGTCCTCGATGAGGAGCTCGAGTCGCTCCCCGTCCATGGTCACTGAACATTCGATGACGGTCCGCGCCGGAGAGGTCACCGGGATTCCGAGCAGGGTGATCCGGTCCTCCCTGCGTAGATCACCGGTTCGACGGACGAACAGGTTGGCGTGTCGTCGACGGTCGGTGGCCGGTATCAGCACTTCTATCCGATGGGAGCGACCCGATGGCTGGAGCAGTTCAGCGGCCGTAGTGCCCGAGATGAGGCCATCGGGTCCGGCCCACAGAGCAGCCGTCATGAGCGCCTGGTGACGAGTCTCCGGGGAACCCGCCGAGACATAGACCTCCGGCAGCACCCGCCGGAGCTCCTGTCGGCGGACCATCGAGCTGATCTGGTGGCGACTCATCCCGACACCGATGAGTTGATCGCCATGTATGGCTCCGTGCTGGCGGCGCTGAATCGCCGCCAGTCGGGTGATGTTTGACTTGGCGTGCATACTCGGCTCGTCGTCGCTCGACTTGGGGGAAGCGAGGCCGGGGGAACGCTAGGACGCTGCGGTGACACTCGGAGGTGGCCACGCTTTCAGCGCTCATCGTGACCGCCGGACGCCGCACCACGGCGCGATGAACCGGTTGAGACGGCAGGGCGGGCTACCTCGTTCGAAGGACGATCGTGCCGCCCGCCTTGTCCTGGAAGCCGCGTCCGACCGGATCGATGGCGATGCTGATCAGCACCACCAACGACAGCAGGTTGACGAACTGTCCGATGGTCGAGGGCAGCACCAGCGGGGCGACGAACGGGATGGCCACCACGGCGGTCCGCAACACCACCTGGTAGGGAGCGGCGAGACGACCGTCGACGTACCGGACAACACGGAGGCCCAGCAGGAACTTGCCCGGCGAGCGGCCGGTGAGGGTGGTCATGACCGCATCGACCACGGGGAACGTCATGACCATGATCACGATGCGCCAACTGTCCACCGTGGCGAAATCGATGGTGGCGTTCTTGTCGGTCGAGTCCGGCACGAACGGAGCGAGGAGAATCACCGCGGGTGCGATCCAGAGCAGCACCACGTCGATCAATCGGGCACCGACCCGCATCAGGACCGAGGCGGCCGACCCAGGGCCTGCCGGCGGGAGATCAAGGCGCGTCCGCGGCGGCGTTGAGGGATAACTCACAACGTCAGGCCTGACCGGGATCGGGCTCGGAATCGGCTCGGGGAGTTCAGGCGGTTCGGGGAGATTGCTCACTGCCAGAACCTACCGGTGGCCCTCGGCGGCGACCCCAACCTGGCGCGGCCAGCTGCTAGAGCCCTCACTCGGCCGCGTCAGCCAGTGCTTCGGCCAGGGCGGGATGGACCAGGAGTGACTCGGCGATGTCCGTGACCCGAAGGCCGGCGGTGACCGCGAGTGCGATCACCGAGATCAGCTCCGCGGCGTGGCGACCGACGATCGAGCCGCCCAGCACCACGCCGGTGGCCGGGTCGGAGAGGATCTTGACAAACCCTCGCGGGTCTCCGTTGATCAACGCCTTGGCCGTGGTGGCAAACGGAACCTTGGTGACACGGACTTTCCGACCGGCCGAGAACGCATCGGCCTCGACCAGTCCGACATCGGCGATCTCGGGATCGGTGAAGATGGCCGAAGCAGCCTTGTCGTAGTCGAGGTGACGATGCTCGACCACGTGCATGCCCATGACGTGTTCGGCGATCTTTCGGCCCTGCATCGAGGCCACGGACGACAATGGCAGCTTTCCGGACAGGTCGCCGGCCACATAGATGTGCGGCACGTTGCTCCGCAGATGGTGGTCCAACTCAGCGACGTAGGGCCCGTCCATCCTGACCCCGGCAGCCTCGAGGCCGAGGCCCTCGGAGTTCGGCAGCGACCCGATGGCGAACAGTGCGTGGGTACCTGCGGCGTGACGGCCGTCGTCGCATCGAACAACGACCCCGGAGTCGGTGCGGTCGATCCCAATGGCCCGAGCGCCCTTCAACAGCTTCACGCCGCGACCGAGGAAGTCCGCCTCGAGCACCGCCGCGGCGTCCGGGTCCTTCTGCGGGAGGACCTGTTGACGGCTGACCACCAGCGTGACCTCGGAGCCGAAGGAGCTGAACATGTGGACGAACTCCACGCCGGTGACACCCGATCCGATGACGATGAGGTGACCGGGGAGCTCCTTGGGCGGGTAGGCGTCGCGGGTGGTGAGGATCCGATCGCCATCGGGTGAGGCGAAATCGGGGATCCGAGGGCGGCTGCCGGTGGAGACGAGAATGGCGTCCGCCTCGATCCGTTCGACCCCGTTTGCCGTGACGGCCTCGACCGTGTGTGCATCGACCAGGCGTCCGCTGCCCTCGATCATCCGGACGTTCTGGCTGTCGAGCAGGGTCCGGGTCGACAACGCCAGCCGCGCCACGATCGAACCGATTCGCTCCCGGAGCCCGTCGAGATCGACCTCGGGAGTCTCCGCCGCGATCCCCATCTGCGCGGCAGCGCTGATGCTGGCGTAGGTGGCCCCGGTGGCGATCATGGCCTTGGAGGGCACGCAGTCCCACAGGTGGGCCGCACCGCCGACGATGTCACGCTCGATGACCGTGACATGGGCACCGAGGCGGGCGGCATGGGTGGCGGCGGCGGTCCCGGCAGGTCCACCACCGATGATGCAGAAGCGGAGGGGCACGCGTGCAGGCTACCGGGCAGGTCCCCGGCTCCCTGCGGCTCTACAGTGGGGAGGTGAGCGATGCAACAGCCGACAAGGTGTCAGACCCGACGGGAGAACCAGTCCTCGACCCGGCATCGCTGCGCAACGCTGAGCTCGAGGAACGGGTGGCCAGCCTCCAGATCGATCTGTGGGGCGCCCGCGACGCGGTCATCGGTGCCACGGCGGCCGTTGGCACACAGCGGGCCAAGGTCCACGAACTCGAGCACCTGTGCCACCTGTTGCGGATGGACATCGAACGTCTGCAGTTGAACCGGACACGACAGGGCCGGGTGGTGGATCGAGTCGTACTCAAGATTCAACGCTTCCTGGCCTGAGTCACCGCTCCAACCGAGGCAGTTCAGCGACCCAACAGCTCCGAAACCACCCGTGCAAGCGGTTCGTGGTAGTCGTCGAGCACCGGCAGTCCAGACCCCCGAAGCGCGGCATTGTCCAACACCGAGTTGGCCGGACGGGGCGCTGGTCGAGGCGGCAGCATCCCGGCAGTGGAGATCGGTTTCACTCGCTCGGGATCGTGACCCGCAGCGGAGAACACGGCGCGGGCGAAGCCGTACCAGCTGGTCGCTCCCTGGTTGGTGACGTGGTACGTGCCAGGTCGCCGCTCGACCCCCAGGCGGAGCAGCATCGACGCGAGGTCCGAAGCAAAGGTCGGGTGACCGATCTGGTCGTCGACGAAGGCGAGGTCATCGGGACCATCGGCTAGGCGCAACAGGGTCTTCACCATGTTGGCGCCGTGGGCTGAACACACCCACGAAGTCCGGGCGACGGTCCACCCGGGATCGATCTCGCGCTCACCACCCAACTTGGATCGTCCGTACACCGACTGCGGATTCGGCTCATCCCACTCGACGTAGGGCTGCGCCTTGGTCCCATCGAAGACGTAGTCGGTGCTGACGTAGACCACATGTGAACCGACGCGGCGAGCTCCATCGGCGATGTGTCGTGTGGCGAGGGCGTTGACCCGGAAGGCCAGATCGACCTGCTCCTCGCACGCGTCCACCGCGGTGAAGGCGGCGCCGTGAATGATCAGGTCGGGCTCGATCGACGTCACGCCGGCCACGACGGCATCGCGATCGGTGATGTCGAGCGTCCCTGACCCATGGTCCAGGTCGACGCCGATCATCTCGTGGTGGGACCCCTCGAGGAGCCGACCCAATTCGGTGCCCAGCTGGCCCTTGGCGCCCGTGACCAGGATTCGCATCAGCGGTTCTTCACCCGTTCGCGGAGCGGCTTCCACCAGGACTCGTGATCCACGTACCAACGGATGGTGGCCTCGATCGCCGCCTCGAAGTCCAGTAGGGGCGACCAACCGAGCCCGGCAACCGGCTCCGCGGTGATCGAGTAGCGGCGGTCATGACCGAGCCGGTCCTCGACGTAGCGAACGGACCGCTCGTCTTTTCCGAGCGCGGCCAGCACCGTGTCGGTGATCTCCCGGTTGGTCTTCTCGTTGCCCGCACCGATGTTGTAGATCTCGCCCACCTCACCGAAGCGGAGCACCAGATCCACCCCGCGGCAGTTGTCCTCCACGAACAACCAGTCCCGGACGTTCAGCCCATCGCCGTAGAGCGGAACCTGGCCTCCGTCGAGCAGCGTCGTCACGAAGAACGGGATCAACTTCTCAGGGAACTGGAACGGACCGAACTGGTTCGAGCTCCGAGTGATGACAACCGGCAGCCCGTGGGTCTCGTGATACGCCATGGCGATCAGGTCGCTCCCCGCCTTGGCTGCCGAGTACGGCGACCGAGGGTGCAGCGGATCGGTCTCGGAGAACGAGCCTTCTTCGATCGAACCGTAGACCTCGTCGGTCGAGATGTGCAGGAACCGTTCGACGCCGACCTGCGAGGCGATGTCGCACATGACGTTCGTGCCGCCGCAGTTCGTCCGGATGAACACGTCGGGGTCCAGCAGCGATCGATCGACATGACTCTCGGCTGCGAAGTGTGCCACTCGGTCGTGCCCGGGCAGCGCTGCCGCTACGGCGTCCCGGTCGCAGATGTCGCCGTGGACGAACGCGAACCGGGGATCCCCCTCGAGGTCCGCCAGGTTCTCCCGGTTACCGGCGTAGGTCAACGAGTCGAAGACCGTCACCTCGTCGTCGGTCGTCGCCAGCACGTGATGGGCATAGTTGGAACCGATGAACCCGGCGCCGCCGGTCACGAAGATCTTCACCTTCAAAGGATACCCGGGGGTGAGCGAGGGCCTTCAGATCGGATCCGCACGCCCGAACGTGCCGCATCTCGGCAGGTAACGTCGACAACATGACTTCCGGCCAGCCGCCGCTCGACCGTGCTGCCCGGGTCTTCGTGGCCGGTCACCGTGGGCTGGTCGGCTCGGCCATCATTCGTCGGCTCGAGCGCGACGGCTTCACCAACATCCTGACCGCCAGCCGGGATCAGCTCGATCTTCGTGACCAGGCTGCGGTCAACTACTGGTTTCGCGCCAACCGTCCGGAGCACGTCTTTCTCGTAGCGGGCACGGTCGGCGGGATCATGGCGAACAGCACGCGTCCGGCCGAGTTCATCTATGACAACCTGATGATCCACGCCACAGTCGTCGATGCGGCCCACCGCTTCGAGACCGAGAAGCTGCTGTACCTCGGGTCGAGCTGCATCTACCCGCGTCTGGCCGAGCAACCAATGACCGAGAGTGCGCTGCTCACCGGGGAGCTCGAGCCGACCAACGAGCCGTACGCCATCGCCAAGATCGCCGGCATCAAGCTGTGCCAGGCCTATCGCCGCCAGTTCGGGGCTCGCTTCATCTCCGCCATGCCGACCAACCTCTACGGACCCGGCGACAACTTCGATCTCGAATCCAGCCATGTGCTCCCGGCCATGATCCGCAAGTTCGACGACGCGCGCCGGTCTGGAGCGGGCGTCGTGACGATCTGGGGCTCTGGCACGCCTCGACGCGAGTTTCTCCATGTCGATGACCTCGCCGATGCCTGCTTGTTCCTCATGGACAACTACGAGGGCGAATCGCACATCAACGTGGGAACCGGGCGGGATCTATCGATCCTGGAGCTGGCCGAGATGGTGCGCGACGTAGTCCATGCAAACGCGGCGATCGAGCTGGACCCCACGAAACCTGACGGCACCCCTCGAAAGCTGCTCGATGTCTCGGCGCTCTCAGCGCTCGGATGGTCTGCCACCACCTCACTCCGAGACGGACTCGAGTCCACCTACCGGTGGTACCTCGACCACGTCGAGGACGCTCTAGGGCTCCCGAGCCAGGCAACAGCGTAGGCGCACGCGTCCGAACCTGCGCCGTTACGCGAGACCGGAGTAGATCGAGGTGTCTCGGCTCCTACTCGTGGCCGACGACACCCGAGGCGCCCGCCCGACGCGAGTTCGGCGGACCACTCCGGGAGACCCTGGATCGCAGTGCTCCTCGCGACAACGGTCTCGATTCTGGTGCCCCTCGTGGGAACAGTTCGCTCCTCAGCCAACGACGACACCTGGATTCACGCCGTGATGAGCGGAGCCTGGACTGGGCATCGGTCAGCCCGAACCGGCGTGACGAGCATCTTCTTCAGCGGTCCCATTTCGGGGCTCTACCGGATAGGCGGCGAGATCCCCTGGTATCCGTTGATCATCGTGGGGGGTTGGGTGGTGTGCCTGGCAGTCGCGTCCGCTGCCGTGTTCTCGGTGAACCAGCGACTGTCGGTCCAGGTCGTCGCCATGTTGACTATCGCCAGCCTCGCGGTTCCACCGATTCTCTCGCCGAGCTACACGTCGCTCGCCGTCGGACTCGGTGGCGCGGGCCTGATAGCAGCTTCTTCTGCGCACACTGCCCGATCACCCAGACGCTCGAGAAAGTGGTGGGGTTCGGCGGTTGTTCTCTTGACTGCATCATCGTTGGTGAGGTGGCACGGGTTCCTCGTGATGGTCGCTATCGGACTTCCGGTCCTGGCGACTGCAATTCGGCGCGACTTCTCGACGGGGTCAGCCAGTTCTAGCGGTCACTGCTCGGTGGCTGCAGCGTAGAGGGTGGCGGGGCTTCGGTTGCCGAGTGAGCGTCGGCGTTGGCCGTTGATGATGTTGGCGGCGTCTTGAGCATGCGCGGGTGCGATGATCGAGAGGTCGGCGCCACGCGGGAACCACCAGCGCCATTGGCGGTGAGGTTCTCGATCTGACCGCGTTGCCATGGCGAGTGGGAATCACAGAACCAGCAGTCGATCCCGTAGCCCTCCGCGATTTCAGACCAGTTCGCCCACTCCGATCCTTGGTCGAACGTGATCGACGCGAGCAGCCCGTCGGGGATCTGGTCGAGGCCCTCGACGAGGCCTGCGGCCATCGCCGCAGCGGTGTGGCCCTCGGGCAACGTGACCGGGATCGAGAACCGCATGACGCGTTCGGTGAGCCACAGCATCGAGCTGCGGTTGTGTGCTCCGACGATCTGATCGGCTTCCCAGTGGCCGACCTCGGAGCGGTCACCAACCGTTGCAGGACGTGCTGCGATGTTCGCCAACGCCGGGCGGGTGTTGGCGTGTCGGGCCTGGCGGCTGCGCCGCCTCGGGCGTCGCATACGCAGACAGCCCGTGGCTTTCATGTCGAGGACACGGGCGTACACGGCGGTGGCGGGCCGGTACTTGTGCCGCCCCCCGTGGCCCTCGACCTCGCGGGCGACGGTGGTCGGATGCCGGTCGACCCGGCGGCCGATCGCCGCCCACGGCACGGCAGGGTGTTCGATCAACGCGCGAGAAATCTCCTAGCGTTCGGGCAGCGACAACAGTGCGCCTGGCATCCTGGGTTCTCCAACGGTCGGCGGTGGTCATCAGCACCGGCAATCATGTCGGGACCGTGCACCGACCGTTGGAACTGGCCGACCACGGCTCGAGTCCTGGCGGCCCTGGATCGTGGGCGCTATGTCCGCGACGAGCTCGGCTATCGAGCCTCTTTGCCGTCAGCCCGCTCGAAATTCAGTCGCTCCGGGTACGTCACGACCTGCTCCCATTCCCGAATAGCCACTGCATCATTGAGGCGCGGCGGGTCTCTCAGCGCCCCGCCAGGCACTTGCTGAATACGCGGGGCAGAGCTCACCCCACGTCTCCTCACGGCACGTCAGCCCAGTTGCCATCCGTGCGCTCCATGATCGCAACGTCGATGACGTACCCTCCCTCGCTCAGGACCTCGCGACGCTCGACAGCGAACGGAAGCGCCGCCTGAAGCGCCGCAATACCCTGATCAACGATTGCCGAATCGGAATCCATGATCACCACGAAGCGAAGTCGCTCTTGATTGATCCGATCGATCTCGAACTGCGTGAGACTTGGAAGCCCACCCTGAGGGAATGGCTGGAGCGCAGAGAACCCGTGAACAAGCACTGCCTGAACTTGGTTGACCGGCCCGAGCGGCCCGAGCGGCCTGAACCAGACCCGCAATCGTCCGCGTCGCTCGGGAGACGTAGGAACGATCTCGGCGTACTGACGGGCCAGCTCATAAACCGCCTGTCGCTGGTCATCGTCAGCAAAGAGCGCCCCGTCGTAGTACGGATCAAGTCGAAATGACGGGTTGGAGTTCGGGAAGTCGTGCGGCGACGAGGTGGTGACAAAACCGGCGAAACCCAGAATGGCAACGCTGGCCACGGCAATCCTTCGGCGGCCCCGGGTGGAACCCGCGACAACCGCCGCAGCGGCGATGACCACGAGTCCCACAACGAGCCATCGATATGCGGGTTTCCATTCAGCCCCTGACCAGAACGCCACAACACCCACGATCGGCATCGATGCCGAAGCCAACATCGACCGCTTCTGGCCCAATGCCAGCGCCACACCGGCACGCGCCACGAGATACCAAGCTGGCATCAGCACAAAGGAAGAATAATAGAAGATCGACAGCAGCGGATCGTGTCGCTGCCACTGGAAGTAGCTGAAGGTCAGCAACATAGCCACGAGCGTGAGAACGAGTCGTCGGATTCCTCGGCGTCCATCGCCTGGGCTAGCGGTCCTGAGCGCGAGCAGGCCCGCAAGGACCGCCACGGGCACCACCAAGAGGTACTGCCGCCATGTGAACCAGGTATCCACAGACTCGAGGAAGACATTCGCCGTCGGCTGACTCGCCTGTCTTATCAACGCGTGATACAAGTTCCACTTGTCGTAGATCAGGCCGTATACCAGCGATCCGGCACCCACCACCGACGCCATGCCGGCCAGCATGGAAACTCCAACCACCAACTGGCGGCCGAAGTTTCGAAATCGAGCCTCGATGAGGCCGTCCAAGCCAATCACCGCCATGACCACGATGCACAGGGGAAGCGTCGTCGGGTTGGCGTTCCATGACATCGAGAGCAGCGCTCCGCCGAATGCCGCGCGACCCAACGGCAGGTCAAGCCGAGATTCGATCGGAGCCAAGACCCCGATACCGAGCACCAAGAACAACGCAGCGAACGACTCGGGGTAGGTGGTGAACGTCGATCGCAGGACAATCGGGGACATGGCGAAAAGCATCGATCCGCCGACTGCCGCGACCAGGCGACGCCGAAAATCCCAGCGGGACCGTCCAACGGAGAGCAGTGTCAGCCCCACGAGGCCCAGTACGAGGAACCGAATGGTCACGTACCCCGCATACTCTCCAAGGCCTTTCTCAAACAGCCATTCCGGAATGATGTAGCCGAACCGATACGGGTAGTAGGTGTCCGGCCACCGACTCAGGAAGTCCCCGAGTCGTGACACGGTCCCCACGTAGATGTAGGGGTCGATGTTGTTCCCGCCGAAGGCCAGATCGGCTGACAGCGCCAGACAGACCAGCGCCGGCGAGAGGACCACGAGCGCCCGGCCCCCGAGCAGACCCCACCATGGCAACCTTCGACGTCGATGGACTCGTTCGACTGGACTGACGACCGCATCGTCCGATTCTGAACCCGGGTGGCTCCGGATCTCAGCCCTCATCGCTGCTGAGGCCATTCAGCCCGCGCCCCATCAGCACCACATCCACCTCTGAGCCTCGTTCGAGAATGGCGCCCCGCCGCGCGCCCTCCTCTACGAATCCGCACGACCGATACATGTCGAGAGCCGGTGCATTGCTGGCGACCACCCAGAGGTGAAGTCGTCGGAGATTGAGGCGCACCGCATAGCGCAGCATGAGTTCTGTCGCAGAGCGACCCAGCCCCTGGCCGTGGTAGGCCGAGCCGATCCAGAGGCCGAACCATGCAGTTCGATGTATCCAATCGATCTCGTCGAGCTGGACCAGGCCTCGGGGAGCAGGATCATCGCTCGAGACCACGGTGAACACGACCGATCGCGGCGGGGTGCCCCGTCCGAGCGAGTCGAACCACTCACGCTCGCCGACCTCGGTGATGGGGAACCTCCGACCAAGAGTCCCGGTGTTGATCGCCGGATCGTTCCGGTTCTCCCTCGTGAAAGCGAGATCGGAGCCCTCAACGGGCCGGAGGCGAGCGGTTCGTTCTGCCATGAATGAGGTGACTCCGAAGCTGAAACGGTCTAGCTGGCGCCGTCGCTGGCGTGCACAACCCTACCGTCCACGACGGCCGTGGATCGGATGGTGGCGACCAATCCGCCACGCGCACTCGGTCCGAGATTGGCCAGGAGGTCCACAGCGGAAACTGCGGGGTCGAACTCCCCGTGAAGCTGGGGATACAGGGGCATGGTCGAGTAGTCGATGACCTCGACCTCAATGCCGGCGTCCTGAAACGGCTCGGCCCGGAGGTAGTCCAATCCTCGTCCGCCGGTCAGGTACGTGGTGCCCCCCGCTCGGGCCACAAGCGCAGCGACGCGGCCAGTCGGGTCCCCCTCGACCTCGCCATGGTCCGTGTCAATCGTGATCGGCGTCGTCACTCCGAGGAGCTCCGCCATCCAGCGAAGCATGGTGACGTTGATCCGGTGAAGGGACGACTCCTGCTGAATCAGATCGAAAGCACTGCCGAGCGACTCGGCGATAAAGGCGAAGTGCTCGGCCTTACCGAGCGCCTGTTCAATCGAGCGTTGGTGTTTGGACACCCACGAATGATCAGCGACCTGGGCCTCCGTGATGAGCTGCCCAGTCCGGCCCTTCGTCAGCACGGGGATGGTCAGCCACGCTCTACCATTGCTCGTCTTGATCTGATTTCGGTTTCGCCAATCATTGACCGTGTACTGACAGCTATCGTACACAATGAACTCATCAGCTGCATCCATCATCGCAAAATAGCCACGCCAAGGGATGTAGTTCGACTGAAGCAACACAACCCGCTTCATTCTTCACCCAACAAGCCAGTGCCGATCCGCTTGGACACATGGAAGCGAGGTCGCGCCAGAACCTCCCTGAACACCCGATGGAGGTAGCTCCCGATAACTCCGATCCCCAAGAGAATTGCACCTGAGAGAAGAATCTGAGTGGACAGGAGCAGCGTGAAGCCACTCGGCAGTTGTCGACTCGACAGCGCGTACTGACCGAGGATCACCAACAAGTACACGAAGGTCGCAAGCATCAGCGTCGACCCACCCCAGATCAGCAGTCGGTACGGCAGATCGGCGTAGGTGACGATGGTGTTCATGGCGAGCGCTAGACGCTTGCGGAAGGAGTAACTCGAGCCACCCGTGAATGATGGATCTCGGACGACTGCCACCCATGCCTGTTCATAGCCCATCTGAGCCATGAGTGGTCCGTAGACAGCAGATCGCTCGGGATAGTCGAGCACCGCATCGCAGTAGGCCGAGGTCATCGCGCGAAAGGTACCCAGGTTGCTCGGAAGATCAAGTCTGGCCATACGGGAGAAGAGTTGATGGAAAAGTCGTGACGTGAAGCGTTCCCGGACTTCTCCCGCCTCGGTCACCCATGTCGTGAACACGATATCGGCGCCCTCATCGAATCCCGCCAGCAGGCGAGGTATCTCCTCTGGACGATCTTGAAGGTCAGCATCCATCAGAATCTGCACGTCGCCATCAGCTGCTTCAAGGCCAGCAGCGATCGCTGGGTGCTGCCCGAAGTTCCTCGACAGCCGAAGGCCCCGAACGCGATGATCCATCTCGCCCTGCGAAACGATGGTCGACCACGATGCATCGCGACTCCCATCGTCGACCAAGACCATCTCCCCGCGGATGCCCTCAGAATCGAACACATGGAGGGTCCGTCGAATCAGTTCTTCGAGCGACGACTGATTGTTGTAGACGGGGACGACCACCGAGACTGATCCGGCCATCTCAGGCTCGAAACGAGACGACGGCCTCGATGACCCGATCCACTTCGCCCGCCTCTATATCAGAAAAGAGGGGAATTCTCGCCAGCCGAGGACTGATGTCCTCGGTGATCGGGCAGACGCCGGCTCCGAACCTCTGGGCGAACGGTGCCGTGTTGAGCGGAAGGTAGTGAAACACCGAAGAGACTGCGTGTTCCCGAGAATGCGCCAGGAAACGCTGGCGACTGTCTGGGTTTGGGAGCAAAAAGGCAAACAGGTGAGCAGGATCGACGTCGACCGGCCCCAGAGGCTGAGGGAGCACGACTCCGTTGGCATCCGCCCATCCGGCCAGCGCCTCCGAGTAGCAGCGCCATGCTGCTCGTCGCCGGCGTTGAATACTTGCGGAGTCCTCCAACTGAGCAAGAAGAACCGCCGCCAGGGTGTCGGCCAGCAGGTAACTGGACCCGAGGTCCACCCAGGAGTACTTGTCCACGAGTCCCTGCATGAAACGGCTCCGGTCGGTTCCCTTCTCCCGAATGATCTGGGCACGCTCCAGATATCGCTCGTCGTTGATGACCAGCGCGCCGCCCTCGCCACACGAGATGTTCTTGGTCTCGTGGAAACTGAAGGTCGACAGCGCTCCAAATCGTCCCAGCGCCTTACCTGCGTGCGACCCAAAGAGCCCATGTGCTGCATCTTCGATCAGCGGAACCCCGGCGGCGTCGCAGATCTTGAGCAGCGAGTCGAGGTCTGCGGGAACCCCGCCATAGTGAACGACCACCACAGCGCGAGTTCGGGGCGTCAACAGACGTTCGACATCGCTCGGGTCGAGGTTGAACCGAACCGGATCGACGTCGGCGAAAACCGGCACGGCGCCGAACATTGCGAACGCGTTGGCGGTCGACACAAAGGTGAAGGAGGGGACAATGATTTCGTCGCCCGGTTGAAGCTCGAGGAGCAGCGCACACATCTCCAGAGCTGCGGTGCAAGACGGCGTCAGTAGAACGTGCGACTCGCCGAGTTCCAGGATCGAGGACATCGCCGACTCGACGCGGCGGGTGAACGGACCGTCACCCGAGATCTTGTCACTGAGGAACGACTGGGACACGTAGTCGAGCTGGTTCTCCGCGATCGCCGGCCGGTTGAACGGAACGGGTTTGTCGTCTGAATCCATGGCCGCTAACCCTGTCCCGCCCGATAGAGGCGATCGCTCGGATCAACGTAGTACTCATCCAACGAGGCAGGAACTCGGACGTGATATCCCAAGACCCTACGGAGATCCTCGCCGAGCGCTTCCGCCTCGCTCGGGACAATCATCCGTGGGAAGTCAAAGTGCTGCCGCATGTACGACCGGACGTAGTTCATTGTGACAGCGTGCCGGGGCTCAGCGGTCTCGTTGGTCCCACCCATGTGGAAGGTTCGAGCGTTGAACACGACAGCATCGCCGGCTCGGGGGAACACCCGATGTGCGTTCTCCGTGAACTCCTCGATCGATGGTGTGTCGGTCCGATCAAAGGATCTCGGCAGAAAGTACGTGGCGCCATTCTGCTCCGTGAAGTCATCCAGCGCGACGATGACGCCGAGGTTCGTTGGATACCCAGGAATGACCCGTTGTGAGTCAACATGCACCCGGCCGGAGTAGTTCCCGCCCAACGGCGGCATGCTCGACGAGACGAAGGCATACAAGATACTCGTATCGCCGAGCAGCTCATCGACCGCTGCCCGGGTCTTCGGCTCGACGAGCAACTCCATGAAGACTGGATCACGCAGCATCAGGTTGAACACCATCCAACCATCCTGCTTTCGCCTGGGGTCGGCGACGGCGAGGTCGAAATCGATGCAGCGTTCGAGCGCTGAGCGGAGTGCCGGAAGCGCTCCTGGCGAGATGACATCGGGAAGAACGGCGAAGCCCAGTTCGCGAACCTCCGCTGCCACCCGTGTGGCGCTCATGGCTTGCGGGCGGACGCCCTCAGGTATTTGAACATGTGATCAGTGACCGGAAGCAGGCGGCGCAAGTGACCCTCAAAGATCGCCGAAGTCTCGAAGGACTCGCCGTGCATGATGGTCGCCTGACCGAGGTACCAGTCCAGCTCGACCTCGACGTCGACGAAGCCAGCGCTCTCCAGGTCAGCCTTGAACTCGTCGGGGTCGAAACCATCGAGGTTGGCCTTGATGTGCTCGGCTGCCTTGAAGACGGCCGGATCAATACCGTGCTCCCGCGCCATCTGGTCCTCGATGTGCAACAGCTCGTCGATCTCGTGCTCGAGGAGGGAATCCAGCTTGTCCTCGTTGCTCCGTAGCTCTGAAGCGCGACGTATTCCAGACCAGAAACGACGATTGGGTTCCAGGTCGATGTAGAGGTGTCCCCCGGGGCGAAGTACTCGACCGGCCTCGGCTAGTGCGGGCCGATGATCGAGCAGATGATGCAGGAACGAGTAGGCGGAGACGGCGTCGAACTCGGCGTCACCGAACGGCACCTCCTCGGCGAGGGCCTGTTGGACGTGCACTTTCCCACTCGACAGATCGACGCGATCCAACATCGCCCGGGTGGCGTCCACTCCCTGGAGCTCGTCGAAGAATTCAGCAGCGAGCGACAGGACGAATCCAGTTCCGCACCCGATGTCCAGCAGGCGCCCGCCGCCGACGCTCGAGGCCAACTCCTGAAGTCGACCACGGACCTTGGCCTGATTCTCGGGCCGGAAGTGCGGCTCGTCCTCGTTGTACTGATGAGCGAGAACCGAGTGCACCTCGACGTTCGCTGCGACGACTGCGTCGCGTGTGGGCGCGTTCATGGTTTCGACTCTAGGCCAGTTCGCTCGACACATCCGAATCTAGGTCGCCGCTCGATCCAACCGGCTCGACGACCCAAAAGAGATAGCGATCGAGGAAGAAGAAGCGAGCCACCCGGACAAATCCGTACCCCACGATCGCCGCTCCCAGGAAGTCCGCCGCACCCACCACCGGTTGCGCCTCGGGGTCCACGAGTTGAACGGCACCCCACACGGCCAACGAGGACATCACCACCCCGATCAGGAATGCCACCCAGAACACCAACACCTCGTGAGCTACCCGATCGCTCGAGGAATCCCGCCAGACCAGCGCTTGTCGGCGAGATAGTTCGCCGGGGTGAGCACCGGAGCGACCGCGAGGTTCGACGGCACGGCATTCGACCCGAGCAGATGAATACATACGTTCAACAGGAGCTGACCGGCCGGAACAAAGATCATCGCGACCAGGGAGCACCGGAGGAACTTCGCTGCTCCGGTTGGCAGGCGGAGGAGGAGGGCCGTCATCGGCGGTCCTCACTCAGGGGCCACTCGGCGAAGAAGAACTCGTCGAGCGCTGCCGCCGCCGCTTCGTAGGAGTTCTGCGTCGCAAAACCGCGTGCGGCGCGGCTCATCTCGAGACGTCGTTCGGGGTCGGAGAGCAGCGAGAAAATGGCCTCCGCCAGATCGCTCGATGTGACCTCCGGCGACACCAGGGTCACCGAGGTACTCGGCAGCTCATTCATCGAACCCAAGGCAGACGCCACAATCGGTACTCCGGCCCCGAGGAGATCAGCGACCGCACCGGAGGACTCGCCATTGGTCCACCGGCGGAGTTGGACAGCAACGGTTGCCCGGGCGAGCAACGCCTCGTATTCGAACCGGTCCAACGCGCCGGTGAAGGTCACCTTCGTCTCGAGGGCCAGGTCCCTCACAACGCTTCGCAGCCACGCTTCGTTCTCTGGCCCGATCGGACCCACGAACGCCAGCTTCGCCTCTGGAAGTCGGACAGCGACCTCCGCCATGGCCTCGATGATCAGGTCGGGCCGCTTCACCGGGTCCACCAGCCCGAAGGAGACCACCAGGTGCTCGTCACGGCTGAGCGGATCCGAGTCGAGCAATCGAACAGGGTGGCTATGCACGTGTTCCACCGGCACACCCGAATCCAGCTCGATGAGCCCGGCGGCGAATCTCGAGTGGGCCAAGACTGTCGTGGCGTTGCGCGCGACTTCAGCGCACATGAGCACACCGAACCGCAGAACCTCGGCATGGGGCAACTCGCCACCGCCGGCGAGCGTTGGGGGGTATCGGTTCGGGTACATCTGATGGAGAGCCTGACCGATGCCCCCCGGGCAGAGGTCCGGGCGTAGCAGCGCGATCTGCCCGTAGAGCCCGGTGAGCCGACTGTCGTGCAGCACGACGGCCGCCGGGCGCTGGCGAAGGAACGTCGGCTGGAAGACGTGCATCTCGCTGTTGCCGATGTGATGGATCACCTGGTCGAAGGAACCCTCGAATCTCTCGATGTGCTCCAGCGCTGACAACGGCTCCACACGCAGGTCCGCGGCAAGCTGGACCAAGCTCGGATCAGAAGCCGTGAACACGGTGACATCCCACCGCTCGGAGAGCGGGACCAGCAGGGCGTCGAGATAGTCCGCTATCCCGCTCGCCTCGGGCGGCACCGGCCCGACAATCGCCACTCGGGGACGCCGGCCCCGGGCCGGCCTCCGAGCCAGCTCGAGCTCGCTTTCGTACACCGCGATCATCCGCATCGCCGCTTGGTCCCAATCGAAGCAGGGTGGAACCGGACTGTTGCGGAGCTCGGAACGCCGGTCGGAATGCGCGAGTACGTCTTCGAGGACTTCAGCCATCGATCGCGGCGACGACGCATCGAAACGCGCGGAGGAGTCCGGGACCAGCTCACGCAACGAAGAGTTGTCACCGCAGATCACTGGTGCCCCGCAGCGACGGGCCTCGAGGACCGGCAACCCGAGACCCTCATAGTGCGACGGGAACACCACCACCTCCGCCGCGCGATAGAGGGAGACGAGCGCCTCATCACCCACGAACCCCGTGAGAAGCAACTGTTCGTCGATACCCAGATCCCGGGCGCTCAGCATCAGATCCTCCCGCTGCTGCGGCGAAACTCCACACTGCACCACCAGCTGGAGCTCGTCTCGAAGAGCTCGGGGCAACATGGCGAACGCCTCGAACATCCCAGCGATGTTCTTTCGCCATTCGATCCCGCTCGGCATCAACACGAATCGCTGGGCGAGCCCGGGCACCGCGGCCATGGCCTGCTCGATCAGCACCGCGGGCTCGAGCACGGACCTCGAGAAGATTGCCGAAGCGCCGCCATAGATCGACGTGACGTGCCGCTCGGGAATCCCCAGCACGCTGATGGCATCCGTTCTGGTGGCATCAGAGATGGTGACCAAGCGATTCGCTGCGAGGAGGAGGTCGCACCGCCCGTGGTACCAGGACGCAAGGGCTGTATCGGTCAGGTAGACCTCGGGAAAGATCGCCGGGATGACGTCGTACAAGGTGGCGATTACTCGTGTGTCGGGACCGACCGCCGCGCCGGGAAGGACCCGCTCGTGCGGCACGGGTTCGAACGGCGAGGTGACGTGGAAGACATCGGCACGCTGGACGGCGGGGTCGTCGACCCGCGTCACCTTCCCGGAGCCGATCAAGCCGTAGAGCGCTGGTCCGATCGGCAGCTCAAGGTCGATCAGGTACTGCGCGACCAGGTCTGGGCGCAGCCGTTCAATGCGTTGAGCCAGGTCCAATGTGTACCGGGCGATGCCCCGCTCGCCGTGAAACCGGCTCTGCGCGGCCATGAGGTCAACGACCAGGCGACTCACCCGTGGCTGCCCGATTCGACCGGGCGTTGAGCCACGATCATCACGACTCGGTACACGTCGTCCTCAACAGGACCGAGTGCCGCATCAGTCACCTCCCACACGGTCGGGCCGGTCTGCGCGGCAACGATGCAGCTCACCAGTTGCCAACCGTCGAGGAGCAGTTCGAGGCGTGGTTCGTCATAGATGCGCTGGAAGTCAGTCACCTCGGGGCGCCCGTAGGGCGTCGTCAGGAAGAGGAACCCGCCGGGCTTCACGAGAATCCTGAGCGTCCGAACCAGAGCGAAGTCGGCATCCGAGCCGGCACTCTGCCCATAGTGCTCGATACCGACGTGCTCGATGGTCGAGAGCAGAACGGCTGCGTCGAAGACGTCCTCCCCCGGATACTCCTCGAGTCGGCCGTGGAACTCCGTGACCAGGGGATGAGCAAACGCATAGCCGCGGGGATCGACAGCGGTGACGGCGTGACCGAGCCCCGCGAGGCTGAGGGACACCGTGCTCTCGGAGGACCCGACATCGATGATCGAGGAGCCGGGCGGGAGCCGCGCGGACTCACGAAAGATGAATGGCATCTCGACGATGCGCTCGTTCACGTCCGTGACACGAACGGCACCCTCGCTGTACGACGTAATGACCGGCTCGTTCACGAAGATTCCCGCCTGTGAAGTCAACCCGAGATACCCGGTCGCCCGGTTCATGAAGTCGGCGCTCCTCGCATCGAGCAGGGCCAGCGAGGCGGATGCCCCGCCTCCGAGGGTCGGGTCGATCCGGTTCAGCGTTGATCGGAGGTCGACCGCCAGTGAGCCCAATTCCGAGCGGATCGCCACGACTTCAGCAGTGAGCGCCGCTGCCTCGTCTGCCTGTTGCTCGGTGTCAGATCGGAGAGACGCCAGTGATCGACCCAGGTGGGACTCCGACTCCCGGGATCGGCTCATCCAGGCCCCCATGGCGCTGTGGAGGTCCGCGACCCGGTTGTCGAGCCGCGCGAATCGTCGATCGACACGGGCGGTGAGGGGACGAAGTAACCGTGCTGCGAGGCGCCTGAACCGTTCACGCATCTCGAATCACCCCTGCCTCGAGCGTCCACGTCCCACGAAGGTCCATCAGACCGTGTGGCGGCACCCCATCTCCATGCCTGATCACGAACCGCCACTCCTTCTCACGTCGAACATACATGTGTTGAACGTGTCGATCGGCAATGGCCACGGAGATCTCGTAGTCACCGGGATTCAACGGTAGATCAACCACCTTGAACTCCACCACGCCGGGCCCAACGACTGTCCCAGTCGACAATCCGGCGATCTGGGTGTTGGTCCCAGACACGTGAAGACCGTTGAGAGCATGGAGCGCGAACCCGAAGACCGGTTCCTCGACAGGCTCGATTGCGAAGTAGTGCAAACGAAGCCGGAAGGTCTCCCCGTGCAGCGCATGACCAACGACTCGTCCGTCGCTGTCCGCGAAGTCGACGCTGTCGATCCGGATCGGTTGCGCTGCGCCCGGACCCTCCGACTTCGTTGAACCGGCCAGGGCAAGAGCCGGTGTCTCGCTTGCGGTACTCACCTCGGCATCTCGTTCCTCGGCCTCGGCCGCGTTGACCCGCTTGAGGTAGGCCGCAGCAACCTCGGGCGCTCGCCCGACCATCTGGAGCTCGCCATGATCCAGCCACGCCGCAGCATCACACATGGTCTCGACGGTGCCCATGCCGTGGGTCACCACCACGATGGTGACTCCCTGCTTGCGCAGGCCGTAGAGGTGGTCGAAGCATCGTCGCTGGAACTGCTCGTCGCCCACGGCGATCACTTCGTCGATGATGAGGATCTCGGGGTCGACGTGCACCGCCACGGAGAACCCGAGCCGGACATACATGCCGGTTGAGTACACCTTGACGGGTGAGTCGATGAACTGCTCGACCCCGGCGAATGCGACGATCTCATCGAACCGACGATCGATCTCCTTGCGAGGCATCCCGAGGATCGTGGCATTGAGGTAGATGTTCTCGCGCCCGGACAGATCGGGATGGAAACCCGCACCGAGCTCGAGCAGTGTCGAGATCCGGCCGTCGACCGTCACGCTTCCCGCATTGGGTTGATAGATCCCGGCGATACAGCGCAACAGGGTCGACTTGCCCGATCCGTTGTGCCCGATCAGGGCGAACATCGAGCCCTCCTCGATCTCCAGCGAGACATCCTTCAACGCCCAGAAGGTGTTCCGCGACGCATCACGGTTCCTCCGGGTGATCAGTTCCTTGATCGAGCGGGCACGGTCGAGTTGAAGGTCGAACTTCTTGGAGACTCCCTCGACGCGGATGGTGTGACTCATCAGATCTCCTCGATGTACATCGGGGCGCGTCGAGCGAAGACCGTCCAGCCCACCAGCACCGAAAGGACCGCCGAGAGCACCATCACCAGCCAGGCCACGCCCGTCGGTGGAACCAGGAGGTAGGTCACCCGACGCATCGACGTCACGAAGTGGGTCATCGGGTTGAGCTTCAGCACAGCGGCCACGTTCACCCCACCGACGCTCTGCGGGAGTTGATCGATCCGGTAGACGATCGGGGTTGCGTAGAAGCCGATCTGCAGGAAGATCCCGACCAGGTAGTTGATGTCGCGGAATCTGACGTTCATCAGGCTGACCATCATCCCGATCCCGAAGGCGAAGAAGGTGA
>Ga0105044_10001648_pt1 | contig 30142 bp, 26 predicted proteins | sample MAT01_FD_78092 | JGI IMG/M metagenome (GOLD analysis project Ga0105044, IMG submission 78092) | Freshwater microbial communities from Lake Fryxell liftoff mats and glacier meltwater in Antarctica - MAT-01 | ecosystem: Environmental > Aquatic > Freshwater > Ice > Liftoff microbial mat | place...
CCACCCGCGGGTCCCGATGCGAATCGAATGGTCCATTGATCGCGGTCGAAGCGGCGATGATGCGAAGCACACTGGCCGCTTGGTAAGGCGAGTTGCGCGTCAGTGCTTCAAGTGGAAGACATCCGCCGGGTCTTCAGAGACAGGAGGGCGGGGGATCAAGCCCGATCCGCACACTCGATGTCCGCCGGGTCCGGACGGTTGTCGTCAGGAAGGGGGAGGCATCGGGCAGCAAAACAACCGGGCTATTGTAGACGATCAAAAGGAGGCATTTGCGATACCCACTGATTTTAATCCGGATCTTAGGATAGTCTTCCTGAGGCGCGGTCAGGAACAGGCAGGGCGAAGCCGGGCCCAGGTCCTTCATGTGGCGCTCGAGTTCGAGAGCGTTGAACACGGCGGCCTGAGTCGCCGGCAAGCGTGTAGTACCACGCGTCGGTCTGCTTCCATTGCCACGCGGACCCGTGCGACTGTCGCCGCGATTTCGGACGACCCGGCCTCCCACGTTTCCGTGCTGGTTCACCCGATTCGGTGCCTTCCTGTTTGACTGAAGGATGTGCTGCGGAGACAATGCGTTTGAATCTCCTCTCTACGGTTGGCCCTCGCGAGACGCCATTGAGGGGCACGATCGTCTATTTGATTTTGGAGTCGCAACCATGGCCAACCTCTTTCCAGCACCCCTCCGTCAACTGGGGGAATTCCGAGTTCGTTCACGACATCGAATCACGGCACCAGCGACCTGGGCGATTTCGCTCGCCATCGCAGTAGCGCTTGGCCCCCTGGCAAAATCCGCCGATGCCACGAAACCGCCGAACATCATTCTCATTCTCACGGATGATCAGGGCTACGGTGATATCGGTCGGCATGGCAACACTGTCATCAAGACGCCCCACCTTGATCGGTTGCACGACGAATCCGTCCGCTTCCTCGATCATTACGTCAGCCCCACGTGTTCGCCAACGCGATCCTCGATCATGACCGGACGGCATGAGTTCAAGAACGGCATCACCCATACCATCAACGAACGCGAACGGATGACGCTCAAGGCCACCACGATCGCTCAGGTGCTGAAGTCCGGCGGCTACACCACGGGCATCTTCGGCAAATGGCACCTCGGCGACGAGGACGCGCATCAACCGGAAAAGCGAGGTTTCGACGAGGTCTACATTCACGGGGCCGGCGGCATCGGACAGGCTTACCCCGGCTCCTGCGGCGATGCACCCAAGAACTCTTACTTCGGCCCCTGGGTGCTCCACAACCAGAAGTTCGAGAAGAGCGAGGAGTATTGCACGGACGCCTTCTTCCACCAGGCCGAGAAGTGGATGGACACCGTGAAGGGGACGAAACCTTTCTTCGCATACATCACCCCGAACGCGCCGCACGCTCCGCTCAATGTCCCGGAGAAGTACGAGACCATGTATCGGGGGCAGCCCGCAAACGTCGCCAAGTTCTTTGGCATGGTCACCAACATCGACGAGAACGTGGGCGAGCTTCTGCAGAAGTTAAAAGGCTGGGGCATCGAGAATGATACCCTCGTGATCTACATGAACGACAACGGCGGCACCGCGGGGGTCAGCGTCTTCAACGACGGCATGAAGGCCCAGAAAGGCTCGCCCCACCGCGGCGGCACCCGAGGCATGGCCTTCTTCCGCTGGCCCGGCACGCTCAAGCCCGCCGCCGTCGACAAGCTCACGGCTCATCTGGATGTCTTCCCCACGCTTGCCGAGATCGCGGGTGCAAAGGTGCCAGACGGAATCGCCCCCGATGGCTACAGCCTGGTGCCTTTGCTCAAGGGCGCGAGCACTTCATGGCCGGACCGAACGATCGTTTCGCATGTCGGCCGATGGGCGCAGGACAAAGCCTCGGTTTCGCAGTTCGCCAACTGCGCCATCCGCCAGGGTCAATACACCCTTGTGAGCACCGTCCTTAACCAGAAACGCAAGCTCGACGGCAAAGCCGAGCCCACGGCGGGTCAGACGCCTCGCTGGGAACTTTACGACTTGAAGGCCGATCCGGGCGAGAAGACGAACCTCGCCACGGCGAAGCCGGAGGTGGTGAAGGCGATGGCCGCCAACTACGACAAGTGGTGGGCCGAGGTGCAGCCGTTGCTCGTGAACGAGGACGGGTACAAGTTCGCACCCAAGGTGAACCCGTTCGTGGAACGCTTCCAGAAGCAGTTCCCGGCGAAGTGACGAAGCGCCGTTATGGGAGCGGGTCAGACGAGCGCGGATCCATCGAGCGTGAAAAGGTGGCCGCATTTGGGGCAAGTTGACTTACTTAAGGCACGTTGCTCGCCGGCTCGCCCCTCTTCAACTTCACGCCGGTGCGAATCTCCACCGGCAGAGTTTTCGGTTCGACGTCGGTCGACGCTCCCGGTTTCCGACACTCCATTCCCACGCGCATGCCTTCCGCGAGCAGGCGGGTCTGCTCCTTCTTGTCGAAGTTCAGCGAGTCTTCCACCGTCAGGAAATCCTGCCTCAACGCGATGGGATGATACTCCAGCCCCGCTCTGTGAGCGTCTGCGGCGAGGTTCGCCAGTTCCGAGCGTGTGTTGGAATAGAGCAGCGCCTCGGCCGTGGCACTGAGCACTGGCAGGACTCGACGGCGCACAGCCGAGATGTCCGGCGACAGCTTCCCGGCCACGATCGCGGTCAGGTGTCCGGGCGGATCCGCCAGCGACCTCTCCGCAGCCGCGGCCTCGAACACGCCCGAAGGCATGAAGATTGTCGAGGTGGCGCCGCCATCGCAGTGCAACTCGCGGAAGAGCTTGCCATTCACATCGATATCGATCGCCACCGGCGGCAGAATCCCCGGCACGGATGCCGAGGCGAGCAAGATGTCCCGCATCAACTGGCACGTCCGCGGTTCCGGTCGGCAGGCGATCGCCCCGAGATCCCAGACCACCAGCTTCTTCGTATCCAGGTTCGTCGTGCCGACGTACAACCGCCTGCCGCGGTGGTGCTCCGCGGCGATCTTCGCCACAAGGTCCTGAGACAATTGAGTTTCGATCAGCTTCCGCAAAGGCCATGAAGTCGCCAGCGAATCGCGGAAGGGGATCGTCACCCAGCTCCGGAAGCAGTAGATGTCCTCCGCCTTTACGCCGACGTACAGCCGATTCGCCCGGCAATCGTATTCCGGCCCAAGGAACGCGAACGGAGCGATCAAGGCCCCGGTGCTTACCCCAGAGACCACGTCGAACTCAGGCCGATCGCCAGCCGCCGTCCAGCCGGAAAGCACGCCCGCGGTGAATGCCCCGTACACTCCACCACTGCTAAGGGCCAGCACCTCTCGCGGCTTCCGCATGACGGAAGGCTTTGCAATCAGGTGAGTTCCGTCATCGCTCAGGGAATGAGAGACGGCAGGATCATCCGCAGGAACGAGGGGTTGATCGAACGGCGTATCGAAGGGGACCGCCCGTCGGGCCGCGGCGCAGCCGACTACCGCAGCCAGCAGCAGCAGGCCGAAAAGGAACGTCAGACGTGAAGCGGCCCCACCCCTCATAAACCGCGGATTACCCCATCTTGGCTCCCCTGTCAAGCGAGGGTGGCGGGCAAAAGTCCGACAGCAATCGGTCGAACAATCTGTTACATTAACGACTGATCTTGTGTAAAAGACGACGCCATCGCTCTCATAGTTTCCCAAAGTCCCCAAACTGCGTATTTACAGCTCGCTGGAGTGCGATTGGGGAACTCATGTTGCAACAAGCATTTATGGCTACGATGCGGGGCTAACTAGCCATCATAATTGAGATAGTTATGACAATCCGCACTAAACCAACGAATACGCCGTCTCCAAGTTTGACCTTTGGCCAGTAATGGCTATCATGACGGCCTATTCAACTACTTTGCCCAACGTGGAATAGGCCGTCCCGGCCGTTCGGGGCGGTTCACCTTTGGTGTATGCTCCAAGGAGGCAAGATCTGATGTTTTCCACCACGATGGCTGCGATGACGATGATGGGGCTGGTGGCGTCGGGCGCTTTTCTGCCCGGTCCGACTTGGGTGCCGGACTACGGTACGGCTCTTCGACAGGCGGCCGAGCAGGGCAAGCCGGTCGCGGTCTTCATCGCCGATGGTAACGACGGCTTCGCCCACGTCCTGAAAGGCGGTTCGCTGCCCGCGGATGCCACGAAGCTTCTGAAGGATAAGTACGTCTCCGTGTTCGTGGACACCACGACCGCGGAAGGCAAGGCCACGGCGAAGGCGTTCGAACTTCAGCAGGGCCTTGTCATCAGCAACTGCGGCGGCGTCAAGCAGGTGCTTCGCCACGATGGCTCGGTGACGCCCGAAAGCCTCAAGACGTACCTCTCGCGCTTCGCCGAGACGACGACGGTGACCACCACCGAGAGCAATGTCCCGGCCGCGACGGTCGCTCCGGCCTCGTATGGCAGCCCGATCGTCAACCCGTTCTACTGCCCCTCCTGCCAGCAGGGTGGCCGTCGCTAATCCACGTAAGTCTCACTCGCGATGAGATTTCCCCATCACCCCGGTCGATCGCCGGGGTGATGTCGTTTCCAGATCAGGAAATCCACGGGGCGGGGCTCTTGCCGAAAAACGCCTGAAGACCCTGCCGACACTCCTCGGCCAACCGTGGCTCTGCACTGGCACGAGCCAGGTCCTCGACCGTCATGGCCTGACGTGAACAGCGTCCCAACAACGCTTTGGTCGTCGTAAGAGCCTCGGGCCCGCCTTCCTCAAGTGAGCGTGCGATGGCCATCGCGGTCGCCATCAGGCTCTCTCCCGCCACCACGCGATTCACCAATCCCACACGTTCCGCCTCGGCGGCGTCGATCAGCTCTCCCGTCAGCAGCAACCAGCGGGCGGCTCGTTCGCCCACGTGCCGCAACAGGTGCGGCATTACCATGGCGGCCACGAGCCCGCGGCGCACCTCGGGGTATCCAAACCGGGCCTCCGGCACGGCCACCGCCAGGTCGCAGACGGTCACGAGCCCCGCGCCGCCCGCGACGGCGGCCCCGTTCACTGCCGCGATCGTCGGCTTCGGCAGCCTGTAAAGCCGATCGTAGAGCGACGACAGCCTGAGGGCGTCGTCCCACACCATATCGTTCGTCGCACTCTGGTCGAGGAGTCCGCGGAGTTCTTCGAGATCCATACCCGCGCAGAAGGCCAAGCCGCTTCCGGTAAGAATCACCGACCGCACCCTGGAATCGGCCGCGGCCTGCTCCACCGCCTCGTGAATAGCGGCAATCAGACCCCGGCTCAGCGCGTTCCGTCGATCAGGCCGGTTCAGCATAAGAATCGCCGTCGACTCGCGACGATCGTAGAGAACCAGTTCCATGATGGAGATCCTCAAGGGGAAGGGAAGCCAGAGGCCAGAAGCCAGGCGAACCCGAAGCGTCGGCGCCGGGGTAGGGCCGCCAGCTGGCTGTGTGGTCCCTGCATAACGTCGCCTGGGGGCTGGCTTCCTCAAACTAGCTTACGGCCCATGCCACGGTGTTGGGCGAATCCGGAAAAGGTGGTTGTGCGATCCACCCATCGCTTACGCTTCGGGTTCGCCTTCTATAATCTCCCCTTTGCAAGCTCCCTCGCACAAGGATACCTCATGGCCGAGAAGATCACGCCGCGAACGACCAACTACCCGCAGTGGTACCTCGACATCGTCAAGGAGGCCGGCCTCGCGGATAACTCGGACGTTCGCGGCTGCATGGTCATCAAGCCCACCGGCTACGCCATCTGGGAGAAGATGCAACGCGCCCTCGATGGCCTCTTCAAGGCGACCGGGCACGTCAACGCGTACTTCCCGCTCTTCATTCCCAAGAGCTTCTTCCAAAAAGAAGAGCAGATGGCGGAGGGCTTCGCCAAGGAATGCGCCGTCGTCACGCACTATCGCCTCCGCTCCGTCGGTGGCAAGATCGAGGTCGACCCCGCCGCGAAGCTGGACGAGGAACTGATCGTCCGCCCCACCACCGAGACGATCATCTGGCGGACCTACAAGGACTGGATCCAGAGTTATCGCGACCTGCCGTTGCTCATCAATCAGTGGGCGAACGTTGTTCGATGGGAGATGCGGACGCGGCTGTTCCTCCGCACGTCGGAGTTTCTGTGGCAGGAAGGGCACACCGCCCACGCCTCCGCCCAGGAAGCTGAGGAAGAGACAAAGAAGATGGTGGATGTCTATCGCCAATTCGCCGAGGAGTGGATGGCGATGCCGGTGCTGGTGGGGCCGAAGAGCGAGGGGCAGAAGTTCCCCGGCGCGGTGTACACACTTTGCATCGAGGCGATGATGCAGGACGGCAAGGCGCTGCAAGCCGGTACGAGCCACTTCCTGGGGCAGAACTTCGCGAAGGCGTTCGATGTGACCTTCAAGAACGAGCAGAACAAGGAAGAGTTCGCCTGGGCCACAAGCTGGGGCGTGAGCACTCGGCTCATCGGCGGGCTGATCATGACGCACTCGGACGACAACGGCCTGGTGGTGCCGCCACGGCTGGCGCCGCTGCACGTGGTGATCGTGCCGCTGGGCCGCAATGACGCGGAGCGCGGCCCCAGCATCGCGGCGGCGGAGAAGCTGGCGGGCGAACTGAAAGCACTGCCTCGCGATGAGTTCTTCGGGTACGAGCCGATCACGGTGAAGATCGACCGCATGTTCGACAAGCAGCCCGGCTTCCGCTACGCCGAGTACGAACTCCGTGGGGTTCCCGTGCGAGTCGAGATCGGGCCGAAGGACATCGAGAAGAGTGCCTGTGCCGTCGCCCGCCGCGACGTGCCTGGCAAGGAAGGCAAGCAGTTCGGCATCCCTCTCGCCGGGGCCGCGGTGCACGTCGACACGGTGCTGCGGGACATCCAGAAGTCTCTGTTCTCACGAGCGAAGACGATGCGGGATTCGCGGATCGTGACGGCTGAGACGATCGAGGAGTTCAAGCAACTCTTCCCGACAAAAGGTGAGGACGAGGCCGACACCGACCTGGGCACGCTGAAGTTCGTCTACGCCCACTGGGACATAACCCGCGAAACGGAGGATCGCGTGCAAAAGGAGTACAAGGCGACGATTCGCTGCCTGCCTTTCGACGGCCCTCAGGAGTCCGGCACGTGCCTCTTCAGCGGCAAGGCCTCCCCGCGGCGTGTCGTCTTCGCGAGGGCGTACTAATCCGTTGCTGCGGAAAAGTAGCGATTCTTCCTGTCTTCCCCACCGGAAGGCTCGACCTCGGCACGAGTGCTGCTAGTCCTCGTAGGGGCGGATGGCTCGTCATGCGAGCCGCCGCCCCTACACTTTCCAGGTCCGGCCATTCCGCCGGCCTCGTTCTTCTCTGGAGGTTGCCACCATGGCGTTCACCCTGCCCCAACTGCCTTATGCCTTCAACGCTCTCGAGCCTTATATCGATGCGGCCACGATGGAGATTCACTCCCAGCGGCACCACAAGGCTTACGTCGACAACCTCAACAAGGCCCTTGAAAGCGCCCCGGACCTCGCCAGCCTCTCGATCGAGGAGTTGCTCCGAGTCGTGAAGACCAAGGCCCCGGACAGCGTGAAGCAGGCGATCATCAACAACGGCGGCGGCCACCATAACCATGCGATCTTCTGGGAAATCATGACCCCCGGCGGCGGCGGCGAACCCTCCGGCCTGATCGGCGACGCGATTCAGGCCGCCTTCGGCGACTTCGCCAAATTCAAGGACACCGCCAAGCAGAACGGCCTCACACAGTTCGGCAGCGGCTGGACCTGGCTTGTCTGGAATCCCACCACCACCAAGCTTGAGGCCATCAAACGACCCAACCAGGACAGCCCTCTGATGGACGGCCTTGTGCCCGTCCTCGGCATCGACGTATGGGAACACGCCTATTACCTGAAGTATCAGAACAAGCGTCCGGACTATATCGAAGCCTGGTGGAACACGGTGAACTGGAAAGCCGTGGAAGCCAGGCTCGTCGCCGCCAAGGCGGGGAAGTAACACGCCCTCCCTTGCGTCAGGCTGGCAAGAATCCGCATGCCTGTCGAGTGTGAGGATTCTTCAAAATCGATCGGACTTCGGACTGTGGTACGGCACGACACTGGTGCCACAGTTTCTGAGTCCCGCCTTGCGAGTTCGCCGTTGGGCCTGTCACTTCTCGTCGACTCTCGCAGAATAGAAGCCATCGTCGGATTCCCCGGGGAGCGTTCATGTCCTCCGCCAGCAGCGAACTCATCGTCAGCGTTTCGGGCATCCGTGGCATTGTCGGCCAGGGGCTGACGGCCGAGGCGGTGACGCGCTTCGGTGCGGCTTTCGGTTCCACGCTGAATCGTGGCCGGGTCATCGTCTGCCGCGACAGCCGACCGAGTGGTGCCATGTTCCGCCAGGCCGTGATCGCGGGGCTCATGAGTTCAGGCTGCACGGTGCTGGACATTGGCATTTCACCCACTCCCACTTGCGGCTTTGCGGTGAAACTGCTCGGCGCCGCCGGCGCGATTCAGATCACCGCCAGCCACAATCCTGCACCCTGGAATGGCCTGAAGTTGTTCGGGCCGGACGGCGCCGTGCTCTCCGCCGCGAAGGGGCAGCAGGTCCGCGATCTCTTTGAATCCGGCCAGTTTCCACGCTCCGCCTGGGATGGCATCGGCACGACCCAGGTGCCGCCGGACGTCGAGGAAGAGCACAAGCGAGTCGTGCTTGACCTCGTGAGTGTGGCCTCGATCGCCGCGAGTCGATTCCGAATTTTCCTCGATGCGAACGGCGGCGCCGGTGGCCCCCTGGCAATCCGGCTTCTTTCGGACCTCGGCTGCGAAGTCATACAGAATGGCTGCGAACCGGACGGCCATTTCGTCCACGAGGCCGAGCCTATCCCCGCACACCTCGTCGACATCGCACCGTGGGTCGCCCGCCATGGTGCCGCCGTGGGCTTCGTGCTCGACCCGGATGCGGATCGCCTGGCCCTCATCGACGAAACCGGCACCTGCGTCAGTGAGGAGGCGACGCTCGCCCTCGCCGTGCAGTACCGCTTGCGTGAGGTGAAGGGTGCGGTCGTCATCAACATGTCAACCTCGCGAATGAGCGAAGACCTCGCCGCGGCGGCCGGCTGTCCCTGCTTTCGCACGGCGGTGGGCGAGGCGAACGTCGTCGCTGGCATGCGATCGCATAACGCCGTCATCGGCGGCGAAGGCAACGGCGGCGTCATCGATCCCCGCGTCGGCTGGGTTCGCGATCCCTTTATCGGCATGGCGATGATCCTTGACCTGATGGCCCAGGAAGGGAAAACGCTGAGTCAGCTCGTGGCGGATCTGCCTCGCTTCCAGATGCTCAAGACGAAGTTCACGGTGCCTCGCGACCGCCTGCCGCGGGTGCTCGATGCCCTCGAGGCTCGCTGGCGTGAATCTCGTGTCAATCGCCAGGACGGCCTTCGCCTGGACGGCCCGGACTGGTGGCTCCATGTCCGCGGCAGCAACACCGAGCCCGTGGTTCGCATCATCGCGGAAGCCCCGAGCGAGGAGCGATCTCAGGCCTTGTGCCGAGAAGCAGAGACCGTGTTGCTCGGCGTTTCTTGAGGTGGCTGGAGAGAACGACTCATGCAGCTTACCCCGGAAACCCTGGACGATTCACTCGACAACGCCGTGGAGGCCCTTCGTGCGGCGACTCGCGTGTGTGTCCTCACCGGCGCCGGAGTCTCGGCCGAAAGCGGAGTGCCGACCTTCCGCGCTTCGGATGGTCTCTGGGAAGGCCATCGCATCGAAGACGTGGCCACGCCGTTCGGCTTCCAGCGAGATCCGAAACTGGTGTGGGCCTTCTACAACGCTCGCCGGGCGAACGTGAAGACGGTGTTGCCCAACGCGGGCCATCAGGCTCTCGTGACGATCGAGAAACGCTACGGGAAGAACTTCACTCTCGCCACGCAGAACGTCGACGGGCTCCATCGCGCCGCGGGCAGCCAGAACGTGTTGGAACTTCATGGCAGCCTTCATCGCACGCGCTGCACCGCCTGCGGCGTGGAAGAGGATCGCGGCCTCGAGCCCCTCGGGGATTTGCCGAAGTGTCCGCACTGCGCGGGGATGCTCCGCCCCGCGATCGTCTGGTTTCACGAAGCCCTGCCGGAAGATGTGATCGAAGCTGCGATGACCGCTGCGGCCGGCTGCGACGTGCTACTCGTCGTCGGCACCTCGGCGGTGGTCTACCCGGCGGCGTCGCTGATCCCGACCGCAAAGGAGACACGCGACCCCGGTGCGACCGTGATCGAGGTGAATCTGGCCCGCACGGAAGCCAGCGACCACGCGGACATCGGCCTGTACGGGCCCTCGGGGCAAGTGCTGCCCCAACTCGTGAAGCGACTTGGTTGAAGATCGGCGCTCGGCCCTGGATCGCTGATCGATCCACGCTTCGCGTCTCGGCTACGCGGGATCTCGGGTTCTGGAAACGACCGTGGGCCAGGAGCTTTGGTGCCGTGCGACGCTTGTTCGGGAGAAGACGGATGTCCGCGAAACGTCTGGACGGCAAGGAACTGGGTCGCACCATGCGTGGCGAGGTGGCGGCCGCGGTCGCTGCTCGTGTCGGCAAGCGTCCCCCGGGCCTCGCCGCCGTGCTCGTGGGCGAGGATCCCGCCAGCCAGGTCTACGTTCGCAACAAGCGAAAGGCGTGTGAAGAAGCGGGACTCGCGAGCTGGCTGCACCCGCTTCCCGCCAGCACCTCGCAGGAGGAACTTCTCTCCCTCGTCGAAAAACTCAACACAGACCCCGCGGTTCATGGTATTCTCGTTCAACTTCCTCTCCCGAAGTCGATCGACGAAGACGCTGTGATCCGGGCCATCCACCCGGCGAAGGACGTCGATTGCTTCCACCCCGAGAATCTCGGCCGCCTCGCTGCGGGCCATCCACGCTATTATCCCTGCACGCCGCACGGGGTCATCCACTTGCTGGAACGCAACGCGATCCCTCTGAGTGGCAAGGAAGTGGTGGTGGTGGGTCGCAGCAATATCGTTGGCAAGCCGCTGGCGCTGATGCTAATGCAGAAGAAGACGGCCGCGAACCCTGCAGGCTGCGATGCCACGGTCACGGTCGCCCACACACGGACGAAAGACCTGGCCGCGGTCTGCCGACGAGCGGACGTGCTGATCGCCGCGGCTGGCGTGCCTCGGATGATCACGGCGGACATGGTTCGACCCGGCGCCGCCGTGATCGATGTGGGCACGAACTCGGTGGATGGTAAACTGGTAGGCGATGTCGACCCTGCCGTGGCGGAGGTTGCCGCGGCTCTCTCACCCGTGCCCGGTGGAGTCGGGCCGATGACGATCACCATGCTGCTCGTCAACACCCTGCAGGCGGCGAAACTTCTGGACCCGTAGATTCGGGTTGTGAATTCCCGAATGCCGAACTCCAGCGTTCTGGTTCTGGCATTCCGGGTTCCAAGTCCCGGGTTCTGAATTCCGAGTTGCTCCGATGAACTTGAACCTGACGACCGCCACCCGCTACGGCTTGAACATCCTCGCCCTCCTCGGCGTCGCCGTGGCGCTTTACCTTGGCCGTTCCATCTTCATCCCGCTCACCATCTCCCTGATGCTGGCGGCGATTCTTTACCCCACGGCGGGCTGGCTGCATCGCCGATTCCTCATGCCCTGGTTCGTCGCCTGCCTCAGCATCATTCTGGGGCTGGTGGCGGTGATGCTCATCCTGTTTTTCTCACTCGCGGCCGCGGTCCCGAAACTCCTCGAAGACCTGCCAAAACCTAACGACATCACGTCTCAGAAGGCCTTCTACGAGAAGCTGGTTGTCCAGATCAAGAAGGCCAGCCCCTTCGATACCAACGATGTCCTCCCCGATGATCCCGATCGCTCCTCGGTCTTCCAGTACATCCGCCGAGGGTTGGAAGGCGACCAGATTCCGAACACGCTTGTAAACCTCACCTCGGGTGGTGCATACCTGCTTTTCCAGGGCGTGCTGGTGCTCTTCATCCTGCTGTTCCTCTTGCTCGAAGGGGACATGCTGGCGAACAAGATTCGCGCCATCTTCGGCGTCGAGGGCGATACGCAGACCCGCGTGACCGGGGCGCTCGGCGAAATGGCGGAGGCAGTTCGCAAGTATCTCGTCTGGCGGACGATCGTGAATATCGGCCTTGGCCTGGTCCTTGGCGGCGTTTACCACGCCATCGGCCTGAGGCAGGCGACACTCTGGGCCCTGCTCACCGCGATCTTCAGCTATGTGCCTTACATCGGCACCATCGCCGCGGGTGTACCGCCGGTGCTGGATTGCCTGATTTCCGTGGGCGTCAACCCGGCCCTGGGGGTGCTGATTTTCTACATCGGCGTTGTGACGTTTGAAGGTTACATCATCGTGCCCTGGGTGATGGGGCGAAGCATGGACCTCAATGCAACGACGGTGCTGATGGCGTGCCTCTTCTGGGATCTGGTCTGGGGCACCGCCGGTCTTTTCCTCGCGATGCCGCTCATGGCCGCGGTGAAGGCGGTGTGTCTGCAAGTCGAGGGCTGGAAGCCCTGGGGTGATTTGATGAGTTCCGGCCCCGGCCTGCCAGCGGAGTATTTCACGGATGCCCGTTACCGAACTCACCTCGATCAACTGGCCAAGGTCGACCCGCTCGAGGTGGGTGGTCCCGAACCGCCTGACCTGAGTAACGGACATCTCCAGGGCAGCGGGCACGACGACAAAAAAAGCCCCGCCCCCTATTAACGGGGGCGTTCTGTCGACGCCACAGACCGCGTTGACGGAGCCATGGTACTACCTGTTTTGGCCTCCGATTCGTTGGGGCTTTTATCTCACGTACGAGATCATCCGCGAGATCTTCCTTCGAGAGAACAAACGCAAGAAGCCACGGCCTCGCTGACGCGAGTGGTGTCACTCACCTCCGCGTTTGCCGGCGTTGCGGTACTCCAAAGGCGGCGCGAGGCCCTTGTCCAGCAGGGGCTTGAAACCCCGCCCCGCGAGTTTCCTGGCGTGCTCGGCCTTCGCGGCCTCGATGAGTTCTGCATCCTCGAACAGGTCGAACGCATTGGCCGCCAGTACCCTGGCGGCGAGTTGCATTCCTTTCTTGGCGATCGTGGTTCCTCCACAGGCCACGGCCTGCCACGAGTGGCCGGGCGTGCCGGGAACCCAGCACGCGGTCGAGAAACCCGTCGTCGGCACCACCCAAGACACATCACCGACATCGGTCGAGCCCATGCCCGTCTTGCCCGACACGTCGTATACGGTCGAGATGTCGTCCAGGGGCAGTTTGTCCGTGAAGGTCTCCTGCAAACGCAGGGCGAAGGCACGTTCTTCCGCGTCGTAGCGAAGGTTGTTCAGCGTCGTCAGATTCCGCTTCGCGAGCCGGGCGAGCGTGTCGTTCGGCAGAATCTCCATCGTGCCTCCGAGCTCAACAACTTCGAGTCTCGTCTCGGTCGCGAGGGCACCGCCCTGGGCGCACTTCACCAGTCGCGGGTAAATCTCGGCGACGACCTCGGACTTCGGATGGCGAACGTAGAAGAAGCCCTCGGCGAACTCGGGGACGACATTCGCCGCTCCGCCGCCGGAGGTGACCGTGTGATGCAAACGCGTGAAGTCCGGCGTGTGCTCGCGCAGGAGCTCCGCCGCATGCATCGTGAGGAGTAACGCATCGAGTGCGGATCGACCCTTTTCGGGCGATCCGGCGGCGTGCGCTGGCTTGCCATGGAAGCGGAACTTCGCCGCGATGCGTGCGAGACAGGATTGATCGCCCGCGGAGTTTCGGCTGCCCGGATGCCAGTGGAGCGCGCTATCGACATCCTTGAAAAGTCCATCGCGCACCATGAAGGCCTTGGCTGCGCCCCCTTCCTCCGCGGGGCAGCCGTAGAAACGGACCGTGCCTGCGATCTTGCCGGCCTTGATCTGTTCCGCGACGGCGATGGCCGCCGCGGCGGAGGCGACGCCGAAGACGTGATGCCCGCAGGCGTGCCCATAGCCATTGCCGCCCTCACGCGGCTTGCGGAACGGCACCGCCTCCTGAGCCAGTTCCGGCAACGCATCATACTCGCCAAGAATCGCGATCACCGGGGAGCCCTTGCCGAAGGTTGCCACGAAGGCTGTGGGAATCTTTGCGACTCCACGCTGGATCGTGAATCCGGCCTTTTCCAGCATCTCCGCGAGGAGTTTGGACGAGTTAGCCTCTTGATATCCCGGCTCGGCCCAGCCCCAGATTTGCTTTGCGACCGACCAGTTCGACTCCGCATGTTGATCCACGGACCGGAGCATCACCTCACGTTGAGCGAAGGCAATATTGGATGCCGTCAACGCGATTAGGGGGAGTATGATCCATCTCATGACATGGACTCGCGGGAGGGAGGTGGAGAAAAGATTAAGCAATGGAATGGATGATCGAGAAGCTGAAGCGATTCGCCACAACCCAGATCCTTGATCCGAGGGACGTGGCGGAGATCAGTCAACAGGTCGGCCTGAAGCTCGCTGACGTCAATAGAAGCGTCACCTCGACTGGGCGAGGCGGGACTCGAACCCGCACCCTGGTTCCCCAGGAAGGGATTTTAAGTCCCTCGTGGCTGCCATTACACCACTCGCCCTCGGTCTGAATTACGCGAACACATCGACTAACTTGTGAACCTGATCGCTGCCCAGTCGGCCGACGAGAACCTTGACAGCCTCAAGGTCGGAGAGTTGAACGCTGCTTCTCGCGGGCTTGCGGCCCCGGGGGCTCGTGCCCTTCGGGGTCATGCCTGCGTCACGTTTCAGCACAGACTTGTAGTTCGAGATGATGGTCGGCGGCAGCTCCAAATTGAACTTCGCCTTGATCTGCTCTTGAATCGCCAAGGGCTTCGCTTCGCCTCCCAGTTGTTCGATCGCAAGGCGAACCATTTCCTTTTGGCTCACACCTTTCCCCTCGCTATCGCCGCGTGTCCTCGCCATGATTGACCTCCTGAGAATGAGAGACTCATACAGCTCACAAATAACCTCATTTCATGATGTAGACACATCGCAGCCCATTGTGTAGCGGGAACTGAGCGATTTTGTTTAAATCAAGTATCGATTTCATCGAGCATGCTGCCCATCTCAATCTATACACACGTATCCTATTGAGGTGAGAGGGGAGGCCTCATCACTTCCACTGTGGGGAGATCCTTCAAGGTGTTGAGGCCGAAGGCTTGCAGGAATCGTTTGGTCGTGCCATACAGCTGCGGTCGCCCCAGTGATGTGTCTCGTCCAACAATTTTGACCAGCCCTTTCTCCATCAATTGCCTCACGATTTCTCCACAGGCGACACCGCGTATCTTGTCTAACTCCGCGCGCATGACGGGCTGGCGATAAGCGATCACGGCGAGGGTCTCCATCGCGGTGGCGGAGAGGCGGAGATCGCTGCCAGTTCGCCTCCAGCGGGCCAGCCAGGGCTGGAAGATGGGGCGCGTGAGAAGTTGGTAGCCGCCCGCTATGAGTGCCACCTGAAAGGACGATTCCTCGTGTTCGTACAGGTTTTCAAGTCGTGCGATCTGTTGCCTCGCGTCCTGTGCGTCCTGGAAGCCGAGGACTTCCGCGAGTCGCCGGGCCGTCAGGGGTTCGTCCGCCATCAAGAGGAGGGCTTCGAGCTTTGCGAGGTTCGTATCCCTCGCGAAAGGTTCGTTGGTCGACTCGACATCCCCCTCGGCGCGGTGGGGCATCGGCAGTCGTTGCGTATTCCCGGGCCGGTGGGAACTTGGCCGACGGCACCCGGGACCGCGAAGTGGACGAGAGCGGATCATGGGAGAATGTGTGGCCTCGGTTGCTTGTCGTGTGCCTGAAGAAGAGGTACAGTAACTCCCGCGAACCCCGATGTCGAGATAGTCTCTCGCCTGGAAACGACCTGTGCCTGAGTTCTGGTCTCAAATCCTTCCTCATCCCTGGCATCTCGTGGCGATCGGCCTGATCGCCGCGGGGCTGTTGTTTGGATTCATCGGAATCTCCACCTTCTTTGCCATCTGGGCCGAGCGCAAGGTCTCCGGTCGCATCCAGGACCGCCTGGGCCCCACGCGGGTCGGCCCTTACGGCCTGCTGCAATCCCTCGCGGACGGAATCAAACTGATCTCGAAGGAAGACTTCGCTCCGACGGATGCCGATCGCTTCCTGTTCCGCTTTGCGCCTTACCTCGCCTTCTGTGCCTCGTTCTGTGGGTTTCTTGCGCTGCCTTTTGGTGCAGGGCTCGTGGCTGTGGAACTGGATGTGGCCGCTTTCTTCATGCTGGCGGTACTCTCCAGCGAAGTCTTCGGCATCATCCTTGCCGGCTGGGCGTCCGCGAGCAAGTGGTCTCTCTTCGGCGGACTTCGCGAGGCGGCCCAGGTGGTGAGTTATGAAGTGCCCCGCGCCATGTGCGTGGTGGTGCCCGTCTGCGTCGCGGGAACGCTCAGTCTGAGCGAGTTCGCGAGGCAGCAGCAAGGCGGCTTCTGGAACTGGTTCGTGTTTCACGACCCCTTCACCTTTGCCGCCTTCTTCGTCTTCTTCATCACCGCGACCGCCAGTTGCAAGCGTGCCCCGTTCGACCTCGCGGAAGCAGAGAGCGAACTCGTCGCGGGTTTCCTCGTCGAGTACAGCGGGATTCGTTGGTCGTACTTCTTCCTTGCCGAGTATGGCAGCATGTTCGCGGTGAGTGGCCTGGCAGTGTACCTGTTCCTGGGCGGCTGGCATTCCGGCGTGCTGCCTGGAGAACCGACGGACTGGCTCGGCTTCTGGGCGGGGAGTTTCCTGAATCTCGGAGTCTTCCTCGCCAAGTGCTGGATGCTGGTGCTCGTAATGATCTGGCTAAGGTGGTCGCTGCCTCGGTTGCGAATCGATCAGGTCATGACGACTTGCCTTCGATACCTGTTGCCGATCAGTTGCGTGCTGCTGATCGGCGTCAGCCTCTGGCAACTTCTGGTGCCGAGGTCGATCGGCTTTGTGGTGTCGTGTGCCCTCGCGGTGGCGAGTGTGGCCTTCACATTCGGCGTGATCGTGAGCCTGTTCCGGTTGCCCACTTCCTCGCCTCGCGGCTCGCTGCCCGGAGTGTGGGCGGGCCGGTCGACGCCACTGACTCCGAGGTGACGCCATGACGCTCTCCCACGCTCTTTTTGCGATCCTCGCGTCCGTCACGGCCATTTCCGCGCTGGGCGTCGTACTGTCGGGCAGCATCGTTCGCGCCGCCGTCTGGCTGCTCTTCACCCTGCTCGGCGTGTCGATGCTTTACTTCCTGCTCGGGGCGGAGTTCCTCGGTGCGGCGCAACTCATCGTCTACGTCGGCGGCACCCTCGTGCTCGTGATCTTCGGCATCATGCTCACGGCGCAGGGGCCGTTTTCCTCCTTGAAAACGAGGCCGATGGAGTGGGTGGTGGGCGGAGCCCTCGGTGCGGTGCTGTTCGCACTGCTGGTGAATGCCGTGCGGCCGATCCCCGATTTGCAGCCGGGCGGCGCCGGCACGCTGCCGGGCACCGGGCCGCTGGGCATGGGGTTCCTTGGCATTGCGAACAATGGAGCCGTCGCTTACCTCTTGCCGTTCGAGATCGTCTCCGTTCACCTGCTCGTCGTGTTGATTGGGGCCGCGTATCTCGCACGAGCGAAGCGCCACCAACGGACGGAGGGCGAAGCATGACCGACCTCGGCCTCACGCCTTTCCTGGTGCTCGCCTCGTTCCTGTTCGTCTGCGGAGTCGTGTGCATCGCGACGAAGCGGAACGCTATCGGAATCTTGATGGGCGTGGAACTGGTGCTCAATGCAGCGAACCTGAACTTCGTGGCCTTTGCGCGGTTCGGGCCGCCGTCGTTCCGCCTGGAGGGGCAAGTCTTCGCGCTGATGGTCATCGTTCTCGCCGCCGCGGAAGCTGCGGTGGCGCTGGCGATCATCCTGAACTTTTACAACAACCACTCCACCGTGGATGTGGACCGTGCCGACGAGTTGAGGGGTTAAGCCGATGCTCGACTTTCTCCTCGCCGTGCCGGGTCGACTCTATGTAGTCGCCACGCTGCTGCCGCTCCTCGCGTTCACGCTGCTGCTTCTCACGGGCCTGATGCGAAGGCTGAGCGTGGGGACGCCGCTCCACCGAATCCTCGGCGGCGAGCAACCGCGCCTGCTCGGGGCCCTGATCGTCCTCGCGGCCATGGCGAGTTCGGCGACCATCGGCGTCACAAATCTCCAGCGATTCCTGGCGGATCCGGCTCACGCGACTCACGACGACGCCGGCCTCGCAGCACGCTGGTCGGAACGCATGGACTGGTTCCGCCTGGGCTCCCTCGACACCGATCCCCCGCCAGTATTCGAGAAACAACGCCAGGAGAATCCGCATCGCAAGGTGCCTCGGACGGCACTGGCGCTCGAGCTTGGCTATCGCATCGATCACCTGTCCGCGGTCCTGTTCGCAATGGTCACGGTCGTCGGCACGCTCATCGTGATGTTCTCCATTGGGTACATGAAGGACGAACGAAACGCGGCGGTCGAAGATCATGAGGTCGAGAAACAGACTCCCACGGTGCATCGCTTTCATCGCCGCGGTCGCTTCGGTCGGTTCTTCCTGTTCCTCTCGTTGTTCTGCTTCTCGATGCTGAACTTGCTGATCGCGGATAACCTTTTCCAGATCTTCGTGAGTTGGGAACTTGTCGGTCTCTGCTCGTTCTTCCTCATCGGTTTCTATTACGAACGACCCAGTGCGAGCTACGCGGCCAACAAGGCATTCATCATGAACCGCATCGGCGATGCGGGCTTCCTCGTCGCCATCATGATTGCCTGGACGAGCCTTGGCACGCTCAACATCGAGGAAATGAAGCATCGGCTCCGCTCTCCCGCGGCGGACTCGCATGGCAAACTCGACCTTGCCGAGCAGTTCGTTCGTGTGAACCTTGAGGACCCCATCGTCGACGATTCCGTGAAGCGGTACTCGCTACCGGCCGTCGATGCGGAACCGGGGACGCATCTCGCTCTGTTTCCGCTCGCATGGGAAGAGGCGGATCACTTTCACGGCCTGGGGTACAAGCGTTCGCAGGACCATGGTTTTGAAGTGCCGGATGTCCTGACGTTCACGTCATACGGTGCGATGCCATACTGGCTGTTCGTCGCGATGGGCCTGGGGTTGTTCCTCGGCTGCGTTGGCAAGTCGGCGCAGATGCCGCTGCACACCTGGCTGCCGGACGCGATGGAAGGACCGACGCCCGTGTCCGCCCTCATCCACGCCGCCACGATGGTGGCGGCCGGCGTGTATCTCGTCGGCCGCTGCTTTGCCCTGTTCGCTCCTGAGGTACTGCTCGTCATCGCTTACACCGGGGCCGTCACGATGTTCGTCGCGGCGACGATCGCCCTCGTGATGACTGACATCAAGCGTGTGCTGGCGTACTCGACCGTCAGCCAACTGGGCCTCATGATGCTCGCCCTCGGCGTTGGCGGCTGGGTCGCGGGGCTCTTGCACTTGCTGACGCACGCCTTCTTCAAAGCCCTTCTATTCCTGGGTGCGGGCAGCGTGATCCATGGCTGCCATCACGAGCAGGACCTCCGCAAGATGGGTGGGCTCGCAAAGAAGATGCGGACCACGGCTCTCACGATGCTCGTCGGCGTTCTCGCCATCGCGGGCACTCCGTTCTTTAGCGGTTGGTACAGCAAGGACCTCGTGCTTCAGGCCGCCCTGGGCTTCGGTCTCACGCATCCGCAGCACATCGCCCTGTTCATCCTGCCCTTGCTCACCGCCGCGATGACGGCCTTTTACATGTTTCGTCTCTGGTTCCTCGCCTTCGCCGGAGCGCCGCGGGATCACCACGTCCATGATCACGCTCACGAATCGCCGCTGATCATGACATTGCCGCTCGTGATCCTCGCCGCCTTCAGCATCGGCGTGGCCTGGGGCTGGCCGCTCTGGGAAGTCGACCACAGCCTCCTCGCCCACGCGTTGAACCATTCCGCTCCGAGCTTCCTGCCGACCGTTTACGCCCACGAATACGAGACGGCCCACCACTATCACCTCGCCGTCGGCGGTGCGGCCCTTCTTGCGGCGGCCCTGGGTTTCGGCCTCGCCGCGATCAAGTACTGGAAGCCGCGGAGGGCGATGGTTCTCGGGGACATCAAGCCGGGAACGCCTGCGAACTTCCTCGCGAAGAAGTGGTACTTCGACGAACTCTACGACGCGGTCGTGCTGAAGCCGACGGTCGCAATCGCTCGCTTTGCGGGGGCTTTCGACAAGCGGCCCACCGAGGGCACCCTCGCCGCTCGCCGCTATGATGCCGCGACTCTCGACGGCTGGCTTAACGGCCTGGGCGATGCCACGTTGTCCGCAGGCCGTTCGCTGCGACGTCTCCAAACGGGCCGGCTGCGAAGCTACATTCTCGTGCTGGCCTTGACGACCGCGGCAATGTTGGCGATCCTCACGGTTCTGAAAACCTGACAATCCTCGCTCCCGAGATGGGGCGAAGATGTGACACGCTCTGCACAAGGGTAAGGAATGCCCGAACCGGATCTGTTCTGGATGTCGCTGCTGGCGTTTCTGCCGCTGATCTTCGCGGCGGGGTTGCTCGTGCTTCCCGCACGCTGGCCGGAACTGCTGCGCTGGTGGGCCCTCTTCGGCACCGCGGGCACACTCTCCGTGAGTCTCTGCGTTGTCGTCGGGTATTACAACATGCTCGACGGCCACATGGACAAAGCCGGCCGCCCGTTGCACTCCACCATCTCACGGCTCGATAATCGGGCCGACCAACAGGCGAGCGATCTCGCAGCGGAAACGCCCCGGCCCGGCGCCTTCGCCGCGGACGACTGGGTGGCACGCCGCCCATGGATCTCCGCCTTCAATGTGGACTTCGCGCTCGGCGTCGATGGCATCAGCCTGCCACTGATCGTCCTCACGGCCTTCGTCACCTTCTTCGCCGTCATCGCAAGCTGGAACATCACCCAGTCGCTACGGGGATACCTTATCCTCGTGCTGCTCCTGGAATCGGGTGTCATCGGTGCGTTCCTCGCGCTGGATTTCTTTCTCTTCTACGTCTTCTACGAACTGATGCTGTTGCCGATGTACGTCCTCATCGGCCTTTGGGGCGGCGGTCGTCGCAAGTATGCCGCCCTCAAGTTCGTCCTTTACACGCTTCTGGGCAGCGTCGGCCTGCTCGTCGGCATGATCGCCCTTTACGGCGTCAATGTTCGGGACTTCGTGGATCAGGGCGTCGTTCGCGAGAAGGTCGAGGATCTGCTGAAGAACAAGCCGTCGCTCTCGAAAGAGGAAGCCGAGAAGCGAGTCGAAGTTCATAGCCTTGACTTCACGACCCTCAGCAAGGCCGGCCGGGCCGCCATGCTCATCATGAACGGCGACGAAGCACGGCTTGGCGTGAAGACTCGCACCGTTGAGGAAAAGACTCCTGACAACGACCTCGATCAAGTGAGGCTCCTCGCCCCTGGTGTGAAACGCGACGACGCCATCGCACGCCTGAAGTCCCAGGCGATCTGCCAGCCCTGGTTCCAGTATCTCGTTTTCGGCCTGCTATTCGTCGGCTTCGCCGTGAAAGTGCCGATCGTGCCCTTGCACTCCTGGCTGCCGGACGCGCACGTGGAAGCGCCGACCCCAATCAGCATGATCCTCGCCGGCGTGCTGTTGAAACTGGGTGGCTATGGCCTGATCCGCATCGCGTTCCCGGTGTGCCCCTGGGCGGCAAGCCATCTCGCGTGGTATGTCGGCCTCATCGGTGTCGTTGGCATCCTGTACGGTGCCCTCGTCGCCATGGCGCAGACCGATTTCAAGAAGCTCCTCGCGTACAGTTCCGTCAGCCACATGGGCTTTGTCGTGCTCGGCCTCGCGACCTGGTCTTCTGTCGGCCGCTCGCAGTACTGGGAACTCGGCGTCAGCGGTGCGGTGTTTCAGATGGTGGCCCACGGCGTCACCGCATCCGCGATGTTCTTCATCGTCGGCGTGGTTTACGACCGAGCCCACCATCGCGACGTCAACCGCTTCGGCGGGCTGATGGAACCGATGCCGCTTTTCGGCGGGCTGAGCGCCGTCCTCTTTTTCGCCTCCATGGGTCTGCCCGGCCTTTGCGGCTTCGTGGGCGAACTCTTCGTCATGATGGCAGCCTGGAACTTCTCCCCACTCCTCGCGTGCGGGGCGATCCTGAGCGTCATCCTCACGGCGGGGTACTTGCTCTGGACCTGGCAGCGCGTCTTCCTGGGCACAAACCCCGAGACGGCGAAGTTCCCCGATCTCTCGACTCGCGAAGCCTGTGTGCTAATCCCCTTCGCGGTCGTCTCGATCCTGCTAGGCGTCTGGCCCAATCTGTTGCTAAAGTGGATCGACCCCAGCGTGATCGGCTGGGTCACGAACCTGGCGGTCTTGAAGCCGTGACGTGACCGACATTCTTCGCCGCTTGCGGCGTAGTGCGGCACCACAGAGACACCTGCCGCGGTGATCCGGGGCGAGGAATCTCAACGGGCCGAGTCACTCTTCCAGCATCCGAGGGGTGCCGCGCTCCGCCGCAAGCGGCGATGGGTGCCACGCTCCGCCAGCGTCGAAACCTTGATCCCACACTGCGGCTCGCATGACCTCGACCGAAATCCGCGACCTCGACCTTGCCCGCCGCTATGTGCTGCAAGGGCTGCTGATTCAGCGGGCGCTGCCTCCGCTGCCGGGGACGGTGCGTTCCGTGCTGGAGTGGTCGCTGGAGATCGCGTCGTCCGGCCAGCCGCTGCCGCCGACGGGCTTCGTCGCCGATGTGGGGCACGCGGCCCTTGGCACGGATTCCGAGCATCGCACGAAGGAACCTCAGCCGATTCCTGGCTTCCCGGCCGCGCTTGCTCGGAGCTACGAGGACCACGTCCTCGGCAAGCTCTACGCGGACTGGCTGTTCGAGCGGGCGGGCGATGCCCTGCGTCGCTACGCGGACAAAGACCGCCCTCGTGGCCTTGCTTACATCATCCGTCAGATTCGCGAACGCGGCGGACTGGGCGGCGTCTTGCTCTCGCCTGCGATCCTGCGAGGAATGCTCGGCGAGGACGGCGAAAAGCTCCTTCGCCAGGGCCGCGACGATCTCCAACGAGAGGGGCCGCTGCCCTTGTTGGTGAGCCAGTATCACGAACTCATCGCGGCGGCCCGGCGGATGGCGGAAGTGCTCGCGCCCGAGGATGTGCTCGCCCTCGAACAGCGAACCGCCCTCGCGGATATGGGCCAGTACGTCGCCCATCGGCAGATCCTGCGAACGACATCACGCCTTGAAGCCGACATGCCGGTCCGGCCCGTGCAGGCTCTTGCCGGCCGGAAGGAAGTGCCCGCCCGCATCCAGGACGAGGATCAGTATCCCGTCGGCGGCTACGCCTCGCTTTCCACCCGAGGCTCCATCGAGAGCTTGCTTCATTCGCAACTGGCGTTCATGGAGCTGGACGAACGGCCTGATCTCTTCGATGTCAAGTTCGTCCGCGATGAACTCTTCTACTATGCCCGCGACGAGAATCAGTTTCTCCGCCGTCGCCGGGCGTTCGTCATCGTGTTCTATCCGGACTTGCTGGCCGGTCGCTTCAAGGACGCCGAGCTACCCACCCAGCGGCTTGTGATGGCGATCTCGCTTGTTCTCGCACTGGCCCGCAAGCTCAGCGACTGGCTTAGCACGGACGCGATCCGCTGGGACATCCTCTTCGTGCAGGATGGCGAGAAGAAGCTTTTGCTCGAAGAAGCGACACTGCTCAGCCTGCTGCTTCGCGAACCGATCGAGCGAGGCGACGCCTCCGTGACCTGGCTGCCAGGCGAAGCGACTGTGAAGGAGTTCCTGGCGAATCTCTCACGCGCCAGCCAGGTGCATGGACTGTTGGTATCCTCGCAGCCTCGCGGCATGGAAGTGGAGGGAATCTCGCTGACCTCGCTGGTGGTCGCCGGTCCGCGGCCTGCGATCGACACCGGCAACGGCCTGGAGGAACTACCTGGGGAAGACGCCTACGATTCCTGGAAGGAGACGCTTCTTCGGCTGCTGCAACTTTGGATCTGAACCGATGGAAATCTTCGAGATTCTTGCTCGACCGATTTCGCGGAACCCACTTCCGATCCGGATAATGGAATCATCGATCTCACCGTCAGCGTGGGCGAATTTGGCAAGAGGTTCGGCATCAATTGCGGAAGTGAGGGTGCGTCGTGGCCAACGAGTTCCGTCTCCATCATCCCTGGTTTGTGGCCGTCTGGCCCGGAATGGGGCATGTCGCTGTCAATGCCGGGGTTTACCTGTTGGCCAAGCTCGAGATGACGGGCATCGCCGAATTTGAGGCCCCCGATCTCTTCGATATCGATCAGGTCGAGGTGAAAAATGGCCTCGTGCAACCGGTTCGCAGGCCTCGGAATCGTTGCTTCGTGTGGATCGATCCGAAGAAGCAGCACGACATCGTCCTGTTCGTCGGCGAAGCCCAGCCGCCGCTGGGGAGGTATCGTTTCTGTCGACAACTCCTCGAATACGCCAAGCAACTGGGGGTCGAACGAGTCATCACTTTCGCGGCCATGGCCACCGGAATGAACCCGGCGGACGAGTGTCGTGTGTTCGCCGCGGCCACGAATGAGGCGAACCTGCAGGAGTTAGAGAAACGCGACCTGACGATTCTTGAAGACGGCCACATCGGCGGCCTTAACGGCGTGCTCCTCGGCGCCGCGGCGGAGGACGGCCTTCCGGGCGCGTGCTTGCTCGGGGAGATGCCTCACATTTTCGCCCAGCTGCCGTTCCCGAAGGCGTCGCTGGCGATCCTGGAAGTCTTCGCTCCGCTCGCCGGCATCAATCTTGATCTCGGGGAACTCGCCGAGCAATCGCGAATGGTGGAGGAGAAACTGGGCGAACTCCTCGACCGCGTCCAGGATCAAGTAGAGCAATCGGAGGAAGGCGACGAGGAGGAAGACGAGTTCGCTGTGAACATTCTCGACACGAGCGAGGAAGACGAAGCCGCCGCTTCCGTCGATAAAGTCCACATCGAGTCGCTCTTTGACCAGACGCGGAAGGACCGCTCGAAGGCGTTCGAATTGAAGCAGGAACTCGATCGGCTGGGCGTGTTCAAGGAATACGAGGATCGGTTCCTGGACCTGTTCAAGAAGAGTGCGTGACACGCGGGGTATGGTCCACCCCGCCGTTGCCGTGGCGCGTTGCCGGTTACCCCACCCCGTCGCTTACGCTTCGGGTTCGCCTGTGGGTTTCTCCTTTGGAGTTCGCCAGGGCTATTAACCTCGCCCTTTCAGGAACACTGCGCTGAGCGGTGGCAGTTTCAATAACAGGGAGTACGGCTGCCCGTGATAGGGGACGTATTCCGCGAAGACACCGCCGTTGTTGCCAAGGTTCGAGCCCCAGTACATCTCTGCGTCCGTGTTCAGCACTTCCTGCCAAAAGCCCGGGTAAGGCACGCCGATGCGATAAGTGTCCCGAGGGACCGGTGTGAAGTTGTACGCACAGAGCACCACATCTTCCGTGCTCTTCGCTCTGCGAATGAAGCTCATCACGCTATTGGCGGAGTCCGCTGCATCGATCCAGTCGAAGCCGCCGGGCTGATTGTCCAGTTCGTGCAATGCGGGTTCCGCAGCGTAGATCTTGTTCAGATCGCGAACGCAGTTCTGAACGCCCTTGTGGGATGCGTGCTCGAGTTCGTACCACTCCACCGCCATGTCGTGCCGCCACTCGTGCCGCTGGGCGATGTCCGCACCCATGAAAAGCAGCTTCTTGCCCGTCATCCCGAACATGTACGCGAACAGCACCCGCAGCCCCGCGAACTTCTGCCATTCGTCCCCGGCCATGTTGTCCCACAACGAGCCTTTGCCGTGGACGCACTCGTCGTGCGACAGAGGCAGCATGAAGTTCTCGTTATAAGCGTAGATCATGCGGAACGTCAGGTCGTTCTGGTGATACTTGCGATGCACCGGGTCCAGGTGGAAATACTTCAGCGTATCGTGCATCCAGCCCATGTCCCACTTGAAGCCGAAGCCCAGGCCGCCCACATACGTTGGCCGGCTGACCATCGTCCAGGCGGTCGATTCCTCGGCGTAAGTCTGCACGTCCGGGAAGTGGCGGTAGATCTCTTCGTTCAATCGCCGCATGAACGAGATGGCGCCGATGTTCTCCTTGCCGCCATATTCGTTGGGCACCCACTCGCCATCCTTGCGTGAGTAATCGAGGTACAGCATCGAGGCCACCGCATCGACGCGGATGCCGTCGACGTGATACTTCTCCAGCCAGAACATCGCGGAACTGAGAAGGAAACTGCGAACCTCGTGGCGTTCGTAGTTGAAGACGTAGCTGCCCCAGTCCGGGTGATAGCCCTGGCGTGGGTCAGAGTGCTCGAAGAGGTGCGTGCCGTCGAAGAAGCTAAGGCCGTGAAGATCCGTCGCGAAGTGCGAGGGCACCCAGTCCATGATGACGCCGACGTTGTGCTGATGCAGGTAATCGATGAGGTACATCAGTTCCTGCGGCGTGCCATAGCGGCTGCTGGCACCGAAGTAACCCGTGGTCTGGTAGCCCCAGGAACCATAGAAGGGATGCTCGGTGAGAGGCAGGAACTCGACGTGGGTGTATCCCATGTCGTTGCAGTACTCGGCCAATTTCGGGGCGATCTCGCGATAACCCAGGGAGTGAAACGGCGGTTCCCACTTCCTCATCCAGGAGCCGAGGTGCACTTCGTAGATGCTGATGGGGGCGCTGTGCGAGCTGCGATCCTTCCGCGTGGCCATCCAGGCGGAGTCGTTCCAGGTGTAGCTGAGGTCCCAGGCCACGGAGGCGGACTTGGGGGGAATTTCCGCAGCGAAGGCGAACGGATCCGCCTTGTCGACCTTGTAGCCACCGACGCGCGAGGCGATGTGGTACTTGTAGCAGGTGCCCTGTTTGACCCCCGGGATGAAGCCGCCCCACACGCCGGCGTCGCCGATGGGTAAGAGGGGGTTCTTACCCGGATCCCAGTTGTTTTGATCGGAGACGACGGAGACATAGTCCGCGTTAGGGGCCCACACGGCGAAGTGATAACCAGGGATGCCGTCCACGATGGTCGCTTGAGCACCCAGGCGGTCGAAGAGCTTGAGATGGCTTCCTTCGTTGAACAGGAAGAGATCCGTGGGGCCGAACCACGAGGAGGATTGCGTCGTCACGGCGGGGGGCTCGCTTCCAAAGGGCATATACTGTGGCTCTTTTTCTGGCCGAAAGGTTTTCGTACTCATGGTCTCATCCGTGGGCCGTCTGCGAGTGAGAGGTAATATCAAAAATAGGGAATGTGACGCCAAACACCAGCAGGCCCTTATGGGTTGTCCCCAAAAAAACGACGATGTCTCCGGATGCAGGATCGCCAGGAAAGGCGATGCACCTTGCTTCGCATCGCCGCTACGCATTGTGCGAGTGATCGGTATGTTAAACTTACTCACCCACTCGAACGGGAGATCTCGCATTGACCGCAGCCGCTGAGTTTCAGCAGATCGGGAAGACGTATCGCACATCGCCCTTCTCACGTCAGGGTGTCGAGGCGGTGCGTGGCGTGTCGCTTACCATACCCGCGGGTTCGATCTTCGGGTTGCTTGGGCCGAATCGCGCCGGGAAAACCACGCTCGTCAAAATGCTTCTCTCCCTGTGCAAGGCGACCACGGGAAGCATCGCACGCCTGGGGGCCCCGATCCACGATCGGCGGACGCTCGCTCGCATCGGCTACATGCATGAGAACCATGCCTTTCCTCGTTACCTCTCAGCCTCCGAACTGCTTCGCTTCTATGGCGGGCTCTCGGGCATACCTGCCAGCGAGATCGCCCCGCGAGCGGAGAAACTGCTTCAGCGTGTCGGGCTTTCGGATCGCAAGGCGGAGCCGATCGCACGATTCAGCAAGGGCATGGTGCAGCGACTGGGCCTTGCTCAGGCCCTGATCAATGAGCCAGACTTGCTGATTCTCGATGAGCCGACCGAAGGCCTGGATCTCAATGGTCGGCAACTGATGCGTGAGGTCGTTCGCGAGTTCCGCACGGCGGGGAAGACGGTGATTCTCGTATCGCACGTGCTTACCGAGGTCGAGGAACTTTGCGATCGGCTCGCGGTGCTGGTGGCGGGGAAGGTGGCATACACTGGCAGCGTCAAGGAACTGCTGCACGAGCCGAAGGCGGGGGCGAAGCAGAATCTCGAAGCGGCCCTGAAGCCGATCTACGACCGGGGGGCTCGCTCATGACATCGATGCCGAGTGCGATTCGCACCGTCCGCTGGATGGTACGAGACACCTTCCGACAGTCCTTGTCCACCAAGCTCTTCTGGGTGATGCTCGGCATCACGGTGGTCGCCACGATATTCTGCCTGGGCGTGCGGGTGGAGAACGACACCCCCCGGCCGACGCATCCGGACGAACTGAAGCTGGTGATCACGAAGGCGGAAGCGGAGCGCGTGGGGTGGGACAAGGTGAAGGCGGAGGGCCTTCGCGTGGTGTCGGGCGAGATGACGCTCGGCTTCGGCCTCTTCACGGTCGAGATCGGCCGTAATCGCTTCGACTCGGTGCGATATCTTCAACTCTGGTTCGCGGGAGTCCTGGCGGACAACATCGGCGTGCTGCTGGCCCTGCTGTGGACGGCTGGTTTCCTGCCGACGTTCCTGGAACCGCAATCGGTGACGGTGCTGCTCGCGAAGCCCGTCTCGCGCTGGGCACTGCTTCTGGGGAAGTATCTCGGCGTGGTTCTCTTCGTCGCGCTTCAGGCGACGCTGTTCGTCGGGGGAACGTGGTTCGCCCTTGGCATTTCCACGGGGGTCTGGCACGCGGCGTACTGGGCTGCGGTGCCAATCCTCGTGGTCCACTTCGCGGTCTTTTACGCCTTCAGTGCCTTCCTGGCCGTCGGCACGCGAAGCACAGTCGTGGCGGCCTTCGGCACCGTGCTGTTCTGGTTCCTCTGCTGGCTCATGAACACGATGCACCACCAGTTGGCGACCCAGCCCTTGCCCAACATGAGCGCGGCGGCGGGCTTCCTCCTCGACGCGGGCTACTGGATGCTGCCGAAACCGCTCGACTTCAACGGACTCTTCTTCGCCGTGATGGGAGCCGAGAACTTCGCGATGCCTGTCCCGGAATTCCAGGCGTTCCAGGTGCAAGGGCACTTCCAGGCGGAACTCTCGGTGCTGTCGTCACTCGCCTTCGCCGGCGTGATGCTGGCGATCGCCGCCAACGAGTTCCGCAAGTTGGACTACTGAAACGAGGGGCGCCATGGCCTGGGTCTATCTTCTGATTGCCGGGATGCTGGAATGGGGTTGGCCGGTCGGTTTAAAACTCGCCTGGAAGAATGGTGCCTTCTCACTCTGGCCCGCAATAGGTGCGGCGCTGAGCATGACCGCCAGCGGCTTCTTCCTTTTCCTTGCTCAACGCACTCTGCCCATCGGCACGGCTTACGCCATCTGGACCGGCATCGGAGCCGTGGGCACTTTTACCCTCGGCATCCTGATTTTCAAGGAACCCGCCACTGCCGCGCGGATGGCCTGCGTCGGCTTGATCCTCGCGGGGATTCTTGGCCTGAAGCTCTCCTCGGACTGAGATCACCATGCCTTCGACCCCGCCGGACTGGGCTGCGGCACGCACCGAGATGATGCTCGATCCGAACGTGACGATGCTGAACACCGGTTCGTTCGGGCCGATGCCGAGGGTGGTGTTCGAGCGTGTCACAGGCCTGCGCCGCCAGCTTGCGGAAGGGCCGACGAACTTCTTCGTCCGCACCGCTCCGCCACTGCACTGGGAAAGCCGCGAGCGAACGGCGGCTTTCCTCGGCACGGTGCCTCAGCGACTCGTCTTCACGGCGAATGTCTCCTCGGCGATCAATCTCGTGGCGGCCGGGCTGACGCTGAACGCTCCAGGCGAAATCCTGATGAGCGACCACGAGTACGCCGCCATGGCCTGGTGCTGGGAGCGAGCCGCACGACGCCAGGGGTTAACCGTACGAACCTTTCCACTGCCCACGATGCCTCGCGATCCTGGTGAGATCGTTGCGGCGGCGAAGGCGGCGTTCACGTCGCGAACCCGGCTTCTCTTCTTCAGCCATGTGCTCTCGTCCACGGGCCTGGTGCTGCCAGCCAAGGAGCTTTGCCGCGAGGCTCGACGTGAGGGCATTCTCACTGTGGTGGATGGCGCCCACGCGCCCGCGATGATTCCTCTTAACATCGACGAGATCGCCGCGGACTTCTACTCTGCGAACCTGCACAAATGGCTGCTGGCCCCGATCGGCACCGGCATCCTCGCACTCGGCCGTGGCATTGAGGATCGCCTGGAACCGCTGCATGTGAGTTGGGGGTACTATCCTGGTCGTTACCCGCTGGGCGAGTTCACGGCCGGGGCCTTCGACCCGGATTCCCGCGATC